>Ga0335074_10005309_pt1 | contig 17806 bp, 14 predicted proteins | sample Lox_Sample_23_FD_206715 | JGI IMG/M metagenome (GOLD analysis project Ga0335074, IMG submission 206715) | Soil microbial communities from Loxahatchee National Wildlife Refuge, Florida, United States - Lox_Sample_2.3 | ecosystem: Environmental > Terrestrial > Soil > Wetlands | place: USA... | reverse complement strand
GATCAGCTCGCGTAAGCGGGCGCCTGCCTGTCCTTCCAGGACCGTTCGCCGGTACTTCGGGCACCGCACAACATGCAGGCCGAGGTCGTACGCAGCGCCTGCTGATACCTGCACGTCACGGACCATAAGCGAAAGTATATCCACCTAACTCGTATAACACTTCGAACCTTGGAGAGGAGGGCGCGGATTCCGCTGCCGTCTCAAGACGGCAGTCCCCTCCGCACAAAATCTGATGGCAGGGCCGGCGGCGACGCCTGGTAACAGCGAATCAGGGGCGCCGCCCGGCGACGCCAGCGAGCGATATCTGGTTCGCGCGGTCGACCGGTCGCTGACCCTTCTCGTCCTGCTGGCCGGCGCGCCCGGGGGGATGGAGGCGTCCGCTCTCGCGCGCGCAGCGGGGCTGCACGTCTCCACCGTGTTCCGGATCCTGCAGACGCTGAAGCTGCGGAACTTTGTCGTCGAGGCCGCTGGCCCGGTGTACAAAATCGGACCGCGTGCCTTCGAGGTCGGGAACTCGTTTCTGCGCAACACCTCGTTGCAGTCCGAGGGCCAGCAGATTGCGGAACGGCTGGCGGCAGAGACCGGCGAAACGGCCAGCGTCGGCATCCTCGACTCCGACGAGGTGCTGTACCTGGCCATCGCGCACGGGCAGCGGGAACTCGGCATCCAGTCCAACGTGGGAACGCGCCATCCGCTCTACTGCACCGCTCTCGGCAAGGTGCTGCTCGCGGGGCTGAGCTGGCCGGAGGCACGCGAGCTGCTGTCCCGGGTCGACCGGCTCCAGATGACCGAGAACACGCTCACCGACGTGGACAGGCTGGGCGAGGAACTGAGCAAGGTCGCAGCTCAGGGATACGCCCTTGACGCCGAGGAGCGGATCCACGGTGTGCGCGCCGTCGCCGCCGGGGTGAGAGACCATTCGGGGCGCGTCGTCGCCGCGATCAGCGCGGCGGGCCCGGCGTTCCGGATCACGGGCGACAATCTCGAGGATCTCAAAGCCCGGGTGCCGAAGCTCGCGGCCGAGTACTCCGAACGGCTCGGGTACGCCCCTGCGCCGTAAATTGGCCCAGCGCGCCGCGCGTTAGTTCTTGCTATTCAGTGCTAGCTTCCTGAGTCAATCAAGAATGACAGGCGCTATTCCAGATAAAAGGCGGGGGCTTTGCGATGATTCGCCTGGCTGGGTATGGCCGCATTGGCGCGGCGCTGGCTGCCGTCGCCGCGGCGGGTGTTGCCGCGACGGTCCTTGGCTTCCCAGCCTTAGCTGGAGCCCAGGCCGGCCAGGACCCCGTGATCACGGTGACCGCGGGCGGGGACAGGACCGGTGACACGTCGGTGGCCGGGCTCGCTGGCGTGACCTTCGATTTCTACGCGGGCGTGGCCGGTACCGCGCCCAGCGGGACCCCGGTTGCCAGCTGCGTGACCGGTGCCGAGGGCCGGTGCAGCGTCGACGTTCCCGCCCGCAGCGGCGGCAGCGGCGCCAGCCAGGCCGGGTACTGGGTGGTCCAGGCCGCCGTTCCGCCAGGCTGGTTCGCGAGCCCCTACCTCGACACGGGGTCCGCGACGTCGATTACAGCGACCAATTACTCGCGGCTCTTCGTGGCCAATGTCACCGCAAATGTATCGGTCCCCATAGCGACCACGACGAATACGGCGACGGCGACGGCGCGCGGCAGCGCATGGGCATCGTCGCGAGACAATCCGCCGCTGCCCGAAAAATGCGGACTGAAAGTCGCGCTGCTCTTCGACCTGTCCGGCTCGATCGGCTCCAACATCGGCCAGCTCAGGTCCGCCGGCACCGACTTCGTCAATGCCCTCACCGGAACGCCGTCGAGCGTCGGGGTCTACACCTTCGCCAGCTTCGCCCCGGCCAACGCGGCCAACAATTCGAACCTCGAGCTCACCTCGGTCTCCACGGCGGAATCGGCGGCCAGGGTGACCTCGAAAATCAACGGCCTCACCGTCCAGACCACGAACGCGGGCACCAACTGGGACCAGGGCATCTGGCAGATCGCCGCTGACCCGACCGACTACGACGTCGCGATCGTGCTGACCGACGGCAACCCGACCTTCTACGGGCCCACCGCGCGGGGCCCGGGCTCGTACACCCGGTTCATCGAGGTGGAGAACGGCATCTTCTCCGCCAACGCGCTTAAGGCCCGGGGGACAACGGTCCTGGCCGTCGGCATCGGCGCCGTCGGCTCCTCGGCCGACAACCTGGCCGCGATCTCCGGGCCGCGCGAGGGCACCGACTACTTCGCCACCGACTTCTCCCACCTGGCCGACGTGCTGCAGTCGCTCGCGCTGGAGCACTGCCGGGGCACCGTCAACGTGGTCAAGCAGGTGGTGCCGAACTCCGCGCCCGGTGACCTGAGCGCCGCGGTCCCGGCTCCGGGCTGGCACTTCAGCGCCTCGCCCGGCACCGTGGAGCCGCAGCACGCCATCACCGATGCGAACGGCGCGGCGAGCTTCGCGACGGACACGACCTCGTCGCAGCCGGTGACGCTGACCGAGACCCAGCAGGACGGCTATCGGCTCATCGAGCAGGACGGGGACAACGCCAGCTGCAGGAACTCCAGCGGCGAGCCGGTTCCGGTCACGAACGCGGGCACGCTCGGATTCACCGTCGACGCGGTCGCGACCGAGAGCATCACCTGCATCGTGTACAACCAGGAGCCTGCCGCCGAACCGGATCCGGCCTCGGTCGTGGTCCACAAGACGTGGGACATCAACGGCGTCATCATGCCCGACGGCGACCAGGATCCCGACTTCCAGGCCAGCCTGGTCCTGGATCCGGTGCACCCGCCCGGTACCCAGCCGGTCTGGGGAGAGGAGTTCCACGGCTACCTGGCCGGCGACGAGGTGACGGTCGGGGAGGACAACGTCACGATCCCGCGCGGGTGCAGCAACGACCCGTCCGGCGACCTTGGCCGTCACGTGCTCAGCCCGGGACGGAACACGTTCCGGGTCATCAACACCGTCACCTGCACGACGAAGCTCACGCTCGCCAAGGACGTGGTCAACTACTACGGCGGAACAGCGGAGCCCACCGACTGGACGCTGACAGCGAGACCGCAGGAGGTCGTGCCGCCCGCGCCGGCGCTCAGCGGCGTCACCGGCTCGCCGGAGGTCACCGGCGTCAGCATCCCGCCCGGCGTGCCGTACACGCTCAGTGAGAGCGGGCCACCCGGCTACTCGCTGGAGAGCCTGTCGTGCGTGATCACCGGGACCCGCGAAGCCGTTCCGGTCGAGGCGGACACGCTGACCGCCAGCATCGGGCAGGACATCACCTGCACGTTCACGAACGTCGAGTCCGAGCCGCCGCCCACGCCCACCCCGACACCGACACCGACACCGACACCGACACCGACACCCAAGCCGACGCCGACCCCGTCACCTACCCGTACGCCGTACCCGAGGCCCACCCCGACGTATTCGATACCCAGCGGCGGCGCGCCGACCGGTAACGCGGCAGCCTCCGGCGGCTCCGGCCTGCTCGTCGGCGGCGGCGTTGCGATCTCCCTCCTGGGCTGCCTCGCGGGCGTCGGCACGATGCGGCGACGCCGGGGCATGCGGGCCGGACGCTGATGCGCCGCGGCAGCGGCCACGGCTGGTGGCTCGGGCTCGTCGTCGCGGCCAGCCTGCTGGCCGGCGGGGCCGCCCTCAGCGTCGCGGGCTGGCGGTCACGGGACATCCCCGTGCCGCCAGAGCCGCCCAGGTCGGCCGATCGCCGCGCGGCCGCGCTGCGGCGGCTTCCGCCGAGCCCGCCACCGCTGCCGTTTTCGCTCCCGGTGAGCGTCTCGATTCCGGCCATAGGGGTCGGCGCCCCGATTGAGCCGCTCGGCGAGACGCCGGAGGGAACGGTAGAGGTCCCCGCGCTGTCGACACCGTTCATGACCAGCTGGTTCGACGATGGGCCCGCCCCGGGCCAGCGCGGGCCGGCCGCGCTGTACGGGCACGTGGACACCGCATTCGTCGGCCCGGCCGTCTTCTACCGGCTGGGCGACCTGCGGCCGGGCGATACCGTCAGCGTCACCCGCGCGGATCACCGGGTCGCGGTGTTCAGCGTGGAGCGGGTCGCGATGTTCCCCAAGGACGCGTTCCCCAGCAAGGACGTCTACGGGCCCACGCCCGACCCGGAACTGCGGCTAATCACCTGCGGAGGCCCGTTCGACGGGGTCGCGGGCACCTACCTGGACAACGTCGTCGTGTTCGCCCGGCTCATCGCCGTCCGCAAGACCTGAGCTTGACGTGGCTCCCATCTATGTAGATATCATCTACGTAGATGGGAGCTACATTGGTTACAGGGTTCGTGGGGCGGCGGGCGGAACTCGCGCTGCTCAGCCGGCGGCTCGGGAGGGTCGCGGAGGGCGGCGCGGGCCTGGCCGTAGCCATCAGGGGGCGACGGCAGGTAGGGAAATCCCGCCTCGTCCAGGAATTCTGTGACCATGCCGATGTGCCCTACTTGTTCTATACGGCGACAAAGGGGGCGTCGCCGGTAGAGGCCGTTGGGACGTTCCTTGCCGAGTTGCGGGAGTCCGGCCTTCCCCGCGACAGCAGCCTCGTCCCGGCCGAACTGCTCGCCGGTTGGCCCGATGCCTTTCGGGCACTGGCCGCCGTGCTGCCGGACGAGCCCTCGGTCGTCGTGCTTGACGAGCTCCCGTGGCTAGCAGAACAGGATGATGTGTTCGACGGCGCCCTGCAGACCGCCTGGGACAGGCTGCTGTCCCGGCGTCAGGTTCTTCTTCTGCTGCTCGGCAGCGATATGCACATGATGGAACGGTTGACCGCGCACGACCGGCCGTTTTTCGGCCGCGCCGACAATTTCCTGCTGCGGCCGCTCAACCCGGCGGAAGTGGGCGCCGCCCTCGGGCTGGAACCGCCCGGCGCGCTCGATGCCTATCTGATGTCCGGCGGCCTTCCGGGAATCCTGCGTGCATGGCCCGAAGGAGTGAACGCACAAGCCTTCGCCGAGGCAGAAGCCGAAGATCCGGCCTCCCCGCTGTTCGGGGTTCCAGAGGGGGCCCTCCTCGCCGAATTCCCCGCTCCGGACATGGCCCGCCGGGTCATCGAGGCCATAGGTGGGGGAGACCGCACCCACGCCAACATCGCGGCGGAGGCTGGCAGCCGCGCGGGCCTGATCCCGTCCGGAACGCTGTCGCCGCTGCTCAACCGGCTCGTTATGGATAAGCGCGTGCTGGCCGTGCAGGAGCCGCTCTCGGTACGGAGCGGCAAGCCCATGCTGTACCGGGTGGCCGACAGCAACCTGCGCTTCTATCTGAGCATCGGCCGTTCCATGCAGGAGTGGGCGAGGCGAGGGCGCGCCGGTCCGGCCAGGGAGATCCTGCGGCGCAGGTGGAGTTCATGGCGTGGGCGGGCTGTCGAGCCCGTGATACGCGAAGCGCTGTCGCTCTCCGCCGGAGAGCTTCCCTGGCCAGAGGCGATTGCCGTTGGCGGATGGTGGAACCGCGCATTCGATCCGGAGATCGACATCGTAGGCGCCGACAGGGCTCCGGTCGCGCGGAAGATCTACTACGCGGGTTCGGTGAAGTGGCTCGAACGGCCCTTTGACACCCGCGACTTGGCCGAGCTGCAGCGCGGCGCGGCGTCGGTCCCCGGATTCGAGGTCGGGCAGACGGCCCTGGCGGTTGTATCCAGAGCGGGAACGGTCGACGACGCCGCCCGGCACCTGGCATTGCGCTGGGGACCGGAGCACGTCGTGGAAGCATTCGCCGGGCACGACCAGGGAGGCATTGAGTGAGCGACTGGGACCTGGTGCTGCGCGGCGGGCGTGTGATCGACCCGGAATCCGGCCTCGACGCGATCGCGGACGTCGCCATCGAGGGCGACCGGGTCGCGGAGATCGGGCCCGGCCTGGGCCCGGCGCGTGCCGAGGAAAACGTCCCGGGCATGGTCGTTACCCCCGGGTTCGTCGACCTGCACAGCCACGTCAACACGATCGCCGGGCTGCGGCTGCAGGCCCTGGACGGGGTCACCACCGCGCTCGAGCTAGAGGCGGGCGTCTCGCCGGTCGGCGTCGCCTACCGGGCCGCGGCGGCCGAAGGCCGGCCGGTCAACTACGGCTTCGCCGCGTCCTGGGCGCTGGCCCGGATGGAGGCGGTCGCTGGGCTCCCCCTGGACGGGCGGCTCGACACGCTCCTCGGCAACATGGCGGCCAGCGAATGGCAGCGCAAGGCCACGTCGGCCGAGCTGGCCGCGATCCTGGGCCGGCTGTCGGGCGACCTGGCCGACGGCGCGCTCGGCATCGGCGTGCTCATGGGATACGCGCCCGCCGCGAGCCCCGGCGAGTACCTGCAGATCGCCACGCTGGCCGCCGCGGCGGGCGCGCCCACGTTCACGCACGCCAGGGACATGATCGAGCTGGCGCCGCGGACGCTCATCGACGGCGCCGAGGAGATCGTGCGCGCCGCGGGCGAGACCGGCGCGCACATGCACTACTGCCACGTGAACAGCACCTCGCAGCGGCACATCGACCGGGTGCTCGGCGTGGTCTCGCGGGCGCAGGCGGCCGGTTCCCGGGTCACCACCGAGGCCTACCCGTACGGCTCCGGCATGACCGGCATCGGCGCCGCGTTCCTGGCGCCCGAGCGGCTCGGCGAGCGCGGCCTCACCCCGTCGTCGCTGACCTTCGCCCCGACCGGCGAGCGGATCGCCAGCGAGGAACGGCTGCGCGAGCTGCGGCGCGACGACGACCCGGCCGACCGGGCCATGCTGATGCGCTCGCTGACGTTCCCCGGCGCGATCGTGGCCAGCGACGCGATGCCGCTGACGTGGACCGGCCCGGAGCCAGACCCGCTGGCCTGGCCGCTGCCGGGAACCGCGATCACGCACCCGCGCGCCGCGGGCACGTTCTCGCGGGCGCTGCGCCTGCTCACCCGCGACACCCAGATCTCCGGCGCCGCGCCGCTGCGCCTGACCGACGCGCTGAGCAAGTGCAGCCTGCTGCCGGCCCGCGTGCTGCAGGACCGCGTGCCCGCGATGCGCCGCAAGGGCCGGCTGCAGGCCGGATCCGACGCGGACGTGGTGGTGTTCGACCCGGCGACGATCACCGACCGGTCCAGCTACGCCGACAGCACCCGCCCGTCGGCCGGCATCCGGCACGTGCTGGTCAACGGCACCTTCGTGGTCCGGGACGCGGAGATCGTGCCCGGCGCCCTGCCCGGCCGGCCGGTCCGCGCCTGACCGCCCGGACGGGCTCGTAGCCGAAGCTGCACTCCGCGCACGTCACGGACCGAAGCTACGGCCAAGGGTCGCTGGGCACCAGGCGCCGGGGAAGATCAGCCAGGCTCCGGTGCATGACTCGGGACACCCCGGCCCTTGGTCATGATCAGTGACTTCACGATGCCCGCCACGCGCTCGGTTCTCAGCGCGGAGTCAGGGAAGTAGAAAGCCATCTCGGCCCGGCTGAGCAACTCGACACTCATCGCGGCCCGCAGACCCTCGTCCCAGTTCCGGGACCGCGTGTGGACGAGCGGCCAGCGTCGCGAAACCTCGGCCCGGACGGTCAACGGCAAGAACTGGAACCCTGGGAAGAGCCAATGCGGCTCAATCGGAAAGTACCGGTAGGGGGTCTGCACCCAATGCCGTTCCGCCAGCTTGTGGACCGCCACAGCGAAGCGCATCCGCTGCGCGTGCCCGCCCACGTGCTCGATTACCGAATTGGAATAGGCGAGATCGTAACGGCCATCGCTGATGCGGGAGGGCAGGTCGCACGCGTCGGCCTGGTCAGCACGGATCCAGGCGACCGCGCTCTCCTCGGACGGTGGCTCCAGGTTGACGACGTGGACCGCCGCTGGGCGTACTGGCGCGCGCAACCACGCCTCGGCTGTCCCGCCAAGATCGATCACGGACATCGACTCGATCTCGGGGAAGTCCTGGCGGAGCCACTCCCACCGGCGTGCGCGCCTGTGCTGCCCCAAGGAGCCGGGAGCATCGACGATGCGATTCCGTAGGGTGTGCATGCTCGGCATGAACTCTTCCGATCACTGGTGCAGATTCCGGGCTCTCGATCGCGCCCCCGAGCTAGTAGGCGCCCGTGTTATGCATGACCGCGGTGCGCGTCTTCCATAAGATCTGCAGGTCGAGGGCGAGTGACCAGTTCTCGACGTAGCGCAGGTCAAGCCGGACGGCCTCGTCCCAGGACAGATTCGAGCGGCCGTTGACCTGCCAGAGGCCGGTCATACCAGGCTTGACGACCAGCCTGCGCCTGACGTGGCTGGCGTACATGGCGGTCTCGGCTGGCAGGGCGGGCCGGGGGCCGACCAGCGACATGTCGCCCTTGATGACGTTGATCAGCTGCGGTAACTCGTCCAGGGACCAGCGCCTCAGCCAGGAACCGGTCCGGGTTATCCGCGGGTCGTTGCGGATCTTGAACAGGACGCCATCGGCGTCGTTGAGGGCCACCAGCTCGGTTTTCCGCTGCTCGGCGTCGGGCACCATGGTCCTGAATTTCAGCACGGTGAACGGGCGGCCGTTCTTGCCGATCCTGGTCTGGCGGAAAAGCGCTGGCCCGCCGTCGTCGCGCCGGATGGCGAGCGCGATGCCGACCATGAACGGGGCCAGCAGCACCAGCGCAGCGGCGCTCGTTGTCCGGTCGAAGATGCTCTTGACGAGCTTCTTGGCCCCGCCCAGTTCGGGGTGGTCCACGTGCAGCAGCGGCAGGCCGGCGACCGGCCGTATCGTGGTCCGGGGGCCCGCGACGTCCATCAGCGCCGGGGCGACGCACAGGTCGGTGCCGGTCTTCTCCAGCTCCCAGGCCAGGTCCCGCAGACTCGCGCCGTCCATCTCCGGGCAGGACAGCACCGCGACCGCGTGCGCCCCCACGCCGCGGACGGCCGAGGTCACGCAGTTCAGATCGCCCCACACCGGGACCCCCACGATCTCCTCTGCTGCGTCGGCGTCTGCCAGGCAAGCGGCCACAACGGACAGCCCATGGTGGGACTCTCTGCGCAGCTCGGTCACCAGGGCGGCGATGGCCGACGCGTGCCCGACCGCCACCACCCGCTGCATGCAGTCGCCGAGGCGGCGCAGCCGGTGCAGCCCCTTGCGCAGGGAGCGCCGCGCGGCCAGGTCGGTCGCGGTCGCGCAGGGCAGCGCCATGAGCACATAGCCCCGCGCGATGTCGAGTTTGGCGACGTACGACAGGATCGCGACGCCGGCGGTGAGGTACACGCCCGCGTTGAGGACCCGGCGGAATTCTTCGGAGCCGGAGCCGGTGAAGCGGAAGTCATACCCGCCGGCCAGCGCTACCGAGGCTACCCACAGCAGGGGCAGGGCCACGGTCAGGGCGACGTAGGGCCTCAGCGTGTTTCCGGCGCCAGGGAACCGGGTGCACAGGACCAGCGTCCCGCCGGCCAGGGCGCAGGTGGCGTCCGCCAATAACGCCCGTTGGCGGTAGGCGCGCGCCCACGGCACGGCCGCCTGCGAGGGGTGATGGTGCGTGCCGCTGGCGGGCACCATGGTCTCGACTGCCACGTCACACCCTTCCTGCCATCGTTGTTCCCGCCCAGCCTGGTGGCCGTTCTCCGTCCGTCCCCGCGGTCATATGCGGCTGCTCTCATCCCGCTGCCAGGCGGAATAGCGGCGCTGGCGTATGGCCTGGCCGGCGCGGAGCCGCGTGAGCGCCGACACGGCGAGGAACGCCACGACCTGCGGAGCCATGCGCGGCTCGCGCAGAGCGATCGCGCCGAGGTCCGACGGGCGGGTGCGGGCACTCGCGGCGGGCGCACCGTCGGCGCGCTCGAGCTGCGCCGTCCCCACGACGGTGCGGACGCGACGGTCCAGCAGGCCAGTGATTGCGCACGGCGGGTGCACGACAACCCGGGCGCCCGCCGTGACCGTTCTTTCGTGCGGCGCGAAGGCGAGCGAGGCCGCCAGGTCATCGGCGATGACCGGCGGCAGGGTCCGCAGGCGCTCATGACCGCGCTGGCTGACGCCGATGACGCCCCGCCCGAACAGCCCGCGGCGCACCTCCGGAAGCCGGGTCCACACCTGATAAAACGAGCGGACCAGCCACGGTCGGCCGACCAGTGGGTAAGTGGCCTCGGGGGCCGCGGCCAGCACGCCCGGCCGTTGCAGGGCAGCGGCCAGCGCCGCGATGTCACCGGGCCCCAGCTCCACGTCCGCGTCCACGTAGATCCGCGGGAACCACCGGGCCAGGCGGTCCCCGGCGTCGAGGGCCGCACGCTTGGACGCTTCGGGGAGCGATACCACCCGGACGGCCGGCCCGAACGTGCCCGCCACCCCGGCCGTACCGTCGCTGCAGCCATTCGCCACGACGACGACGTCGAGCCAGCCGCCCGGTCCGGCGGCGGGCGCCAGCCGGGCAAGAAGCCGGCCGATCACCCGCGCCTCGTTGTGCGCCGGGACGATCACGCTCACGGCATCAGGCATGCACGCACCGCCGTATCGGTCTTCGGGTGGCTCCATGGGCAGCCGCGCCATGGGATCCGCGCTGTGGTCCAGCAATGACGGCGCCGACAGCAGTCACTCACTGTAGTCTCAGCGATGCTCTCAGTAGCGCAAAACACTCTGACATCCCCAGTGCTGTTCACACGGGGTAAGGAGCATCAATTGGCTGGTCGTCTAGACATTTCAAGCCAGGGCGCGTCCGTGCGGCACGTGCTGATCCTGGACCAGAACCTTCCCGTTCCCCTGGACCGCCGGGTCTGGCAGGAGGCCCGCGCCCTGTCCGCGGCGGGGTACCACGTGCACGTGATCTGCCCGCGGACGGCGGAGTACCCATCCCGCCGGGAGACGATCGCCGGCGTCCAGGTCTACCGGTACGCGCCGGGCCCGGAGGCCCGCCGCTTCGCCGGGTATGTGGCCGAGTACCTGGTCGCGATCGCGGCGCTGCTGAGCATCGCGCTGCGGATCCGCGCCAGGCACCGCATCGCGGTGGTGCACATATGCAATCCGCCGGACCTGCTGTTCCTGGTGGCGCTTCCGCTGATGGCGCTGGGCTCCCGCCTGATCTACGACCATCACGACGCGTGTCCCGAGCTGATGATCGCCAAGGGCTGCCCAGGGAAAGGCTGGCAGGTCCGGTTCGCGACCCTCCTCGAGCGCCTCACGTACCGGGCGTGCGACGTGGCGATCGAGACCAACGAAAGCTACCGCGCCATCGCCCTGGGCCGCGGCCGCATGCGACCGGGCGACGTGTTCGTGGTCCGGTTCGCGCCCGACCTCGACAGGTTCGCGGGTGCCCGGCCGGACGCGAGGTGGCGGTCCGGGCGCAAGCATCTCGTGGGATACGTCGGGGTCATGAACGTCCAGGACGGCCTTGATAACCTCCTCGACGCAGCCCGCCTGATCATCCGGGAGCGGCGCCGTGACGACATACAGTTCGTCCTGGTGGGCGGGGGACCCGAGCTCGCCCGGCTGCGCGGGCGAGTCGCCGCGATGGGCCTTGGCGACCACGTGGTCTTCCCCGGATGGCTGTCGGAGGCCGCGGACCTCGGCGCGATCCTTGCGACCGCCGATGTCTGCGTCAGTCCGGACGGGGCCAGCAGGATGAACGACATCTCCACGATGAACAAGGTGCTCGAGTACATGGCGCTCGGTAAGCCCATTGTCCAGTTCGATCTGCACGAAGGCCGCGTCTCGGCCGGCGGGGCCAGCCTGTACGCGGCCCGCGACGACGTGGCGTCACTGGCCGACTGCATCATCCGGCTCATCGACGACGCTGAGATGTGCGCGCAGATGGGCCAGCTCGGCAGGCGCCGGCTGACAACGATCCTGAGCTGGGAGTCGCAGGTGCCCCACCTCCTGGCCGCTTACCAGCGAGCCATGCGCTGCGGATCTCGCCATTCCCGGCGAAGGGACCGACCGTGCTGAACCCTCTGCTTCACCGGACCGTCCGGACGGCCCGCGCGGTCCGGGCGGTGATCGCCCGGCCGCCGTACACCCTTCCTGGGCACTTCTACTCGCCGCTGACCTCCCAGAGCGATGTGGAGCAGGCGCTAAAGGGGGCGCCCGTGGTCGGAATCGATCTGCGTGCGGAGGACCAGCTGTCGTTGGCAGCGCGGCTTCAGCCGGTCCTGTCGCAACCACCTCCCGGGCCTCGCTACACGGTCCGCAACAGGATGTTCGGGCCCGCGGATGCCGCGGTATACCGGGCCATGCTGCACCACCTGCGGCCGCGGCGGATCATCGAGGTGGGCTGCGGCAACTCGACGGCGGTGGCCCTGGACGAGGCCGAGGCGGCCGGGATCCCCGACGTCGAGATAACTTGCATCGACCCGTTCCCGCGGGCGCTGCAGCAGATGCTCCGGCAGGGTGACGCCTGCCGCATCTCGATCGTGGCCCGGCCGGCCCAGACCGTGCCGCTGGACCAGTACCGCCGCCTTGCCGCCGGTGACGTGCTCTTCGTCGACTCCAGCCACGTCGCGAAGGCGGGCTCCGACGTCATCTGGCTCGTGCTGCACGTGATGCCCACTCTCGCCCCGGGCGTTGTCGTGCATGTGCACGATGTGTTCTGGCCGTTTGAGTACCCGGTGGCCTGGCTCCGGCAGCATCGTGACTGGAACGAGAGCTACCTGCTGCGCGCTTTCCTCATCGGCAATGAAAGCTGGGAGATCCTGCTCTTCCCGTCGTGGCTCTGGCAGTGCCATCCCGGCCGGCTTCCCCAGCAGATCGCCACGGAGCCAGGGTCGATCTGGCTCCGCAAGGTGCGCTGAGACCGTGCGCGGCCTCGCCTCGATACGTGACGCCGCGAGAGGCTCATCTCCGCTGCCAGATTTCACAGGGTGGGCGGCCTTCTTTTCCTCCATTATGTTGCGGCGGCGCAGATGACATCGGTTTCCATCGTGTGTGTGTACAATGATCCAGCGGTCCGTCAAGGGTGCCTTGACCGGTCCATTCGGGAGAATCCGGTCAACGAGCTCGATATAGAATACATACCAATTGACAACGTCCAGGGGACCTATCGGTCCGCAGGCGCCGCCCTGAATTATGGCGCATCCCTGGCCAAGAATGATGTGGTCGTATTCGTTCACCAGGATGTTTTCTTGCACTCCCTGGAGATGGTCGTGAGGGCAGCAGGCCGGATGCAGGCGGGTCACTTCGGGGTGCTGGGAGCCGTGGGGGTTGCCGCCGACGGCCGTATAGTCGGCCGGGTGCGGGACAGGGTGGTGCTGATCGGGGAGATCGCGTATAGCCCGTCAGAAGTGGATAGCGTCGATGAGGTTCTTTTTATGGTTCCGCGCTCCCTGGTCCTCCGTGAGCCGCTTACCGAGTCGACGGCGATGGCGTGGCACGGATATGCGGTTGAATATGGCTTGCGTGTCCAGCCCATGGGGCTAAGAGTTGGAGTTGCTGATATCCCGCTGACGCATAACAGCAGAACGGCAAATATAGACGGACTCGACGTTGCCCAGGCGGAGATCGCTACCCTGTACCCCGATATGCTTCCGGTCAAGACCACCTGCGGTGTACTGACAACGAAGACCGCTGCGGGCCACCGTAGCGTTCAGTTCGCGACCGTACGTTCTGGGTACCGGCGGCTGGGCGCGTCCCTTGCCTTAAGGCAAGCGCTTGGCCTCAAGCTGGGGCCGATAGTGCTCGCAGATATCAGGCGCGATGTGGACCGGATAATTGAGCGCAGTCCGGACGGTCGACTTGCTATCGTAAACTTCTCGGCCGAAGCTGGTATCTCCAATTTTTATGGCAGCAGACTAGAACTGGCTCGCGGTCACGGCCGGGTTGTCATGTCCGCTAGAAATCACGAGCAACCTAGTTTGACGCACAGAACGTGCGCTGGCGGTTCATGGCTACTCATAACGAATGTGCAGCCACAGGATCTGCGTAAAGATGTCGCCAATTGGCCCGTCGGCGACCGTGTATTCGGATTCCATATGCCGACGGGCTTTTGGGCTCTATTCGGAGCACGCTGTGCGGAGTTGAGCGAGCATTGGGACTCGAGAACCACAAGGCACTTTGCCATAGCGCACCTGAGGTAAGGAGCAGGCGTTCAGTGGCAGACGACCAAGGCCCCTTGTGCGCCAAGATGGCCGCGAATGGGTGGCGCTCGGGATACGGAATGACAACAGAAACCTTTAATGCCTGACGGAATGAATAACCTGCAGATCCAAGGCTAGATGGGCTGAAGGGGGTCATAAGGAACTCTGGCCCGAACATCTCCATGCTCAGCACCGACGATGCTAGAGTTACGCCCATGTCACAAGAGTTATCATCGCATTACGATGCCGCCTTTTATGAAAGCGGAGCCTCTGACTCACGCAAGTCTGCCGCGGTGGTAGTGCCTCTTGTCAACAAACTTTTACGGCCCGAGTCGGTTCTCGATGTCGGATGCGGCGTGGGCGCTTGGCTCGCAGAGTGGGTAAGCCAAGGTGTGACAAACGTCCTCGGCCTGGACGGCGAGCACGTCGACCAGACGACGCTGCAGATAGAGTCCACAGATTTCCTGCCGGTAGATTTCCGGGGCCGATTTTCGTTAGGCCGCCGGTTTGATCTGGTAGAGTCTCTCGAGGTAGCCGAGCACTTGGAAGAGCTCTACGCTGACGAGTTCGTTGAGTCTCTCGCGAGCCACGCAGATACTGTTCTTTTTTCAGCTGCGATTCCCGGGCAAGGGGGTACGCACCATGTCAACGAACAGTGGCCTTCTTATTGGGTTGCAAAATTCTCTCGCGTTGGGCTAGAATTATTTGATATTGTTAGGCCGCTCATATGGGCAGACCGGCGAGTCGGCCGCTGTTACCGTCAGAATATTCTGATTTTTTCCAGTAACCTCACTTTTGATGTGGACAACGCCCGTGTCGACGTTGTCCACCCCGAGTATTGGGAAGCCGATCCGTCTTTACGGCAGCTCATCGGGGGCTTGCCGACCGCACTGAGATCTGCGATGCGCAACAGAATTCCCGCCGTTGGGAATCGAGCCTAAGAAATCGGGTAGCTGGATAGGTGGGTCGCAATTCTTGTGGCCGTGACCGTAGGCCCCGGTGACCGTCATCTGGCCCCGGCGTGGAAGCCTTGCCAACGACCGTGGGAGCTCATTTGCCGAGCGTGCGCCGGTACCGCTGTTCTGGTTTCCCTGTTCGCCGGTGCGGTGCCGGGCTTCCCTCCGCCTGCCAGCCGAGACGTTCGTACATGCTGACTGCGCGCCGGTTGCTGACGTAGACCAGCAGTTGCGCCCGGGTGAAGCCGTCTGCCTCCAGTTCGGCGCACAGCAGCTCCAGCACGCTGCGGGCCAGGCCGGCTCCCCAGGCGGCCGGGCGCACCCCCACGTACTCGACCTCGGCCGTGTCGCCGGGGCCGTCCTTGCTCCCGGCCGCGGGCGCGGCAGCCGCGAATGCCGTGACCTGGTCATCGTCATCGAGAGCGACGATGAGGACGGAGCGCGGCCGGGCGACGGCCCCGGCGATGACCGGACGGGAGTCCTGCAGCGGCGCGGGTTCAGGATGACCGTCGCGGAACGCGGTCGCTTCGGCCCATACCCGCGCGGCACCGTCGATGTGACCGCGGTTGCCCCGCGTCAGCCGTGCCATGGGCCCACCCTATGGTCGCGCCTGGCGCGCAGATCTGCCCCGGGGGAAGACGTGAGTGACGTCTGGCACAGGGGCATGGGTCCCGCCGGCCATGGTCATGATCCCGGCCGGGCGGGCCGGCGCTTTGGTGCCGGTGCGGGTCTATCCGGTTTCGGGGATCCAGGGGTCTTCCTGGAAGGCGCTGATGAGCGCGTCGAGTGCGCTGATCCCGTGGCGGGCGGCGGTGCCAAGGCAGGAGCGGATCGCGCAGAACTCCTCGGCACCGGTCATCGAGCGCATGCAGCCGGAGATCTTGATCCGCTTGCTCATGCGGATGTCCTGCTCAGCGCGGTTGTTAGAAAACGGGACGCGCAGGTCGCGGGCGAACCGCAGGTAGCCGTCCTCGCGGTCCTTCATCCTGGTGGCGAGGGCGTTGCGCTTCTGCTGGAGCCTGCCCTGCCGGGCGGCGTTGAGGGCGATCCCGGTGGCCGCGGCCTTGCGGTACCAGTCCTCGTGCTTCGCGAGGGTGTCCGCGCCGATGGCGTCCCGGCCTGCGGCGCGGGCGGCGTCCGCGGCCTCGTTCAGGGCGGTCAGCGCGTCGATGGCCTGCTGCGCCCACGCCTTGTCGAGACCGGTGCCGGTCTCGGTGACCGCGACGAGCTCGCGCAGGACGTGGGCTCCGCACAGGGCATGGCCCGCGACGTCCTCGAAGGTGTCATACGGCGCCCAGGCGTCGTGGACGGCGATGCCGCGGAAGTCCGGCAGCACCCCCGCGGCCTTCATCCCGTCCTTGCCACGCTTGGCGTGCACGGTGAACAGGGCGAACTTCCCCGCCGAGGCGGAGTGGGCCCAGGCGAGCCTCCCGGCAGTGCGGAACCCGGTCTCGTCAAAGTGGGCGACCTCCGCGCTGATCAGGTGCCGGGTGATCGCGGCCAGCGCGGGCGCGAGGAACCCGGCGGTCTTCTTCGCGGCGGCGGCGAGCGCGCCGGGCGACGGCGCGCACCCGAACATCTCGGCAAGCGCCCGGCAGGCACGGTCCCTCGACAGGAACTGGCCGTGCCACAAGTAGATGCCGGTGCCCATGACCCGCGGCCCGTACTGGACCGGCGCGGTCACCCCGTCCGGGGCCTGTGCTTTCATCTCGCAGCCGCACCCGCACTTGACCGTCAGCATCTGGTGCTCGGTCGTGACCGCCTTCACCGGCGGGATGTCGATGACCTGGCGCCGCTCGACCGCAGTGACCGGCGCGTTCTTCAGGGACTTCCCGCAGCACGAGCAGCGCTTCGGCCGGTGCTTCACCTTCTTGTCCGGATGCTCCGACAGTTCCATCGTGGCGCCGGGCTGGCCTTTCGGACGTCCGGGCTTGCGGCCGGACTTGCCGCGCAGCGACTTCGGCGACGGCTTGGCCGGCCCGTCCGACGACGGAGGCTTGCTGGAATTCCGCGAGTTCGTCTTCACCTGGGCGGCCAAATCCGCGACCTGCGACCGCAACGCCGCCACCAGCTCGCGCAGCGCCGCGATCTCCGCGTCCCCCCCCGGCCAGCAACTCCCGCAACCGCGTGTTCGCAGCGCGAAACCCGCCATCGCCGCTGTCGGGAACGCCGGGGATCTCGGGCACAGACGAACGGTGCCACGACTCCGCCCGCCCCGCAAACAGGCAGCCAACGAAGCGACCGTAGCCGACGAGAAAGCGCAGGTGATGAAACGGGCGAGGAGAAAGACCTATCTAGTTACGAAATCGGTATCCTTGACCTCATTAAGCAACCAGTCAGAGGTGGCCTCGGCCCACGAAGAATGATCGGCGGGTCGCCCTGCTCAGCGGCAGTCGGGCAGGTGCGGCAAGATAGTTCGCAGCGCGCAGATCCCAGCCCTGTCGGACAAGATAATGCAGGAAACGCCACTTGCGCCTGCCAAGCATAGGGTACATATCCTGCTGGTCGTCAGCCCGCTGGAAATCCACCTGGCATGCGAACAGCTTATAACCAGCGATGCGTTCCGAGAAATAACAGAGCCACAGGTCTTCCACGAACCAATACCGGCGCGGGCACCGGAAAAGCCGGTGATCGCGGAAAACGGCAGTATCCACGATCATGCCGCAGGTTCCCACGTACTTCGCGGGTTCGCCCGGCAATGCCCGCACCCGGTCGCCGTAGTCAGCGCTGAGGAACGTGAATGCCCACCATCCGGACAGCGTCCGCGGTTTGTGTCGGGCTAGGAGATCGCGGATGGTGCTCGGGCCGAAGTCATGGTCATCGTCGATGAAGACGACGCGGTCATGCCCTGCCTCCGCGATCTCCCTGGCAAGA
>Ga0335074_10005308_pt1 | contig 17807 bp, 18 predicted proteins | sample Lox_Sample_23_FD_206715 | JGI IMG/M metagenome (GOLD analysis project Ga0335074, IMG submission 206715) | Soil microbial communities from Loxahatchee National Wildlife Refuge, Florida, United States - Lox_Sample_2.3 | ecosystem: Environmental > Terrestrial > Soil > Wetlands | place: USA... | reverse complement strand
GGCCGGCTACCGGCGCTGACCGCCGCCCGGTCCTGTCCCGCTACCAGCGCTGACCGCCACCCGTAGGCTTTGGGGAGACCTTGCGTGACTCCTGGGAGCGGCGCATGCCTGAGGCCCGGCACTGCCGGCATTGCCTGGGGGACTGCCCCGGCACCTGCCTGATCGGCCAGCCCGGCCGCTGCATTCACGGCTGGAACGGCAAGCACCCGCGGCAGTTCAGGTGGCAGCTGCTGCTTGACCGCCGGTGGTGGAACCGGGTCCTGCACGGAAACCGGTAAGCGGCGCCCGTTTCAGCGGTTGGCCGTGTCCCGTGGTCTCTATTGTCCTGCGCATCCCACTGGCACTACGGGTTATCCGCGGGGACGGCATACGGCCGTCTTATTTCGCGATGCGGAAATTATCGGGCGGTTGATCTGGCTTTCCCGGTGGATCGGGGCAACTGGGTAAGCGTTCCAAAATATGGTGGTTTCGCGGCGTGTCCGGGTCCGCGGATGTGGTCTGATGGCTCGCTTCGGTCGCCGCTCGCCTGCCCCGGTCCGGTCTCGCGCCGGAGCTGATGCCGTTTGGGTCGATGACTCATAGAGCACGCTCTTGCAGGCACGATGAGTCATCGACACGAATCGCGGCGGCCGTACTCGGCTGCCCGTGATGGGGCAGATCGGATGAAGCTGGATAAAGCGGATGCCGTATCCCGACACGCCCCACACTCAGGTTCTTCCGGAACGCTCCCGGGGTTGCCGCAACACTCCGCGGAAGCCCAATCCACCGCGCCACTGGGACCAGCGTGACTGGCGCGCCGCACGGGACCTATGCGTGCGGCGCACCGGATCGGGCTCACAGGCGTGCCTCATGATCTATGGGACAGGCCGTAGCTGATTCAGGGCTCCTGACTCAGCGGTAGTTCACGAACTGGATGGCGAAGTCGAACTCCTTGCCCTTCAGCAGTGCGATGACGGACTGCAGGTCGTCCTTCTTCTTGGCCGAGACGCGCAGTTCCTCACCCTGGACCTGGGCCCGGACGCCCTTCGGCCCCTCGTCCCGGATGATCTTCGACAGCTTCTTGGCGTTGTCCTGGCTGATGCCCTCGTTGAGCGCGACCGTCATCCGGTACTCCTTGCCGGAGAGCCTCGGATCGGCCGGGTCCAGGGTCTTGAGCGAGACGCCGCGCTTGACCAGCTTGTCCTTGAACACGTCCAGGACCGCCTTGGCCCGCTCCTCGCTGTTGGCGCGGATGTCCACGGCCTGGTCGCCGGACCAGGCGATGGACGCGCCGACGCCGCGGAAGTCGAATCGCGTGCCGATCTCCTTGGCCGCCTGGTTGAGCGCGTTGTCAACTTCCTGGCGGTCGAGCTTGGACACGATGTCAAAAGATGATTCTTGGGATGCCACGGCATCCAGGCTAGACGGGCCAGCCGCGGCCCGTCACGCCGAACGCGCCGGCACCTCAGGCCCGCCGCACCCCAGCGGGCGGTCGGCTAACCGTCTTGCCGCGTCTTGGGCTATCCTTGCGATGCCGCCCAGCACGGGCGGCGTACGGCAGGTTGCCCGAGTGGCCAAAGGGAGCGGTCTGTAAAACCGTCGGCTCAGCCTACGTTGGTTCGAACCCAACACCTGCCACCACCTGCGAAAACGGCCCGCACGCTGCGGAAACGCGGCCCGGCGGGCCGTTTCCTTCTCATCACGTTATGTATCAGGGTGCGTCACTATGGGTCGATGCATGGCAGTGTGCGCGTACATATGGTGTACAGCGTCCGGGCAAAACTAGCGGTGCGTGTAACCGCTCCTTCTGACTGACGGTCCGGGCGAGATCAGCGCATTGGACCGAAGAGCATAATATCTGCGCTCCGCGCCGATGACCTGCCTTCGCGCGTCAGGTGATACTGCGGGTGGCCAGGGTAGCGTCATCCTTGCCTAGCTGCCAGCGGCTGCGGGTGACTGGGCAGAATGCCTGGTGCCCCTCCAGGATCGTGGAGAGGTCCGTCATGACGGCCCGGTGACCCCGCGCGGACACTTCGGCGCGCAGATGGGCAGCGACCTCGGTGCGGGTCATCGGGCCGGGGCTGGTCGCCAGCAGCCGCGCTACCTGGTGGAGGAGAGTACGGCCGCGTCTGCCGCGCTGGGCCGAACTCCAGATAGCCGCGGCGGCCCAGTACTGCTCGAACGTGCCGAGGAGGGCACGCACGAACGAGCCGGCCGCCCGGCGTACGCCGGGGCTGGTCTGCTCCGCCCACTCACGGGCCTGCGGATACCACCTGCGGTGGGTCGCAGCCGCCACAACTGCGATGCCCGCAGCGACTCCGGCTACCCACGGATTGCGAAGTGCCCGTGCGGCGCCCCTGATGAGCGCGACGGTGCCGTACCCGGCACCGAAGATCGCGCGCGCCGCCAGGTCGGTGCTGCCGCGCCCGGCGACCATCTTCCTGATCGCCTTGGGGACTTCCCACCACCGCTCGTACGCCAGCCCGATGTCCTTCAGGTCAGGGTCGGTAGCCAGGACCACCACGGGGGCAATCACGCTGGCAAGCGTGACAGTGGGCAGGTCACTGGGGTCGCGAGCGCGCAGGGCACGCTCGAAGTCCGGGTCACCGGGCGGCAGGTCCCCGGTCGGCACGAACCTGATCACCTTGACGTAGGACCCCCACCACAGCTTCTCGGCTGCGGCAAGGTCTATACCCTCCCGGGCTGCCCGCTTGGCAAGCACTCGCGGGACCTCAGCCCAGGTGTGATGCGCCATGAACCCGCGTACGAGCCCGGTCCGCATGGCCAGGTAGATCGGCGAGGGCAGCCCGTGCTTTACGGTGCTGATGACGTCGCTGGTGATCACCGATGTGTCGATGACGACCGCGAAGACTTCCCCCAGAACGGACAGTCCCGTGGCCGGGTACGTCGGCAGCGCCGGCCGGGCAGCACGCTGGACCTCGCCGGCCGAACCCGGCGAGCCCTGGTACGGTCCGGGGATCACGATGCCCAGGTTAGGAGCAGGAGGAGCGCCGGGCGACTTGTTATCACGGCCGCCTCACGGCACGGCGCTCGGCGGCGGGATCACCCTGGGCACCTCTGGACCAGGAGTTCCAGCGCGGGTGGTCCGGCGCAGCCGGTGGTCGGAGCACGCGCACAGGGTGCAGGGTCCGCCGGGCTGATCGTCGCTGAAGGAGACCGGGTGCCCGCACGCGCAGCGTGGTGCGGTGAAGGGGTCAGAGGCGGAGGCGTGCTGGTCGCCGTGCGCTGGACTGGCCATGCGGCGCAGGTTACCGGAAGGGTCTGACATTCTTGCGGGCCGCCGGAACGTGCATGTCGGCCTCGCGGTCGTGCGCCTTGCCTCCCAGCGCTGTCCTGTGGGGTTTCAGAACTCGGCCACTGTTCATGACCTGGGCTTTTATGCCGCCCGCTCGTACTCGTTGATGAGGCCGCCGAGGAGGGGCCGCCGCTGGATCCGCTTCTTGGAGAGGTCCGCGACAGGGTGGTCGGGCCGCGGCGGGTGGAGCAAGAGGCTGCGATGGGGCCGCCGTCCGTTGTAGTGGGCTGCGTACTGGGCCAGGGCCGTCCGCAGATGCCGCTCGCCGAAGATCAGCATCCGGTCAGTGACCTCGGTCCGGGCGGTGAGCACGAACTTTCCGCATAAGCGTTCGCTCGCGGGCTCCGCGGCGGGATCTTCACGACCTCGATACCAGCGTCGGCCAGGACCGCGTCAAACGACGCGGTGAACTGCCCGGCCCGGTCCCGGATCAGGAACCGGAAGCCTGCGGCACGATCACCTAGATCCGTCAGCAGGTTGCGGATCTGCTGCACGGTCCAGGCCCCGTCCGGGTTCGCGGTAACCCCGAGAATGTGCACGTAACGGCTGCTCACCTCGATCACGAATAGGCAGTACAGCCGCTGGAGGGTCACCGCACAGTCCACATGGAAGAAATCGGTGGCGAGCATCGTCGCGGCCTGGGTGCGCAGGAACTGCCGCCACGTCGTGTCGGAGCGCCGTTGCGGTGCGGGCGGAATCTTCAGCGCCTTGAGCACCCTGCGGATCGTGGACGCCCCGACCCTGTAGCCGAGTTTCAGCAGCTCACCTTGGATCCGCCGGTATCCCCAGCCGTGGTTTTCGGTAGCGAGCCGCTCGATCAGCATGGCGATCTCGGCGCTGACCGGCGGTCGTCCGGTTCGGTGCGAGTAGGTCCAGTGGCGGGTGACCAGGCGGCGGTGCCAGCGCAGGACGGTGCCGGGGGCGACCAGCCGGCATGCTCGCAGCCGTGCCGGCAGGAGCCGGATCAGCGCGGCGAGGACCGCGCGGTCGGCCCAGTCCAGCCGGGGCCGGGGACTGGTGCGGCGCAGCACGGCGACCTCATGCCGCAGCACGAGCAACTCGGCGTCCTTGGAGGCCGACGACCGGCCGAGCAGGACCAGCCAGCCGCACAGCCGGACGAGGATGAGATAGAGCAGGCGCAAAGACACGGATGATCATGATGCCCTATAGCTGATCCCGCCATCGCCGCAGCTCACAGGCGAGGCAGACTTTCGGCACCCCACACGCTGTAGTGGCGGGCGAACTCGGCCAGGACCGTGCGGAGATGCCCTTCGCCGAAGATCAGGATGTGATCCAGGCACTCGCGGCCGAGCGTGCCCACAAACCGCTCCGCAAACGAGTTCGCTCGCGGCGACCGGACCGGCGTCTTGATCACCCACGTGCCGTTGCTGGAGAAGACGTCGTCGAATGCGGCCGCGAACTTGCTGTCCCGGTCGCGGATGAGGAACTTGAACCCAGTAGCTCGCTCACCGAGATCTATCAGCAGATTGCGGGCCTGCTGCGTGGTCCAGGCCCCCGGCCGGATGCGCGGTGATGCCCAGGATATGCACGGCCCGGGTCTGGATCTCCAGCACGAACAGCACATACAGGCGCTGCAGGAACACCGTGTCGACGTGCAGGAAGTCGCACGCCAGGATGCCGGAGGCCTGGGCAGCCAGGAACTGCCGCCAGGACGGCGACGCCCGCCGCGGCGCGGGATCGAGCCCGGCGGCGGCCAGGATCCGGCGGATCGTCCCCTCCTCCATCCGGTATCCCAGGCCCAGCAGCTCACTCTGGATGCGCCGGTATCCCCAGCGCGGGTTCCCCCGGGCCAACTGCTCCACCAGCGCACGCGCCTCGGCCGGGACCGGCGGCCGTCCCGGAGCATTCGGATACGTCCATTTCCGCCTGACCAGGCGCCGGGGCCAGGCCAGCAGGGTGCCCGGGGTCACGATCCGGTGCATCCGCAGGTGACCGGGCAGCAGCCTGGCCAGAGCGGCGAGCACGGCACGGTCAGCCCAGTCCGGTCGCGGGCGCGCGACCTGCCGGCGCAAGACCGCGACCTCGTGCCGCAGCACGAGGATCTCCGCGTCCTTCTCGGCATCACTGCGCGCTAGCAGCGTCAGCCAGCCGAACACCCGGACGATGAACAGATAGACAAGGCGAATGAGCACGAGCGTCGAGCGTAAAGCGGCAGGTCAGACCCTGCACACGGTTTTGGCACAGCACAGGGCGGCAATCCGCGGGGTCTGGTCGTCGCGGCGGCCGGCGGCGACGTCGGTGCCGAGGTTCAGGGCCATGGGCAGGGCCCAGCCGTCGTTGTAGTCGGTGTGCTCGCCGATGAGGTTGACGCGGCCGGGTGATCGGACGATCAGGTCCGGCTGCCTGCCGAAAGTCCTGTTGAACTGATCGGGTAGTCGCTCGTCGGTCATCAGTCGTCCGCCAGATCCCGTAGTTGCTGCGCCGCGCTTTCCGGCGTGATGTCGCGCTGCGGCTGGGCCAGCAGTTCGTAGCCCACCATGAACTTGCGCACCGTGGCCGATCGCAGGAGCGGCGGATAGAAGTGGGCGTGCAGGTGCCACTCCGGGTGCTGGGCGCCGGTGGTGGGTGGTTGATGGAAACCCATCGAGTACGGGAAGGTCACCGCGAACAGTCGGTCGTAGCGGCGGGTCAGCCGCCGCAGGATGTCGGCCAGTCCGTTGCGTTCGTCGCCGTGCAAGTCAGGCAGGGCGCCGGCGTGACGGTGGGGCAGCACGAGGGTCTCGAAGGGCCACACCGCCCAGAACGGCACCAGCACTACGAACTGCCCGTTCTGGCAGACGATCCGTTCTTGCTCCTTGAGTTCGGCTGTCAGTTAGTCACACAGCAGGCAGCCGCCGCGGTCAGCGTAGGCCTGCTGGTGGTGCAGTTCCAGGGCTGGCTCGTTTGGCAGCCGCTGGTTGGCCCAGAGCTGTCCGTGCGGATGCGGGTTGCTGGCGCCCATCATGGCGCCCCGGTTCTCGAAATAAGGACATGGCTGACCCAGTCCAGCGCGCTCAGCTCGAGGTACTGGTCGGTCCACGTGTCGACGATCCGCCGGATCGCCATGTGATCCATTTGGCCGAGGGTCAGGTCGTGACGCGGCGAGAAGCAGACGACCCGGCATACGCCCCGCTCGCTGTCGGCCACGAGCAGACCCGCGCGCTCGAACCGTGCCGGTGCGGTGTCCGGCTTCAGCGCGGCGAAGTCGTTGTCGAAGACGAAGGTCGCGGCGTACTCCGGTGTGCGGGCACCGCCGGCGCGCTCGTTCCCTGGGCATAGGTAGCAGGCGGGATCGTAGCTGGGGCGCTGGTCGATGGCGCCCGTTTCTACCTGTCCCTGCCACGGGCGGACGGTGCGATGCGGTGACACCAGGACCGATTCGCCGGTGAGGCGATTGAGCCGGCGGTGCGGCGCGCTGAACATGCTTGCCTCCCAGTCAGCTCCGGGCGACCAACTGCGCCGCGACCACGCGGCACCGCCCCGCCCGTCGGCGAGCTGGCATATCACTGCTCGACCCAGCCGGTTGTCGGACCGAGCTGAAGATGCGACGCTTAACGAACGGACGGTGCGCGATAAAGCGGGCCATCATGAGGGATCTGCCCCGGGACCCCCCGTAGCTCCAGCGCCTGACCCTGGGCGGTCCTCATTACCGCAGGCAGATCAGGCCTATGCATGAGCTGGTTCCTGCCAGGGCGGAGAAGGTGATCGTGCATGCTCAGCTCAGATCGCCTCGATGAGGATCACGGCAGCCGTCAATGTGCGCTGTACGGGAATGGCTAGCCCGATTTCTGCCAGGGCTGCTCCCGAGGCCTCGATGCCGGCGATATGGTCATCCAGCTGGCCGTGGCGGCGGGGGAGCCGCGCGCCGGGCGTCACGTCGGTGACCCGGTAGCGCCACGCCGCCTCAAGCCCGGGGACCCGCATCGCGGCGGGCTGATCGGTCCGGGGTTCATCCAGCTGCACGTAGCTCATCAGCGCCGTAGACCGGTCCGCGGCGACAACTCCGTGCATCCAGGCGGTGTCGTCAGGTGTGTCGATTCGGACGACGCGGCCGGAGTGGATAACGCCGCGGTGGCGCTTGTACAGCTGGATCCACTGGGCGAGCTCGGCCAGCTCGTCCTGGCTGGCCCCGGTGATATCCCACTCGATGCCGAAGTGCCCGAACAGCGCCGTCGCGCATCTCAGGTTGAGCGGCATGTACCGGCCGGTCTGATGCGAGAACGGCGCCGCTACGTGCGCACCCAGGTACTCGGGCGGTACGAGCTGTCCGGTCCAGCGCTGGATGGACTGCCGGGCCAGCGCGTCGGTCATGTCGGACACCCAGATGCGCTGCATGCGTTCCAGGATGGCCAGGTCGACCCGTCCGCCGCCGGCCCCGCATGACTCCCACTCCACGGCCGGGTAGCGCCGTCGCAGCTCGTCCACCAGGGCGTACACGGCGAGTGCCTGCTCGTGCGCCGCCGGGGCACCCGAGCGAAGATTACTGCCGGCCTCGACGATGTCCCGGTTGCAGTCCCACTTGACGTAGTCGATCGGGTACTCCGACAGCAGTTTGCTGATCTTGTCCAGCAGGTACGCGGATACCTCCGGGCGGGTCAGGTCCAGGACGAGCTGGTGCCGCTGCAGGGGCGGTACCCGGTGCCCGGCGGACAGGATCCAGTCCGGGTGCGCGCGGTACAGCTCGGAGTCTGGGTTGACCATCTCCGGTTCGATCCACAGGCCGAACCGCATATCCCGGGCCCGCACGTAGTCGGCAAGCTCATCCAGGCCGTCGGGCCACACGTCCTCGTCGACCCACCAGTCGCCCAGGGCGGCCTGGTCGTCGCGTCGGCCGTGGAACCAGCCGTCGTCCAGGACGTACCGTTCGACCCCGATGCTGGCGGCAAGGTCGGCCAGCGCTGCCAGCTTGCCGAAGTCGTGGTTGAAGTAGACGGCCTCCCATACGTTGAGGTTGACTGGGCGGGACGTGCGCGGGTGGGAGGGAAGAGAGCGCAGGTAGCCGTGGAACTGCGCGGACAGCTCGTCCAGCCCGGCCCGGGACACCGCCAGGTAGACCCATGGCGTGGTGTAGGACTCGCCCTGCGCCAGGGTGATCTCCCCGGGCAGCAGCAGCTCGCCGCCGCCGACCGTAGTGACGCCGGGCACCATGCGCTGCGCATCTCCGCCCGTCATCCCCAGGCCGGACGGGACCCGCTCGACGCGGTAGACGGTGTTGCCGCTCCACGCGACATGCACGGCGTAGGCTTCGCCGCCGCTGAACGTGAACCCGGGCACGCCGGCGATCACGACGGTGGCCGAGTCGTGGCCGGTGTGCCCGCGGCGTCCTTCGCGCAGCCACAACCCGTCGCCGATGCGGTGCCGCTGCGGGATCCGCTCGGCGGTCTGCCGCCCGGTGAAGTCGAGGATTTCACCGACCCTGGCCGGGACAGGGAAGACGACCTCGAGGCTGTCGACGACATAGGGCTGGCTTGCGGTGTTCGTCAGCGTATGACGGCCGCGGACGGCGCCGCCTGGCACGGCTTCGACCTCCGACGCCAGCCGCAGGCCGGCCGCCACGTCGGCGGCCTCGACCAGGGCGCGCTTGCCGTCGAGCCCGGACCGCGTCGGCGCAAAGCGCGGCGACCAGTCCAGGCCTGCCGTCATGCCGCCCGTGGACGCCCCGGGCGCCAGGCGGTGACCGGACAGCCCGGGCCGGCCGAACCACCCGTCTGCGTGCTCGGGCAGCAGCGTGCACGGCCGGACCGCCGCCAGCAGCGCCGCGACGTCCTCAGCCCCGGACAACGCGACGGCTGCCGGGCCAGCCCACGCCGCTGGCAGGGCACCGGCCTGCGGGAACAGGATCAGCCCTGTCCCGCATGCCGTCTCGTGATCGGCCACCACCAGCGGGGCGGCCGTGCCCGGGCCGGCCCGGAGCGGGCCGGCCTGGGCCTGGACATCGTCGCCGAGGGTCACTCAGCCTCCGATCTGCCCTGTATCCTCGCTCCCCGGATGGGGAGCCCCGGTCGCGCGTGCTGGCCGATGCCCTGGTTGCGGGGCGGGCACCGGTCAGCTGGTTCTCAGCACGTAGTCCGCATCGCCCTGGGCGGATTTAAGTGCCGCGCTGACCGATTCGGTGCCGAGGTAGGCCGGGCCGAGATCGTTCACGACATCGGTCAGCGCGTCGCCGATGCCGGGAGAGTTCGGGAAGTTGACCACCTTCCCCTGCGCCTCGGTCAGGAACGCCTGCATGTCGATTCCCTGTTTCTGCCAGTAGTTCAGGAATAGCGGGTCGAGGCTCTTGATGGCCGGCCAGACGTAGCCGCCCGAGCCCAGGATCGCTTCGGATTGCGGCGAGCCGAGCCACTGCTCGAGTTCCCATGCCTGCTTGGGGTACGGGGTATGGGTGTTCAGTCCGTCGATCAGCCCGTTGAACACGCTGACCCGCCCGTCCGGGCCGATCGGCAGCGTCGCGACGCCGACCGGGAAGGTCACGCTGCTCTTCACCGACAGGGTGTTCCAGTCTCCCTGCTCCCACATGGCGACCTGGCCCTGGGAGAACATCTGCTCCAGGTTGTTGCCGTTGGCGTTCGGCCCGGACAGGCTGCCTGGCACCATGACATGGTCGCCGGTCAGGTACTTGGTCAGGAACGTGATGCCCTCGTTGACCTGAGGAGTATCCAGGGAGGTGTAGGGAGCGCCGGGATACGGGAGCACCTTGCCGCCGGCCTCGGCGACGTAATCGCCCCAGCCGCCCTGCGGGTCGTTGTCGATGCCGATGGCGTAGGTGGCGATCTTGCCCGGGTTGAACTGCGGCGACAGCGCGTTATGCCCGCTGGTATCGGTGGTCGCCTGCTTCAGGAAGGTGACGAACGACCCGGTGCCGTTCGCGTTCCAGCTGAGGTTGGCCGGGACCGTCAGGTGCAGCTTGGCGAAGTAGGCCTTGTTGTAGTACAGCGCGATCGTGTCCCAGTCCTTCGGCAGCCCGTAGATCGCTGACCCCTTGGAGTGCAGCGCGACCAGCTGCGGATAGTACTGGGACATGTTGACGTTACTGGACTTGATCAGCGGCGCGAGGTTAGTCAGGATCCCGTCCTTGATGAACGTGGCGAGCCAGGGGGTGTTCACCCAGAACAGGTCCGGTGCCCCGCCGGTGATGAACTCGGCGATGATCTTCTGCTCGTAGCTGCCGTACGGGATGTTCTCGATGTTCACCTTGATGTTCGGGTGGAGCTTCTCGAACTCGTCGATCGACTGCTGGTAGCCGATCTGCTCGTGCGGGTCCCACAGCGCGTAGGTCAGCGTGACGGTCCCGCTGGCGCCGCCGTTGCTGCCGAACCCCCAGTCGGCCGCGCAGCCGGCCAGGAGCGCCAGCACGGCCGTGATGATCGCGACACGGCCCAGGGTCCGGACTGGGCGGACCGAGTGCCAGGAGAGCGGGGACCTGCTGCGGCGGGGGGCGTTCATCGGTTGATTCCTGTCAGCGAGATGGACCTGACGATGTACCGCTGGAAGATCGAGAACAGGATCACCATCGGGATCAGCGCGACCAGCGAGCCGGCCAGGATCAGGTTCCACTGGACGGCGAAGTTCGAGCTGAAGTTGGCGTTGCCCACGGTCAGCACGTTGAGGCTATTGGAGTTCGTCACAATCAGCGGCCACAGGAAGTTGTTCCAGCCGAACACGAAGGCCAGCAGCGTGGCGGTGATGATGATCGGCCGGGAGATCGGCACGACGATCCGCCACAGGATCCGGGTTTCCGAGCAGCCATCCAGCCGCGCGGCCTCCATCACCTCCTTCGGGATCGTCATGAAGTACTGCCGCATCAAGAACACCACCTGCGGGACGCCCAGCACGTACGGCAGGAATATCGCCCAGTAGGTATTCAGCAGGTGGGCCTTGGCGAACATCACGTACAGCGGGATGAGAGTCACCACGTTCGGCACCATCAAGGTGGCCAGGTACATCCAGAACAGGCCTTCCCGGCCGGGGAACTCCATCCGGGCGAACGCGTAGGCGCCCATCATCGAGAACGTGACCTGCCCGGCGGTGAGGATCACCGTGACGATCAACGTGTTCGCCAGGTACCGCCCGAAGTCGTACTCGGTAAACAGATCCTTGAAGTTAGCCCAGGTGGGACTGGTCGGAGGCCGGGCGGGAGACTGGGAGAGGATCTGGTCGAGCGGCTTGAAGGCAGCGAAGATCGAGAACAGGTAGGGCGTGAGGAAGATGATGGCGATGATGAGGAGCAGCAAGTAGAACAAGGTCAGCTTGACGCCCCTGCTCACCTTCGGAGGTTCTGCCACGGTCACCGCGGTGGCCGCGGAGGCCGGTGTCACTGATGCAACTGACGCCATGACTGTCTCCTCACGCGATCTCGTAGACGGTGCGTCTGTTGAAGTAGCGGAATTGCGCGACGGTGATGATCAGGATGAGCACGAACAGCACCACCGACATGGCCGAGGCCTCGCCGATCCGGAATCCCGCGAAAGCCGTGTTGTAGATGTTGAGGTTGGCCACCTGGGTCGCGTTTCCCGGGCCGCCGTCGGTCATCACGTACACGGTGTCGAACACCTGGAACGAGCCGATGACGCTGGTCACCAGCACGAACAGCAGGGCCGGGCGCAGCAGCGGCAGGGTCACCCGGCGGAACTGCTGCACCTTGGAGGCCCCGTCCAGGCCCGCGGCCTCATACAGGGCCGCAGGCACCGCCTGCAAGCCTGCCAGGAAGAACAGCATGTTGTAGCCGACGTACTGCCAGATATTGGCGAACGCGATGACCGGCATCGCGGTGGCCGAGTTCGACAGCCACGCGGGCCCGGTGATCCCGATATGGCCGAGAAGCTCGTTGATGATGCCCGTGGTAGGCGAGAAGAACCAGTTCCACACGATTCCCATGGCCACCGGCGTCGCCAGGAACGGCAGCACGCAGATGACCCTGATAAGCCCGCTGCCCGGCAGCTTGTTATTCAGCAGCATCGCCAGGCCCAGCGCGAGCACGGTCTGGAACGGGATGTTCAGCAGCACGTAGTACGCGGTCACCAGCAGCGAGTGGCCGAAGCCGTCGAACCGGAAGATGTTCGCGTAATTGCTGAACCCGACCCACCTGATCGGCGTGAGCAGGTTCCACTGGGTCAGGCTCAAGATGATGACGAAGATCACCGGGATCACCAGGAACAGCACCACGCCGATCAGACTGGGCGCCAGGAACGTGAACGCGCTGCGGACCTGCCGCCGCTCGGCGGCCTCGGCAGTATCCGCCGTCTTTTCGTGCTTCGGAACGAGTATGGGGGCAGCCGCAGCCGTCATCGTGCCTCCCGGGATAGGCTCTGCGCGGCGCGGCCAGCCGCCCGCGCACGCTGATGGAAGGTTCCAGCACAATGGAAACGCCACGCCGTCAGGCTGTCAAGAGGCGACTTTCAAGAGCTATGTACAGTTAATCGTGGCCTCGCCAACAGGCTGGACCCCGGATACGGCCCAGCGGAACGTCACCATCGAGGATGTCGCCCGCGTGGCCGGCGTGGGCAGGCAGACCGTCTCCAACGTGCTGAACGGCAGCGGACGGGTCGGCGCCGCCGCGCGGGCCAGGGTGCTCGAGGCGGTGACCCAGCTCGGCTACCACCCCCATCACGGTGCCCAGAGCCTGCGCTCCCGCCGGACGATGCAGCTCGGCTACCTCATGCCGCAGGCTCAGCTGCTGCCGCAGAACCTGATCATGATGCAGTTCCTGCAGGCGCTGGTCATCGAGGCGTCGCGGCGGCAGTACCGGGTAGTCGTCATCACCGCGGGCGGCGACCCGCGCGACGAGATGCGCCGGCTGATCAGCAGCCGCAGCGTGGATGCCTTCGTGCTGTCGGAGCTCGACTACGACGACCCGCGGGTGGCGCTGCTCCACGAGCTGGGCATACCATTCGCCTGCTTCGGCAGGATCAGAACCGGGCTGCCCCAGAACTGGGTGGACATCGATAATGCCGGGGCCGAGGCGCAGGTCGTCCGGCTCCTGCTCGATCTCGGTCGTACCCGGCTCTCCTTCATCGGCTACGCCACGGGACGCTACTGGGACAACGAGCGGGAAGCCGGCTTCCGCGCCGGGCTGGCCAGCCGTGAGGTCCCCGGCGACAGCGCGGGCGTGCTCCTTGTCGGCGATGACCTGAGCGCGCGCGACAAGATCTTCTCGTTCATCGCATCGGCCAGGCCCGACGCGGTGGTCGCCGGCAGCGACAAGATCGCCGTCATCGTCTACGGTGTCGCGGCAGATCTCAATCTGCGGGTCGGACGTGACATCGCGGTCGTCGGCTTCGACGGCAGCATCGGGGCGGACCTGATGGCCCCGGCGCTGACCAGTGTCGTGATGCCGGTCGAGGACATCGCGCGGCGCATCGTCATCCGGGCACTGCGGCAGGTCGAAGCCGGCCCGGACACCGAGCCGGGTGAGATCCTTCCCTTCTGGCTGCGCCGGGGAGACAGCATCCCGCTCTACAGCCGGACCTGAGAACTGTCTCTTGACACCGGCCCCGCTTGGCGCTTCCATAGTGCTGGAACCTTCCATCATGGACGGCCCAGGGAGGCGTGATGGCGACGGTAGACCTCGAGCACATCAACAAGGTGTACCCGAACGGCTTCGAAGCCGTTAAGGACCTGAACCTCGAGGTGGGGGACGGGGAGTTCATGGTGCTCGTCGGGCCGTCCGGATGCGGCAAGACCACGGCCCTGCGGATGGTGGCCGGGCTGGAGGGAATCTCCTCCGGCACCCTGCGCATCGGCGGCCGGGCGGTCAACAGCGTCACGCCGAAGGACCGGGACATCGCGATGGTGTTCCAGAACTACGCGCTCTACCCGCACATGAGCGTGGCCGACAACATCGCCTTCTCGCTCAAGCTCCGCAAGCTGCCCAAGGCCGAGATCGACGCCAAGGTCAAGGAGACGGCCGAGATCCTGGGCCTGACCGAGTGGCTGGACCGCAAGCCCGGCCAGCTGTCCGGCGGCCAGCGGCAGCGCGTCGCGATGGGCCGGGCGATCGTGCGCGAGCCGGCGGTATTCCTGATGGACGAGCCGCTGTCCAACCTGGACGCCAAGCTGCGCGTGCAGATGCGCGCCGAGGTCCTGCGGATCCAGAAGCGGCTCAACGTGTCCACCCTGTACGTGACCCACGACCAGGTCGAGGCCATGACGATGGGAGACCGGGTGGCCGTCCTGCGCGCGGGCGTCCTGCAGCAGTGCGATCACCCGCAGGTCCTGTACAACCGGCCGGACAACCTGTTCGTCGCCGCGTTCATCGGCTCCCCGGCGATGAACCTGTACGAGGCCACTGTGGGTGACGGCGGCCGGTCGGTGAAGCTGGGCTCGCAGCTGATCGACCTGCCCGAGCAGGTCATAGCCCAACGTCCCGCGCTGGCCGCCTACGCCGGCCGCAAGGTCGCCCTCGGCTTGCGGCCCGAGCACCTGCCCGCCGCCACGCCCGGCCGGGCCGGGCCCACGCTGGTCGCCGACGTCGACCTCGTCGAGGCGCTCGGTGCCGAGCTGATGGTGCACTTCACCATCGACGCGCGCCGGGTACGTCCCGAAGGGGCAACCGACGCGGACACCGAAGCGGTCACCGAAGCGGGCGAGGGCGTGGCACGGGTCGACCCCGACGCCCCGGTCAAGCCCGGCGAGCGCTGCACCTTCGCCATCAGCACCAGCGGACTGCAGTTCTTCGATCCCGCCTCCGGCGAAGCGATCTGGGCGGACTGACTGCGCTTCTGCAGCGCGACCAGGATCGCGGCGAGGCCAAATCAGACAGTCACGTCGGCCTAACGTGACGTGGCTTGCTTATGCCGAGGCAGGTACGGATCTACCAGTTCCCGGCCGCGCAACATCGGGCCGGCCGTGGTGGCGATCTTGCGGATGTCACCGCCGGCCCTTGTGTTCCTGTCAAGATACTGACAGTCACCTTTGAAGCGGGAAGTAATGCGACGATCATGGGCGGCAGCCGCGGCCATCCTCGCCATGGGCGCCGCCATCGCACTCGCGGCGGCTACCGTATCGCAAACACCCATCCAGACCCTCCATGCCACTGGCGGCCCAGCGCCCATGGGCTGGAGCAGCTGGAGTTTCCTACGTCACCACCCCACCGCTGCCAGCATCGAGGCACAGGCGCGAGCTCTGAAGACCAGCGGCCTCGCGGCGCTCGGTTACCGTTATGTCAACGTGGACGACTACTGGATGGCCTGCAATGGTTATGGTCCCGAGGTGGACCGCTACGGCCGGTGGATACCCGACCATGCTGCCTTTCCGTCGGGGGTCGCCGGGCTAGCCCATTATGTTCACGCCCTGGGCCTGAAGTTCGGCCTGTATGTGACACCCGGCATCCCGGCCAACGCGGTACGCCAGGACACCAGGATCGAGGGAACAGCGAACACTGCTGTTCAGATCGCCGAGACATCAGTGACAGAGCAGAACTACAACTGCGGGCACATGTACGGCATAGATTACGCTGCACCAGGCGCCCAGGCGTACATTGACAGCTGGGCCATGGAATTCGCCTCCTGGGGAGTCGACTACCTGAAACTGGACGGTGTCGGCACGTGGGATATCCCTGACATCCGGGCTTGGTCGGCGGCGCTGCGCCGGACTGGCCGCCCGATGATCCTGGAACTGTCCAACTCGCTGGCTATTTCTCACGCCGCACTCTGGTCCACCCTGGGCGATGGGTGGCGCACCGGAGATGACATCGAGTGCTACTCCTGCGAGAAGAACGGCAGCAGCTTCCCGCTCACCGATTGGCGCAACGTAGCAAGCAGGTTTGATACCGTCGCCAGCTGGCAGCCGTACGGCGGTCAGTCAGGCTGGAATGATGAGGACTCGGTCGAAATAGGCAATGGGGCACACGATGGCCTCACGGTCCCGGAGCGGCGCACCGTGCTGTCATTGTGGTCGCTGGCAGGTGCGCCGCTTATCCTGGGAACCGACCTCACCCATCTGAGCAGCCTTGACGAGGCTATGTTGGAGAACCGGGCGGTGATCGCCATCGACCAGGACAGGATCGCCGCCAGACGCCTCATCGACAGCGGCAACGAGCAAGTATTCGTCAAACACCAACCCGACGGAACCTGGTACATCGGCATCTTCAACACTGATACGTCCGCGGCCCAGACCTTCCGTATCCAGTTCGCGCAACTGGGGCTGAAGTACCCGCTACGCGCTGTCGATGTCTGGACGGGCCAATCCCTCGGCCTGGTGCGCGGCAGCTACTCGGCGACTGTCGCGCCCGGAGGCGTATCCCTGATATCAGTGCTAGCCTCTGCCTAATGCCGCATCAGGCGAGGGCTTGCTGATCTACCTCGGCTCTAGGTAGACGCTGTCGATGCAGCCCATATGCCGCCAGGACGCCCTAACCGTTTCCGCCTTTTCGGAACCCCAGTTGACGCCTCAATTGCGACTCATTTTATACTGAACGGCGAGACGCAGGTATGATACTGCCCGTTAGGGCGACTCATAATCTGCGGTAGATTTATAATCGAGCTCATCTTGCTTTTCGGCTAATGATGAATTTCATTCAACCATATTATCCGGTACGCTGCCAGGCGGATATCCGTTTCCTCGCCAGCGAAGAGGGATGGGTAGCCGACCAGCAAGGCGGAGACCATCTCGTCTCGGTCAGCCTTCAGAGTGATGGCAGTTAGGAACGCCGAACCGGGCCGGATACCATATCTGTTGCAGCGGAGTATCCAGCTCCTGGTCGGCCGGCGCAGGCTGCGCTCCCTCGAAACGCCGCCCGGCCCGTCGGCGGACCGCATGCACGCTCACATCGAACCTGTTCACGGTGCCCCCTATCTCGTATGAGACCTGTCCCGCGCCGATTCTCACATCCGGAGCAGCTCGCCCCGGTGCTCCACTCCACGTTCTGCTGGCCGCGACGCTGGTATCTTGCCGTCGTGGAGACGGCGGAGGAGGTAGCGCGGCTGGCGGGAGAGTGCGCGGTCATCCGACGGGCGATCGCGCTGGCAGGTTGGGTCGGGCCGGAGGGGAAGGCACTGACCAGGGTGGGGGTGCTGCGTAAGCCGGCGGTGCCGGCCGCGTGCGCGGCCATCGGGATTCGAGTGCCGGAGCGGTTCCGGTCGGCGGCGGACGTCCAGGACCTGCACCGGCCATGGACCGCCGCCCTTGCCCTCGGCGTCCTGGCGGTCGCCCGCGACCGGGCGGTCGTCGGTCCCGAACTGGGCGGGTGGCCAGGAGAGGTCGACAGCACCGGGCGCTGGCTCGATGCCCTGCGCGCGGTCTGCGACGACATCACCGGAGGCGCGGCCGATGCCAGCCTGGGACTGCTGGTCCTCGCCCTGGCGCTGCTAAGGTCTCTGAGCGCGGGCATCGGCTTGTCTTCCCGCGAGGTCATCGACGCGGCCCAGGCGATCGCCGACGAGCGCGGCCTGGGCCTCATGCAGGTGCATGTCCTTGGCGGCATATCCGCCCTCAGCCGCGGCTTCCTCGCGGACCAGATGGAGTCGCTGCTCGGCCTGCTGGCGGAGTTCGGCGCCGTCACCGCGGGGAAGAAACC
>Ga0335074_10005306_pt1 | contig 17808 bp, 14 predicted proteins | sample Lox_Sample_23_FD_206715 | JGI IMG/M metagenome (GOLD analysis project Ga0335074, IMG submission 206715) | Soil microbial communities from Loxahatchee National Wildlife Refuge, Florida, United States - Lox_Sample_2.3 | ecosystem: Environmental > Terrestrial > Soil > Wetlands | place: USA... | reverse complement strand
GCCGGGACCCGCTTCAGGATCGCGCCGGCGCGGCGAAACCAGGGCCGCTCGCGGCGCTGCAGATAGCGCGGCATGGTGGGTTTTTTGTCCAGCACCTTCTGCGCCCACTGGCGCGCCTCCGCGTTGCGCCCCTCCATGGCCAGAAAATCCGCATAGTTCAGGTAGGTTTCTGAGAGCGTCGAACGCTCGATCGCCTGGCGGAACATGGCCTCGGCTTTTTCCTTCTGGCCGGTTTGCGCGTAGGCCTGCGCCAGCAGCCCGGCGGCACGATAGAAATCGTGTTCCGCATCTTTCTCGATCGTCATCTCGAGATCGGGCAGCGCCGCCGCGGCATCGCCTACCAGCAGTGCGCACACGCCGCGCCGGTAGAAGCAATCCAGCGTGGTGGAGCGGGCGGCGATGGCTTTGTCGTATGCCGCGCGCGCCTCATGAAGCTGGCCCTCATCCATATAGAGGTCGCCAAGCTCTTCGTAATTCCCCGACGAGGGATTGTCACGAATCTCGATTTGCAGTTGGGCAATCCGCTTGCGCCGGGGAAACCCCTTGAACGATTGCTGCAGAAGCCCGAAGTCGGGCAGCACCTCGACAAAGATGTAGATGAGCGCTCCGAGCGGGCCCAGAAAAATGATGATGAAGATCCAATACGTATCGGGCCGGCGCCGGATGAAGTGCACGATGGCCCCGATCTGCAGCAGCACACCCCACGGCCAGAACAGTCCGGTAAGAAATCCCATAGGATCGGAACCCTGATTTGAGTGTACCCGGCGAGAGCCGGAATGACGTCAGGCGCCCTGGTTCGGCGTTGAGAGCCGCACCGCGTTCGCATTGGAGATTACACTGATTCGCGAACGGCTGTTCAGTTTCTCTGCCGCAGGAGACTTCATCGATGGCTTCCCGATTCTTCGCGCCTCTCCTGTTCGTCCTGGTTACCGTATCCTGCATCGCGCAGTCCACGCCGGCCTCGGCCGACAGGCCAGAAACCAAAGTCGACGCGATCTTTCAGAAGATGGACACAACCATCTCTCCCGGTTGCGCGTTGTCGGTGATCCGCGACCACAGAATCATTTACGAACGCGGTTACGGCATGGCGGACCTCGACCACAACGTCCCCATCACGCCCACGACGGTGTTTCACGTGGCATCGATGTCGAAGCAGTTCACCGCCGCGTCAATTCTGCTGCTGGCACAGGAAGGCAAGCTCTCACTCGACGACCCGGCGCGCAAATACATCCCCGAGCTGCCCGACTTTGGCGTCCCGGTCACGATCCGCGAGCTGCTGCACCACACCAGCGGCTTGCGTGACCAGTGGGACCTGTTGAATCTCTCCGGCTGGCGTTACAGCCGCGACCGCATCACCGACGCCGACATTCTTTACGTCGTCTCGCACCAGCGCGAACTCAACTTTCCGCCCAACACCAAATTCCTCTACAGCAACACCGGCTACACCCTGCTCGCGCAGATCGTAGCCCGCGTCAGCGGCCAGTCGCTGCGCGCCTTTACCACGGAGCGCATCTTCGCCCCGCTGGGCATGAACAACACGCACTTTCGCGACGACTTCGACGAGGTCGTCAAGAACCAGGCGTACGGCTACGCGCCCGCCGGCGACACGTATCGCCTGAGCGTGACCAACTTCGACACCGTGGGCGCCACCAGCCTGCTCACCACGGTTGAGGATCTTGCGCTCTGGGACGAGAATTTCTACAACCCGCGCGTCGGCGCCTCCGCGCTCATTCAGCAGTTGCAGGAGCGCGGCAAGCTCAACGACGGGACACAGCTCGACTATGCCGCCGGATTGGAGATTGGCAAATATCGCGGCCTCAATACCGTCGAACATGGTGGCGCCGATGCCGGCTATCGCTCCGATTTGATCCGATTTCCTGACCAGCACTTCAGCGTGGCCTGCCTGTGCAATCTCGGCTCAGCCAATCCCAGTGACCTGGCGCAGAAGGTAGCTGCCGTCTATCTCGGCTCCGTGATGCAGCCGGCCGAGTCCACCCACGCCGGCGACTCCAAGCTGTTCGTGCTTACCCCCGAGCAGACGCAATCCAAGGTTGGTATCTATATCAACGTCAAAGACCCCGACGACGTCATTCACTGGGTCATCAAAGATGGAAAGCTGGAGGCGGGTAATGTCGGCGAGAACTGGACCTACGAAGTGAAGCCGATCAGCGAAAACCGGTTCCAGCTTGGCGCCGACGAGCACGTCGACGTCACCTTTCTGCCGTCAGCATCCGGTGCGCCTCAGCAACTCTCCATCAAACAGCCGGACGGCAAGCTCGAGACTTTTGGGGCCGCACCGGCCTTCGTTCCGACCGACGCTGAGCTGGCCGAATATGCCGGCGTTTACAGCAGCCGTGAAATCGATCCGCTCTACGAGGTGAAAATCGAATCCGGCCACGACGGCAAAGAAAACCTTGTGCTGCACCACCTGAAGAGCAGTCCCGACACGCTGCAGGCTGTCACTCGCGACTTCTTCACCGCAGACGTGGGCAAAATTCGCTTTACGCGCAACAGCCAGGGCGAGATCTCCGGTTTTCTGCTCACCACCGGGAGGGTGATCGATCTGCGCTTTGACCGTGGTCGTTCCGCGATTGCGGCTCATTAGGCACCTCGGGAGATCATTAGGAACGGGCTCCCGCCGCAGCAAGCCGGTCTCGCGATCGCACAATTACCGGTACGATTCGTCGCGGTGAATCACGAACTCGGGATAGGCGCCGCCGCCCAGTTCGTGCAGATCCATGCCGATGCGCTCGCCGTCGGCGTCGGCGCGGAAGGGAACCGCGCGATTGAGCAGGGTGAAGAGCAGATAAACCAGCGGCAGCATCAGGCCCAGCAGGGCGGCGATGCCGACGAGCTGGGCAATGAGCTGGCCTTGCGCGGCCGAAAAGATTCCCACGGCCACCAGTCCCCAAAGGCCCGCGGCGCCATGCACCGTGATTGCGCCGGAGGGATCGTCGACCGAGAGCGCCAGCTCAAGCAACTCCACCAGCAACGGCGTAAAGACTCCAGCTACGCCCCCGATAAAGAGTGCCGCGATCGGCGACACGCGGGCGGCGCAGGCGCAGGAGGTGACCAGCCCGGCCATCCAGCCGTTGGCGCAGAGGCTGGCGTCCGGTTTACCAAAGCGGAATCGCGTCACCGAGAAAGTCGTCATCAGCGCTCCCGATGCCGCGAGCAGCGTGTTGATCGCGGTTTGGGGCAGCTCGGCAAGGGGCGCGTGCAGCCAGAGAATGGCGCCGGCGGCGTTCCATGCCAGCCATCCCACCAGCGCCAGCAGGCAGCCGAAAAGAACATAAACGGCATTGTGGCCCGGCATTGCGGTGGAGAGCCCTTCCTTGGGGAATTTGCCGCGACGCGGCCCCGCAACCCACACCACGGCCAGCGCGCTTAAGCCGCCAAGAAGGTGAACGGTTCCTGCGCCGCCGGCGTCCAGAAATCCCGCGCCGAGCGAGAAGTTCGCACCCAGTTGCCCCAGCCAACCGCCGTTCCACACCCAGTGTGCGGCCAACGGAAACACAAAACCCGCCAGGACGGCAGCCGTCAAGCAACCTCCCGCAAGGCGCAGGCGATCCGCGCCCGATCCCCAGGGAATCAGGACCACCATGGCGACGGCAAGGAATTCGAAGAGAAGCTGAAGTTGTGTTGTCGGATTGGCGCTCTCCAGCCCGCGCAGCAAAAACGATCCTGCGCCCAGCCAGTTCCAGGGTTTGCCCCCTGCGAAAAAGGTGAATCCGGCGCCGGCGTGCGCGCCGGGCAGCGTGCCGGCAATCGCCGCACCCACAAAAAGAAACGCGACGGCAGCAACCGCCACCAGCGCCAGGTTGCCCAACAGCGCCTGCGCAGTGGAACGCGATCGTCCCAGGCCCGCATTGATCAACGCCACGCCGGCGGGAGCCAATGGGCAAACCAGCAACAGCGCGAGCGTCAGTGCGAATACTGCGTCGCTCATCGCCGGTCCGGTTGCGGGAACCATGGGAGGCAGTGTGTTCATCAGGCTCTTGCCCCGCGCTCCGTCATGTGTCCGCGCACGGCAACCACCAGCCCCAGGCACACCACAGCCAGCCCACAGAAGACAAACGCCGCGCGCCGCTCCGTATCGGAAAACAGCACCAGGGCAGCGACAGTGAGAAAGAATCCGGCCGGCATCACCAGCAGTCCCGCGAATTTCATGTTTTTCCTTGACCTGGCCTGGTACGGGCGCGCCCGGCAAGATAGCGAAGCCTATCCGGCGGAATTGGCGCGCGAGCCCGGCGCAGCGAGGTATCGATTGAGAGCGGTGGTTACGCTCCTATGAATTCTAAAGCATTCGTTCGCGCGACCCGCGTGGCGTTCAGTTGGCGCGCCGAAATCATTTTCCCCAAAAATTCCCAATGGCGCCTTTATCGTTTCCTTTCGCGCCGCGACGAATAATGGCTTGTGGGCATCGATCAACTTACTCTTCGCAAAACCGTTTCGCTGTCACTGGGCGTCCTGACGCTGGTTGCCGTTGTCCTGCTGCTGGCCCAGGACGCCGCTCCCCGGCACTTTCTTATGGCGCGCCACCAGGTCCTCGCGGCGCTGTCGTTGGCGATGATTGCCGTCGCCTACCTGTCCTTCAGGGTGCGGCGGCGCGCCGCGGCACCAGAATTGGCGAAGGCCATTCTTCTGGCATCTGCGTTTCTCTTCTGGGCTGCAAATCAGTACTGGCCCGGCCTGCCTCAGGCCGGCCTGTTCAACGATATTGCCATCGGGCTTTTCGTTCTCGACGTTTTTCTTGTGATGGCAGCCCGCCCAGCGCAGGCAGCCGAAGGCTCGCTCTCGGCAACCGCCGCAGGCCGGAGATGCCGATGTGTCTGCGGCGGCTGCTGCTGCGCAAGCCCGACCCTGTAGACGATTGACGCGCTGTTAAGCAGCCTGCGCAGTGGAGATACCGGCGGGCATCCGCCCGGTCGAAGCCGATTGCCGATGGTCTTTGTTGGCCTGCGAGGCGGCCTCTATAATCGGCCACACGCGTCCGCCCGGGATATGATTTCTCCGCACGCCGATCAGGAGAGGAGACTGCCTTATGGACCCAAAGCCCGGAGCACAGGAGCATTTCAATTCCGCTCGCCAGGGATTGATTGCGCTCAGCCACCGCATTCACGCGAACCCCGAACTGGGTTTCGAGGAAGAGAAGGCGTCATCCTGGCTCTGCGAGTATCTTGACGAAGCCGGATTTGCCGTGGAAAAGGGCATTTGCGATTTGCCCACGGCATTCCGCGCGCGTTACGGCTCCGGGCCGCTCCATATAGCCATCTGCGCGGAGTACGACTCGCTGCCCGGCATTGGCCACGCGTGCGGCCACAACGTGATTGCGGCCTCGGCCCTCGGAGCGGCATTGGCCGCCGCCAAGGTCGCCGACGAAGTGGGCCTGACGGTAAGCGTCATCGGCACGCCGGCCGAAGAGGTGGGCAACGCCGGCGGAAAGATTCTGCTGCTCGAGCGCGGCGCGTTTGATGGCGTTCACGCTTCCATGATGGTTCATCCGGCGCCGTTCGACATGCTGCGGGCCAAGATCATCGCAGCATCGATGTTTGAAGTTCACTACACGGGAAAGGAGTCGCACGCATCGGCGTTTCCAGAGCTGGGCGTGAACGCGGCCGACGCCCTCACCATTGCGCAGACATCGTTGGGCCTCCTGCGTCAGCACATCCACGCCACCGATCGCATTCACGGCATCGTCACCCAGGGCGGGGCCGCGCCGAACGTCATCCCCGCGCACACCTCGGCCAAATACATCGTTCGCTCTGAGAAGCTCGATCAGCTGGGCGACTTACGCGCCAGGGTGATCCGCTGTTTCGAGGCGGGCGCCCTGGCAACCGGAGCAAGACTCTCGATTGAGGGCGGCGATAAACCGTACGCCGAGATGAACCATGACGAGGGAATGGCGCATCTCTACCGGAAAAACTCCGAGGCCCTGGGGCGTCCGTTCCCCAACCTGGGCGAATGGGAGACCCGGCCGACCGGCTCGACGGACATGGGCAACGTGTCGCTGGCGATGCCGTCGATTCACCCCATGATCGGGATCAATTCGCTGCCGGCAGTCAATCATCAGCCGGAGTTTACGGCGCATTGCGTGACGCCCGACGCGGACAAAGCCCTTTTGGACGGCGCATTGGCGATGGCCTGGACCTGCATCGACATGGCCACAATTCCCGAAGTGCGCGGCCGGCTGATGGCGAGCCGATAAGGGCACGGGGAAGAGACCGATGCCGTAAAACACAGCGGCCTGTGGCCCGCCCATGCGCGTGCCGGTCGAATCGACTGGCAAGGCACGCGTGCCGCGTGATATTTTTTCAGTGAACAAACCCTTCCCTGGTGCGCTCGTTGCCAGGGAGACGCTGTTGGCTACACGAAATCCTCCCTTGTCACAAACCATTTTCTTTTCTTGGCGTTAACCTGCAGATTCCCACAAAAATTTTCTCGCGATGTGGCACGCAAATCTTGAAATCTGAGGGCGTTCGGCTGCTATATTAAATTTTCGGGCTTCCCCGCCCTTCCAGCTGATTTCTATCGAAGAGCGTTTCTTGTACATCACCCATGTGACCGCCGGCACACGCGACACATGCAAAACATAAGTCAAACCGGGAATCGTTCATGGCGCAAATCTTCGACCGCAACTCCAATGCACTGGCTCGCATGAGCCTGGTGTTGACGGGGTTGATCACCATTGCCCTGGGGGTCACGCTCGATCAGTTGCAGCGTTCGCCTTGGGTCACTCGGCAGGGTCAGCGCGCCGACCAGCCCGTGCCCTTCAGCCATAAACACCACGTGCAGGGGCTCGGCCTGCAGTGCCAGTACTGTCATACCACCGTGGAGAAATCGAGCTACGCGGGAATTCCTCCCACGCGCACCTGCATGAACTGCCACTCGCAGATCTGGACCAATGCGCAACTGCTGGAGCCGGTGCGCAACAGCTGGTACACCGGCCAATCGATTCCCTGGATCCGGGTGCACGATCTTCCCGACTTTGTCTTCTTCAATCACGAGATCCATGTGAACAAGGGCATCGGCTGCGAAAGCTGCCACGGCCGCGTCGACGAAATGCCGCTGATGTACGCGCAGAACACGTTGCAGATGGAGTGGTGCCTCGATTGCCATCGCAATCCGGCAAAGAACCTGCGGCCCACCGCCGAAATTTACAACATGGCCTGGACCGGGCCCGCCGAAGACAAGCCGGTGTGGTGTGCCGCGGCCGATGTGAAAACCGGCACGCCGACGGCGCAAAGCGTGAGCTGCACTACGCAGGATCCTGGCGCAGCCTCCGGTGCAGGCCCACAGGTTGCGGCGCTTCGCATGCCTGACTCCGGCGCGAAGATGATCGCCAGCGACGCGCCTTCCGGCTACATCGGCAACGACGCCATCACGCCAACCGCCTATCAGAAGTTCACCAGCCAGATCGATCTCGGCCACTTCCTTGAAGTTCACTACGACATTCGCACTCCCAAGGACCTGACCAGTTGCGAGGTGTGCCACCGATGAGCGCAGACAAGATGAAAGAGAGTCTTGACATGTCCGCCTCGCCGGCACAGCCCATGACGCTCGAGGCGGTGCGCGCCCGGCTGAACGGCGCCAAAGGAAAGAAGTATTGGCGCTCGCTCGATGAACTGGCCAACACGCCGGAGTTCCAGGCCGCCGTGGAGCGCGAGTTTCCTTCGGCGGCGCAGGAATGGGTCGATCCGGTTTCGCGCCGCGGCTTCCTCAAATTGATGGGCGCTTCAATGGCCCTGGCCGGCCTGGCCGGTTGCACCAAGCAGCCCGACGAACAGATCTACCCGTATGTCAAAGCTCCCGAGGATCTGGTTCTCGGCAAGCCGATGTATTTTGCCACGGCGCATCCGTTTGCCACCGGCGCGGTGCCGCTGCTGGTCAAGAGCGACGAGTTCCGCCCCATCAAGATCGACGGCAATCCGGAGCACTCCTATAACCGCGGCGGATCGGATCCGTACACCCAGGGAACCTTGCTCGATCTCTACGATCCCGACCGCTCGGCGCGCGTCACCTTCGAGGGCGAAAACCGCTCCTGGGGCGAATTCCTCGAAGCATTGCAACAGAAGGTTGCCGCAACCAGGGATGGAACCGGCATCTATTTCCTGAGCGCGACCTTCACTTCGCCTACCCTGGCGAGGCAATGGCAGGAAGTGCAGAAGGCGTACCCCAAGGCAAAGCTCATTCAATATGATCCCGCACTCGCCGGAACATTTCTCGCTAGCGGGCTCAATGTTCAGTACGACCTGAGCCAGGCCGACGTCCTGGTTTCGCTCGACGCGGATTTTCTATCCGGCGCCTCGTATCCCGGCTTCCACAAGCTGGTGCGCGATTACGCCGACCGGCGCAAGCAGCCTGAGAACGGCATGAACCGGCTTTATACCATCGAAAGCGCGCCCACCACGACCGGCATGAAGGCCGAGCACCGGCTGGGATTACGCGCCAGCGAGATTCCCGCGTTTGCCGCTGCGCTGGCCGCCGCTGTCGGCGTTGCAGGCGTCAGCGCGCCGGGTTACGCGTGGACTGCCGACCAGCAGAAGTTTCTCGCTGCCCTGGCCAAAGACCTAAAAGCCAGTGCGGGCAAGTGCGCCGTTTTGCCCGGTCTCTATCAGGACCCCTCGGTTGCGGCGCTGGCTCTGGCCATCAACGATGCCCTCGGCAATCTCGGCAAAACGGTCTTCGTTTCCCCCCAGCCCGTCAACCCGCTGCCCAGCGATCAGCTCGACGATTTCAAGTCGCTCGTCAGCGATCTCAATGCGGGCAAGGTCGACTGGCTCGTCATTCTCAATGCCAATCCGATCTACGACGCCCCGGCCGATCTCGGATTCGGAGATGCCTTCGGCAAAGCGAACATCGTGGCGCATCTCGGCTCCTTGTACGACGAAACTGCGCAACAGGCTCACTGGCACATTCCTGCGGCCCACTATCTCGAGTATTGGTCCGATGCGCGCGCCTGCGACGGAACGGTATCCATTGTGCAGCCGATGATCGATCCGCTCTACGGCGGGCACACCGCGCACGATGTTTTTCAGTCGCTGCTCCAGGAGCACATGTTGAGCGCCTACGATGCGGTGCGGCAAACCTGGCAGGCGACAATTAAGGGCGACTTCGAACCCGGTTGGCGCAAGGTGCTGCACGATGGCTGGATCGAGAATACGGCCTTCGACAAAACCGCCAAACCCAGCACGGGCTTCAAGGGCAGCGTTCCCGCGCCCACGTCCAAGGATTCGCTCGAAATCATCTTCCGGCCCGACCCGAACGTTTACGACGGCCGTTGGGCCAACGTGGGCTGGCTGCAGGAGCTGCCCAAGCCGGTGACCAACCTGAGCTGGGACAACGCCGCCATCATGAGCGGAGCAACGCTCGCCAAGAACCATCTCGAAGAAGACGACATCATTGAGATCACCGTAGGCGGCGGCCGCGTCAAGGCGCCGGTCATCGTGGCTCCCGGCCACCCCGACAACTCGATCACCGTCTATCTCGGCTATGGCCGGCAGGTGGGCCGTGTCGCCGGGGCAGCGGGATTCAATGCCTATCAGATCCGCAATTCCTGGGCGCCGTTTTACGCGACCGGTTCCATGCGCAAGCTCGACGGCAAGTGGGGCATCGCCATCACCAAGAGCCATTATCAGGACCATCGCGCCAGCAATCTCCAGGGGCAGGGGGCGGGCGACAACTCGCTGGAAGGCGACGAAGCGCTGGGTCCGCGCGGCATCATCCGCTATGCCACGCTCGAGGAGTTCAAGGCAAATCCCAACTTTGCTCACGAAGGCGATACCCACGAGACGCCGCCCTACGACGATTCGCTCTTTCCCAACTGGCCCTACAACGAGGCCAACGCCTGGGCCATGTCCATCGACATGAACAGCTGCACCGGCTGCAATGCCTGCATCATCAGTTGCTATGCCGAAAACAACCTCCCCGTCGTCGGCAAGCAGCAGGTGCGCATCGGCCGCAACATGCAGTGGCTGCGCATCGACACCTACTTCGAGGGCGATCTGGCCGCGCCGCGCGCCCATTTCCAGCCCATGGCCTGCCAGCACTGCGAAAATGCGCCCTGCGAGCAGGTGTGCCCGGTAGGCGCCACCGTGCACACGCCCGAAGGCCTGAACATGATGATCTACAACCGCTGCGTGGGCACGCGCTATTGCTCCAACAACTGCCCCTACAAAGTGCGCCGCTTCAATTTCCTGCTCTACTCCGATTACGACACTGAAAGCCTGAAACTGATGCGCAATCCCGACGTGAGCGTGCGCTCGCGCGGCGTGATGGAGAAGTGCACCTACTGCGTGCAGCGCATCCAGGAAGCCAAAATCCGCGCCGACAAGGAAAATCGCGGCATCCATGACGGCGAAATTGTGACGGCCTGCCAGCAGGCATGCCCGGCCAAAGCCATCACTTTCGGCAACAAGAACGACAAAGAGAGTCACGTTTCCCGCCTGCGCGGCCAGCAGCGCAGTTACCAGGTCATCGCCGACATCAATACGCGCCCGCGCACCACGTACGTGGCCGAAGTTTTGAATCCCAATCAGGAACTGGAAGTTACGCCGGTGGAGATTGTGCCGGCCAAGGGTTGAGCTCAAAATGGCAACCAGAGAAGTAAAACCGCCCGAGCACTGGGTCGATCCGGCCACCGGAGAGTATCGCGTCATTGCGCCGGGCCAGACCTTCCGGTCGATCACCGAGAAGATCGCGCGCATCGTGCTCACGCCGCACACGCCGATGGGCTGGTTCGGCCTCTTCACGGTGATGGGCGGCGGGGTCACCGTGCTCCTGGTGGCCCTCACCTGGCTGTTCCTCAAGGGCGTCGGAATCTGGGCGATCAGCCAGCCCGTTGCCTGGGGATTTGCCATCATCAACTTCGTCTGGTGGATCGGCATCGGCCACGCCGGCACGCTCATCTCCGCCATTCTGCTGCTCTTCAAGCAGGGCTGGCGCAACGCCATCAGCCGCTTCGCCGAGGCCATGACCATTTTCGCCGTCATGTGCGCCGCGCTTTTCCCGGTGATTCACGTGGGGCGTCCCTGGCTCGGATATTGGCTCTTGCCGCTGCCTTTCACCATGACGGTGTGGCCGCAGTTTCGCTCTCCGCTCATGTGGGACGTCTTCGCCGTCTCCACCTACGCCACCATCTCGGTGGTCTTCTGGTATATCGGCATGGTCCCCGACCTTGCTACTTTTCGCGACCGCGCGCAGTCGAAGTTCGCGCAATACTGCTACGGCTTGCTGTCGGTGGGATGGCGCGGCTCGGTGCGCCACTGGATGCGCTATGAAACGGCATCCCTGCTCCTTGCCGGCCTGGCTACGCCCCTTGTCCTCTCCGTCCACACCGTCATCAGCTTCGATTTCGCCGTGGCCGTTCTGCCCGGCTGGCACACCACCATCTTCCCGCCCTATTTCGTCGCCGGCGCCATCTACTCCGGTTTCGCCATGGTGCTTACCCTGGCCATTCCGCTGCGCAAGTTCTACCACCTTGAGGCGCTGGTCACCGATCGCCACATGGACAACTGCGGCAAGGTGATGCTGGTGACCGGGTTCATCGTGGCCTACGGTTATGGCATGGAAGCTTTCATGGCCTGGTACTCGGCCGATCACTGGGAGGCATTCACCTTCTGGAATCGCGCTTTCGGGCCCATGGGATGGTCGTACTGGGTTTTGATCACCTGCAACCTTGCCATTCCGCTCACCACTCTGTGGGTTCGCAAGTGGCGCACCAACATGGCCTTCATGTTCGCCATGTCGATCATCGTCAACACCGGCATGTGGTTTGAGCGCTTCGTCATCGTCGTCACCAGCCTTACGCGCGATTTCCTGCCCTCTTCGTGGGGCACCTATCGCGCCACCAAGTGGGATTACGCAACGTTTGTGGGCACGCTGGGATTCTTCACGTTTATGTTCCTGCTCTTCGTTCGCTTCCTGCCCATGATCCCCATGAACGAAATTCGCATGTTGCTGCCCGCGGCCAAGATCAAGCCCAAGGCAGCCGTGGAGGCGGGAGACTGATATGCCTGCACGCGAAGGAACCTACGGCCTGCTGGCCGAATTCGATACGCCGGGCGACCTGGTGCGGGCTGCGCGCCAGGCGCGCGAAGACGGCTGGCGGCGTCTGGACTGCTATACGCCCTATCCGGTCGAAGAGGCAGCCGAGGCCATCGGTTTTCATCGCAACAAGGTACCGCTGGTTACGCTCATCGGCGGCCTGTTGGGCGGCGCCGCCATGTTTTCCCTCGAAACCTGGATTTCGGTGCTGGCTTATCCGCTGAATGTCGCTGGGCGGCCGACGTATTCCTGGCCCGCCTTCATTGTGCCCGCCTACGAATGGACCATCCTCTGGGCCGGTCTTTCGGCGGCCTTCGGCATGCTGGCGTTGTGCGGGCTTCCCTCGCTCTACCATCCCGTCTTCAACGCGCCCAACTTCCGCGACGGCGCCACGACCGACAAGTTCTTCCTGTGTCTCGAGGCGCTCGATCCCAAGTTCAGCCTTGCCGAGACCAAAGCTTACCTCGAGGCATTCAAGCCCCTCAGCGTGGTGGAGGTGGACTACTGATGAGCCGCCTCAGAGCACAGGGATCAGGGATCAGAGAACAGAAAGCAGCGATCAGTGGTCGGTGGTCAGCGATCAGTGGCCGAAGAGCCCTTGTCCTCTCGGCATTCGGCGCAATTCTTCTCCTCGCCGGCTGCCGGCAGGACATGCAGAATCAGCCGAGGATGTTCCCGCAGCGCGGCTCGGATTTCTTCGCCGACCATCGCGGCGCGCGGCCCCAGGTGCTGAACACCGTGGCCCGTGACCAGCTTCGTGAAGACTCCTACTTTTACACCGGCGTCGTGCAGGGGCCGAACGGCTACAAGCAGGAGCAGAACCTGATGCCGTTCCCCGTCACCATGGAAGTGCTCAAGCGCGGCCAGGAGCGGTTCAACATCTATTGCACGCCCTGCCACTCGCGCGTGGGCAACGGCGAAGGCGAGATTGTGCAGCGCGGCTATAAACCCGCCGCCAACCTGCACGACCAGGTGCGCCTCTCCCAGCCCATCTCGCACTACTTTTATGTGATGACCCACGGCTACGGCGCCATGCCCGATTATTCGGCGCAGTTGACTCCGGTCGATCGCTGGGCTGTCGCTGCCTACATTCGCGCTTTGCAGCTCAGCCAGAATGCCACGTTGTCCGACGTTCCCCAAGGCGTGACCGTGAGGAACTTGAAGGATCTGGCCGCCGAAGAAGGACACCCTGAATATGCGCAGCCGTGGAAATTGCCTTCGACCGCGATTCAGGCCTATCCGCCGGTCGCCAGCGAGGGAACCCCCGGCATGGCGCCCGGTTATCCGGCCGATCCCAAGATTCAGATACCCAGGACAGGAAACAAGTGAGCGTAAGACGGGCAACTCTACAGCAGGGAAGTGAGAGAGCACAGACCGGGAAGAGCGGAGCCAGCAAACAGGAAGAACGCAGATGGATACAGTAAACAACCCGCACGCCAAGCAGCTTCCCGACAACCTCGGCGCGCCGGCTTTTGTCGACGGCTGGAGGACGCGCGCTCTCCTCCTGGGAGCGATCTTCGCCGTGATCGCCGTGATTCTCGGCTTTCTTGGCCAGGCGCAGGACGGGCTGGGATGGGAACACGTGATGCGCGCCTGGGTGCTCGGCACCACATGGACATGGGGATTGTGCATCGGCGGTCTGGCGCTGCTCATGGTGCAGTACTGCTCCGGCGGCAAGTGGGGCCTGCTCCTGCGGCGCCCCTTTGAAGCTCTCAGCCGGACGCTGCCCCTCGTCTTTGTCTATTGGCTGGGCATCGCTTTTTCCATGAAGCACCTCTACCAGTGGGCGATTTACACCAACAAAGACGCCACCGAAAAAGCCCTCAGTTCCGGTCTTATTACCGAAATTCAGGCGCACTGCCTCAACTTCAAGCGGCCCATGCTCAATCCCGTCTCGTTCCTCTGGGTGACTCTGCTCTGCTTCGCGATCTGGTGGTTCTACACCTGGCGCCTGAACGCCCTGGCGCTCAAGCGCGAAGCCGACCGCCCCGAGAATACGCCCTACTGGATCAAGAAATTCGAGAACATCAGCGGCCCCGGGCTGGTGGTCTACGCGGTCACCATGACGGCGTGCGCCATTTACTGGGTCATGTCAATGGACGTCACCTGGTTCTCCACGATGTATGGACTGCTGTATCTCGTCGGCCAGGGCTACCTGGTGCTGGCCTTCGGCATCATTACGGCGGTTTCGCTCTCCAGGGCTGAGCCCTATAAGACCATCCTTCGCCAAACCGAGCAGCACGATCTGGGCAAGCTGGCTTTCGCCTTCGTCATGCTCAACATCTATCTCAACTTCGGCCAGTTCCTCATCATCTGGTCGGGCAATCTGCCCCTCGAGATGAATTGGTATCTCAATCGCATCTGGGGCCATTGGGGCGTCATCATCACCCTCGACTTCATCTTCCACTGGGTCATTCCCTTCTCGATGCTGCTCTCCCGCGACCTCAAGCGCAACAAGAAGCGCCTCGTTCGCGTCTGCCAGTGGATGGTCTTCGCGCGCGCCTTCGACATGTTCTGGCTCATTGAGCCCAACTTCAAAGACGCCTCGCGCAATCTTCACTTCAGCTGGGGAATCCTCGAGTACATTGCCGTGCCGGCAGCGATGTTCTGCTTCTGGCTGGCCTATTTCTGCATGCAGCTCAAGACGCGGCCGCTGGTGCAGGTCAATGATCCGCATATGGCGGAGATTCTGGAGCCCGAACATGTCCACGCATGATCAGCACGGCGGGCACGAGCCGGAAAAAATCGACACATCGCTGGGCTACGAGCGCAGCGACGCCAGCGTCACCGGCATCGCGGTATTTCTTACCGCGCTGGCCATCTTCGTTGCGGTTACGGGCCTGCTCTGCTACGGCATCGGCGCCTGGTTCAACGCGCGCATGAATCGCGAAGATGGGCCCAACAGCAAGTGGACCAAAACCGCCGACGTCCGCCAGCTGGGCAACATGCCCTCGAGTCCGGAACTGCAGAACAAGGTTGCGGAGCTCACCAGGAGTTTTCCCACCCCACGGCTGCAGACCGACGATGGCAACCAGGATGTGGCTGACCTGCACGCGCGCGAGAATCTGCTCCTCGACAACTACACATGGGTCGATCAGCCGGGCGGCAAGGTGAGGATCCCCATCGAGCGCGCCATGGAAGTGATTGCGCAGCAGGGGTTGCCGGTGGCTCCGGCGGTTGCTATGCCGCCGCTGATGGCCGGGGACAGCAGGCCTGCGGTGACCATGCCGCTCACTGACGGTTTTGCGCCCACCGCGTACGAACAGGACGAAATGGCGCAGGAAGAAGCGCTGAAAAAGCAGGAAGCCGCGGCCAAGTGAGCCGGGCCGCAAAGAGCGCGAACGGCGCGCGTGGGCATTAGCCCCTGAGGAATTCGCAAAAATGCAACAGAGAAGCACAATTCGGAGAACGTGGCACGAGGGTTTCGTCGGCGTCGCTTCTGCAATCGTGCTTTCCCTCTGCGCGGTGCCCGCCTTTGCCCAGGTATCCAGCTACGGCGATAAGGCAGCGGGTCCTGCCAACGACCGGCCGCCATCGGTCCTGGGCGGCGTGCGCATCGATCAGCATCTCAACGCGCAGCTTCCCCTGAATCTCACGTTTACCGACGACGCGGGCAGGCAGGTGATGCTGGGCAGCTACTTCGGCAAAAAGCCGGCCATTCTGGCGCTGGTTTACTACCAGTGCCCGATGCTCTGTTCAGAAGAGCTCAACGGCCTGGTCAGCGCCCTCGAAATGGTTCGTTTCGTTCCCGGCAAGGACTTCAACATCGTGGTGGTGAGCATCGATCCCAGCGAGGGAACGGATCTGGCGGCGGCCAAGAAGCGCAGCTACGTCAAACGCTACGGCCGGCCCGAAACCGCCAATGGCTGGCACTTCCTCACAGGCACTCAGCCGAATATCGACGCGCTCACCAGGGCAGTCGGCTTCGGCTACGTCAGGATTCCGGGGCCCGACGGCAAGCTGACGCAATTTGCCCACGCCAGCTCCATCCAGATCGTCACTCCTGAAGGCAAACTCGCGCAGTATTACATGGGTGTCGAATACTCCCCCAAGGATCTGCTGCTCGGCCTCGACGAAGCCTCTTCCAACCGCATCGGATCGCCGGTGGACAACATTCTCACCTACTGCTACCACTACGATCCCACTACCAATACGCACGACCTCATCATCTCGCGCGTCATCCAGCTTGGCGGTTTACTGACGGTGATGCTGCTGGGCGGATTCATGCTCGTGATGTTCCGCAAAGACTACAAGCACGATCGAAAACCAGGGCATGGGCCTGACGGGACGGCAAAGAAGGTGAACGGATAACGGAATGGACCATATCAGCCCAGTACTTTGGCAGTTTCTCAAGAAGTGGATGGAGCACTTCCCGCTCTTTCCGCCGGAGGCATCGACCGTTGCGGCTCAGTCGGACGCGCTCTTTTTCTTCATGGTCCTGGTAAGTTTGATCGGGCTCACGGTCGTGGTTCTCCTTATTGTGAGCTTTTCCATCCTCTATAGCCGCGAGCGCCATCCGCAGGCGGTGCAGATTGAAGGATCCACGGTCCTTGAAGCTACCTGGACCATTATTCCCCTGGGGCTTTTCCTGGTGATGTTCGTCTGGGGCTCGCTGCTCTATTTCCGCATCTATACGCCCCCCGCCAACGCCATGAACATCTACGTAGTCGGAAAGCAGTGGATGTGGAAGATTGAGCATCCCGGCGGTCAGCACGAGATCAACGCGCTGCACGTGCCCACCGGCCGGCCCGTCCAGCTCACCATCATCTCGCAGGACGTTTTTCACAGTTTCTCGATTCCTGCCTTCCGGGTGAAGCGCGAGGCGATTCCCGGCCGCTACACCACCGTCTGGTTCCAGGCCACCATCCCCGGCACCTACCACCTCTTCTGCACGCAATATTGCGGCACCAATCACTCGCAGATGATCGGAGAAGTGGTGGTGATGACGCCCGACGACTTCCGAAAGTGGCTGCAAGGTTCGACGAGCGGTAACTCGCTGGCCCAGGACGGCGAGCGGCTCTTCGCCAGCCTGAGTTGCAACGCCTGCCACAACACCCGGCCCGACGCGCGCGGTCCGAGCCTGGCCGGTGTCTACAACTCCCAGCTCACCCTGTCCAGCGGCCAGACCATCGTGGCCGACGACGCCTTCCTGCGCACGGCCATCCTGAACCCGTCGCAACACATCACCCAGGGTTACGCGCCGATCATGCCGACCTATCAGGGGCAGATCAGCGAAGATGGTGTCATCGCCCTGGTCGAGTACATTAAGAATCTCAATTCCGACTACCGCATACAGCAAACCCTAAATACAACCGAGTTGCCCGCCGACAACGAGGGCACTCCTGCTCCCGCGGCCAAAGCTCCCGCGGCGCAGAAGGGAGCCACACAATGAGCGCTGCCACCATCGTCAGCCTTCCCGATCAGTCCACCGCCAGGATTCCCAAGATGAACTTCCTGAGCAAGGAGCGCGGCCTGCTCAGTTGGCTGCTGACCGGTGACCACAAACGCATTGCCACGCTGTATCTGATCTCGATCACCTTCTTCTTCTTCATCGGGGGAGCTCTCGCTGGACTCATCCGCCTCGAGTTGCTCACGCCGCAGACCAGCTTGATGGCTGCCGACACCTATAACAAGGTTTTCTCGATGCACGGGCTGATCATGGTCTTCTTTTTCCTGGTGCCGTCGGTGCCCGCCACCATCGGCAACTTCTGCATCCCCATGATGGTGGGCGCCAAGGACCTGGCGCTGCCCAAAATCAATCTG
>Ga0335074_10005304_pt1 | contig 17809 bp, 11 predicted proteins | sample Lox_Sample_23_FD_206715 | JGI IMG/M metagenome (GOLD analysis project Ga0335074, IMG submission 206715) | Soil microbial communities from Loxahatchee National Wildlife Refuge, Florida, United States - Lox_Sample_2.3 | ecosystem: Environmental > Terrestrial > Soil > Wetlands | place: USA... | reverse complement strand
CTTCCATTCTTCTTAAGGGGATTACGATAACCGGCATTCCGAAACCAGCGTGGGCGAACTCGCTTTGACGAAGAGCCTCGCCGTCACCTTGGTCTGCCAACACGGTATTGCATAAGCGCGAGCCTATCTCACGTCAAAGACCTGTGGGGCGAGAGTAGTTTTCAGATCGGGATTGTAATAGTCAAGAAGTGTCGCAGGCGCGGCCTTGGCGTGAATGGCATAGCGTGGCGTAAACCTGAAGTCGAAGTGCGAACCCTCAGCACGCCACGACCACAGATAGAAGATGATCCGGTCCGGTTCAAGATCGTAGCGTGAGATGGTCCAGTTGTCGAGCAACTTGCCTAGAGACCCACGATCTACATCAGCACCTGGGGGAAGCCCGACCTCTGCCAGTAGCATTCCATAACCAGCGGAGCCAAAGCGCCGCGCGCCAACCGTGCAATCGATCGGCTGGCCTACTCTCAAGCCGTTTGTCGCGCAGCTGTAATTGAAGTTCAGTCCGTATTCCTTGCCAGTTATTGTCTGGGCCGCTTCGCTTGTTTGCGAGGAAGACCAGGGAGTGTAAAACCACGCCGTCGCCTCGGCGCTGGCCAGCGCAACGTCGCCTTTGCCCGTGAAAGAAATCGCATTGTGGCCGGGCTTCAGCAGGCTCGTTAGGTCAATCGTCCTCGGCGCGTTCAAAAGGTGAGGTCTATTAGGCGGCTCATGTCCGACACCCGAATCAAGTGCGGTACCATTCACGTTCAGCGTAAACTCAGCGTCGCCTGGCGCCGCGGCAATTTCCTCTTCGGCAATTGGCAGCAGAGCCTTCAGCACGCGCACGGTTGCTTGGCCGCTGTACCAAATGCCGAATTCATCGCGTCCGCCCAGGAGAAAGTACAGCGCGTTATTTAACAACGCCTGATCGGCTGCAATGCTTTCAGCCCTCAGTGCTGCAAACGCCATGGCCGTCGTTTCCATGTCTCCTGCGCGGCCCCATCCGTAGAACGGGAGTTGTCCGCCGCGCAGCCAGTGCGCGCCATTGCGGTCGCGCTCTGCGCTGGAAATGAGCTCATCGTGATAGCGCTGGACCAATGGCGCGTCATTTTGGGATTTAGCCAGTTCAAGGCGGATTGCGTTGGCATAGGGATCGTGGACAGCGGCGGCAGAGTGGTTCGCCCAATCGATGGCGCGATGGACGGCCGCCTGGGTTCTGTCCCACAGACCCTTCGGCGCATCCGGATTCTCGTTGAGTTTCGTTTGCTCTAACGCCCAGGCGATGAAAAGAGTCGTCTCTGCATTGGGCTCGCCATAGTGCGGCTTCCAGCTGCCGTCGCTTTGCTGTGAAGAGATGAGCCATTCGACCGCATGGGCAATACGAGCGGGATCAACTTTCACAAATGGGCGAGCTTCCGTTAGAAACTGGACGCCGTACGCGGTGAGGGCGGGATCGGGATCATGATCGCTGCCGCCCCAGTAGGTTATTCCTCCGCTGGCCGCAATATAGTTTTCAAGCCGATCGTAGCCGAGCTGCAGATTGGTGCGGGCCTTGTCTTCAAGCGGGGAGCTCGCTTTCGAAATCTGGAGCAGTTCGAGGAATAGCAGGCTGGGATACGTGCTTGAAATGGTTTGCTCTCCACAGCCCCACGGCCGTTCGAGCGCTGCCTCGATAGAATGCACAAGCTGTGCGCCCATGTTGGGATAAAGGAGGACCTGCGCGTGCAGCGAACCAAGAATCAGATCGGAAGGTAAGTCGATATGGAGAGCCGCAGACTCGCCCCGCAGCAAGCCCGAAGCCGTCACGGTTCCGGGTTTACCGTCAGGGTGCACGCGAACTTTCTTTTCGACTGCATCACCCTGACGGCCATTCGAGGCCGTCATTTGAAGCGGGCCTTCGTCGATGGCATGGGCGGCGCGGAAACGTAAGTTGAATTTTGCCGAATTGCCGCCGGGTACCGTGATGCGCTGCGCAATCGGAGTGAGCGCCTGAAACCAGTCAGCGGGTTTCACGGTGACAGGCAGCGTGAGCGATTGCTCCGTATAGTTGCGAAGGTTCACAGGAAGTGTTATTTCGTCGCCCTGCGTCAGCACCTGTGGCGCATCGAGATCGATAAAGAACGGCTGAAATGTCCTGAATGTGCTTTCAAGCGCACCTACTCGGCCGTCGATCGTCGATGCCAGAGCGTGCATGCGCCATGTGGTCAGGCTGTCCGGTAGACGGAAGTCGAGGTTTGCGCGGCCATTGGGATTCGTTTCCAGCGCGGGCGCCCAGTACGCTGTCTCGTCAAACACGTGGCGAAGCCGCGGTGTAAATGTCGGCTCGGTGATCTCAGCGCGGCCGCCGGCGCCGGTTAAAATCGTCTTCTTCCCAGGCATAGAAACACCCGGCGCGATTGAAGCTATCTGAGCAGCCTCCGTATTCATGGCAACAGTCGAGGCTTCCACTGTCACAGTCTCTGAAGCCGTGCCCACACGCAGTGTTACGTCGACCGTGGTGAGCGCGACCGCCGAGACATGGACTTCGTGAATCTCAAACTCCATGAACCCCGCGCTCTGCACGTGGACACTATAGATGCCGGGCAAAAGATCGCTCACGATATACAACCCATTTGCCGTAGTGACAGCTTTCGATTCAACCCCGGAGGCGCTCTTGACGGTAACGATGGCATTCGGAATCACCGCGCCAGTCTGGTCGATTACCGTGCCGCCAATCGCGCCCGTGTTGCCCTTGAACGTACCTTGACTCACAGCTTGCGGAGCGAGGTCGCTTCCGCTCTGCTGGCTGAGAGGATGCAGGAACTGCGCGACGACGTCGGCGGTGTCGATGGTTTCGCCAAGGGCCGCGCTGGGGCTACGCACAATCTGGATCGCGCGCATCAGTTGCGTAACCGGCTTTGTCTTTACCTGGAGCTGATCGTCGGCCTTCACCTGCTCTGTTCGGGTCCAGGCCAGGAGTTGCCGGACGCGCAGAAGGAGTCCTCGGCCCAGCGGGTCGCGCAACGCATCAAGATCGATTCCCGCGGCAGTGAAGACTGCGCGCGCTTCGTCGTCGGTAGCCGGAAAGGGATGTCCGGTTGCTTCCCAGGCTTTCAATGCGGAATCCATCCGCGTTTCGGTTGGCGAGAAGTAATCGATCGCCGCGCTTGTCCAGACATGGATATTGTCTTCGCGCAGGACGTCGATATAGTAGAAGCGCCGCTGCACCACAAATTCGTATTGGTATGGCCTGCCGGTCGGCGCCAGGGTTCCGGCTGCCGCAGAATTGAGGCTCAGCCCACCGTCGGCGGCGAGCGCGGTGAGCAGCTCGAGGTTTGCGGGCAGAGGCTGCCCCGATTCCGCCGCGTGAATGAGCAACTTGCTCAACTTTTCGCCTGGCACGGTAAAAAGGTTGCGTTGTGAAACGTTCACAACGATGTCATCGTCAGTGCTGTAGCGCTTGTCGGGACCGGCGCTTCGCAATGCGACGACCTCGTTCGCCATCTCTGTATCGGTTTCCACCTTATACGGCGTATTCCACGGATCGAGCAGCGTCGAATCGAGGTTGGCAGTACGCGCGATTTGTTGGACTGCCTCAAACGTTCGGGGTAGATGCGGATCAGGGACAGCGACGATCGCCTTGCCCAGCGGCTCAAGGCGCTTCTCCATGGCAGTCTGGTACTCGCGGCGGACCTCGTCATCCGAGCTACCTTCGATCTCGATAGCGTTCGGCCCCGAGTTGAGGAGCAGCGCTTCCGAGGCAAGTTCCAAATCATCGGGGATTTCTTTCGAAGTGTCCACCTTGTCCAGATCGGCGCGGGTCACTCCGCCAGCGCTTGCGCTGTCGAGCCACCACCAGGAGCCAAGCCAGCGATTGTTTTCGTCTTCTTCGGTTTCCGCTCTCTGCGCGACGGCGTTGTCGAAGACCCTGACTCCCACCGCGCCACCGACGCCCGCTCCCAATGCATCGGTAACCCGCAGACCCGCCGTTACCGACGCGCCGGGAGTGTAGGTGGGCTTGATGCCGTTGACGTCGACGTGCAACGCGCGATCCTCGGGATAGAGAACCGACCTCGAACTCCATCGTTCGGACCAGTAGTCGTATTGATTAACAGATTCGCTCATCTTGTAAGCGCGAATCGAAATCAGGCCGTGAAACCGCGCATCGGCCGGAATAGTAACCGGCGCCGACCGATCATGCATTCGCACCTGCAGATGCGCGAGCACCGCGGATTCGGAAGCCACATCCAGATCGATGACGTCGCCACGCTTGCCGTGGACTGTAAGCTCAATCGGCTCCTGGGGACGCAGTAATGACCGCGTCACCGCAAGCCAGATTTCCTCATTTTGTGGGCGAATAGTGTCGTCGTAGGTAGTGGTACGACCCTCGGGATCGCGGGCAATCACGCGAAGGCTGCGATCGCTCGAGTCCCCGCCAGCTGGCATTGCCGGATAGCGCAGATGCACCTGCGCCAGACCGAAGCGGTTGGTGCCTACGCTCGCGGCGCGCGTTGCCTTCGAGTTTTCGTCCATCCAATCGAGCTCCAGCCTGCACGCAACCGGCGTTCCGTCGGCGTAACTGGTCGACACAATCACGTCCCCTTCGCGCTCGTCCCCAAGAGGCTCGCTCAGATAAATGTGTACGGGATCACGCGACAGCCGCACTGTAAATTTGCGCGGTTCGCTGCGGCCAGTGGATGCATCGGTCACCATGGCGCGCCACTGAAGATCTGTGTAACGCTCGTAGGTGCTGCCTGCGAGGTCTTCAAAGTCGCTCTTTACATCGAGCGTGAAACTGGCGTCGCCATTGGCGTCGAGCGTGCTCTTCGCAACCGGCTCGGTTTTCTCATCGGCATGATTTCTGCGCGTTTTCCAGCTCTCGCCGTTTACGCGGTATAGGCTGATCGTTCCAGCCGCCACGGGCTTGCCGAAGAGGTAACCCGCGTGAATCTTCACCACCGGAGCTTGCCCGGCTAAGTAGAAGCCGCGGTCCATGGTCGCCGTCACGTTGAACTCAGGCAGATCGTAGCGCTCGATGGGCAATGTGATTTCCGATCCCGATCCGCCCACCGAGCCATCCCCGTCGAAGTCCGCGTCGTAGTCACCGGGAGCGAGTTGCGCGCTGGTCTTCCAGTCGTAAAAGGCGATTCCGAAGCGATTGGTTTTAAGTGGCTCTTCCAGCAACGTCTTATTGTCAGAATCTTTGATTTTGAGCGTGAGAGGCACATTCGCCAAAGCGTGGTGCGAATCATCAAAAACCAGCGTACGCAGATGCACAACTTCGCCTGGCTTGTGCAACGGCTTGTCGGTTTCGTCGCTGAACAACGCCTGGTCGCTCGCCTCAATCTCCGATTCCAGGCTCGCATGCGCCAGCGCCGTCTTTTCCGTGCCTCCGACACCTGCAAGAGTTCCCTCTACCTTCAGCGTTGCCGACTCGCCGGGATCAGTCGCAGCGGGGAAGTTAAAAATTGCCTCGCCGCTGGCGTTGGTAGTACCAAGCTGCGCGATCGGCTTGTTTGCCGGCTTTCCCTCGTCGGAATCCTTTTCGAGGGTCAATGTGGCCTTGAGGCGGACGCCGCGAAACGGCTTCCGGGTGACTGGATTACCGGCGAAGACGCGAACGCTGATCGGTGCTCCTCTTTTTATCTTTTGGGGTCTTGCCAGACGAAGCTCAAGCAGATTGGGCGTGATGGCGCCAATTGAGAGGATACCGTTGGCCACAGCGGCATCATCCACGTCGATTCGATAGCCGATCCGGAACCAGCCGATCTCCTCAACTGAATTCCCGTGTTGATCGACCGGCCACGAGAGCGCTATGTGTGCCGACTGGGCTCCGGTCGCAAGATTCGTTGATAACGTGTTCGAGGGTAGGTCTGCCGGCGAGAGGATCCACGCCGCTACTCGCGTGTGCTCCGGGGCGGGCATCGAAAGCGGCAAATTCAGCTCAATCGTCTTCCCGGACAGGGTGGCTTGGGCGCCTGCCTCGTTGACGGCGATCTGCGATGGAGGTGCCGCAGCATTCGCTTCAAAGTTCCAACTGAAACCGAGACACACGACTGCAAAAGCGGTAAGAGAAGCCCATTGCCGGATCATTGCTATCCATCCTACTCCGAGCCTTCGGAGTGCCAATTGCGCAAGCCTTAAAACACAACGATAGAAGGCGATGCATGGGCGAAACAGGGCGGCTATGCTCTTCTGGAACGCTCTTCCTGAGACGTTTGTGACTCTCATTCGTCACGTCGCGTCGCATAGGAAAATCGATGAGAATTCGTCCGCTTTTAGATCAGGGGAGTTCGTGGCCGTCGACGCCGCTCTTGACTGCCGGCCTCGAATTGAGCCATTGGCGGAGCATAACCTTGCCGATGCAAGTCACCTGGTCGGTAGAACCGGGGTAGACGCTACGAATGATGAGGCGAATTGATTTCGCGCTACCGGGGTACGACGGAAGATTGATCCATTCGTACGCCTTATGCGACTCGGGCCAGGGGAAGGTGAACTCATCAGGCAGAACACTCTTGCTCGCGTAAGCGCCGTTTACGGTAACTTCAATTTCTTTGAGGCGAGCATGATCGAGCCACTCCTTCTCACTGGTGCCACACCCGGGAATGACACCTACCTGGTCAATATGTGCCGGTTGGGTGATTTCGAGAAGCAACGAATCGCCGATACCAGGGGCATGTGGAGTATGCCACCCCGTATCCGGGTCTTGGCTCGACACCTGACTTGCGGGGAAGTCAGTCGAACTAGAAGGAGCATGGGGCACGAAGTCGCGGCTCAAATAGAAGTATCTGCCCCCTTCAAGGGTGTAGTAGCTGATCTGCGGTTCATCCGGGCTCCGGCTTTCTCCATACACTGCGACCGTTGACGAGTGGTTATTCAGGTTAACGAGGATATCGTCTGACGATGAGGGCTTTAGGTTTCGGAAATCCCAGACGTAGGTTGATCCCTGACGTCGGAAGCGGCCAGCTGGCGAGAAGATAATGCGCTCCGCGGGGACTGTGACGGCTTCAACGGATACGTGTCCTTCGGCGATGGGGCCTTTCCACGCAGCGGCTGTCGATAGCACGTAAGCGAATCGATCATCGCAATCGTCCGAGTCGTCAGAATAGCCACCACCACAATAAGCGTAGAGGGACTCATAGCCGATATGGATATGCCTGGTTTGGCCCGAATCAAAGTGAACTTCGGAGACAAGCCATTCAAGGAGTTCAGGCCGCTTGTCAGGCGGATATTCGTCAAGTTCGCCCATTTCTCGGAACTTGGCGTCATAAAGACGCTTGAAAGGAGTTGGGTCACCTGATTCCTTGGTGAACGCAACGGGCTTGCCATCCGCAGAAATACTGTAGTTCTCGATTTCCTGATGCTTCACATCTTCCAGTTGGACGCCAAGGCTCGGGAAGCCGGCCCGGACAACTACGGCTGGGCCGGTGTTGCGCAGAATGTAGTCTATTTCTACTCTGGCGCGGTCTCGGAAAAGGCGGATGCGCAGATCCTCACGCTGCATTTCGACCTGTTCGGTGCCGAAGGCGCGAAAACTCCCAGAGGCGACGCTTCCGCCGGCGGTGCTTCCCCAGTTGGCGCGGACAGGCGTGCTCCATGCAAGCAGAAGCACTGCCAAGAAGAATCGAGCGCGGTACATGGTCGGCCTTATCTTGATGACATTCTACTGCGACGGTCAGCGATTCACTGTTTCTCAACCCGATCTCAACCCGCTCCCGGGACTGGAGGAACGCCCTGTGTTATGGCAAAATCATCCATGGAGTCAAATACGACAATGGCAGCGGCGCCATGACACAGCCGCAAGGAGGAAATGGATGAGAAAAGGTATCCTGTCGTCAGTTCCCCCCGCGATCCCCGCTTTCTAACTCTTCGTTCTCTTCAGACCCATCAAGGTCGCTCCCGCACAAAACTCTTCATCATCGAAGGCATCCGCCACCTTGCCCGCGCGGTCGAGCACTGCGCTCCAATCGAATCTGTCTTTCTCGACCCATCAGTTCTGTCAAATCCGTTCGGCCAAAAGCTCGCACGGCGGCTGCGCCAACACGGTGTTCCAGGCTTTCGTCTTTCGCACGAACTCTACCGCGAATTGACGCTGGCGACCGAACCGCAAGGAATCGGTGCGGTTCTTAGGCAGAGATGGCTCCCGCTGGAACAGGTCCGCGCCGCAAGAAGTTCACTTTGGCTCGCCGTCGAATCCATCGAGTCGCCCGGGAACCTGGGGACAATCATTAGAACCGCTGAAGCGGCGGGGGTGTCGGGGATATTTATCCTCAATCCGAACTGCGATCCCTGCGATCCAGCAACCGTACGGGCCACGATGGGGTCGCTCTTTTCGCAGAAGCTTGTGCGGTGCTCGGCTATGGAATTCAATCGCTGGGCCAAATCGAACGCTGTTTCGGTTGTAGCTTCTTCACCGACGGGAATGATGGACTACAAGTCACTTAGCTACAGGTTTCCCGCCGCTCTCGTAGTTGGAAGCGAGAAGCACGGGCTGTCCGACCAGCTGCTAGAGGTCGCCAACTTCGTAGTTCGCATTCCCATGCATGGAGGCTGCGATTCGCTGAATGCTGCGGTCGCGGCAGGCGTTCTGCTGTTCGAAATAACGGGCCAACGGAAGGAGTTTGCTGGAAGTTGATCGTCGAGATTCGACCGCCGCCCAGCTATCGATCCAGTGGTACCACTCTCGCCAAGGCGATGACTCACTTCGTTGCGGTGAGTTGAGGCTGATGAATGTGCGCCATAAGGCTCTCAAAGCATCCGGGAATCTGCGTGTCCCATTCGCTCCAGTCGTGACCGCCCGGCTTGGTGTGAAACTCGTAAGCAAAACTGCGCTGCTTGAGAAGCGAGACGAATCGGCGAATTGGAGGCAGAAGTGGTTCCTGTTCTCCCGCCGTGACGTAGAGGTATGGCGTTGCGCCCGGGTCAGCGGATTTCACCAGAATGAAGGGATCGCTGCGCATGCGTGTTTCGCTTCCCGAGGGTCCGAAGGTGGTCCGGAAGCGCATGCTCTGCGACCACCTTCTTGCACTGAAGCCTCGGCTGGGCACATCGACCGCAGGACTGATGGCGCCCGCAAAGGCGAACAGATCCGGCCGAGTGAGGGCCAGCTTCACGGCTGCAAAACCGCCCATGGAAACACCGACGACGGCGCGGTTTTCCCGATCGCTCAAAACCGGCAAGCGGGACTCGGCGTCGGAAATCAAGTCGTGAACGAAGTAGTCCTCGTACCTGTCATTAGGATTGAGCGCGGCATTCACGTAATACGAGCAGGCGCCATCGACCATGACGAGAATGAAGCCCTTCGCGGCATAAGCGCCAACATCCGAGTAGTTCGACCAATCCCGGAAACTGGTGCCACAACCATGCAGCAGGTACACCGTCGGCAGTCTCGTGCCGGTAGAAATATTCTGAGGGAGATAGACCCGGTAGGTCATCTTCCGGTCGAGAGCCGATGAGTTGAAGGTCACGTCCTTGCTTGCGACTCCTGGAAAGCTGCGAGGATGATCCACGAACGCCAGTTGACCGCGATGACAACCCGTCGCCAGCACTGCTAGCGCGGCAATCGCAAGACAGGAAAGACTGAGAACTGCTTTCATCGGAAGATCGATTATACGCAGTGCACCGCGAACCCCCTGTAAGTCGCCTCGACCCGCTCCAAGCGCAGAGGGCATCCCGTGTAGACTTTCCTAAAATGCTCAACTTTTTGGCCAAATCGCTGAACGAACTGGGCAACTGTGCTCAGAACCGGGGCATGCGTGCTTCAGCGAGGCTCCTTTACCGATCTGCGACAATTGCTCGCCCGAGTTGGAGCAGTCCTTGGTACAACCTTGGTCTGCAAGCGAAGTACGAATGCGAATGGCAGTCGAGTTTGCGGTTCAACGAACGCGCAACTGCTCTTGACCCGGACGATGAAGCAAGTTGGTGGAATCTCGGGATTGCTGCTACGGCTCTGAAGGACTGGAAACACGCGCGAAGAGCGTGGAAGGGATGTGGAATCGATCTTGATGGCGCACTCGAAGACGAAGTCGTGATGCCGCCAGTGACCGCTTGTGTGAGGATCAATCCGAACGCTTCGGGCGAGGTGGTCTGGGGCACCAGGATTGATCCAGCTCGGATACAAGTTCGGAACGTGCCGTTGCCAAACTCGAACCGCCGATATCATGACATTTTGCTAAACGACGGTGCTGCTGAGGGCGCTCGAAAGTCGGGCGAAGAGGAATACCCGGTGTTCAACGAGCTTGAGGTATGGAAACCGTCAAGCTACAGCACGTTCCAATCAGCACTATCAATTGAAGATGCAAATGCTGAGCATGACCTGATTCAAGCTTGTAACGAATGCGACATCGGACTTGAGGATTGGACCACTGTCCGCATAATCTGCGCGGCATGCAGTGTCGGGTCAGTTGACCAGAATCATTGCACAGCGGGCGCGGTGGATGAGGGAGACAAGAACTACGGGTTCGGCGTCATGTCCCGGGAAGTTTTAGTGCAGGTCCTGAGTTCGTGGGCCAACGCCTCTCCAGGCCGGGGATTTTCCGATCCGCACTTGGTCCTTTTGGCTGGTTAGCCGGATATTGCTCAGATATTCCGGATTCGGCGCTTCCACGATCCAAGTTTGGCCCCACAGTGTAAGACCCGCACCGAGGGCATTTTACTCAATCGTTTTGAGCAGGCGGTATCGGTCGATCGTAATCTCAGCACGAATCCTTGCTTCGGCCGCTGGATAGCGAAGGCGCGCAAATTTTGCCCAGGCATCGCGGTAGTTCTCCCAAAGGCTTTCCACATTGGCGAGATCATCTGCTGTTACGGCGCCCTCATCGATTTCTTCTCTCGTGTGCGAACGCAACTGTTGCAACTTCGCTTCGTATTCGTCATGCAGCAAACCATCCGCCGTTTTCACCTGACTCGTTGAAACAGCGGGCCACTGCTTGCGTTCTAGCTGAACTACCTCAGCACGAAAGAGGCGGTGGAGGATATTCATCGAGCCGATAGTTCTCATATCTCTGATGGTTCCTCCCTGGTCCACTTCAGAAGCATGCGCCTCGATGTACGCGTTCTCGGCGGCGAGGAGTTTATCGAAAGCCTCCCGCTGCGCCGAATTCATCCGAGATTTCAGAGTCTCGTAATAGCGGTCCCTCCGTTCAGTCTCGATTTCTGATGCGTAGCCGCTGCAGAAGTTCATCGTGAATGTCGTCGCTGCATAGTCGCAGAATTCGAATGGGCCACGCGCTGGAAGCGAGCTATTGAGCTTCTCGATTTCTGGCAGCGCGAGCATTGCCATTCCTTCTTCTGCCTCACAGGCGAAGCGCATAGCCAATGGAATATTGCGCTTCACTCCAGCGCCATTGAAATAGATGTCGGCCAGGATCAGCGATCCGCCGACGACCCATGCATCAGGTTCCTTTTGATTTTGGCCGAGTTGAGCCTTCTGAGCCAGCCGTTCGCGCCATGCGCAGGCCCGGGCTTCCGGATAGTTCACCGGGCGGCCAATACCCCGATAGGAGCGGTAAGAAGCACAATCGGGGGCCGTCTGGGGAGTTGGAACACTCTCAGCTTCCGCAGGAAGCGGAACGGAAACATAGGCTGAACACTGCGCCGGAAGTTCATCCGTCGCGCTCTGCGCGACTGCGGCAGACGCAAGGATGCATCCAGCCAGCACTTCTAACGAGAGAACAATGGTTAGGATGCCGAAATGACGCTCACGAAACATCTGCGAGGACTACCCCTTCATCTTCGTCGCTTCCATTATCTGCTTTCAGGCGCCCACTGCCCTCATTGGCGCCTACCTCACGTGAAGTGCGTTGGATCACGTTCTGCCTGTGCCGGCGTAGATGAATCCGCGATGTTCATTGCAAACCTGGCACTTCCCGTCAGAAGCACTAATTGAACCGGATGCGATCGGATCAGGGTGGTACTTGAATAGGGGCAAGGTCAAATTCGTCACGCAGCTCTCCGCAAATCAGAATCGCTGCTTCAGTCTTGGATGGTTGATATAGTCCATCTCAAGATTGAACCCTCGGACAATTGAGCGAGTTCCCAGGCGCCCGCATGGTGATGGGTTGGATGGAAGTCATCTATGTGGCAAACTCGAGTGCCGCTCTTGGGATCCCACCTTGACAGGCCTGATTTCGCTGCAGAGTAGAGCCACTTGCCATCGCTGAAAAACCTTCCGGAGGGTCCGGCAAACGAAGTGACTTCACGAGCCCACTGCCAGTCGCTGCGCCACTCACGGCTCACGGGGCCGGTTGTGGTGATGTCGAAAATACGTGCTCCGTCCACAATCTTGTCGTGATCGTCCCCTATGCCACCGATGGCAACTGTGTCCTCGTTCAGCCAAGCAACGCCGTGATCCCAGTACCAGGTGCGAGCGCAAACATCTCTCTTCGTCGCGCCATCCTCTGACTCCCAGATATTCTCCGACAGCCACTGGTCAACACTCCAGACAACCGGAATGCCAACTGGATGCCACACCCAGCCGTCGTCGAGAATTCGAGTCCCATTCGGACTCAGATATAGAGCCCCATGGAAATAGTCGAGATAGTGCTCCGGTCGTTGCTCACCGCTCTGATATGCTGTCGGACCGCGTTCGCTCAGGAGGTTCCCGGTTGAAGCATCTGAAATGTCGAGCCGGTTCCACGCGGCGCGATGGATGACGACCACATTCCCTTGCCATGAGGCAAACCCGAACGAAAAGGGCACCGTTTCAGGAAAATAGTCTCCGCCGTCCAAATTGAGAGTGATTCTGCCGGATCGTAGGTCAATAACCTGGCCATACTGTCCGTAGTCATTCACGACGGCAGCAAATTCGCCGTTATGCGAGACATGAAGGCATCGCGTGAGAGCGTGCCCTGCAAACGGATCCCTGGCCGATTCCGATGGCAGCTGAATCCGCCCAATCAATTCTGACCGGCCGCTGTGGGCGTCAAGACGCAGGAGCCCACCGTCATCGGCCAGCATCAGCCAAATGCTCTGGCTTTCCTGGTTGACAGGAGCGATATCAACGATGGTGTTGCCATCGTTCGGAATCTCCGTCCTGATAACCATTCAGCATGCTCCTGTTGTTCGGTATCAGATTATCTTTGCCACTTAGACTGTCATCTGCGTCTGAGGCTGCTTCATCTACTTCGCAAAACTCTGAACGATGAAAGTTATCCGCTTAGCAAGATCAGCAGGTAATCGAGATTCGACCCTATGTGTTAGAACAAGCAGTTCGGCAGGTTCACCGACAGAAGGTTGAACGAACGTGCGGTTGAATTGTCTCTCCCACACAGCCAACCGCTCGAGAGCACATTCAGCCAGTTCCCGATTGTCGGAGGCGACAGAATCGAGGTAGAGGCGTAGCTGAACCCATTTGCCTGCCCGCCACATCTGTCGCAGGACTGCTAGTTGAGCTTGCCCATCAGGGTTTTGTTTCGCTGCAGCCGATATTGCCCGTGGAGAAACCAATTTCCTCTGCAGGAGCACAGATGTGGCTTCGCGGGCGACGGAGCGGCTATCCGAAGAAATTCTCTCAAGGAGTTTTTTGTCGATTTTTTCTACGTTCAGGACACCCAATGAAAGAACGGCAGCACTCCGTACGCGCGCAGAACGGTGATTGAGTAGTTCGAGCAGCCGCCGACCGTCCTCGCGTGAGCCGGTTTCGGCTAGACCGCGAACTGCAATCTCCGTTCTTTTGCTGTTTCCGCCGGCCAAGGCTTCGCGATAAATCACAACCGGAACAAGGCCAAACCGCTCGACGCACAATGCCTGACATGATCGGCGTATCCCTGTGCAGCGATCGAACAGAAACCTAGATAGTTCCCCAGGTGAGACATCGGTTCGAGCCAAGGCATCGAACGCTCCCTGCCGAATGGGAGGGTACGCGTCATTGCTCGCGAGCCTCATCCAGTCAATCTCGTCGCCCGGCCACAGAGCAGGTCCCGAAGCGAACGCCCACCTGCGAATAGTTACGTCAGATTCAGCAACTGCGCGGTTGAGAACCGTCTTTACATCTAGGGCGGGATTGCTTGCGGCAATTGGGTAGCATGCCCGCCGGACAGCGCGCTGGTTTGAGTCAAGACCCGCCACAACATCGTCAACGCAGGCAGGGCGTTTCAGGAGTTCGTTGACCCATTCACGGTACGCCGGACGGAAGCGTGAATGCTCGGACAACCGCTCAAGCAACCCCAGGCACCGGACGAACATGCCGCCGTATTGCGGCTGCAGCTTATCGATAAGCTCTATGTCGGCGGCACGCCGCACGGCTTCCACCCAGTCAACCAGGCGTAGTAGCAGAAATGGAATCGCCGTCCCCGACGAATCCTTGCTCATCGAGTGAATCACCTCGGCGCGTACATACCCGCTGCGGTGGGCAGACATGAGCGCAAGGAGAATAAGATCGTCGGGATCGCGCCCTTTCAGCTTCTTCACTGACGGCTTCACGCCATACCAATCCTCGACATGAGCCCAAGCCGTCCGCAAAGCTTCATCGAGTGCGGGAAGTTGCTCCAGCGGCAATCGCTCAAAGAGGCGGCGGATCGCGGACCGTGCCTCTGCCTGAACTTCGTGATTCGGAGCAAATGCATATGAAAGCAAATCCGAGATTGCATGAGCTTCGCCACTGTCGCCGATGGATCGAATCCTCGAAACGGTGTCCAACTCACCCCGCCATCGAGCCTGAATATCGGGCCACGTCACAAGCGGATAGACGAGTTCTTTGATCGCAGGCGATAGCCCTTTCAGTTGTGGATTGTGCATAGAACGATCACTCTGGCTTCGCCTTAATTTTATGCAGGCGCAGTCCCGCAGCAAGCCCATCATCGACGCTCGCTGGGGGATTACCGAGACGGCCACGAACAAACGCGGTCGCCAGCTCGCTGAAATAGCGCCCCATGGTTGGTTAAAGAATACAGGCCGAAAACTTCGGTCAAAAGCTGCTAGCCATTGTTTTTATCAGTTTGCAGCGAAAATTGGCCTTTCAATCAAGGCTCTCCCGGACTTCCCAAGGTGCTCCACCTCGCCACGCGAAATCCCACGGAGCATCGCTGGCTCCCAGCCCATATCGTGTTCCAACAGACCCACATAAAATGCTCCGGTCCGGTGCCGTTCGTGTCGGCTCGTCGTGGGTCCAGAAGCAAACGGTATATACACCATTATCGAACCGCGCTTCTGCACTTCGGACTCACTGCTGAACCATACGAATGCAGCATCCCTATCAATGTCCGCTATTCGCCTGGTAAGCGCCAGCATGCTCGCGCGCTCGATATGCAACGGCGACCTGGCGACGGTCTCATCGTAGTTCGGACCGGCAAAGACTCGCTCTGCAACCACTCGGTGCGGGACAAACGGCGGCACATGCAGTGTGACCTTATGAATGCCCGCGTAGAAGTGTTTTCCAACGGAGACCTTCCCCGCGAAGTGCATCCATTTCGGTCCAAACCAGTTGTCAATGCGAATGACGTATAGCCGCGCTGGCTCGTAGTCGCGAGCAACACCAACCACAAGCGCCTGCGCCTTCTTCATGAACTCAGCTGAATCGCCCTCGATCGTCGAAGTGAATTCTGTGACACCATCGAACATAGTTGGCTCCTGTACCCCAGGCCCCGTGCATATCGAGACCTGGGGCATTTGGGTTAATCGAGAAACGCAATTTGCGGAGCGTGCTTCGCAAATCGTTCCCGGTTCATGTACACGCGATGCCAGCACTAGAGATCAATTGTCTTGTGATCCTTGTGCCGGATCTCGCCACGCGTATAGACAGCGGCATCTCGCACCATCTGGCGCCAGCCGAAACGGCGGGCGTCTTCATTGGTCGCTATGAGCTCGTGATAGCTCGCGAGGCTCAAGCCGGTTGGATATGCGCGGCTCACCATCACCACTTCGCCGCCCTTCCTCATCATCTGCTCGCAGACGTGAGGCTTGCTTCCGGCTCCGCGGCTGAGGGGTTCGTTGCGCAGAACCACGGCGTCCTTGTCGTTCACGCCGGATTCCGGAACAAAGAACCACTCACCCTGCCGGATCGCCTCACGTCCCTCGATCTCCGTGGGACGCAGGCTGGCGATTGCGGTTCGCACATCGCGAACACCATCGCCCGGCACGGCTGCGGCAAACCAGTGGCGTTCATCGCGCCCAAGCAGGAACTTGTGCTTTTCACTTCCGTCTCGAGTCATCAGCACCAGGTGATGCGATCGTGGCTGCACGTCGAGAACTTCGATTGCAACCTCGTCTTCACACCCGATGACAAACACTTCGCCGGAACGGTCCCTGCCTACATCGATTGCAATCTTCGTCCGCTGCCTGAGGCGAGGTCCGCGCACAACAACGCGCGCACCCATGCGGGCGAAGTGCCGACACAGATACTCCTGGGTCGTCATACGTTCCCTTCTAGTTGTTAGGGGTTGCCGTTATGCGCGGCAGAGGAAGGCAGAGATAGAGCCGTCCTGCGCCGTGCCAGTTACACAGTCATGCAATCGATGATTAATTCGCATGGACGTCTCCTTTCCTTGAACAAAGTAGCATGATTTCGATTTCGGAGCAAGGAATTACCGAAGCGAGGTTGAACGAAAACTCAAATGCGGGCATAATCGTAGAGCGAATCGGTAACTTCACAATGCCGATTCTCGACTCGACGAAAACTGGAGGAGACTATGTCGCCGATTGCCAATAGTCCGAAGCCGTCGAGCCCGCTCGTCGCCGCCTGATCCAGCCGGCCGGGCTGGCTCCCAATTTCAACCCATGAGTTGAAGCCGCATCTGCGCAAATGCGCGGAACGGTAAGTCGCGCCTATGCGCGGCAAGGGAGAGGTTTGTGAAGTGGCAAAAGCGTCGTAATCGTGCGGCGGAGTCCGTCGATCCGGAGTTCGCCGAAGCACTTCTGGGCAATAGCCCAGAGAGATCATCACCCGACCGCAAGGTAATGCGGAAGACGCAGCAGTTTTGTCGTCAGGTCCAGCGCGCCCTGAACCTGGCGATCGCAAGCAGCAATTCGCAAATGCAGGGCTGCGAAATCTTCGTCGAAGAGGTTTCGCCGGCTGCAGACTGCGGGCATCTGTTGGCGCACGTCGTGGTTTCCGAAGGTCGTCTCATGTCAGAAGCCATGACTTGGCTTCGACAGAATCAACCTCGGCTTCGTACCGAGGTTGCCATGAGCATCGCACGGAAGCGAGCACCGGAACTAGCGTTCGTGCCCGCCTTTCTAGTGGGAGGTGAGAATGACTGATCCATCCTTGCCTCCAATCAGAATGTGGCTGACGGCTCCACTCAGTCATGAAGTCGCCGAAGCTCTGGGGCGTCTCCAGCAGGCCCCAGATGTCCAGCGGATCGCTGTGATGCCAGACGTTCATCTGGCTAACGACATCTGCGTGGGAGTGGTGCTGGCAACGTCGCGACTGATTTACCCCCAGGCTGTAGGCGGCGACATCGGTTGCGGAATGCTTGCTGTGGCAACGAACTCCAGTGCAAAGCCGTTGCGTGACCCGAAAGCCGCAGGCCAGATTCTGGCGGGACTCGCAAAGGCGATCCCAAGCCGGCGTCGCAATCGGCAGGCTGTCGTTATACAGCCTCATGGACTGGATTCCATTGAATTGAGCAATGCCAGGCTGGAATCAATCCGGCGAAGCGAGGGCGCGGTGGAGTTCGCAACTCTGGGCAGTGGGAATCACTTTCTAGAGCTTCAGGCCGACGAGGAGGATCAGCTCTGGTTGATGATTCACAGTGGCTCCCGGGCCCTCGGTCAAGCAATCCGTGATCATCACCTTTCAGGTGCACAGATAATCGATGGCCGCTTTCGTGCGCTCGACGCTGAGTCCGAGCAGGGAGCAGCATACTTGCATGACCTCGACTGGTCTCGCCAGTATGCGGCGGCTTCAAGGCGAGCG
>Ga0335074_10005302_pt1 | contig 17817 bp, 19 predicted proteins | sample Lox_Sample_23_FD_206715 | JGI IMG/M metagenome (GOLD analysis project Ga0335074, IMG submission 206715) | Soil microbial communities from Loxahatchee National Wildlife Refuge, Florida, United States - Lox_Sample_2.3 | ecosystem: Environmental > Terrestrial > Soil > Wetlands | place: USA... | reverse complement strand
CTCCGGGGCGCCCGGCCGCGGGCGCCCCGGAAAAGAGAAGGAGCATTGTCGATGTCGGGACGAGTCGAGAGCAAGGTCGCTTTCATCACCGGCGCGGCGCGTGGCCAGGGGCGCAGCCATGCGATCCGGCTCGCCGAGGAGGGCGCCGACATCATTGCCGTCGACGTCCTGGCGGACTATCCGACGGTCCGCTATGCGATGTCAAGCCGGGCCGATCTCGACGACACCGTCCGCGCCGTCGAGGCGCTCGGCCGCCGGATCGTGGCGGCCAGAGCCGACGTGCGCGACGCTGCTGCGCTGCGCGCGACCCTCGACGCCGGCGTGGCAGAGCTGGGCCGGCTGGACATCGTCTGCGCCAACGCCGGCATCTACACCGTGCAGTCCTGGGACCAGGTCAGCCCGCAGGTGTGGCAGGACACCATCGACACCAACCTGACCGGGGTCTGGAACACCATGGTCGCGGCGGTCCCGCACCTCATCGCTGCCGGCGGCGGGTCGATCATCGCCACCAGCTCCACGGCCGGCCTCAAGGGCATGCCGTTCCTTGCCCCGTACGTCGCGACGAAGCACGCCGTGGTCGGCATCTGCCGGTCGCTGGCCAACGAGCTCGCCAGCCATCACATCCGGGTCAACACCGTGCACCCGGCCGGTGTCGATACCCCGATGGTCACCGGCCCGGAGACCCTTGAGCCGTTCGTCAGCCGAAGCCCCGAGCTGGGCGCCATCTTCACCAACGCGCTGCCCGGACGGGCACTCGACCCGCGCGACATCAGCAACGCGGTGCTCTGGCTCGCCTCCGAGGAGGCACGCTATGTCACCGGAGCCGCCCTGACGGTCGACGCTGGCAACACGATCCGCTGACCGTCCTCTCCGCCGAGTCCGCTCGGCGGCCATGAACATTCTTGGATAATCTCCTCAGCGTGAGCCGCCGACCGCCGTCCTCGGACAACTGCCAGCTGGCCTCCACCTGCGGGTCTCGGCAGCCGTGAGAACGATCATCCTGTCCGGCGCCGTGGCGCTGGTCACTGCCCTGCTCGGAACGCCGCTGTTCATCAGGTTTATGCGGCGGCTCGGCTACGGCCAGCCCATCCGCGTCGAGGGCCTCAAGTCCCACGAGAGCAAGCGCGGCACGCCTACGATGGGCGGCGCGGTTTTCGTAGTCGCGTCGCTGATCGGTTACGCGGTCGGGCATGGCCTGACGCGCACCGGGGTGACCGCGTCGGGCGTGCTGGTGCTGATGATGATGACCGGCCTCGCCGTGGTCGGGTTCATCGATGACTTCCTCAAGATCTTCCGGCAGACAAGCCTCGGCCTGCGCAGCCGTGCGAAAGTGGCCGGCCAGGTGGTCGTTGCTGCCGTGTTCGGGCTGGAGGTTCTGCAGCGTCCGGACCGGTTCGACCTGACCCCTGCTGACACGCGACTGTCGTTCCTGCGGGATTTCGGCCCGGTCCTCGGCGTGCTGCCGTTCGTCGTCTGGGCGGTCATCATGACCGTCGGTGCGTCCAATGCAGTCAATCTCGCGGACGGCCTCGACGGTCTGGCGACCGGGTCCACGATCGTGGTGCTGGCCGCCTACGTGCTGATCGGAATCTGGCAGGAGCGCAACCTCTGTACCAACCCCCTGTCCCTGTCCCCGCAGTGCTACCAGGTGCGCGACCCGCTCGACATGGCCGTCGTTGCGGCCTCGGTGCTGGGCGCCTGCATCGGGTACCTGTGGTGGAATGCGCCGCCCGCCAAGATCATCATGGGCGATACCGGGTCGCTGGCCCTCGGCGGCGTGCTGGCCGGCCTGGCCATCTGCACCAAGACCCAGCTGCTGCTCGGCATACTCGGCGGCCTGTTCGTGATCATCACGATGTCTGACGTGATCCAGATCAGCGTCTTCAAGTTCACCCGGATCAGAACCGGCACCGGGAAGCGAGTGTTCAAGATGGCGCCGCTGCAGTACCACTTCGAGCTCAAGGGCTGGACGGACACGACGATCGTGATCAGGTTCTGGCTGATCTCCGGACTCTGCGTGGCGATGGGCCTCGCCATCTTCTATGCCGCCTGGGTGAAGACCTGACGTCTCCAGAGGCAGCAGCCCTGGTCAGCCCTCGACGAGGATGACCTCGAGGGTGCGAGGGCCGTGCACGCCCTCCACCCGTTCCAGCTCGATGTCGCTGGTCGCGGACGGGCCGCTGATCCAGGTCAGCGGCCTGGTCGCCGCGCCGGCCAGCCGCGCGACCGCCTCCGGCACGAGCTGGACGACTTGCCGGGCCTCGACCACGCACAGGTGGTAGTCGGGCACCAGGGAGATCGCTCGCCGGCCCTGATCAGGCGATCCGTCCAGGACGATGGTGCCGGTCTCGGCGATCGCCAGCGCGGCGCGGGTGACCACGCCATCGAAGCCGTCGAGCTGCGTCGCGGACAGCCCGGTGTCCACCGTGATCTCGGTGTCCTGCGGCAGCTGCAGGCCTAGCTCCGGCGGCACGACGATGCGGCGCGCCTGCCGCTGCGCCAGGGCTGCCGCGATCTCCGCCGCGAGAGTCGCCCGGGTGGCGAGCCGCACCAGGGCGCGGTAGTGAGTCAGCCGGTCAGCCAGCAGTTCCAGCAGCGCCGGCCCGGTCAGCTCGCCGGTCAGCCGGTACCCGGTGCCGGGGTCCTCAGCGCCGGGACCCTCGGCGCCGGCCGCGGACGCGCCGGGTCCGGCGCCGACCGTCGTGGCCGCCCGGATCCGCGCCAGCATCTCGTCCCGCGCTGTCATGACCCGCTCCCCGGCTGCGAGCCGGGTTGCGCCGCTGGCCGCGGGTCCGGCGGCTGTGCATCTGGTCGCTGCGGCGGCGAGTGCTCGGTCCGCCACCACTGGCGGAACGTCTGGGCCGGGGGCGCCGGCGCGTCCCGCGCCCTGGTCCAGGCAGCCAGCGGCGGCGGCAGCGCGCCGATCCGGCCGTCCCGGCCGAGCAGGCGACCGGCGCGGCCGGCTCGCTGCGCCGCGCCGAAGCGCCGCGGCGACCCCATCGCCCAGGCTGCTGCCGCCATCGTGACCGCTTCCGCTGAGGGCAGCCGCCGCCGCTGCGTTTCCTCCACATGCCGTGCGCGCAGGTGCACCAGCAGCTCGGGAATGTTGATCTTCACCGGGCAGGCGTCGTAGCACGCCCCGCATAGCGTCGACGCGTACGGCAGCGAGGCGTTGTCCTCGATCCCGGTCAGCTGCGGCGACAGCACCGCGCCGATCGGCCCTGGGTAGACCGAGCCGTACGCGTGCCCGCCGGTGCGCTCATACACCGGGCACACGTTCAGGCAGGCCGAGCAGCGGATGCAGTGCAGCACCTCGCGCCCCGCGGGGTCGGCGAGCGCCGCCGTCCTGCCGTTGTCGAGCAGCACCAGGTGCACCGCCTGCGGACCGTCGCCGGGCGTGACCCCGGTCCACATCGAGGTGTACGGGTTCATCCGTTCGCCGGTCGAGGACCGCGGCAGCAGCTGCAGGAACACGCCGAAGTCAGCCCAGGCCGGGATCACCTTCTCGATGCCCATCACGGTGATCAGCGTGTCCGGCAGCGTCAGGCACATCCGCCCGTTGCCCTCCGACTCCAGCACGCACAGCGTGCCGGTCTCGGCGACGGCGAAGTTCGCCCCGCTCACCGCGACCTTCGCGGACAGGAACAGGCGCCGCAGGTGCCGCCGCGCCGCCTCGGCCAGGGCCGCCGGGTCGTCGGTCAGGCCCGGATCCGCATCACCCATCTCCCGCCGGAAGATGTCGCGGATCTCCGTCCGGTTGCGGTGGATGGCCGGCACCAGGATGTGCGACGGCCGGTCATGCCCGAGCTGCACGATCAGCTCGGCCAGGTCGGTCTCGTGTGCGGTGATGCCCGCGCCGGCGAGGGCGTCGTTCAGGCCGATCTCATCGGTGGCCAGCGACTTGACCTTGACCACCTCGGCGGCGCCCGCCGCCCGCACCAGGCGGGTCACGATCCGATTCGCCTCGTTCGCATCCCCGGCCCAGTGCACTGTGCCGCCGCGGGCGACGACTGCCGCCTCCAGCTGCACCAGGTACTCGCCGAGGTCAGCCATCGCGGCGGCCTTGATCGCCTGGCCCGCCGCCCGCAGCTGCTCCCAGTCCGGCAGCTCGCTGACAACGGCCGCGCGCTTAGCGCGGATCGTTCCGGTGGCCTTGGCAAGATTGCTCCGCAGCTGGGTATCCGCCAGCGCCGCACGCGCCGCAACCGGGAACGGGGCCGTCTGGCGCAGATGCCCCACCCCGCGCGGGGCCGTCGGCATGCCCAGGAAGGTGCTCACCAGCCCGGTCCATCCGCGCCTGACCCTGCAGTCGAGGCCAGGATCTCGGCCAGGTGCACGGTCCGCACGCCGGTACGCAGCCGCGACAGCCCGCCGCCGATGTGCATCAGACAAGACGAGTCCGCGGCCGTGCAGACCTCGGCGCGGGTCGCCAGCACATTGCGCATCTTGTCCGCCAGCATCGCGGTGGACACGTCACCGTTCTTGACCGCGAACGTCCCGCCGAACCCGCAGCACACCTCCGCATCGCCCAGCGGCACAAGCTCAAGACCGGAAACGCGGCGAAGCAGCCGCAGCGGCGCCTCGCCCACCCGCAGCAGCCGGAGCGAGTGACAGGTCGGGTGATAGGTAACCCGGTGCGGGAAGTGCGCGCCCACGTCCTCCACGCCGAGCACGTCGACCAGCAGCTCCGACAGCTCGTAGCTGCGCGCGGCAACCGCGTCCGCCCTCGCGGCCAGCCGCGCATCACCAAGTCGGCGCGCCACCATCGCGTGCTGATGCCTGACAGAGCCCACGCACGAACCCGACGGCGCCACGATCAGCTCATACGGCTCGAACGTCTCGACGAACCGGCGGATCAGCGGCAGCGCCTCACGCTGATAGCCGGTATTGACGTGCATCTGCCCGCAGCAAGTCTGCCCGGCCGGGAACACCACCTCATGGCCAAGCCGCTCCAGCACCATCACCGTGCCCTGAGCCGCCGCCGGGAACAGCGTGTCAGCCAGGCAGGTAGCGAACAAGGCAATCCGCATCGCTGGCCGCCTCCTGAGTCCCGGCAGTCCATTCTGTCATGGCGGTAGCGCGGCACTCTGTCCACGAGGCCCAACGACTGGCTGATAAGACTTGCCTGGCGGGCCGGCATCAGCGCCAGCGCCTGACCTTTCCTTCGGAGGCAGCCGTCATCACCCTCACCGCCCTGGCTGCGTTCGCCGCGCTTGCCTGGCTGTACCTGCTCACGCTGCATGGTGGCTTCTGGCGCACCGGTCACCGGCTACCGCCGGCCAGCGTCGAGCCTGGACGGCTTCCGTCGGTGACGGCCATCATCCCGGCCCGCAACGAGGCTGCCATCCTCCCGGCCAGCCTGCCGTCTCTGCTTGGTCAGGACTACCCGGGGCAGCTGGCCGTGATCGTCGTTGACGACGACAGCACCGACGGCACCGGCACGGTCGCGCGAAAGCTTGGCGCGGACGCCGGCTGGACGGTGCGAGCGAAGTCGGAGGGAACGGAGCCGGAGCGGGCGGCGGACCGAGCGCTGACCGTCGTCGCGGCGCGCGACCGGCCCGATGGCTGGGCGGGCAAGGTCTGGGCGATGTCGGAGGGCGTGCGCGCGGCCGCCACGGACACCGAGTACTTCCTGTTCACCGACGCCGATATCGCCTACCGACCGGGCACGCTGACGAGTCTTGCCGATGCTACCGCCGGCGGGGGTTTCGCACTGCTGTCGCAGATGGCGCTGTTGCGCGCCGCCACCCGCTGGGAGAAGGTGCTGGTGCCGGCGTTCGTCTACCTCTTCGCCCAGCTCTACCCGTTCCGGCGGGTCAGCCAGACGCGCTCGAAGGCCGGGGCTGCAGCCGGGGGTTGCATGGTCGTCCGTGCCGACGCACTCGCAGCAGCAGGCGGAGTCGCGCAGATCCGCACCGCGAGGATCGACGACGTGGCCCTTGGCCAGCTCATCAAGCGCTCTGGCGGCCGGTGCTGGCTCGGACTGACCACCGATGTGCTCAGCCTGCGGCCATACGACCGGCTGGCCGACATCTGGGACATGGTCGCGCGCAGCGCCTACACCCAGCTCAACTACTCGATCGCCGCGGTCGCCGGAACGGTGCTCGCGCTCAGCTGGCTGTACCTGCTGCCGCCCGCCGCTGCTGTCGCCGGTGTCGCGCTGCTGGCGGCCGGTGCCGGGGGCGCGGCCGCCTGGCTCGCTGCCGCTGGTCTCGTCGGCTGGCTGGCGATGAGCCTTACCTACGTGCCGATGCTGCGGCTGTACCGGCTCTCGGCGGGACGGTCACCGATCCTGCCGCTCGTGGCCGCCATGTACGCGGCGATGACAGCGGACTCGGCCTGGCGGCATTACCGCGGTCGCGGCGGCGCCTGGAAGGGCCGGGTCATCGAAGCCGGGGGCGCACAGCGGTAGCGGTGCGTGCTGACTGGGCTTGATGGTGGCAGGTAGCCGTCACAGAAAGCGCCGCCACAGGAAGCGCCACGTGCCAACGATGACCGTGATGATCGCCAGCACGATGACCAGGTTCGCGTAGTCGATGTAGGCCATGACGCGCCTCCCGTCCGCGGCGCCTCCAGAGGGGCGCCTGCACTGCACTACAGACGGTAGTTGCCAGCTCCGAATCGCCGCTGCGGCCGAAGGTCCCGGCGGGGTCCCGACGTTGGTCACCAGGTCACGCTCGTCAGGCAGGCTGCCCGCGGGCATGCCAGGCTTCATGGACGCGCTCGTCGACGATGGTTTCATCCTCCTGGGCGGCCCGCGCCAGTTAGCTGTTCAGGTAGCGGAGGACGGCCATCACCCGGCGCTGGAGCTGCTCGTCGTCAGCCGGCAGGTCGAGCTTCGCGAAGATGCTGGCCACGTGCTTCTCGACTGCGCCCATGGAGACGACCAGGGTGCTGGCGATCGAGGTGTTCGAGCGTCCCTCGGCCATTAGCGCGAGGACCGCGCGCTCCCGCGGCGTGAGGCGCCGGAGCGGATCGGCACGGCGGGTACGGGCAAGAATCTGACGGACCACCTCAGCGTCGATCGCGGTCCCGCCATCCGCCACGCGCCGGACCGCGTCGATGAACTCGGCCACGTCCGCGACGCGATCCTTGAGCAGATAGCCCACACTCCTGCTTTCCGCTGATAGCAGTTCGGTGGCGTAGCGCTCCTCGACGAACTGCGAGAGCACGAGCAGCGCGACATCCGGCCAGCGCTGCCGAATCTCGATCGCAGCGCGCAGTCCTTCGTCGCGGTGAGCCGGCGGCATGCGCACGTCGATGATCGCCAGGTCAGGCTTGTGATCCCGGACTGCCAGCAGCAGCGAGTCGGCGTCGCCGACGGTGCCGACTACCTCGATGCCGCCCTCGGCGAGGAGCCGCCCGATCCCCTCGCGCAGCAGCACGCTGTCGTCCGCGATCACCGCTCGCACGGCATCACCGCCTCGATGCGGGTCGGGCCGTCGGGCGGGCTGCTGACCGTGAGTATGCCATCGACGGAGGCGAGCCGGGCAGCGAGGCCAGCCAGGCCGCCACCCGGCTCGAGGTGCGCGCCACCGTGGCCGTCGTCCTCGACGACGACCCGCAGCAGCGTGCCGTTCCCGGTGACTGTCACCGTCGCGGTCCGTGCCCCCGAGTGCTTGGTCACGTTGGTGATCGCCTCAGCGATGACGAAGTAGGCGGCGGACTCGAGGACCGCGTCGGGCCGCTGCCTGAGGGTCACGTCCACCGAGACCGGGACCGCACAGCCGGCCACGAGAGCGGACAGGGCGGCGTCGAGACCGCGCTCGTCCAGAACCGCCGGGTGTATGCCGCGGACGAGATTGCGCAGGTCCTCGGTCGCACGCTTCGCCCCTTCGTGAGCGCGCTCGACCATCGACCGGGCGGCCTCCGGATCCCGGTCAAGGCGGGCCTTCGCCAGCCCGAGGTCGAGTGCGAGGGAGACAAGCTGTGGCTGGAGGCCGTCGTGCAGGTCGCGCTCGATGCGCCGTCGTTCGGCTTCGGCCGACTCCACCGCCAGATGACGGGCCGCGCCGAGGCGCGTGACCTCGGCGGCGAGCAGCCGGCTGCGGCTCGGGCCGAGCAGCCACCTGGCGAGGAGTACGTCGGCTCCCGCCATTGCGACGGCAACGAACGGCCAGGCGAGTAGGGCGACCACGCCGGTTACCACCAGCGCAAGCACACCGACCGGGCCAGGGCTGACCGGGCCGACCTGCCATGCCAGCAAGAGGCTGGGCTTGGACCCTCCAGCCGCGAGGACGAAGCAGATAATCGCCGCCCACCACCAGGAGACCGCAACGAAGCCCATCGCGGCCGCCACCGGCAGCCGCAGAAGCTGGTAGGCCGGCAGCCGCCAGAGCCAGCTCGCCCCGGCCCACGCCTGCTGGGACTGCCACAGCGACATGTGCGGTTCGCGGCGGGGTAGCGGCACCGATTCAACCGAGGCCCCGAACCAGGCAAGCCTCCTCCGGTCGAAGGCAGCCATCCGCGCAGCTAGCCGGAGTGTGCCGCCCCGGACCGCCACGCCGACTCCGATGATCCACGCAGTGGCCAGCGACACGATCAGCAACACCAGCGTCGCGGCGGCGAAAAAGGCACCAACGACCAGTGCGAGCAGCAGGCTCAGGTGCGCGGCGCCGGTTTCTCTCGAGACATAAATCCGCAGCGCGCTTCGCACCTCTCTAACGTTACGCACTCGCCCGTCGGACAGCCTTGCGGCCAGCCGGAGCCTCGATGGTGGGGCCTGCCCTACCACGGATCCGGTAGCGCGCTCCATCGATCATTGCTGGCCCGCTGCCGATGCTGGAAGCCATGCGAACAGCGCCCAGCACCCACGATGCCGCCATGCCCGATGCCGACCCGGCAGCAGCCGCCCGACCGCATCATCCCGTCGCAACCCACGCCAGCCCGGCCGACCCTGGCCAAGCAGGCCCGGTGGCCGTGGCCGTCGACGGCGTGACCAGGCACTATGGCCGCCGCCGTCCGGTCGTGGCCCTCGCCGGTGTCACCGCCGAGTTTCCCCGCGGGTCGATGATCGCCGTAATGGGCCTGTCCGGCTCCGGCAAGTCCACGCTGCTTCAGGTCTGCGCAGGCCTCGACCGGCCGACGGCCGGCACGGTCCGCCTTGGCGGCACCGACCTCGGCCGCCTGCGGCAGCGCCAGCTGGCAATACTGCGACGCCGCCGGGTCGGATTCGTGTTCCAGTCGTTCAACCTCGTGCCGAGCCTGTCCGTCGCCGAGAACATCGCACTTCCGCTACGGCTCGGCCATCGTCGGGTCGACCAAAGCGAGATCGCGCGGCTCGCCGAGCTGGTCGGGATCTCCGGCCAGCTCCGGCGTCTGCCCGGCACTCTGTCCGGTGGCCAGCAGCAGCGCGTGGCCATCGCTCGCGCGCTCGTGACCCGGCCGGAAGTGATCTTCGCGGACGAGCCCACCGCTGCGCTGGACCCGTGCACATCCGACGCGGTCGTCGCGCTGCTCCGGCAGGCGACGGACACGCTCGATCAGACCGTGGTCGTAGTCACGCACGAGCCGTCTGTCGCTGCTCGCGCAGACCGCGCCCTGCTGCTGGACAGCGGCAGGCTGGCAGGCGTGATCGAGAAGCCGAGTGCAGCAGAACTGGCGGCCAGCATCCGGCGCCTGGGGAGGGCAGCCGGATGAGGCGGCTCATCGCTACCCTGCGCCACGCGCACGCCGCGCTGGCCGGGACCTTCGTCGCGCTCACCGTCGCGGGCGCCGTCGTCACCTGGGCGATCTCGCTCGGCAACTCCGGAAACACCAGCCAGCTGCCTACGGAGCGGCTGGCGCGGGCCGCAGTCGTCGTCCTCGGCGACCCGACTATTGCCGTCACGACCGGCAGCGGCTCGGCGGCATCGACCGACCAGATCCCGCTGACGAGCTACCGCCGCGTGCCGACCTCGCTCGCCAGCACGCTCGCGGCGATGCCCGGCGTGCGTGCCGCCGTCGCGGATCAGGCCATTCCGGTGGCGCTGCGACTGCCCGACGGGCAGGTGGCAGCAGGGACGAGCAATAGCCCTATCACCGGTTACGGCTGGCAGAGTGCCATCCTCACGCCCTTGACGCTCCGGGCGGGTCACGCCCCCGTCAGCACCCGTCAGCTGGTACTCAGCTCCGGGCTGGCGCAGGCGACCGGCCTGCGCCCCGGCGACCGGGTGAGCCTCGCCGGCCAGCCGTCCGGCCCGTTCACGATCGTGGGCATCGCAACGGCACCGGCGCGCGACGCGCCGGCCAGCAACACGTCGGCCAGCAACACGTCGGCCAGCGGGGCGGTATTCTTCTCGCCGGCGGAGGCAGCGGTGCTGTACGGCCATCCCGGCCAGGCCGACCTCATCGGCGTCGTCGCGCGGCCGGGAACGTCGACCGCGGTACTGGCCAGACAGGTGCGCGCGGCCGTCGCGAACGAGCACGTCGAGGTACTCACCGGCAAGAACAGGGGGGCCGCCGAAGACATCGCGGCGGCTAGCGACCTAGCCAACCTGGCCGGACTCAGCAGCGCCGCGGTCATCATCGTCATTGTCTCGCTGTTCGCGGTCGCGAGCACGGTCGCCTTGTCGGTGGCCGAGCGAGCCCGGACGATCGCACTGCAGCGCGCGGTCGGCGCCACTCCTGGTCAGATTCGCCGCATGATCATGGCGGAACTTGCCGTCCTGGGGGCCATCGCCGGCCCCGCTGCCTATCTGCCCGGCGCGTGGATCGCCTCGTTCACGGTGCGAGGGCTGGCGGCCCACCAGGTCCTCCCGGTCGCCACGAAGGCGTGGGCAAGCCCGATCGAGATGCTGCCCTCCGCCGCGGCGGCGATTGCGGTCGCAGAGCTCGCCGGGCTGGCTGCGGCCTTTCGCGCGAGCCGCATCCGCCCCACCGCCGCGCTCGCCGAAGCGAGCACCGAGCGCCGTGCTCCCAGCCCGCTGCGGCTGGTCCTCGGCCTGGGCTCGCTGGGCGGCGCCGTCGCACTCGGCGTCCTCGCCGTCCGCCAGCCCGACGCATCCCAGCAGCTCAACGAGGCGCAGTACGTGCTGCTTGCTTGCCTGGCCGGCATCGCGTTCCTCGGCCCCTACCTGGTAATGCTCGCCGAGCGCCTGCTGCGCCTACCGCTGCACCTGGCCGGCGGTACGGCGGGGCGCCTCGCCAGCGCTCAGATCCGCGCGCGCTCCCGGCGCGTGGCGTCAGCCGCTGTCGCGATCGCGATGCCAGTTGGTTTCGCCGGCGCCATCACGATCGTCGATGCGACCCAGATCCATGCCGCGACTACCCAGGGACCGCAACGGCTCGCCGCTGACGCGGTCGTCACGGCGCCGGGACCGGGACTTAGCCCCTCGGCGCTCGGCCCGATCCGGGCCGAACCCGGCGTGACCAGCGCCGTCGGCCTGACACCGACGACGATCTACCTGCCCGGAGCCGGCAGCACCGCGGCCGAGGCACTGACTGCCGGCCCGCTCGGCGCGGTGCTCCGCCTCGGCGTCACATCCGGCAGCCTGGCCGGCTTCGGCCGTGGCGATATCGCCCTGAGCCAGCTCGAGGCCGGTCCAGGCGGCACCAACGCACACATCGGTGAGACCATCACCGCGTACCTCGCCGACGGCACTCCCTACCGCGCCAAGGTCGTGGCGATCTACTCCCGCTCGATGGGCTTCGCCGACGCCCTCGTGCCCACCGCAGCGGCCGGCGGCGGCCATCTCGGTGCGAGCGGCCTCGGCGAGATACTCGTCAGCGCGTCGCCGAGAACGGCGGCCGGGGTCCCGGCGAAGGTCGCCGCGCTGGGCAGCCGTTACCCGGGAATGGAGGTTGCCAGCCGCAGTGTCGCCAACGCTCAGTATGACCTGCTCGACTCGCAGGCGTCCTTCCTCAACAACCTGCTGCTGGTACTGATCGGGCTGCTTGCCGCCGTAGCTCTCGTGAACGTCCTGATACTCGCGACCATCCAGGGCAACGACGAGCTGGACCTGCTGCGGCGGCTCGGCGCTACCGCCCGCCAGCTGTTCCGCACGACGGCCTGGCAGGCCGCCGAGATTGCTGTCACCGGCGTCGTCCTCGGTGCGATCGCCTGCGCCGCGGCGGTCTGCGTCATCGCGAAGGCACTAACCGGTTCGTGGCTGCCGTACGTCAGCGCGGGGCCGACTGCCGTCATCATCGGTGCGGTCGTGCTACTGACCGGCCTCGCGACGCTAGTGCCGACCGGGACGACGCTGTCCCGGCCGCGGGACGGGAGATGAGCGGCAGGCCGCCCGGAGCGGTGCCTCGCGCAGCGGGCGCGGCTATCGCTCGACGGCGAGCCGGGCAGCAAGGGCGACCATGATTGTCCCGGCTCCCGCATCTAGTGCCTGCCTGGCGCGCCGTCGCCGGCTCAGCCAGGAGCTGAGCCGCCCGGCTGTGAGGCCGACCGTTCCGTCGATCAGCGCCTCGAACGCGATGAAGATCGCGCCCAGGACCGCGAACTGCAGCGGCACGTGGCCAAGACCCCGGTCCACGAATTGCGGCAGCAGGGCGACAACAAAGGTCACCTGCTTCGGATTGGCGAGGTTCGTCATCAGGCCACGTAGGTACGCGTATCCGCCGGTGAGGCCGGCCCGCGTCTCCGGCTCGTCCAGTGGCGCGCCCCGCCGCGCGCTGCGCAGCGCCTGGACACCCAGGTAGAGGAGGTATGCCGCACCGCACAGGCGCAGCACAAGGAAGGCGGCGGGCGCCTCAGACAGCAGCGTGGCGAGTCCAGCCGCCACCGCGGCGATCTGGATGACCTCGCTGGTCATCACCCCGAGCGTGGCCAGAACGCCAGCGCGCGGACCGCCCCGGGCGCCGGTGGCCAGGATGAACAGCAGGTCCGGTCCCGGCGCGATCATGGCCACGAAGACGGCGGCGATGTAGAGCAGGATCAGATGGGCGTTCACGATCGCAACGTATCCGATTCCCATGTCACGGATCTGCCGCCGGCGTGCACTAAACAGTGAGGGAAACGTCGGGAGGCGAGGCCGGTGGACGAGGAAGAGTTTGCGGCGCTGTACCGCCGGCACCGGTCCGCGCTCGTGTGGTACCTGCGATGCCACGGGGCCGGCCAGCCGGAAGCCGCCGATGCGGTGCAGGACGCGTTCGCCTGCGCGCTGGTCGCTGCCGACCAGGTCCGCGATCGGCGCGCCTGGCCGGCCTGGCTGCGGACCGTCGCCATGCGCTGCTATCTTCGCGCGCTGACCGGGCGCGGTGGGCGGGCAGCAGACGAGACAGCAGCAGTGTCCGTCCTCACGATGGCGGATGTTCCCGACGTCGCGGTGGCGGCGGGCGCCGGCGCTGCTGAAACGCGGCATCAGGAAGAACTCGTGCTGTCGCTGCTCAGCGAGCTTCCACCGCAACAGCAACGCGTGTTCGCGCTGTGCTACGAGGGCTGGAGCACCGCCGAGATCGCGGCCCAGCTCGAGATGGACCAGGCCGCAGTGCGGCAGAACATCGCCCGTGCCCGCGCGGCCCTGCGCCGCTCGCTCCTGGAGCACTCGATACCGCTGGGGGAATCGTCATGACACCTGACAACGATGATCGTGAGCTGGACGAACTGCTTCGGTGGGTACGAGACCGGTTCATCACGCGCAGCGACGCCAGGTTCGACTTCGAGGCCGGGCTCGCCGATGTGCGGGAGCGCGCTGAGCTGCCGTTTGCCCGCGTCCCGGCGCGCCGCATTCCGCCTGGCCGGGGACCGCTGTCGGCCGCGGTTGCCCTGGTCTGCGAGCACGTCGAGGACCTTGTCGTCGCGCTCGGCTGCCTGCTGCTGAGCGGGCCCCTGCCGGACCTGGCTGGCAGCCAGATTCAGCGGGCAACCGAGGTGCTGCTGCGGCTGCGCGACCAGGTAGCAGCCGGGACCGCAGGCCTGGTGGACGCAGGATCGGCGATGGCGACCGTCCGCGATGTTCTTAGCCAGACTGATCTGATCCTCCGCGTCGAGCTCGGCCAGTCACTGCCCGATGCGCTCGCTGCCGGCGCCATCCCGCCGGGCGGCGCCGAAGTTCGCGCTCCCGCAGCCCGCCCGGACCAGCTGGAGGATCTGCTGCGGGGACTTGAGAGCGATGTCGGGGCGGCGCTGGCCGCCGCTCCTCAGGGCCAGCCCGCCGAGCGCAGGCCGCGAACCCGGCGGGCCGGCGATGACCAGCCTCGACGGCGCAGCGCTGGCGACCGCTGACCGATGCCCGGCCGTCGTCGTCGCGATCGACGCCGCCTCCCAGGCGTCAGCGTGCTGGCGCTAGCCGCGCTGCGTTCGCCAGATCACCTGAATGTCGTGAGGATTGGCTTAGTGAGCCAATTGCCAGCCAGCTCTCGAGGAAGGACAGACCACGGTGAGCTCCGAGCCGGTCAGCCTGAGCGATGCCCTTGATCGTTTCGATGACGTCTACAGCCCGCGGATCGTCGGCCGCCTGAACGACTACGACATCAAGATTGCGCACGCCAGCGGTGAGCACGTCTGGCATGTCCACGCCGAGACCGATGAGTTCTTCCTGGTCATCCGCGGCGAGTTCGAGATCGCGATGCGCGAGCCTGACGGCACCGAGCGCAGCGTCTCGCTCCGCGAGGGCGACATCTTCGTCGTTCCCAGGGGCATTGAGCACAGGCCGTCCTCACCGGGCGGCGCCATCATGATGTTCGAGCCCGCCGGGACGTCCTCGACCGGAGACACGCACACCGGGCCGGTCCCGGCGCACGTCGACAGTACGACCGGGCACGAGCTGGAATAACCTGGCGGGTCGGTGCGGGCATCCGGCGTCCCTACTCGCCACCGTGCGGCTGCCTACCAGCCGGTGACCTGCGGGGACTGGCTGTCAAGGGCGGGAAGGGTCACGATCGTGTGCAGCGACGCACCGCTGGTGATCAGGATCCGGCTCGAGTTGGTCCCCGGCCGCGGTTCTCCGCACGAACCGTTGCCGTAGCCGATGTCCGCCTGGACGAGCACCCGCTGATAGTCCAGGCTGGCGAAGGCTCCCACGCCATTGATACAGCGAGGCAGTACCCAGCTCGCCGTTCGCTTGCCGGCCGGCGAAAGCCGCCAGAGCCACTGCGGTGACAGGCCGGGGCGTTGCGGACCGCACCCGGTCACCGCCACGATCCCGGAGGTAGTCCAGGTCGCGCTCGAAAACCCGCAGCCGTGCGGTGCGCGAAGCCGAGGTGCTGTGGCGAAGTCCGGGTGCACGGCGTTCAGCACCACGATCGAGTTGTTGCCGAGCCGAGCCTGAGCCACTCTGCACAGCGTCGATGCTCCCGAGACTGTGCAGCAGGACGGCCATTACCCGGCCGGTGCGGACCGATCGAAGCTGGAGTTCGCTGACCGGGTACCGCACTATCTCGAACGAGAGCGGCTTCGCGTCCCGGGTGATCAGCTGCGACGTCGTCACTGCCAGGAAGTACGCTGACGGGTTCACTTTCCCCGTCAGATGTGTATCGTGAGCTGGCACGACTGAGCTAGGACCTGGCTTGGTCACAGCACATCCGGCGAGCGCCGCCACGGCACATCCTGCCGCGAGCCATGCGACGGCCCGGAACGCGAGACGGGTCACGCCAGTACGACGTCGAGGCCGCGACTTCGGTTCCGCACCGTCGAGTGGCGCGATCAGGTCGGGCGCTCCCTCGTGACCGAAGCAGCCTCTTTGTCGCGGCGCAATCCCAGGTACCGCGGGTGCCGTAGCTGACCAGCAGTCGTCCACTCGGAGAAGCCGACCTGGCCCACTAGCTCCGGCCGCACCCAGTGCACGCCTGCCCGCGGGAGCGAGCCGTGGTCGAACGCCGGCTGCGGCTGCTCCAGCCCGTCCAGTGTCTGCCGCAGACTCGTCAGCGTCGCCTCATCAAAGCCGGTCCCGACCTTGCCCGCGTAAGCCAGCTTGCCGTCCTCGTCGTAGTAGCCGATGAGCAGCGCGCCGAAGCCGACCCTGCTGCGCTGCGGATCGGTGAAGCCGCCGATCACGAACTCCTGGTTGTTCTCGGCCTTGAACTTCAGCCAGTCCCGGCTCCGGCCTGCCACGTAGCGCGAATCGGCGCGCTTGACGACCAGGCCCTCCCAGCCGCTGGCCAGCGCGTGCTCCCAGTACGCCCGGGCCGGCCCGGATTCGCTCCGATGCACGGTGAACCGGATCGGCCCGCCATAGGTAAGCATCTTGCGCAGCACGCTCTTGCGCGCGCGCAAGCTCAGGGCACGAACGTCGTTCCCGTCGGCGCGCAGCACGTCGAACACGAAGTACACGACCGGCACGGCGCGCATCAGCGCAGCGTCCGGATTGCGGACGCCGAGACGCTGCTGCAGCCGGCTGAAGCTGGTGGCGTCGCCCTCGAGCGCCACAACCTCGCCGTCGATCACGAACCCGGTGGCGGACTGGGCCTCAAGCGCCGCAGCTAGCTCGGGATAAGTGCTGTTCACGAGCTGGCGGTTGCGCGTTGTCAGCCAGACCTTGCCATCGGCCCGGTAGGCCAGGCATCGCTCGCCGTCGAACTTGCGCTCGTAGATCCAGTCCGGATCGAAAAACCGCTCCCTGGTCAGCGTCGCCAGTTCCGGGTCCAGCCAGCCGCCCGGCACATCCTGCACAGTCGGCCGCGCGTCACCGGCAGCTCTGCTCACCTTGGCCCTCCTGTCACGGTCGGTCCGTGCCCCGGCGGGCGTTGCCTCATCGCGGCGGCGCTAATAACGGGCCGTCGGGGTCCGTGCGCATGACCACCTCCTGGCCGCTCGCCGGTGCCCGGACGACATGATCCGCCGCGACACACCCGGCGCTGGCAGGAACGAGGTCCGAGTGACTGCGCACCGACCGCTCCGCCCTGGCGAGGTGGCTATCCGAGTTCAGGTCCCGCCGCCGCTGACTCGTCGTGTCCGCAGCCAGCGCCGTCGCTTCTGACGCGGTCAGGGTCTTGATCCCCGGCACGATGATCAGCTCGAACGTCGCCCTGCTCCAGCGCGCAAAGTCCTCGGCCTGCGGGACAGCTAGCGCAGCCCGCACGAGCCTACCGCCAGACCGGCTGACCAGCAGGGACCCGCTTGGCGCGGCAATCCCGGTGGTCGTAGCGGTTGTCGGACGGTAGGTCATGCTGTGGTCTCCCAGCCTCAGGCTGCTGTGCCCAGCTTCGCATAGGCGGCCGAGCGTGAACGCGCCGCGTGCCACCAGAACGTCAGGCCACTGTCGTAACAGCGCCCGGCCGGATGAGACCAGCGAGCAGGCTGTCCGCCGCAGCCTGGAAACGTGCCTCGTCGCCGTAGGGACGTGCGATCAGCATCGCTCCCTCAAGGCTGCCGATGATGAGCCGCGCTGTCGCTCGCGCGGTCCCGCCGAACTGCAGGATCCCCGCCTCGCGGCCCTCCTCGAGGACGCCCTCCAGCCAGTGCTCGTTCTGGTCGAAGAACGCCAGCACAGCATCCTGCATCGGCTGCGGCAGCGTCTGATACTCGGCGGCGAGCATGCCGCACAGGCACATCCTCTGGTCGTGCAGCACCTGGCGGTACAGGTCGGCATAGCCAGCAAGCCGGGCGCTGGCGCCACCCGCCGCAGCGTCCACATCAGCGAGAGCCTCGGCGAATCTGCTTGCGTACCGCACGATGAGCGCCCTGCCGAGATCGGCCTTCCCCGCGAAGTGATAGTGCAGTGCCGCCTTGGTAATGCCGAGCTCGGCAGAGATGTCCGCGTAACTGAATCCGTTAAAACCGCGGACCTGGACGAACTGCTCCGCAACATCGAGGATTCGGGTCGCTGTACCTGTGTCCGGGTGCACCACGCTGATCGCCATGGACCTTCGGCTCCCTGAGTCTCTTGACGACTGACCTACTAGTAAGTCTAGACTCTTGTTCGAGCGCGTCCTGACCTACTAGTAGGT
>Ga0335074_10005300_pt1 | contig 17822 bp, 16 predicted proteins | sample Lox_Sample_23_FD_206715 | JGI IMG/M metagenome (GOLD analysis project Ga0335074, IMG submission 206715) | Soil microbial communities from Loxahatchee National Wildlife Refuge, Florida, United States - Lox_Sample_2.3 | ecosystem: Environmental > Terrestrial > Soil > Wetlands | place: USA... | reverse complement strand
ACGCGCGACGAGGTTCGGCGTCGGCGGCCGGAAGGATCTGCGAGTTGCTCTGGTAGGCCTGTCACATTCCCCGGCGGGCACGTGTCATGGAGGTGAGGTCGTGCAACTCAGCCGATGTGACAGGAGGGTGCCCGATGGCACGCATTGAAGGCGTATCAAGGTCTCAGGCCGGCCCGGTCGTCAAGCTCGTATACCGGCTCGGCCCTCGGATGATGAAGAAGCTGACCGGCCGCGATCCGCAGACTGGCAGCGGGATCGAACCCATGGAGATCTGGGCGCACCAGCCGAAGATGATGATGGGTATGGGCAGGTTCAACCAGGCGGTCCGTAAGGGCAAGTCCGTCGATGAACGGATCAAGAACCTGGTCGAACTGAAGGGCGCGCAGATGATCGGATGTGAGTTCTGCGTCGACCTTGGCTCGCAGATATGCCGCAACTCCGGCTTCACCGACTCCGAGCTCCTCGCCCTGCCGCGCTACCAGTCCAGCGATCTGTTCACCGATCGGGAGAAGGCGGCGCTCGATTACGCGGTCGCGGTTATGCGCACCCCGGTCGAGGTCACCGACGAATTGTTCGCCCGAGTGCGGTCCTATTTCGATGATCGCCAGCTGGTGGAGATCACCGCCCTGCTGACGCTGGTGAACCTCGACCGTTTCAACGCCGCGTTCAGAATCGGCTCGGCGGGTTTCAGCACCGGAATGGTGTGCGTACTGCCAGACCGGCCGGGTACCGCGCCATCACTCGCCCGCGTTACCGAATCTCCTGCCCAGGCCGACGGGACCGCGATCGCCTCGTGACCTGCCGGAACCTGCGCGCGAGCTGAGATCGTGTCAGGACGCTCGGCATGTCCAATCGCGTACCGAGCTCAAGCGGTCTGAGTGGTTCGCTGATGTTCAGCAGATCGTGATCGGGCGACGCCTGATGATGAGTGCTCGCGACTACGTCGGCCATCTATCGACCTTCTCCCCATATCTCGAACTGCCGACCTCGGAGCACGAGCAGGTATATCGCCGATCATGCAGGTCCTGCCCGAGACGGTCGGGATGGCGGCCGACATCACTATCCATTTCGCGCGTCGAGGGGCAGAGTGACCTCCAGCGTCGTCCCCTCGCCGGGCGGGCTGTAAAGATCGAGGTGGCCGCCGAGTGCTTCGGCCCGGCCTATGAGGCCGACCAGGCCGGAGCCGTGCCCGGGTGCCGACGGGGAAGGCGATACCGCTGCTGTCCCATGAGGCGACCACCGTTCTCGCGCCGTCCGTGTCATACCGGGACATCGCTGCGTTGCCGGCGTGCAGCAGCCGCCCGGCCTCCTTGGTGACGGCCGTGAGCACCTCGGCCGGCGGCGCCGCATGGGCCACGAGCGTCGCAACCCGGCGCAGCGCGGCCTGCTCGTCGGCGAACCCGCGCAGTTCGACGCGCGCCTGCGCGGTGGCGGCTAGGTCGGTGAACCCGGCCAGCTGCGCCTCGGTGCCGGCCGGCCACGGCTCCCTGCCAGAGGCGAGCATCATGACGCCCTGCAATCGGCCCTCGACGCTGACCGGTACGCCGGCTGACGCCCGGAAGCCAAACTCGCGGACAGCATCGGCGACCTGACCCGAGGCACTGGCATAGTTATCCATCCGCGCGGACCGGCCAGTTTGCAGCACCAGCGTCGGCACGTTCTGCCCGTCGGCCTGCCAGCGGGTGCCGAGCGGGAAAGCAGGACCGCTGCGGCTCCACGCGGCAACCACCCGTATCACATCGACCGGGTCATACCGGGCCATCGTCGCGTAGTCGGCGAATAGCAACCGCCCGGCTTCCCCGGTGACCGCGGCGAACACTTCCTCAGCGGGACCCCGCGAGCCACATCATCGCCACCCGCCGTAGCGCCGCCTGTTCCCCGAGGATCCGGTCGTCGCCGACTCGCCCCGCGAAGGCAGCCACCTTGCGGAGTGTATCCGGGTCGCCATTTTGCCTGGTCAGGGGGTAAATCGGTAGACCCCTGGCCACGGTCTGGCCGGAGATCGCCGGGGCGCGCACCGGAGGGCCAGGTCAGGTCGGGGCGCGCAGCGTGCGCACAGTGCGGGCGACTCCGATCGCGGCGAGTATGCACCCGCCGGCGGTGAGGGCAACCGCTTCGGTCCAGGTGCCATCGACCCAGAGGCAGTGAATCGCGACGGTGCCCGAGGCGCCCTGCGCGAGCTCGCCCATCGCGCTGGTGCAGATTCCGTGCATGTGAGACAGGTTGAAGGTGCGGTCTGATCCGGCCCGCCAGGACCATGCCCACGTGCTGCTGAGCGTCGCGAGCGCGGACAGGAACAGGGCGGCGCCGACAAGAATCAGGCTCGCATCCAGCCAGCGGGTCGCATAGGTCGCGGCGCTCGGGCTGCGGGCCTGCGTCAGTTGCGGAGACGGATCACTGTCGGGAGCGCGCTCGCTGCTGGCCCGGGGTGGGCTGTCGGTCTGGGCCGGGCTGCAGGTCTGAGGTTCTCCCGCGGGCAACGGTTCTCCCGCGGGCAACAGATCCTTGCCGGGTAGCGGCTCACTATCCGGCGCCGGCCGTCGCGGCGGCCGGAAGGTAAGCAGCAGGTAAGGCCGCCGCGACGGACGGGCGGCTGACGCGGAACGGGAGGGTGGGGTGGGAGCGGACGGTGGCGTGGGAGGAGGGGTTGAGGCGGAAGGGGAGGGTGGGGTGGGAGCGGACGGCGGCGACAGCGCATGTGGCTGCGGCGCCTCCGGCGGTTGCCGCTGCTCGCCGGTGTCGTGCTGGCTGGCGCACACGACTCCTCCTGGCGCGAATCATGGGCCCAGGGCTTGCCCGGCCAGAATCTGCGGAAGCGGGGCAGAACCTTTGCCCGCGCCTAGCTTCCCCAGGCATCAATTTTGTCGTTCCCGCCAATGTAGCCCGGCGGGCCAGCATCAGGGTGGTGTGACAGCCAGAACCCGTGCGGGTCTGCGATCGAGAAAGAGGAACTTATGCGGCTGCCGGATGAGTTGGGCAGCCGAGGTCGAATCTGGCCGACTCATGCCAAAAGACAACGGCAACGTGGATGCCGCCGGAAGCGCCGGCCCGCAGGCAATTGATCCCCCAAATGGTGACTCATCAACCGGCTGGTAGCCTCGGGCGAGCAATCCGGGCTGACCGGTACGGCTCTCGCTTGCCCGTTCCGGCTGGGAGGCCCAGCCGCGATCCGGGAGGGATCATGAGCAGCTCGCCGCTTGACCGGCTAGTCAGGTCTCGGGCCTCGATCTTGATTGCGCTCTGCCTTGCCATCGCCATTTCGATAGCGTTTGTCGGCGTCTTCAGGGGTGCGAGCGGGACAACTCGTCCGACGAGCGCTACGGTCTCAGATTCCGTCGGCTTTAGCCAGCTGAATGCTCCGGCGCCGCAATTCGAGCTGCCGCTGCTTCAGCGTAAGGGCGAGGAGGAGCTGAGCAGGCTTGCCGGTCTTCCGATAGTCATTAACTTGTGGGCATCCGACTGCGATATCTGCAAAGAAGAATCACCAGCTATAGCGAAGGTCTCGCGTGCGGTTGGCGACCGGGTGCGCTTCCTTGGCGTCGATACGCTCGATCAGCGAGGAGCGGCGATAAGATTCGCCGAGCGGTACAACCTTCGATTTCCGATAGCCTACGACAGCGATGGGATAGTAGCTGCCAAATATCGTGTGCCAGGGCTGCCCGTTACATTCTTCATCTCAAAAACGGCTACCAGGATTCTGGGCGTGAACATAGGCGCACTCACCGCCCACAACCTCATGCATATCTTGCACACACTGTATGGCGTCAGCACGTGACATCATCGGTGCAGATCGGCGCTCTGGTTCCGCTAACCCGGCCTGGCTGGGTCGAGGCAGGCCGGCACTTGCTCGCCGGACTCGAATTGGCGGTTCGCCATGTCAATGACGTCGGCGGGATCGCCGGAAGACCGCTCGAGCTGGTGGTCAAAGACACCGCGGCTGATCCGCACAAGGCCGTGGCGGCCGTTGATGAATTGGCCGGCCTGGGCGTGGCTGCCTTGGCGGGGGAATACCACAGCGTCGTGGCTCGCGCCGCTGCCGCCAGGGCCGACTCCCTCGGGCTGCCGTTTCTCTGCTCGTCGGCGGTTCTCGACGCGCTCACCGAACAGCCAACGCAGTGGGTCGCGCGCCTCGCCCCGGCGCAGTCCCGCGGCTGGCAGGTCTACGCGGACTTCCTTCTCGGCGCTGGCTACCGGCGGATCGCCGCAGCAGCCGAGTCGAGCGTCTACTGGGCATCCGGGGTCCGCATTCTGCGGGACTACCTCGCTGCACGCGGTGGCACCGTCATCGAACTCGACATGCGCGGGCTCGCCCCTGCGGCCGTGTGCGACGAACTCGCCAGCACTGGCGCGACCGCCCTCCTTCTTCTCGTCGGTTGCCCGGAGCCGGCCGTGTCGATCGTCAGGTCTGTCCGCCTCGACCAGCGCCTCGCCGGGATCATGATTGGTGCTCCGGCCGGGCAACCAGAGTTCGCCGAGTGGGCGAGGTTGCTCGGCGACGACAGCGCCGCGATCCCGTTCTTGCGTTATTTGCCCGAGCGCCTCAGCCCGCGCGGCGCACGCGTCGGGACAGCCCTCCGCGAGCGGCTAGCCGAAGCGCCGTCCTTCGTCGCCTTCGAGGGCTACGACACGATCACCGTCCTGGCTGATGTGCTGCGTGCTCACGGCGCGGACCGCGCGCGCACTGCCGAATCCTGGCCGCGCGTTGCCGTCGAAGGCACCCGCGGGCGGATCCAGTTCTCCCGCGCGCCAGGCATCAGCGTTTGGCAATGGGCGTGGGCGCCAATCCAAGTCGTTGATCGAGATCCGGCCGAACCCGGTCGCTTTCGGGTCCTTCACGCCGCGCAACCGGCGAGCTTCGCTTAGCTTGGGCACGCCTGCACCGACCAATGGCACCGGTGACGCCAGTGCCCTGGGATTTGCCCTGGGCCGGGAGACTAGTTGCCTATTGGCGCTCTGTCCGGGTTGGCTGGCGCGCTAGCGGCCCTCAGCTCACGACCGCCGTCCCTTGGCCGCACGAGCGGAGTGACCTGGCTCCTGACGAACATTCCGAGGAGGACTGCGGTAATGCCGACGACGGCGCCGGTCTCCGCGTTAGTCCAGTGCCACCACTGGAAAGCAATGCCGAGTGCGATGAATGCCTGAATCAGAGCCTGCGTGGACGGAGGTTCCTGCCTGATCCATTGCGCGATTTCGCCAAACATTCTTGCGGTCTGCTTCATCGACGTGCTCCACACGCTCGGCGCCTGCTCTCCGCCACCGGAGTGCTGACGTTGACCCGGCTTGGCGGAGCTTTGGCAGGAACCATACGTCCAGGCGCGGCGCTGAGTGCGCCAATCGCGAAGGATGAGCCTTTCCTCCGTCAGCCGGCTAGTCAGCGCAGTGGCGCAGGATCGTGTCGAGCACCAGCGCTGGAACGCGCACGGTCGGGTAATGGTCCACGCCCGGCATCCGGATCAGCTCACAGCCGGGGATTCGTGCAGCTGCCGCTTCGTTGCTGGCGATCAGGCCAGGTTCGTCCTTGTCCCCAACCATCAGCACTGTCGGCACGGTCAGCTCGCCGAGCCTGTCATAGCTCGGCTCGCCGGCCTGCTCGAACTGCTCCTCGCTGGCCCAGGCCCGCTGGGCCGAGCGCATCAGCTCGGTAATCAGCGGATCGGGGCCCGCCGCTGCCCACTGCTTCAGGCCGAGGCTGAGCAGGCCGTCCTGGTCGCCAGCAGCCGCCAGCGCTTCGTACTGCGCCTCAAGCTCGGGATGGTCCGGGTACGGGTAGCCGCCGATGCCGGGACATAGCAGCACGAGCGTGCGAACACGGTCAGGCTGCGCCAGCGCAAGTTCGAGCGCCGTAAGGCCGCCCATACTGCAGCCGGCGACGTGCGCGCTATCGACGCCGAGCTGATCGAGGACCGACAGCGCGTCGCCGAGCAAGGTGAAACTCTCTGTCGGCTCAGGCGAACGCCCGAAGCCCCGCACGTCGTACCGGATCGCCCGGAAGCTTGCCGTGAGCTGCTCCCATACCGGGTCCCACATCCGGGCATCCCCGACGCCTTCGTGCAGCAAGAGCAGTGGCGGCCCGGAACTGCCTGAGTCCTCAACCCAGATTTTGTCGGCACCCGCTGACAGCATGGTTTGCATAGTCCGACCGTAGCCCGCCCGGTTCGGCCGGATCACATCGATATCGTGCCACTTCATTTCCGGGAGCCGCTGATGCCCGAGGACGTGCACCTCTGCCCTGGACTTTCAGCGAGGGCGGGCGGGAGGGAAGCAGGGAGAGGGGGGAGAGACGCCGCCCGGCTGAGGGTGTTGCTACGCGGCGAACCCTGGTTCGCGCGTGCGCTGAGCGCAGTGGCCGCGAGCGGCCTGCCGGACGCTTGGATCGGCGCCGGCGCGGTCCGTGACGTGGTGTGGGGTCAGTTGTACGGCGAGTTCAGTCCTGATTCGGTCAGGGACGTGGACGTGGCTTACTTTGACTCGGCTGACCTCAGCAAGGAGCGTGATGTCAAAGCGCAGGAGACGCTGGCCACGGTTGCTGACCTGCCCTGGGAGGCGACCAACCAGGCAGCCGTGCACACGTGGTATCACCGCTATTTTGGCGGCGCCCCGGTCGAGCCGTTCAGCTGCGTGCACGACGCGATCGCAACGTGGCCGGAGACAGCTACCTGCGTGGGCGTCAGGCAGAGGCCAGGCGGCGTCGAGATCTGCGCGCCGCACGGACTGGCCGACCTCCTCGGCGGAGTGTGGCGGGTCAACCCGGTCCGGGTGACGCCCGCGATCTCGCGGGCTCGGCTGGCGAGGCAGCGCGTTGCGGCCAGGTGGCCGGGGGTGACGGTGGTGCCGCCAGGGTAAGCAGGCACGTTCCCGCAAAGAATCTCCGGGAGCGATGCTGCGCCGGCGGTGCTGCCCGCTGGACGCGGCAGGCGGGTGATCTAGGGTGGACTGAGCGGCTGCGACTAGCGCCGTCTCGGCCCTCGGCCCAGCCATCAGGCGCGTCCAGGACGCCCGCGCAGTCGCGATCACGTGCAGCCGGGCCTGGCTTTTCGATCCTCAGTCTTCAGGCAGAGAGGGTTCCATGAGCAAGAACGCAGCAGCAGCAGGCACGATCGATATCGGCGGCGACCTCACGGTCAACCGGATGGGGTTCGGCGCGATGCGGATCACCGGCGAGGGCATCTGGGGACAGCCGCCGGACCGTGACAGGGCGAAGGCGGCCCTGCGGAAGGCGGTCGAGCTGGGCGTGAACTTCATCGATACTGCTGACTCTTACGGGCCAGACGTCAGCGAAGAGCTCATCGCTGAGACGCTGCATCCGTATCCCGATGACCTGGTGATCGCGACCAAAGGCGGCCTGGTCCGGCCGGGTCCCGGTCGGTGGGAGGCCGACGGGCGGCCGAAGCACCTGCGGGAAGCGTGCGAGGGCAGCCTGCGGAGGCTGAAGCTCGACCAGATCCCGCTCTACCAGTTCCACCGGCCTGACCCGAAGGTGCCGCTTGCCGAATCCATCGGGGCTCTGGTGGAGCTCAAGCAGGAAGGCAAGATCCGCCATATCGGCGTTTCCAACTTCTCTGAAGATCAGCTGCGGGATGCGCAGAAGCTGACTCCGGTGGTGTCGGTGCAGAACCGCTACAACCTGAAGGACCGGTCGTCGGAGTCGATGGTGGACCTGTGCGACTCCGAGGGCATCGTGTTCCTGCCCTGGGCGCCGATCCAGGAGGCCGACGAGCTGATCCCGGTCGTCACTGCGGCGCGCCGGCTTGGCGTGAGCCCCCGTCAGGTTGCGCTTGCCTGGCTGCTGGGCAGGTCACCGCAGATACTGCCCATTCCGGGCTCGGGCTCTGCGGATCACGTGGCTGAAAATGTGGCGGCAGCGTCGGTGGAGCTCACGGCCGACGAGTCGAACGCGATCTTCGCGCTGACGCAGTAAGCCGGGCAGGGGGTCGGCAGGCAGGGCGGTCTGCGGTTGCAGCGACGCCTTCTTGATCGTTGTGAAGTTAGGGGGCCTAGAGCACCCCTAACTTCACAACGATCAAGGTCGACCAGAGTCGAGGGCGGCCTGCCGCTAGGCCGGCGATGCCTGCGTAGCTTCCGCGCGGTGGGGTGCGCCGCTGCCGATGGCGCCGAGGACCTGGGCGAGCGCGCGCAGATCAGCGTCGGCGAGCGGCGCCAGCGCGCCAGGGTCCTCGGTAAGAGCGCGCCAGAAGGCTATCCGCAGCCGCTCGCCTTCCGGGATGAGCGTCGGCGCCTTCACGCGCCGGTCGTCTGGGCGAGGCGGCGCTCGACGGCGCCGCGGCGTTCCAGCCGGTCGACAAGGACACTGAGGTTGGATGCGTCGTAGTCAAGCCGAGCGGCCAGGCTGCGCATCGGCACCGCTTCGCCCGGCACGAGCGTCAGGAGCGCGGTCACCTGGGCCGGGGATAGGCCAACGGCTGCCGCGTGCGCGGCCCAGTTCTGCCGGAGCCGGTCGGCGACCGTCAGTAGGCCGAGTCCGCCAGGGCACCTGACCGTCAAGGACCCGCAATCCATCACCATGGAACCGCAGGTGGGCGGCCGGTTCTACGAGCGTGGCGCGGACGGCACGGAGGTGGTCAGGGGGACGATCACCGAGTGGGAACCACCGGCCCGGCTCGCGGTCACATGGCGGATTGGCCCCGGCTGGCAGCCAGCTCCCGACGATGAGAACGCCAGTGTCATCGTCGTCGAGTTCAACCCGGCCGGCCCGGAGTCAACCGAGGTCGTATTCACCTACACGCACCTGGAACGCCACGGCGAGATGACTCCGGTGCTCAGGGCCGCGATCGCGAATCCTGGCCCTGGCAGCGCGGTGGAAAGGTACGCCGAGACGGTGAAACGGCACGCAATGCGGTTTCAGCCATGATCCGGGAGAGTTATGCATGCTCCCACCTGGGCGATGCATAACTCTCCATGATCATGAAAGAACTTCGAATTTAAGTCCGAGACTGAAGCTGGACTGTCAGTGCCCTTCGTTACGATAATCGAGTAGGTTGGGGAGGCCGAACGGACTTGATCTGGCCCTGATCAGCGGAGGGCAGAGGCATGGGCTGGGACAACCCGCCAGTGCCATGGCGGGAGTTCGAGCGGCGGCTGTCCTGGAGCAAAGGCACTGGCCGGGTGGCGGGGGACCGGGAGCCGGCGGGGGACCGGGAGCGCGGCCCCGCCGGCGATCGCAGGCCGGGCCGTGAGACTGCAGGGCGCGAGGAGCAACGCCAGCCGGTGACGCGCCTGCCAGCCGGGCCGCGGTCAGCCGGGCCGCGGTCAGCCGGGCCGCGGTCAGCCGGATCTCAGTCAGCCGGGCCCCGGTCAGCCGGATCTCAGTCAGCCGGGTCCGAGTTCCCGGCTGACCGGGGGACCGGCCGGGAGCTGGCCGGCGCGGAGCTGCACTGCCATTCCTCCTATAGCTTCCTGGACGGGGCGTCGAGCCCTGCTGACCTGGTGTGCGAGGCAGCGGCGCGCGGCCTGGCCGCGCTGGCCATCACCGATCACGACGGCATGTACGGGGTACCGCAGTTCGCCCAGGCAGCGGCCCGATTGCGAGACGGCGGCATCAGGCTCGGCACCGTGTTCGGTGCTGAGCTCAGCCTGGATCTGGCGCGCCGGCCAGGGGCACGCCGACCAGCGGCCGCCGGCCGCCGCTCCGGTGTCAACCGCTCCGGTGTCAACCGCTCAGGCGTCAACCATGCCGCTCAGCTCACCGGGGCCCGGCCTGCCGGGACGCCTCGGGCGGGCATCCCCGACCCGGTGGGCCGGCACCTTCTCATCCTCGCTCGTGACCCCGAGGGATACCGGCGGCTCTGCCGGGTCATCAGCGCCGCGCAGCTGGCCGGCGGGGAGAAGGGCCTGCCGATCTACGACGAGCCCGCCCTCGCCGGCGCGCACGACGGGCACTGGGTGATCCTTACCGGCTGCCGCAAGGGCGCGGTCCCGGCGGCGCTGGCGGCGCAGGGACCCGATGCGGCCGCGCGCGAGCTGGCCAGGCTGGTCGACGCGTTCGGCCGGGAGAACGTCAAGGTCGAGCTCACGGTCGGCAATCAGCCAGCCGATGACGAGCGCAATGACGCGCTGACAGCACTGGCGGAAGCCGCCGGCCTGGACACCATTGCCACCGGGAACGTGCACTATGCCGCCCCTCAGGACGCAAGACTGGCGCAGGCGCTTGCCGCCATCAGGGCCCGGTTCAGCCTGGAGGAGATGGACGGCTGGCTGGCCGCGTCCGGCGGCGGTTATCTGCGTTCGGCCGCGGAGATGGCCGCTCGGCTGGACCGCTACCCCGGCGTGGCAGAGCGGACGGTGGAGCTAGCTGCTGACTGCGCGTTCGACTTCCACGTCATCGCGCCGAGACTGCCGGACTTCGGCGTCCCGGAGGACCACACCGAGGCCAGCTGGCTGCGCGAACTAGTCGCCCGGAAGGCGCCCGGCCGGTACGGCACCCCGGAGGCGGAGCGCATCGACGGCGCCTACGCGCAGATCACCCGCGAGCTGAGCGTCATCGAGCAGCTGGGCTTCCCTGGCTATTTCCTGATCGTGCACGAGATCGTGGAGTTCTGCGAGGACAACGGCATCTTGTGCCAGGGCCGCGGCTCGGCGGCCAACTCGGCGGTCTGCTACGCACTCGGGATCACCAGCGTCGATCCGGTGCGGCACGGGCTGCTGTTCGAGCGGTTCCTGTCCGAGGGCCGGGACGGTCCGCCGGATATCGACCTGGACATCGAGCACCGCCGTCGCGAGGAAGTCATCCAGCACGTCTACTCCAAGTACGGCCGTCAGAACGCCGCGCAGGTGGCAAACGTGATCAGCTACCGGCCGCGGATGGCCATCAGGGATGCGGGACGTGCGCTCGGCTACGAGCCAGAGCAGCAGAACGAGTGGTCCCGGCAGGTCGGCCCGCGGCAGTACGGGCCTGGCCAGCCAGTTCCCCCGGACGCGGGCGTTCCCGATGCGGTAGTGGAACTGGCAGGCCGGATGCAGCGGTTGCCGCGGCACCTCGGCATCCACTCCGGCGGGATGGTGATCTGCGACCGGCCGGTGGGGGAGGTGTGCCCGGTGGAGTGGGCGCGGATGCCGGACCGCAGCGTGTTGCAGTGGGACAAGGATGACTGCGCGTATGCAGGCCTGGTCAAGTTCGACCTGCTCGGCCTCGGCATGCTGACCGCCTTGCGGGATTGCTTCGAACTCGTGGAGCAGACCCACGGAATCCGCTGGACGCTGGCCTCGATCCCGCAGGAGGACCCCGGCGTCTACGCGATGCTGCAGAAGGCTGACACCGTCGGGGTGTTCCAGGTCGAGTCACGGGCTCAGATGGCGACGCTGCCGCGGCTGCGCCCGGAGAAGTTCTACGACCTGGTCGTGGAAGTGGCGCTGATCCGGCCGGGCCCGATCCAGGGTGGTTCGGTGCACCCGTACATGCGCCGGCGGCACGGCGACGAGCAGCCGGACCTGCCGCATCCGCTGATGGAGCACGCGCTCGGCAAGACGCTCGGCGTTCCGCTGTTCCAGGAGCAGATGATGCAGATCGCCATCGACTGCGCCGGGTTCAGCCCGACCGAAGCCGACCGGCTGCGCCAGGCGATGAGCTCCAAGCGCGCGCCGGAGCGGATCGAAGAGCTCCGCGAGCGGCTTCTGGCCGGCATGACCGAGCGCGGCATCCCGCTCGCTGTCGCGGAGGACATCTACGTCAAGATCCTGGCATTCTCCAGCTACGGGTTCCCCGAGTCGCACGCGATCAGCTTCGCTTACCTGGTCTACGCCAGCGCCTGGCTGAAGTGCTATTACCCGGCCGCATTCGCCGCTGCGCTGCTGCGCGCACAGCCGATGGGTTTCTACGCGCCCGCCAGTCTCATCAGCGACGTGCGCCGGCACGGCGTCACGGTCCGCGGCGTGGACGTGAACGCCAGTGGCGTGCTGGCGACTCTGGAGAAAAACGAAGAGGCCGGGAACGGGGCTATTACGGCTGATCCGCCCGCCGGGGGACTGCCGGTGCCGGGCCAGCCAGTGATCAGGCTCGGGCTGTCTGAAGTCCGCAATCTCGGCACCAAGGCGGCTGAGGAGATCGTTGCTGGCCAGCCATATGCGGACCTGGAGGATTTTGCCCGGCGTACCACTGTGCCGGTCGCCGCGCTGGAAGCACTGGCCCTGGGTGGCGCGTTCGGCTGCTTTGGCGTGAGCAGGCGGGAGGCACTGTGGGCGGCGGGCGCCGCGGCGACTATCCGGGCGGACCAGCTGCCCGGCACGACGCTGGGCATGACCGCGCCGCCGCTGCCGGCGATGACCGCCGCCGAGGAGACCTTCGCCGACCTGTGGGCGACCGGGACCTACGGAACGCACCCGATCGAGCACATCAGGGCCATGCTCGACGAGCGGGGGGTGCTGCCCGCCGATCGTCTGACGGGCGCGGAGAATGGGAGGAACGTGCTCGTCGGCGGGCTGGTCACGCACCGCCAGCAGCCGGGGACTGCGCGTGGCGTGGTCTTCCTCAGCCTGGAGGACGAGACCGGGATGGCCAACATCATCTGCCCGCCGAATGTGTGGCAGCGTTTCCGCAAGATCGGGGTAGATGCGAACGCGCTGCTCATTCATGGCCGGGTCGAGCGGCTAGACGGTGCTGTCAGCCTGCTGGCCACCAAACTAGAGCGGCTCCGCGTCGTCGCCGCTGCTCGCAGCCGCGACTTCCGCTAAGCGGCGGGTCAAGACTTCCGGCTAGTGGGGGTCAATTTGTATCTCCGTGCGAGAAGATGGTCGACTACGGGGGCGGCTAATCCCTGGTGCCACACCAGCGGACAACCGGCAAACGAGTGACTTTAAGCGCGAGGAGAAGCATGCCCTTCGACGTTGCCCGCACGTTCGCGGAGCGTTCCGGGGAGAACTTTGCCCTACACGAGCGGTACATGAACCCCCAGCTAGCCAGGACACTGAGGACGCTAGGGTTCGACCGCAACTACGTACGCGCAGAGGGCAGCTACCTCTACGACGACGCTGGCCAGCGGTACCTCGACTACCTGTCCGGTTTCGGGGTTTATGCCCTCGGAAGAAGCCACCCTGGGATCAAGGCCGCGCTCCACCAGGCGCTCGACCTGGACCTGCCCAACATGATTCAGATGGACTGCGCGCTCCTTCCCGGCCTCCTGGCTGAGCAACTCGTCGCCCGTACGCACCCAGGCATCCAGCGGGTGTTCTTCTGCAACTCGGGTGCGGAGTCGGTCGAGGCCGCCATCAAGTTCTCCCGGGCATCGACCGGGCGGTCGAAGATCCTGTATGCCGAGCACGCCTTCCACGGGCTCACGACCGGCGCCCTGGCGCTCAACGGCGGCAAGGAATTCCGCAAGGGCTTCGGCTCGCTGCTGGAGACCGCAGCCGTCCCGTTCGGCGACCTGGCCGCGCTTGAGCAGCAGTTGAGCGGCAAGGACGTGGCGGCATTCATCGTCGAGCCGATCCAGGGCAAGGGCGTCTACTGCGCCCCCGGCGAGTACTGGCGGGCAGCCCAGGCCCTGTGCCGCCGTTACGGGACGCTGCTGGTCACCGACGAGGTTCAGACCGGGCTCGGACGCACTGGCCGGTTCCTGTGCCACGAGCACTGGGGCCTTGAGCCCGACATCATCACGATCTCCAAGGCAATGTCGGGCGGCTTCGTGCCGATCGGCGCCATGCTGACGACAGAGAAGATCTTCGCCAGCGTCTACGACTCCATGGAGGACGCGCTCAAGCACTCGACCACCTTCGGGCGCAATCAGATGGCCATGGTGGCCGGGCTTGCCACGCTTGCGGCCTTCGATGACGAGGACATCATCGGGCGGGCGGAGCGTACCGGGGCCGAGTTGCAGGGCAAGCTCCGCGGACTCGCCGAGAAGTATGAGCTGATCAAGGACATCCGCGGGATCGGGCTCATGGTCGGGATCGAGTTCGGCGTGCCCGAGTCGAAGTCGGCGGCTCGCCGGTTCCGGACGCTGGAGCGGTTGCGGACAGGCATGTTCTCGCAGATGGTCGTCGTGCCGCTGTTCCACCGGCACCGGATCATCACGCAGGTCGCTGCCGACAACGTCAACATCATCAAGTTGCTGCCGCCGCTGATCTCCGGACCAGAGGAGGTCGACTACTTCATCGCCGCGCTGGACGATGTCATGGCCGACGCACAGCGCGGCTCCGGCCTCACCTACGAGTTCGGCCGCACGATGGTGCGCGGCGTCATGCACCGGAAGTCACTGCGCAGCATCGCCAGTTCCCGGCCAGTGGCGGGACCTGCCGCGGCAGCGGCCCAGTCATCGGCGGCCCAGTCATCGGCGGCTCAGTCCTCCGGTACACGGTCGTCCGCTACACAGACCTCCGCTACACAGACCTCCGCTGCACAGTCGCCCGCCACCCAGTCGTCCGCGAGCGACGCCGGGTACATGTCGGCGGTCGCGCCTATCGAGCCGGGCGATCGCGTGGTCATCACCGGCGCGGCGGGATTCATCGGCTCGGCTGTTGCCCGCGCGGTGCAGGCCAGAGGCGCTCACGTGGTCGCGATCACTGAGCCGGGCGCGAACGACGGTAACCTTCGCGGCCTCGACGTGGAGCGTGTCGTACTCGATATCCGTGACGGGGCCGGCCTCCGGTCAGCAGTCGCCGGGGCTCGCTATGTTTTCCACCTCGCCGCGATCTACCGGTTCTGGGCTCGCGATCCGCGAATCTTCCACGAGGTCAATGTGGGTGGCACGCTCAACGTGATTGATGCAGTCCGGGCTGCCGGCGCACAGCGCCTCGTGTACACCTCAACGGTCGGCGTACTCGGCCTGGACCGTACCAGGCACGGCCAGCCTGCAAACGAGACCTGCTACGCGGACGTGTCGCACTTGTTCGGCCACTACAAGCGCACGAAGTTCGCGGCGGAACATGAGGTGCTGCGTGCTGCCGGAGAGGGACTGAACGTCACCATCGCGCTGCCGACGTTCCCGCTCGGCCCCGGCGATCGCACGCCGACCCCGACCGGCAAGTTTGTGCTCGACTACCTGAATGGCAAGATGCCCGGCTTCGTGGATACGTCGCTGAACGTGTGTCACGTCGATGACCTCGCAGCAGGTCATGTCGCCGCGCTCGAGCACGGCCGGCAGGGGCGCAGCTACATCCTCGGTGGCGAGAACATGACGATGCGGTCGATCCTGCAGGCGCTGTCCGACTGCTCGGGCCTGCCGATGCCTCGGTTCGAGGTTCCGCGGCCGGTCGGCGTGGCGGCCGCGATGGTATCGGACCTCGTCGAAGCCAGGCTGCTGAACCGCGAGCCACGCGTGCCGCTTGAGGGCGCGCGCATGGCGACGACCAACATGATCTTCAATGACGACCGGGCGCGCGCCGAGATCGGCCATAAGTCGCGGCCAGCCCGGCTGGCGATCGAAGACTCGGCCCGGTGGTTCACCGACAACGGTTACGTGTCAGCCGAGCGGCTGGCCGCGATCCACTGGCAGCGGTAGCAAGAGCGTCCCGAGGCACCGCCTATTGCGGCACCATCGGGGGGCAGTCGGCTGGGTCGGTTACGACGCGGATCGGGGATCCGGCGAGGTAGGCCGCGACGTCCTGCGCCATGCGCTGCCAAGCGGTGCGGAAGAGGTGCTCGGTCACGTAGCCAATGTGCGGAGTGAGGACGACGTTGGCAAGCGACCGGAAGGGGTGATCTGCGGGGAGCGGCTCGCGGTCGTAGACGTCGAGGCCGGCGCCGGCCAGGGGGCCGGAGAGGAGGGCCTCGATGAGGGCCTTCTCCTCGACGATGGGGCCGCGGGAGATGTTCACCAGGATGGCGCCGGGCTTCATCTCTGCCAGGTCATCGGCGCGCAGCGTGTTGCGAGAGCGCTCAGAGAAGACGAGGAAGACCCCGAGGACGTCCGCGGACGAGAGGAGCTCGGTTTTCGTGACCTTCCGGATGCCGAGCTCCGCGCAGCGGTCCTGCGTGAGGTTCTCGCTCCACGCGACGACGTCCATCCCGAGCGCCTTGGCTACCGGTACCATCGCTCCGCCGAGGCGGCCCGCGCCGAGGAGGCCGAGCTTCTTCCCCGCGAGCGGGACCGGGAATCCGGTCTGCCAGCCGCCGGCCCGGATGACGCGGTCTTCGATCCCGGTCCGCTTCGCGACAGCGAAGATGAGCGCCCAGGCCATCTCTGACGGCGCGGGCAGCCCGGGTGATGCCTGGTAGCCGGCGGGACGCGCAGCGTCGCCGCGGCTGGTCTCGGCGGTACCGCAGAGCATGATTCCCCGCTCGATCCGGGCCTGGTGGTCGACGACGTTGCTTGTCCGGCCGTTGCAGACGAGCAGCTTCAGCTTGGGGAGGCCGTCAAGCACTGTGCGGGGGAAACGCGCTCGCTGCTGGGTGATGACGACGATCTCATAGCCGGACAGCTCGTGGACGAGCCGTTCCGGGGGGATCGCCTCACGGTAGACGGTGATCTCGGCGTCGTCGGGTAGCGCCGACCAGTCGCCATACTCCAACGCGACACCGACGTAGTCGTCAAGGATCGCGATCTTCGTCACGCCCGCCACCTCGCTTCGCCGCCGCCGCGGCTCGTATCGTTTCTGATCATTCCTGTGCTCCTAATAAACCTTGTAACTAGGTCTGCAGCGGAATCCAGGGTCCGTGGTCGCTGAGTGCAGCTGCCCTGCGCGTCATCGCCCGCGGGCATCCGGGCCTCCGAGATAGCCGCGGGTCGCGGTGCGTGGCCACGGTAGCCCGGGCGGAGCCGCTGGCAGCGCGGCCGTGGGGCAGATTTCCGCCTCATCGATGCCGACGGCTATTACATCCGCGTCACGTCCGCCAGCTGAGTGCGAGCCGCGGTGCAGCGGGTTAGCTGAGTGTGCTCGTTCCGGTAACCGCCGACAGACGACTGACACCGCGGGCCCGCCTCAGACGGACCCGGAGTCGCCTGGCGTAACCAGCCCGGACTCGTACGCGAGTACTACAGCCTGTGCGCGATCGCGCAGGTCAAGCTTGGTCAGGATGCGGCCGACGTAGGTCTTCGTCGTCTGCACGGCGATGACGAGGGTGTCGCTGATCTCCGCGTTGGACAGGCCACGGGCAATCAGCCTCAGCACCTCCGTCTCCCGCTGGGTCAGCACGTTAAGGGCGGAGGGAGGCGACGGCTCCGCCCGCGGCCGACGGGCGAAGTCGGCGATCAGCCGCCGGGTAACCGAGGGAGCAAGCAGCGCGTCGCCGGCCGCGACGACCCGGACGGCGTGCACTAGCTCGGCGGCAGTGGCGTCCTTCAGCAGGAAGCCACTCGCCCCGGCTCGCAGCGCTTCGTACACGTAGTCGTCGAGGTCGAAGGTGGTCAGCATGATGACCCGGGGTCCGTGCCGTTCCGGCCGATGACCCCCGGCTTCCCGCGGGCCGCCGCTCGCCGCGCCGCGCAGGATCTGCCGGGCTGCCTGGAGCCCGTCCAGCACCGGCATCCGCACGTCCATCAGGACGACGTCCGGCTGCAGGTGCCGCGCCTGGTCCACCGCCTCGGCTCCGTTGGCTGCCTGGCCGACTACCTGCAGGCCAGGTTGCGCGGCGAGCACGGCGGCGAAGCCCTCGCGCACCATCGCCTGGTCATCGGCGACAAGGCAGCGGGTGCTCATGCAGTCTCGTCAAGCGGCAGCACGGCCGACACCACGAAGCCGCCGTCCGGCGCCGAGCCGGCAGATAGCGAGCCTCCCAGCACCCCCACGCGCTCGCGCATGCCGATCAGACCGTGCCCGGAGCCCCGTTCCCGATAGGAAGGTTCGGCGGGAACGCCCGGGCCGTTGGTAACCCGCAGCAGCACGGCATCGCGTTCGTGGCCGACGGACACGGTGATCGCAGCTCCCGGAGCATG
>Ga0335074_10005299_pt1 | contig 17824 bp, 15 predicted proteins | sample Lox_Sample_23_FD_206715 | JGI IMG/M metagenome (GOLD analysis project Ga0335074, IMG submission 206715) | Soil microbial communities from Loxahatchee National Wildlife Refuge, Florida, United States - Lox_Sample_2.3 | ecosystem: Environmental > Terrestrial > Soil > Wetlands | place: USA... | reverse complement strand
TCGAGCCGGCCAGCGCGCCTCGGGTCACTGCCTTTCGCCGAGGCCGCCATCATGCACGCTCCTCAGTTCTTCAGCAGGGCGCGGGCCATGACGAGCCGCTGTATCTGGTTCGTGCCTTCGTAGATCTGGGCGACCTTCGCGTCGCGCATCATCCGCTCGACAGGAAAGTCCCTGGTGTACCCGGCGCCGCCGAATAGCTGGACAGCGTCCGTCGTGACCTGCATGGCAACGTCGGAGGCAAAGCATTTGGCCGCGCTCGAGATAAAGCCGAGACCGGGTTCCCTGCGTTCTGCTCTCCCTGCGGCCAGGTAGACGAGGTGCCGGGCCGCCTCGATGTTCATGGCCATGTCGGCCAGCATGAACTGGGTTCCCTGGAAATCGGCGACTGCCCGGCCGAACTGCCTGCGTTCCTTGACGTACCTGATCGTCGCGTCCAGCGCGCCCTGGGCGATGCCGACCGCCTGGGCGCCGATGGTCGGCCGGGTGTGGTCCAGCGTCCGCAAGGCCGTCTTCAGGCCGGTTCCCGGGTCGCCGATGATCCGGTCGGCGGGGATGGCGCAGTCAGTGAGGTAGATCTCCCGTGTCGGGGAGCCGCGGATGCCCATTTTGCGTTCCTTGGGTCCGACCTCGAATCCAGGGTCGGCGGCGTGCACCGCGAACGCGGAGATGCCGTCGGCCTTCCGCGGCGCGGCCGGGTCGGTCACGGCCATGACGGTGTACCAGGTAGCCTCACCGGCGTTGCTGATCCAGCACTTCACGCCGTTGAGGACCCAGGTACTGCCGTCCAGCCGGGCGGTGGTGCGCATCGAGGCGGTATCAGATCCGGCCTCCCGCTCGCTGAGCGCGTAACAGGCCGACGAGCCGCGCGCGATGTCGGGCAGGACCTGCCGTTTGAGGTCTTCGCCGCCGGCCAGCAGGAGCGGCATCGTGGCCAGCTTGTTGACCGCCGGGATGAGCGAGGACGACGCGCACACCCTCGCCACCTCCTCGATGAGGATGCAGGTAGCCACCGCATCGGCGCCCTGCCCGCCGTACCGCTCGGGCAAGTGAATGGCATGGAAGGCCGAACGGACCAGTGCCTCACGCGCCTCGGCCGGGTAGCGCTCCTGCTCATCGACGTCGGCCGCGTGCGGCTGTATCTCCTTCTCCGCCATGGTGCGGACCGCATCGCGGAGCTCGTCATGCTCCTGGCTCAGCTGGTAGAGGGATGGCGTGCTGATCCTGGCTCACTCCCCTCGGGTCAGCTCGGTGTAGTCGTAGAAGCCGCGGCCGGTCTTCTTGCCCAGCATTCCCGCGTCGACCAGGCGCAGCAGTAGGGGTGGGGGCGCGTACAGCGTCATCCGGGGTGCCGTCCGGGCCGGCCGCGACCGCGGCGGCCGCGTGGTCCTGGGTGGAGAAGATGTTGCAGCTGGCCCAGCGGACCTGCGCGCCCAGCACGGTCAGCGTCTCGATCAGCACCGCCGTCTGCACGGTCATGTGCAGGCTCCCCGTGATCTTCGCGCCGCGCAGCGGCTGGCTGGGCGCATACTCGGCCCGTACCGCCATCAGCCCGGGCATCTCGTGCTCGGCCAGCTGGATTTCCTTGCGTCCGAACGAGGCAAGCGACAGGTCGGCAACCCGGAACTCGCTGAGGTTCATACCTTCTCCTTAGCCAGTGACGGTGACGCTGGCCCGATGCTCGCAGCCATTTCGGCAGCCACCTGGACGCCGTAGGACCCGCCGATGCGGGCGAGGAACTCCTCCCGCTGGAACCGGTACTCCTGCGTGCCGGATGTCTCCATCACCAGGGCGGCCATCGCGCAGCCCAGCTGCGCTGCCCCCTCGTGATCCAGGCCGTGGCCGATCCCGGCCAGGAAACCCGCGCGGAAGGCGTCACCTGCGCCAGTGGGATCGGCGATCCGGCTCAGCGTGGCCGCGGCCACCGAGACGGCCGCGTCCGTGGCCGACTCGACGGTGGCGCCGTCAGGGCCGGTTGTGGTCACCCAGACACCCACCCGACTGAGGAGCTGTGCGGCGTCCCAGCCGGTCTTGCGGATCAGCAACGCTCGCTCGTATTCGTTCGTGAACAGGTACCGGGCGCCGTCGACGAGCCGCCGCAGATCCGGTCCCTCCATCCGGGCAATCTGCTGGGAAGGATCCGCGGCGAACGGCACCGCACAGTCCCGGCAGGCTTCGGTATGCCGCAGCATCGCTGCCGGGTCGTCGGGACAGATGAGCACGAGGCCTGCGTCGGGTTCTGAGCGCAGGATCGCGGCCAGGTCGATCTGCCGGGCCTCGTTCATCGCTCCGGCATAGAAGGACGCGATCTGGTTGTTGTCGGCGTCGGTGGTGCACAGGAACCGGGCGGTGTGCAGGCTCTCGGAGACGTGCACGTGCCGCGTGTCCACGTCGTTGGTCTCCAGCCAGCGCCGGTAGTCAGAGAAGTCCGTGCCGACGGAACCCACCAGCATCGGCCGGGACCCGAGCCGGGCCAGGCCGAACGCGACGTTGGCCGCGATCCCGCCCCGGTGGATCTCCAGCTCGTCAACCAGGAACGATAGCGAGACCTTGTCGAGTTTCCCCTCGATGAGCTGCTCGGTGAACCGCCCAGGGAAGATCATCAGATGATCGGTCGCGATGGAGCCGGTGACGATCTGCCTCATCGGCTCACCGTTCCACGGTCACCAGGGCGGCCGCTTCGCGCAAGGCCTGTGCCTTGTTCGTGTGCTCCCAGGTGAAGTCCGGTTCGTGACGGCCGAAGTGACCGTAGGCAGCGGTCTGGCCGTAGATGGGACGGTGCAGGTTCAGGTACTGGCGGAAGGCGGCGGGCCGCAGGTCGAAGTGCTCGTTGATCAGTTCCAGGATCCTCGCCTTGGGGACGCGCTCGGTGCCGAACGTCTCAACCAGCAGGGACAGCGGGCGCGCGACGCCGATCGCATACGCGACCTGTACCTCGATGCGGTCGGCGAGGCCGGCCGCCACGACGTTCTTCGCGACGTACCGGGCGGCGTACGCCGCTGACCGGTCGACCTTGGACGGGTCCTTGCCGGAGAACGCGCCGCCGCCGTGCCGGGCGAAGCCCCCGTAGGTGTCGACGATGATCTTGCGACCGGTCAGCCCGGCGTCTCCCACCGGGCCGCCGACGACGAACCGGCCCGTCGGATTCACGTAGAAGTTCCGCCGCAGCGCCTCAGCGTCGTACAGCGACGGCGGGATGGCGACCGTGACCACGTTCTCCCACAGCTCGCCGGGCAGACGGCCCTCCGTGCCCTCCTCATGCTGAGTAGAGATCAGCACCTTCTCCACCGCCACCGGCACGCCGTCGCGGTACCGGACGGTGACCTGCGTCTTGCCGTCAGGCCGGAGGAAGGGCAGCACCCCGGACTTGCGCACGTGCGCGAGCTGCCGGGCCAGCCGGTGAGCGAGGGCGATCGGCATGGGCATGAGTTCCGGCGTCTCGTTCGTCGCGTAGCCGAACATCATTCCCTGGTCCCCGGCACCCACGCGGTCGAATTCGCTGTCGCTGAGGGACAGCCGGGCCTCGTGGGCCATGTCGACGCCCTGGGAGATGTCAGGTGACTGCCGGTCCAGGGCAACCAGAACAGCACAGGCGTCGCCGTCGAACCCGCAGGCCGGGGTGTAGCCGATGTCCCGGATGGTGGACCGGACGATCTCCGGGATGTCCAGGCTCGCGGAGGTGGTGATCTCGCCGGCCACGAGCGCCAGTCCCGTGGTCAGCATCGTCTCGCAGGCCACCCGGGAATAGGGGTCGACGGCCAGGGCCCGGTCGAGGACGGCGTCTGATATCTGGTCGGCCACTTTATCCGGATGGCCTTCTGTCACGGATTCGGAGGTGAACAGGAATTCACCCTCGCCGGGGCTGAGCGTCATGGCGCAACAACTCCTCTTTCCTGCCGTTGGTGGCTCTTATCTTCTGGGTGAGCTCGCTGGCCAGATAGTCAGCCGCGGATAAATTCCTTTATTCATGACGGTTGTGATGACTATGCCGGCCGCTGCCCGAGAATGTGGACCACGCTCGCCACATTGTCGCTGCCGTGCCACCCTCCGGCGTTCTGGGTCAGCGCGATCCGGGCACCGGGCACTTGCCGATTACCTGCCGTGCCGCGCAGCTGGGTAACAGCCTCGACGATCTGAGCCAGGCCGGTCGCACCGATCGGATGCCCGCGGGCGAGCAGGCCACCGCTCGTGTTGACCGGCAGCGAGCCGCCGAGCCCGGTCTTGCCGCTTCGGATCAGCGCTGCGCCACCGCCTGGCTCGGCCAGGCCGAGCTGCTCGTAGATGACCAGCTCGGCAGAGGCGGCGGCGTCATGGACTTCGACGCAGTCCAGATCCTCGGGTCCCAGCCCGGACTGCTCGTAGGCGGCCTCGGCAGCCAGGCCGGTCACGCTCGCTGAGCCGTCGGCGGGTGCGGACTTCGCGGCCGACGCGAGTACCGCGACCGCAGGGCCGGACGAGCCTGAGTCGTCACTGACCAGCACCGCCGCGGCTGCGCCGTCGGAGATCGGCGAGCACATCCGCAGCGTAAACGGCCACACGATCTCCCGCCCCGCCAGGACTTGCTCGACGGTGAGTTCGTCACCGTACTGCGCGGCCGGGTTCAGCTTCCCGTGCCGCTGATTCTTGACCACCACCCGCGCGAGATCGGCGCGCGTCGCCCCTGTTCGCTCCATGTAGCGAAGCGCGGCCTCGGCGTACAGGTCCATCAGGAAAGACCGGCCGGCCGGCAGGTCCGCGGGCGCGGTCTCGACGTCGACCGAGCCGCCGATAGCAGCGAACGAGCGGGCCTTGTCCGGGTGGGTCATCTTCTCGGCGCCCACGGCCAGCACGACATCCTGCATGCCGGTCGCAACGACGTGCCAGGCAAGGTGGAATGCCGAAGAGGCTGAGGCACAGGCGTTCTCGACATTGAAGACCGGTATCCCGCCCAGGCCGAGCGGCCGGAGACCGAACTGGCCGGCAAGCATCTCCTGGCCCGTCACCGAGCCGGCCACGGCATTGCCGAAGTAGCAGGCCTGCAGGTCCTGAACCGTCCGGCCGGCATCTTTCAGCGCGGCGGTGACGGCCTCGGCGGTGAGGTCCTTCAAGGTACGGCCCGGTTGCTTGGCGAACCTCGTCATGCCGACGCCGGCTACGTAGACGTCGCGCATCACACTGAGCGGCGGCAGGTGATGTAGGTCCAGGTGCAGGGGAACGAATCCTGCCCGGGGAACAGCCTCTCCAGGCTGTACCTGATGAGGAACAGCCGCTGGCGTACCGCCTCGGCAGATGGCGCTGTGCCTTCTACCTTCTCCGAGCCGCCGACCCAGCTGAGCACGCCGTCGTGATAGGTGCTCAGCAGCCGGTACCACTCGTCGACGCGGGCGAAGATGGTCTCCTCGAAGACATGCAGCACCGTGAACCCGGCGTCCCGCAACGCCTGCAGGTATTGCTCGAGCGGGCGGACGGGCACGAATACCTTCTCCCTGAGCTTGGCGTGCCTGGACAGCAAATCCGCATCATCGAGCGTCTGGCGGTATTCGGCGAACGCCGGCTCGGCGCGCACTATGTCCGCAGCGATTTCGTTGACGCTGGCGACGGTCTCGTCGATGATCCATTCCCCTGGCCTGCCGTTCGGGTTGCGCATGTTGCCGGAGCAGACGAACGCCAGCCCGCCGGGCCGCAGCAGGCGCGCCCACGCGGCTAGCGTCTCATCCAGGTCGTAGTACAGGTGGATGGCGTTGGTGGAGGTGATGGCGTCCGCTCCCCGGTCCAGCAGGCCGGAGCCGACCACCTCGTCGAGTGACTGCAGGCGTTTTTCGGACTTGAGCCAGCGGAGTAGCCGGAAGGCCACCCGCTCGTCCTCGTGGAACGTTTCCAGTGCAACGCGCAGGAATTTCGGCGATGCGTCCACGTTGAGTATGCCCACCGGATAGCTGATCCGCTCGAGCAGGCGCCGCGTCAGGATTCCGGTGCCGCTGGAGTAGTCGACGAGCAGGTCGCCGGGCTTCAGGGCCGCAAGCACCTGGGCAACCGTCGGCTCGAGGTTCTTGTACCACCCATGGCTGCCGACGTCATCGTAGTTGAGACCGAATTCGTCGACGGGCTGACGTGTCCACTCCTCATCCGGGACCCGGGCGAAAGCTCCCGGCCAGGAGAATTCCCCGAGAGAGGAAAGAGCGGGCCTGTTTTGGACCGACGTGATGCTCATGGCGTCTCCGGATGGTTGTGGATTCCTGCATCACGATTGTTTCGCGGTACGGCGTCGATTAATAGCCGGTATGTGACACAAATTGCTCGCGCCATTACTTGTGCGCCTCGCACAAGGAGCGGGTAACCAGACCGGACGGACCCGTGATCCGTGCGGTCCGCGCAGATATGCGATGGTTTCCCGGAGCAGGAGGATGTCCCGGCGCAGCGACTCGATTACCGCACCGGGATCGTCCTCGGCTGATCGGGGCGGGTCAATGAGACGCCCGCAATGCGGGTACCGGTGCCGGTGACCTTAATGCCATTCACCGGCCCCTACAAGCGGCCAGACCGTCGCCTTCAGCACGGAACGGCCAGTTATCCCATAGTAAAGCTACAGAAATCCTCGCGGGAACTGGTGCGCTGGCACGAATTCGGTACCGTAATTCTTGTGCCTGCCGCACAACCCGGCTCCGGTCCGCCAGGCAGGAGGTAGCCGGACGGGCTCAGACGCAGGTCCGGTGGCAGACGGTATACTGCTCGTGGGTCTCCTAGGAAGCGATGATGACGCGTGGCAATGGCCGATCGGCGGGCGGTGGGGAACCACTCCCGGGATGAGGGGCAGGACACCGGGCGCGAACGGGTGAGCCGGGCAGCGTACGAGCTGTTCAGCCGTGAAGGTGTCCGGGCGGTCGGGGTGGATGCCGTCATCGCCCGCGCCGGCACGGCGAAGATGACGCTGTACCGCAATTTCCCGTCGAAGGATGACCTGATTATCGAATTCCTGCGTCGCCGCGAGCAGATCTGGACACGCGATTGGCTGGAAGCCGAGAGCGCCCGGCGCGGTCAGACTCCCCGCGAGCAGTTGCTGGCGATATTCGACGTGTTTTCCGAGTGGTTCAGCCAGCCGGACTTCGAGGGCTGCTCATTCCTCACGACCATGGTCGAGATCAATGATCGGGAGCATCCTGTTCACCAGGCGGCCGTGGGGCACCTGGCGAATATCCGGGGCTATATCGGAAAGCTGGCCGCAGAGGCCGGGATCAGCGACATCGACTCATTCGCGCGGCAGTGGCATATCCTCATGAAGGGCGCCATCATGGCAGCCCACGAAGGAGACACGGCAGCCGCCGCCCGGGCCCGTGAACTCGGTGAGCTCCTGCTTGTCCGGCATGGATGCTTAAGGCCGCCGACCGGGCGCCCAGGGTTCCGCGGGCACCCTGCCGTGGCCTGAGTTCAGCTGATCCCGAGCTTCTCGGCCGCTAGCCGAGTCCCCTCGACCCGGTTGGTGATCTTCTGGAATGCCGTGTCGCGGGCGAAGTCCGGCGAACCGTGGCTTGGCTTCTCATCGATGCTGAACGGCGAGAACCCGCAGTCATCGGTCGAGCCGAGTTGCTCCTTCGAGATGAAATTGGCCGCCCGGACGAGCGCGTCCCGGACTTCCTCCGGGCTCTCTACCCGGGGGTTCAGCGGGTTGATGACCCCGACGTAGGCCACCTGAGCCACGCCATCGGCGTCGCCGCGCAGGTTCTCGCCGATGAGCTTGTAGACCCGGTCCTTGTCCCGCTCGCTGGCCAGCTGGATCAGGAAGTACCCGGCGTTCATCTGGAACATGCTGGGTAGCAGATCGCTGTACGGGACATCGGCGCTGTGCACGGAATCCCGGTCGCCGCCCGGGCAGGTATGGATGCCGATCCGGGTTCGCTCGTCCGCGCTGAACCGCTCGAACACGCGGTTGTTCAGCTCGATGAAATGCGGCAGCATATTCCGGCCGGTCCACGGGTTGCGGTGATCGTTCCTGGTCGCCAGCCGGCCCTCGGTGAAGTCAATCGATACCCGGGCCGCCCCGGCGGCGAACGCCTGCCGGACGTCCTTTTCGCACTCGTTGACCAGATCCTCCTCGAAGGCCTCCCGCGAATAGCCCGGGACCTCTCCGTCCAGGGGGTAGAGCAGGGCCAGCATCGACGGGGCGATCACGGCCTGCTTCATGGGCCGGTGGGCCAGGGGGATCGACTTGCGCAGCGTGTCCGCGGCGTAGGTCTTGTACCGGAACGGGCCGCTGGTCAGCCTGGGCAGCTGCCGGTTGTGGCCGTCGGCGAAGATCGCGAAGTACTGACCGCCGTCCCCGGCCAGATGGTCGGCTAGGCCGGTCCCGGCCAGCGTGTCGGTGAGCGCGTAGGTCGCGAAGCTCGACCAGCGCTGCTCGCCGTCGGAGATGATCGGCGCGGGGGTCGCCTCGTAGCGCTCGATCGTTTCCCGCACCGCCTTGTCCTGCTCGGCCTCCAGCTGATCACGGGTGATCTCGCCCGCGTCGTACTGGGCATAGGCCTGCTGCAGCCAGCTCGGGCGCGGCAGCGATCCGACCGGCTGGGTCGGGATCCCGGTAGCGGTCCTCGGGTTGTAGTCAGTCATGGCTCTGGTTTCTCCTTCGGTTGTCCGCGAGCGCGGCATGGCAGGGCTGGGGAATGCGGACGCACATGACCCCGCTGAAACAAGCCTGCTGGGGGCCGCATGCACCCTGGCTCGTTGGGCAGATATGAGAGAGACCGGCCTGTCTCATAGGCTTAGATGGATCATAGGCCTGCCGCCGCCGGCGGTCAACGGGATGTTACGCAGGTATTTCACCCAAGGCCTTGGCCTGGCGGCCGCTGGCCCGTACAGTAATGAGACCGGTCTGTCTCTTAGGTAATCGGCTGGCAATGAGGTCAGCCAGGTAGCCGGAGAGGACCATCCCGGCTGCCCGGAACTGACCATGGCCCTTTGGTGGTGCCTGATGGACACAGACCCGCAGCCGGATTCCCGCCCGGCGCTAGAGCGCATGCTGCGTACCCAGGTGCTGGTATGCGATGGCGCGATGGGGACGATGCTGCATTCGGCCGGGGTCCCGCTCGACCGGTCACTGTCCGAGCTCAACCTGGCCAGGCCTGATCTCGTTCGTGACCTGCACGCCGCGTACCTGGCGGCAGGCGCGGACATCGTGCAGACGAACACCTTCGACGCCAACCGTCTGCGGTTGGCCCGGGCAGGCCTCCAGGACAGCGTGGCGGAGATCAACATCGCGGGGGCGCGCCTCGCGCGCGAGGCCGTGCGGGAAGCCGGCTCGCCGGCGCTGGTCGCGGGCAGCGTCGGGCCCGTGATGAGCGCCGCCGCACAGCGCATCCCTCATGCTGACCGCGAGCCGATCCTGCGCGAGCAGATCGCGATCCTGGCCAGCTGGGTGGATCTCATCATCCTGGAGACCTTCGGCGACACTGAGTCGCTTATACAAGCCGCGTCGGTAGCAGTCGCCGAATGCGACCTGCCGGTCATCGCTCAGCTCACCTTCGGTGATGACGGCAGGACCCTGGGCGGCGAGGAACCCCGCGCGGCGGCGGCCGCGCTCGCCGCCCTCAAAGTCGCGGCGATCGGCGCGAACTGCACCGTCGGGCCCGCTGTGCTGCAGGACGTCGCGGCCGCGCTCGCCGGCGCAACCGCCCTGCCGGTCAGCGTCCAGCCCAATGCGGGCGTGCCTCGCCGTCTCGGACGCCAGCTGCGCTACGCGCGCAACACCGAGTACTTCGCGGAGGCGTCCCGCCGGTTCGTCGCCAGCGGCGCATCGCTCGTGGGCGGGTGCTGCGGCACCACCCCGGCGCACATCAGGGCGATGGCCCGCGCGGTGAAGGGCCTGCGGCCGAGGCCGGACACGGCTCCTCCCGGGCCGGTCCGCCGGCCCAGCGCGGTGCTGGCCATGCCGCCGAAGCCAGCGCCGCAGCCCGCGGCGGGATGGCCGGACGCGGGCGGCTTCGTGGTGGCGGCCGGAGTGCGGACGCCGGGAGGGCAGGACATCCCGCAGTTCACCGTCCACGCCGCCGGACTCGTCTCGGCCGGCGCTGATCTCCTGGCCATCATCGGCCAGGAGACCTCCGCCCGCGTCAGCCCAGTGGCGGCCGCTGCCGTGCTGCGAGAACGGGCCGGAGCCGACGTCATGGTTGACATCGAGACGGCAGGCCGCAGCCTGGCCGCGCTTCAGGCCGATCTGCTGGGCGGTTACGCACTCGGAGTGCAGACCGTGGTGTGCCGGAGCGGAACACCGTGGGCGGCCGGCGACTACCCGGACCCGACCTGGGTCGGCGGCGTCGATTCGGTCCGTCTTATCGCGGCACTGGCAGGCCTGAACGAGGGAGTCGACTGGCGCGGCGTCCCCGCGCCCGGCCGGACGCGCTTCGTGGTCGGCGCGTGCGTGCACACCGCGGCGGCCGACACGAGTCATGGGCTGGCCAGGTCCAGGGAAAAAGCACAAGCCGGGGCGCATTTCCTGGTCACGGACGTCATCTACGACCTCGAGGTCACCCTGCGCTTGCTGAGTGAGTTGCGTGCGGACGGTATCGACTTGCCGGTCCTGGCTGTCTTCGCGCCGTTCAGCGACCCGAAGGCGGTCATGCGGCTCGTTCACGAGGTCCCGGGGGCGGCACCTGTGTCCCCGGCGGAGGCCGCGCGTGCCGCGGCTGACCCCGTTTCCGCCATGCTCGATAGCGTTGGCCGGCTCCGCGGCCTCATCGCCGGGGTGCTTATCCACCCCCCGGCCGAACCGGATGACCGGATGACCAGCCTGGTCTGCGAGCTGGCTGGCCTGCGGCGGGCGTCGTGACGGCGGCGGCCGGCGGGACCAGGGCCGGATCGGGCCCGGGCGCCCGCGTGGCGGGTCCGGCTACCGGCGCAGACCCGTTGCCGGGCCTGGTGTCGGGATTGTCACGGCAGAACACGGCGTACCGGCGCATGATGGCCGCGTGCGACAAGCTCGCCGGCGCGGCGGTTCAGGGGGCCGACGCGGCCGACCTGGCCAGGATCCTCGCCGAGACAGCCGGGAAGACGGTGGTCCTGCTAGATCCCGAACTCCGGCCCAAGGCTCACGCGGCCGGTCGCGGCGAGGTACGCGACTGGGATCCCGGTGACGCCAGCCTCGCCAAGCTGCTCCGCCTGCTAGCCGCCGAGCGCAGGCCGCTTCGGGTCCCGCCCATCCCGGGTTCCGCGCTGGCAGGCGGCTGCCTGGCCACCCCGGTCATCGTGGGTGAGACCATCCTGGGTTATCTGCTGGTCCTTGACCAGACGGCCACCAGCGCCGACGACCTGGACCTCATCGTGGCCAGCTACGCCGCGACCTTGTTTGCCCTCACGCTCGCCAGGACGCAGACCAGCTTGGAACTCGGGCTGCGCTACCGGAGCGTGATCGTGGATTCCCTGGTCAGCGGGCACTTCCTGGACCGCCAGGACGCCCGCAGCAAAGCTCGCGTCCTCGGCGTCGGCGACGAGCAGCCCTTCCGGGTCGCGGTCGCCCAGGTCAGCGTCCCGGCGACGCCACAGCCGGGCTCCGGGGAGCAGGACCTCACCGGGAAACTGCTCAGTCGCCTGGCCGGCACGATCCAGGGCGCGGCCGTCATCCGCGGACCCGAGCTCGTGATGCTCCTGCCGGAGCAAGACGGCACTGGCACGCCCACTCAGAACGCAGATACCAGCGCAGGCTCCCCGGAGGCGCATATCCAGCTGCTTCTGGAGCAGGTCGGTATCGGCGAACTGACGTGCGGGCTGAGCGAGCTGACCCGGTGGCCAGAGCTGGCGCCTCAGGCCCTGCGGCAAGCCCAGCACGCCATCGATCTGGGCATCCGGCTCGGGCGCGTCGGGCAGACCATCCGCTACGAGGAACTTGGCATATACCGGCTGCTCCTGCAGGTAGGCGACATGCACCAGCTGCGGCAATTCGCCGAAGACGTACTGGGCGCGCTCCTCGACCACGACGCCCGGCACAAGGTCGACCTTCTCGGCACCTTGTCGGTCTACCTGAACCAGCACGAGAGCCTGAAGCAGACGGCCCGGGTGCTCCGGGTCCACGTCAACACCGTTGCCTACCGGATCCAGCGAATCGAACAGCTGACGTCGCTGGACCTGGCGAACGCGGACCATCGGCTGAGCGCGCATGTCGCCGCGAAGATCATCGAGTCGCAGCCGTCCGGCCAGCGCTTATGGCCGGGGCGGGAGCCATGATCGTCACCTGCGGCGCTCAGCTGCCGACGGCCTGGCCCTGTCCCCGGTCGGCCGGACGGTAGCCTGTCGGGCGTGAAACCTGCCGGGCGGCCGGCGGAGGACGAGGACGAGGAGTCGGCGGCCTGGCGGCGCCGCCTGGTCGGTGAGGGCGGGGAGCGGCAGGCGGCCGAGCGCGAACTGCACGCGAGGCTGATCCGCATCGCGCTGGCTGAGGTCCGGCGCCCGCCGGTCGCACTGGACGACGGCAGTAGGAACGGCTCCCCGATCGGTTCGGCCTGGACCCGGAGCGGCAGGTGGTGGCGGCGGGCATTCTCGCGGAGGTCCGGCGGGTGGTCGACAGCGAGCTGACGCCCGGCGTAAGATCCGCCGTGCGCTGGTCGCTAAGGGATATCTGGACGATCCGGACGCGGGGCAGCGATGAGTGAATTCGACGCGTTGGAGAGGTTCCTGCGCACGGACCCGCGCGATGTCGGCTGCGATGAGGCGATGGCCCTCCTGCATGTCTACGTGGAGCTGATCGCCGGCGGCACGGACGCGGCCGCCGCCTATCCGGGCGTCGCGGCGCACCTGGCGGCCTGCGGACCGTGTGGGGAGGACTTCGCCGGGCTGCTCGCGGCGGTCACAGGCGGGCAGCCCGGCTAGCGGCCGCGGGCACGTCGGCGACGTCCCAGATCTGGCCGGTGGCGGCGGTGCCGAGCCGCGTGATCAGGGACGCGGCCGAGCGCTCGGGGCTGAGCAGGGCGCCGCTGGCGTAGGAACTGGCGAACTGGTCGTGCAGGCCCGATCCGATCCGGGCCGGATCCTGGCCGCGGATCCAGGCCTGCATCGCGGTGTCGACGCCACCGGGCCGGTAGGCGTTGACGGTGACCCCGGTCCCGGCGAGCTCGGCGGCGAGGTTGATGGTGTGTGCCTCGAGGGCGGCCTTGGTCGCCGCGTAGGTGGTGCCGCCGGTCATGGTGCCGGGGCGGCCGGCGATCCCGCTGGAGATGTTGACGATGCGTCCCCAGCCGGCCTCCGCCATGGCGGGCAGCAGTGCCCCGCTGAGGGCGATGACGGCGACCACGTTCACGTCGAATGCGCGGCGGATATCCGCGATACCGAGCCCGGCCGTCGGTCCGAGCGGTTCCACGGTGGCGGCGTTATTGATCAGGATGTCGACCGGGCCGCGCGCCTGGGCGGCGGTCACCGCCGCGCGCAGCTGCCGGTCGTTACCGACGTCGGCGGGGACGACGAGCGGGTCGGCCGCGCCGGCCGCGTTCAGTTCCCTGGCGGTTTGCCCGAGTTGATCGGCGGAACGGGCGAGCAGGACGAGCCGGACGCCGACGGCGGCCAACCCGAACGCCAGAGCGCGGCCGATGCCGCGCCCGGCCCCGGTGATGAGCGCGGTCTTACCGGCGAGTTCGGTTGTCGTGGGGTAGGCAGCGCTGTCCATATCAGGTCAGCGACGTGATCCGCGCGTGGTCTTACGTCTTATCTTCTTACCTTCTTTTTCGCCGACGTGGTAAGACCCGGGCCACGGCCGCCCGCTAACCGCGCAGGCAGAAGACCGCTACGACCTTCACAAGGAGGCAGCCATGCCGCTGCTGCGCCCGGGCGACACGTTCCCGCACCTGACCCTGACCGTTCCCGGAGGAGAGACGACCCCGGTTCCCGGCTGGTTCGCCGGCGACTTCGGGGTCGTGCTGTTCAACCGGGGAGCCTGGTGCCCCTATTGCGTCGCCCAGCTGCGTGCCTTCCAGCGAGCCGGCGACTCCCTGGCGCAAGCCGGCATCCGGGTGGCCGCGCTGTGGGTCGATGACGAGGCAACCACCGCGGAATTCACCGCCAAGAACGGCATCACGTTCCCGCTGGGACATAGTGCAGACGCCCGCGCGATCGCGGAGTTGACCGGCGCGTTCGTCAACGACGATCCGCTTTACCTGCAGTCCACCGGCTTCGTGCTCGACCCGCAGGGCACGGTGATCGTGAGCGTGTACTCCAGCGGCGCCATCGGCCGCGTGGTCCCCGAAGACGTGACCGGCCTGGTGCGCTACGTGCGCCAGCACACCGCCGCGACAACCTGACCATCACTGAATCAGGCAGCATGAACCTGACCGGCCATGGTCATTACCTTAGGGTCCCAAGCACCGCGTCGAACGCCTCCGTGAACTGCCCGGCGGGTCCCTGATCAGGAACCGGAAACCGGCGGCCGCCTCACGCCAGTTGTTCCGACAGGCAGGGCTATTGTTACGGGCAATACTTGTCCATAGCAACGCTGGAAAGCATGATGACAGGTATCGATCACAGCAGATCATCCGGAGGGATTCCGTAGTGTCAGCTCTGCTCACGCGTGCGCGGTTCTGGCTCGGTGTCGCCGCTGTCCTCCTGATCGCAAGCATGCTGCTGCCGCCGGGGGTCGGCTATGCACGGCAGTACGCCTTCGCGCAGGCGTTGCAGTTCGTGATCTTCGCGGTCGCCGGACCGGCGTTGCTGGTACTAGCCACCCCGTGGCGGGCTCGCCCGGCTCTGCTGCCCGGCACCGGACGGTCCCGTCGGCCTGCTGCCCGCGCCACGATCTGGCTGGCCGCCTTTATCGCCCTGGTGATTATCTGGCGGCTGCCGGAGGCGGTTAACGCACTGGCTCGCCACCCTGCCCTGGCCGCCGTGGAGATGATCACGTTGCTGGCCGCTGGCATCGGGATCTGGGCCGAGCTAGCCGGCCCGCGACCCGCACCGGCGCGACTGCCGCGCCCGGCACGTGCCGCCCTGGCGGCGGCGGCCATGTGGACGATCTGGGTGCTCGCCTACCTCACCGGCATGTCCGGAGCGTCCTGGTTCGCCGCTTATCATCATGGCGCCCCGGGCGGCCTGGGCGCCGCCGCGGACCAGCAGATTGCCGCAGCGATCTTGTGGGCAGTCCCGGCCCTGTGTTTTCTCCCCGTCCTGTACGTGACGGTTATCGGCTGGCTGGGCAGCGGCACCGGCTCCGCCGCAGACCAGCGCCCGGCCGCAGCAGTTAGCACACCTGCTGGCTGGCCCCGCCCGCCGCGGGGCTGGCGTTCACCGGACCTCCGATGATCACTGGATGGCACGGTTGGGTATTTGCCCAGGGCAATAATTAGCTATGCCGGATGTAACTTCTCATGACGCGCTGTCCACGGCTGCGGGTGCTACCGCCTATGAGCTGGTGGATACGGTGCTGGCGGCAAGCCGGGCGCTCGTAGCGGTGGCGGCGCGATCGCTGGCGGTGGCCGGGGATGAGGTGACGTTGCCGCAGTACCGGGCGCTGGTGGTGCTGGCCGCCCGCGGGCCGCAGGGCACCGCCGAACTGGCGGCGGAGCTGGCGGTGAACCCGTCGACGGTGACCCGGATGTGTGACCGGCTGGTCCGTAAGGGCCTGGTCCGCCGTCACCGGTCAGCCGGTGACCGCCGTTCGGTCCGGATCGCGCTGACCGCAGCGGGCCGGGACCTGGTCGCCGAGGTAACCCGGCGGCGCCGGGCCGAGCTGGCCCGGCTGCTCGGAGCGCTGCCGCCCGATCAGCACGAACCGGTGATCGCCGCGTTCCGGGCCTTCGCCGAGGCGGCCGGCGAGCTTCCGCAGCCGGGTGCCGCGCTCGGCTGGGCCGGCCCGTAACCAAGCTGCACCCCGAGCACCGTCTGAACGATTTTCTTCCGAACGATCCATGGTTCGTCTATCACGTATGGTGGCTGGTTTCCGCGGCGGCGGGCTGGGTGTGGTGGTCGCCGCCGGGATGGGGTCCGGGTGAGCCGCCGGGTGCCGGAGCGAGCAGGCTGACGCGGTCCCCGGGGGCCAGGGTGAGGTCGGGCTGGGGCGGGCGGAGCTGGTGGCCGCGCAGGACGGTCACCGGGGTGCTGCCCGGCGGCCAGGTGAGGTCGGCGAGCTTGCGTCCGGCGGCGGGCGAGCCGGGGGTGATGGTGATCTCGGTCAACTGGTATCCGGGCAGCGGGTTCGGCGGGTGCTGCGGGAGCGTGTCCGGGTCGGCGTGGTCGGGCTCGGCGGCGGCCTGGGCCTGACGGGTCTGGGGCTGGGCGGCGGTGATCTGGCGGGCGATGGCGCGTAGCACGTCGGGGGCGGTGACCCAGCCGGGTACCTGGCGGCCGTCGGCGGACAGGACCGGCAGGCCGTCGTGGCCGTAGACCTCGAGCTGGCGCAGGGCCTGGGCGAGGGACTCGGTGGCGAACAGGGCTTGCGGGTCGGCCTGGTAGAGGACCGGCCCGGGCAGCCCGTCCCGGTTCGCGGCCCTGCCGCCATCGAGGTCATCGGCGGCGGCAAGCGCGGTGCTGGCCGGAGCGGGGGGCGGGACCGGAAGCGGCTGGCGGAAGGGCCGCATGGCGTCGGCGATCTTGAGGTCGGCCAGCGCGCGCCAGGGGGTGGTGCGGTCGATGTCGGTGCCGCGGCGCAGCAGCTTGGTGGTGTAGATGGTGCCGTAGGACAGCGCCCGGGACAGGGCCGTAGCGATGGCCACCGCGAGCATCACCGGCAGGGTCAGCGCGAAGTCGCCGGTCATCTCGACCACGCTGGCCAGGGAGGTCAGCGGGGCGCGGGCGGCGGAGGCGAAGACCGCGCCCATCGCGACCACCGCGTACAAGGCCGGCTGCCCGGCGCCGGCCCCGAAGATGTGGCGGGCGATCTCGCCGTAGGCCATGCCAGAGGTGACCCCGATGAACAGCGACGGGGCGAAGATGCCGCCGGACCCGCCGATCCCGATGGTCAGGCTGCACGCGGCGATCTTGGCGAACGCGAGCAGGATCAGGAACCACAGCGCGTACTGGCCGGCGGTGGCCTTGTACATGACCGGGTAGCCGACGCCGTACATCTGCGGGATGGCCAGCAGCAGCAGCCCGAGCGCGATCCCGCCCGCCGCCGGCCGGGCCCACTCCGGCCGCCCCTTCCACACCCGGTCGCACAGGTCCTCGGTCTTGTACAGGATCGCCTTGAACGCCAGCCCCATCAGCGCGGCGACCACGGCCAGGACGGCGACCAGCAGGTAGTTGCGGGCGTCATGCAGTTCGATACCCGGGGGGAAGCCGGACAGGAACGGCTTGTTGCCCAGGAACGGGATGGCGGTGATGTCGGCGATCATCGCCGAGAGCATCACGGTGAACAGCGCGTCGATGGAGAACTCCCGCAAGATGATCTCCACGCCGAAGAACACCCCGGTGATCGGGGCGTTGAAGGTGGCGGCGATGCCGCCGCCGGCGCCGCAGGCGACCAGGATCCGCATCCTGCTTTCGGGCATCTTGACCCACTGGCCCAGGCTGGAGGCCAGCGCGGAGCCGATCTGCACGATCGGCCCCTCCCGCCCGACCGACCCGCCGACCCCGATGCACACCGCGGAGGCCACGGCCTTGACCGCGCTGACCTGCGGCCGGATCCGCCCGCCATTGTCGGCGACCGCGATCATCACCTCGGGCACGCCGTGCCCGCGGGCCTCACGCGCGAACCGGTAGATCAGCGGCCCGTACAGCAAACCGCCGATGACCGGGATCACCACGAAGAACCCCAGGCCCAGCCAGGGCAGGTGCGCGCTGCCCACGTGGCCCTGCTGCCCGAACTGGCTGTGCCCGGTCGCGGCCCAGGTGAAGAAGTAGATCAGGTACCGGAACACCACCGCCCCCCCCCCCCCCCCCCCCCCCCCCC
>Ga0335074_10005297_pt1 | contig 17829 bp, 9 predicted proteins | sample Lox_Sample_23_FD_206715 | JGI IMG/M metagenome (GOLD analysis project Ga0335074, IMG submission 206715) | Soil microbial communities from Loxahatchee National Wildlife Refuge, Florida, United States - Lox_Sample_2.3 | ecosystem: Environmental > Terrestrial > Soil > Wetlands | place: USA: Florida... | reverse complement strand
CCGGACATCCGCTAGCGGTCGGCTCCCCAGGCGCTGCGACCGCCTTTCGCGCCCGGCCGGCCGCACTCCCGGATTCTTTTCACCCACTTCAGCGCACTCTTCACCCGCTCCAGCGCGGATCGGCCGAGCTATGTGGCGTTATGCCCGGATCTCCGGTCACGTTCCGGGTGAAAAGATGGCGGGCAAGCGTAAGCCGGGAGCTCGGAGGTCAGTGTGCCGGAATTGTCCGCTGAAGAGATGCAGATCGCGCAGGCCTTTAACAGTCAGGGCAGCGAGACCCTGGCCGGCCGCATGGGCATCAAGATCGTTGAGGCCTCGCCGCAGCGCGTAGTCGGCACTATGCCCGTCGAGGGCAACACCCAGCCCTACGGCATCCTGCATGGCGGCGCTTCCTGCGTTCTGGCCGAATCGCTCGGCTCGCTCGGGTCGGCCTTGCAGGCCGGGCCGGGCCGGTTCACGGTGGGCATCGAGATCAACGCGACGCACCATCGGGCTGTGCGCTCGGGAGTGGTGACCGGCGTGGCGACCCTCGCACACGGCGGCCGGACCATGTCGACATTCGACATCGTGATTACCGATGAGGACGGCAAGCGGGTGTGCACTGCGCGGCTAAGTTGCCTGCATCGCGATGCAGTCCCCGGGAACTCCAAGCCGGCCTAGCCGGAAACCGGCGCGGCGCGGACGGCAACTAACCAGGCCGGCCGGGCGCGCTCGTCCCAGTACGCAAAGCGGGCTCATCGGTCGCTAGGTTCGCCTCCGGACTCGCCGGCGGCGGAATGTTTCCCTCATACCGGCAGCGGAATCCCGGTGTCTTTGCGCGCCGCCGTCGCCCGTCGCTAACGTGGTGGCAGAGCAAGGCGACCGAGTAGAGAACGTGCCGGCCCGGGGAAGGCCGACATGGCACCAAAGGTCCACTGGCTCATGACCGTCGACCGCAGACAGCGCCCGACGGCCGCAAGCGGCGGGCGTCGACCGCAACGGGGGTGTTGTGCGGTCGGCCCCGCCGCTTGCTTTCTCACCAGAGCACCGCGCCCGCGCGGCAGACTTAGAATCTGCTCATTCGGGCAGCAGCCTGTGCTGCCGGACTTGGCGCGGCGCCTGCGGACTTCGCGCCTCAGCGGGAGGTGGCATGACCAGGAGATCCGGGCCGGAATGGCCGCCCCCGCCCGGGCAGCCAATTCGCGGGAAGCGTGGACCGCGGGGCAGCTATGACCCGTTCTACGTCTTCGAGAAGCGGTCCCAGCCGGGGCATCCGACGCCGGTACCGAAGCGCGAGCTGCAGCTCCTGGCACTTCTCGGGAGCAAGTCCGCGCTGAGGGTGATGACCTGCCTGCTCGCCATCGTGGTCGTCACCGTGCTGGTTCTGCTGGTCATCAAGGCCTGATTGCCGGCGGGCGCAGGATGATCACTGCCACGGCGGGGCGGGTCAGTCAGTCAGCGGGCTTGGTATCCCCGGAGCCGGGCTGACCCTTGCCATCCGCCCCGGCGTTCGCCTGCTCGGCCTCGGCCAGGACTTCCTCGGCGACTGCCCGCATGGTGAGGCGGCGGTCCATCGAGCTCTTCTGTATCCACCGGAACGCCTGAGCCTCGGTCATCCCCTGGCTGTCCTGCAGGGTGCCCTTCGCCCGGTCCAGCAGCTTCCGGACCTCGAGCCGGTCACGCAGGGTGGCGGCTTCGGCGTTCAGCGCGGCGATCTCGGCGAAGCGGCTTGCTGCCACCTCGATCGCCGGCACCAGGTCGGCCTTGGTGAATGGCTTGATCAGGTAAGCCATCGCTCCGGCCTCGCTGGCGCGCTGCACCAGGTCGCGCTGGGAGAAGGCGGTCAGGATGATGACCGGAGCCAGCTGGCTCGCGGTGATGCGCTCGGCCGCTGAGATCCCGTCCAGGCCAGGCATCTTCACGTCCATGATCACCAGATCGGGGCGGAGTTCTTCGGCCAGCTTCACGGCAGCCTCACCGTCAGTGGCCTCCCCGGCTACGACGTACCCCTCTTCCTCCAGCATCTCGCGCAGATCAAGCCTGATCAGCGCCTCGTCCTCGGCGATCACTACGTTGAAGGGACTCTTGGTCACGTGCAGAGAGTACCGAAGACCCGGTACCTTAGCCTGCAGCGCCTCGAGTTGGCCCGGCAGCCAGGTGACCGTCATCTGCGAAAGCTCAGCGCGGATGGTCTGGTAACTTCCCCGACGAGGCCGCAGAGACCGAACCGCAGCCGTGGTGCTCTAGGTGGCCAAAGCAGCAGCAATTGTAACATAACACTAAATATGCCGAGATGGCGGAATAGGCAGACGCGGATGCCTCAAAAGCATCTGCCTGAAAGGGCGTGCGGGTTCGAGTCCCGCTCTCGGCACTCGATATCCAGGAATCCTGGATTGTCGGCAGGCGCTGCCAGAATAGTAGCGTGCATTCTCCAGACACAGTGAAGACAGCCTTATTGCTTTCGAGTGCTGGCGTCCTTGAAGGGGAAAACGCACTTATCTGTGGCGTCTCGCTCGGCGCGATCCGGCATTGGCGCAGCGGGCGGCGGCGCTAGGGAAGCGATGTCAGCCGTCATGCCGGCCTCGCGGGTCTGCCTCGTGCGCAGGCCCGGAAGCACGGAAGTAAAAAGCTACGCCAAGCACTGGCCCTGTCTGCTTCCGCAGCACGGCCCAGGACGGAAACACAACGGCCGATAGAACTCACCTCGTGGCAGCGGGCAATGGTCACTGCCTTTCCCGAGGAATTTGTTCGGGGCTTGTCCCATTCGGATGGCTGCCGCGTCGTGAACCGAGTACGGCGCCAGGTTATGACAGGCGAGCGCCGATACGAATATCCGCGGTATTTCTTTTCCAACGAGTCACAAGACATCCTCAGTCTGTGCGGGGCGACGCTGGATCAGCGGGAGTCAGCTGGCGGTTCTCGCGGCGCAACGCCATCTCGGTGGCTCGTCGTGAGTCTGTAGCTCGGCTCGACGGCTTCGTCGGACCCAAACACTGAGCCAGACAGCGTGCGCGGACCGGCATTCAGCGCCGGCGCGAGGCCGGCGGCTACTGGTCGATCAGTCGCCCGTCCTCCAGCGACAGCACCCGGTCGGCCATGTCGAGCATCGCTGCATCGTGGGTCGCGACCAGCGCGGTGATGCCCTCGGTCGCGACGACAGTGCGGAGCAACCGCATGATCTGGCGGCCGGTCTCGGAGTCCAGCTGGCCGGTCGGCTCGTCCGCGATCAGCAGCTCAGGCGCCACCGCGAGCGCCCGGGCGATGGCGACCCGCTGCTGCTGCCCGCCGGACAGCTCGTTGGGTCGCTGGTGAGCGTGCCCGTCGAGGCCGACGACGCTGAGCAGCAAGCGGACCCGCTCATCGCGCTCGGCCCTGGGCTTGCCCGCGATGCGCAGCGGGATGCCGACGTTTTCAGCTGCCGTCAGCATCGGGATCAGGCCGAAGGACTGGAAGATGAATGAGACCGTGCTGCGGCGCAGCATCGTCCGCTCGCGCGCCGACATCGCGGCGACGTTCCGGCCGTCGACAAGCACTTCGCCGGCGGTGGGGATATCGAGCCCGCCGACCATGTTGAGCAACGTGGTCTTGCCCGACCCCGACCGGCCGACGAGAGCGACCAGCTGACCCCGGCCAATCGTGAAGGAGACTTCGCGCACTGCGTGGACAGCCATGCCGCCCCGCGAGAAGGTCCGGCTGAGCTGGCGCGCCACGACCATGTCGGACCCGCCGCTGACGAGCAGGCCCGACGCCCGCGCGATCTGCTCGGTCACGCCGCACCCCCGTCCCCGGTGCCAGCACCACGGTCTGAGCTATCCGGGCGGTCCGGCCAGACGCCGATGTGGTCATCGAGCGAACGCAGCCGCACCCGGTCCCGCATCCGGTGCCGCTCGGTCATCTCTCGCGGCAACTGCACCCGGCCAGCGCGGTCGAGCACGGCGTACTCGACCGCTTCCCGCACGGTGTTGCCCAGCTCGTCGGCTGTGTCGTGGCGCAGCGTCTCGCTGCTGGTCCTGCCATCCCTGATGGCAACCGTCCGCCGCACCTGATGCGACACGGCCGGGTCATGCGTGACGACGAGAACTGTGGCCCCGAGATCAGTATTGGCGGTCTTCAGCGCGTCGAACACGTCCTGCGCGGTGCGGCTGTCCAGTTCGCCGGTCGGCTCGTCGGCCAGGAGCAGGCGCGGCTCGTTTGCCAGCGCGGTCGCGATCGCCGTCCGCTGCTGCTCGCCGCCGGACATCCGGGACGGGACCCGGTTCGCGCAGTGCGCGACGCCGAGAACCTCGAGCAGTTCCATCGCGCGCTCATCCCGCAGCCGGCGCCGGTAGCCGCTGAACCGCATCGGCGTCACGACGTTCTGCTTGGCCGTCAGGTAGGGCAGCAGGTTGCGCGACGTCTGCTGCCACACGAAACCGACTTGCTGCCGCCGGTAGCTGAGCCGCTCGTTCGCGTTCATCCCGCCCAGGTCCAGGCCCGCTACCCGGACCCGGCCGGCGGTCGGCGTGTCCAGCCCGGCCAGGATGTTCATGAGCGTGGACTTGCCGCTGCCAGAGGCGCCGACCATCGCGATCAGCTCGCCCTCGCCGATCAGCAAGTCCAGGCCCTGCAGTGCTTGCACCTCGATTCCCTCGCCGGCATAGATGCGCACGACCTGATCGCAGACAACGAGCGCGCCGTCGCCGTACGACGTCCTGGCGCGCTGCGCCTCGGCGCCCAGCTCAGCGATGCCGCCAGCGGCAACGAACGCGTCCTGAGCCGGCGATGTCATCTCCGCCTCCCGTGCATAAGTGCTACTCCCCAATACGAAGGGAACGGGCTGTCCCCCGGCTAGCCAGCATCGTCTGGCCGGTCAGTGTCGCTATCGCCAGCACCAGCAGGCCGATCGCTGTTGCCGTCAGCCAGGCCGGCTCAACCCGGACCGGAACGGCGGCGGTGGAGCCGGTGAAAACCGACAGCTCCAGGGCCGGCCCGACGAGCGGAACCAGCACCAGCGCGCAGACCAGGCCGCCGATCAGCACTGACAAGAGCTGCGGCAGCGCCTCGACCAGCGCCAGCCACCGGGCCTGCGCCGGTGACATTCCCATCGTGGCGGCCCGGGCGAGCGTCAACTGCCGCGACCGGGCCGAGAGCATGAGCGTGAGCAAGAGCACGAGCAGGCACCCGGCTGCGGCGGCGTAACCGCCGTCCGCAAGCTCGGCGTACGCGCCGCGCTGGAGCGGGGCACCTTCCAGGGCCGTGAGCTCAGCCGAGCGCAAGGTTGCCGCCGCGCCCGGCACCCGCCACCCGGAGACCGTCCGCAGCAGAGCGTGGCCATCCAGGCCCGGCCCGGCAAGCAGCAGCCCGCTAACCGGCGGCACATCGCCGTGCAGCGCGGATCGCGGCAGCACGACATAACCGGGTGACTGCGCGCCGCTGACCGCCGTGATCGCTGACATGGCCGGCGCCACGCCCGCCACGTACACCCGGATCGGCTTGCCGTCCAGCAACTTCAGCACCACCGGCGCACGGCCGAGCCGGGTCCCGAGCGGCGCCGAGGCCAGCACCGGCACTGCCGCCCCGGTGTCGCTTGCTGCCGCCCGGGGCCAGGCCGCGAAGCTCGCCGGGACCGGCGCCAGCGGCGACGCCCCGAGCAGGGCGACATACTGTGCCGGATCGGTCACCACGGCGGCGATCCCGGTAAGACCAGCTCCCTTCGTCGCGGCGCTGGTCAGGCCGAAGGCAACAGCGCGCTGCACACCCGGCGTGGCCGCAGCTGTCCGCTGCTGCGCCGCGGACAGCGCGTTCGGCACCGTGATCACCGCATCGGCACCGACTTGCTGCCACGACTGTGCGACCTCGCCGCGGATGACGGCGCCGCGGACCATTCCGGCGAAGGACACCAGCGAGAGCGCGAGCACCATGGCGAAGGCAGGTAGCACGGACGTCGCCGAGACCCTGGCTGCCCTGGCCAGACCCAGGAACACCGTCACGCCCGGCCGCCGGCCGGCCAGCAGGAGCAACGGGCGGACCAGCAGCGGGTACAGCCGGAGCAGGATGATCGCGACCGGGATCGCGACCAGTATGGGCGCCGTGCTGGCGTACAGATCGCCCTCGGTCTGCCCGGCCCCCTGGTGCCTGAGCACGATCAGCCCGCCGACCGCGCCCAGAACCAGCGCCGCTTCCGCGACTATCCGGCGGATCGACGTCATGCGGCGGACTGGCCGGTCCGGCCGGGTTGCGCCGGCGTATCCGCGGTGCATCCGGAGCGTGATGAGCACTGGCCCGGCCAGCGCTACCGCGACGATCAGCCCGCCCAGCCACCAGGCGAGCGGCGATCCCGACCCGGCCGTCAGCCCGATCGCCGCAGCGATGCCCGCGCCGGCCGCCGGGAGCGCGACGACAGCGCTGCCGGCCAGTGCGGCGCCGGCCAGCTGGCGCCGCGCCGCGCCGCGGGCCCTCAGCACGGCGAACTCATCCCGTCGTTTCTCTGCCATCAGCCAGGCCGCAAGCAGGACGATCGCCGCTCCGACGACGGCCAGACTGACCGACAGCAGATCGAGCACGTTGCCGACTGCGCCGTCAGCGGAATCGAAGCTCGCCAGCAGCAGCGCCGCCGCCGACGTAAGGGTCACATCGGCCGGAGTCCCGCTGCCGCTGGCCAGGTTCAGCTGGCCCGCGGTTGCGAGCGTGCCCGGCAGTGCCTGCGCCAGGCTGACTGCCTGGTCAGCGCTGAGCTGGCCGAGTGAGAGGCCGTATATCCAGGTCAGCTGGACGTCGTCCGGGCTGAACGCGGTCGTCAGGGCGGGCAGCGCCGCGGCCGGGACGAATGCTCCGCCCTGCCAGTAGGGCGGGCCGCTGGACGGCGTCACCAGGACAGGGTTGCTGACAACCGGATCGAACTGCCAGAACGTCCCGGACCGGGTGGCTGGCGTGACGATCCCGGTCACCCGCAGCATGATTCCGGCCGACCCGAGCGAAACGCGGGCGCCGACAAAGAGGCCGTACCGCCGCGCCGTGGCCTGCGTGATAGCGGTCGGCACGACCATCGTGCCGCCCGACTTCGACAGCGCGGACGGCAGCGAGCCGGCCAGGACGCGCACGTTCTGACTGAGATCGCTGCGGTAGACCAGCTCGAACTGCGTGCCGACGCCCGTCGCCACCGTCGGTGAGTGATCGGCGAATCCGGCGAACGGGGTCGTCATGCTGACCCAGTCGAAGCGCCGGGCAGCTAGCGGCGCCCGGCTCACCAGGTGCTCGCGCAGGCCCGCTTCCACCTGCGTTAGCTGGCTCGCGCCGACCGGGGCGCCGGTGGCGGAGCCGAGGCTTCCGGCGTCCAGCGTGCCGACGATGGTCTTGTTTAGTGCCGGGGCGCTGGCTGCCAGCTGCCGGAAAGCGCTGGTCCTTAGCTGCGCGCTGGTCCGCGGCCCGGCCACCGCCACGAACGCGCAGGCCAGCGCCAGCACGCCGAAGGCCAGGGCGGTTCCCGATGCCGCGCCCGTCAGCCGGCGCCACCCGCTGGCGGCTCGCCCGGCGAGTCCCGCGCCCGCCCGCGAGCGGGCCTGATGCCTGCCGCTCATCCGGCTGCCTCCGCTACCCGCAGTTCGGCGGCGGGGTCAAGCTGCCGCAGCGTGGCCACGGCCGCGGCGAGTACCGGGATGGCGGGCACGGCGATGACGATCAGCGCCACCCAGGGGACCGGGACACGGACCAGAACCGGGGGAACCGGCAGCCCGGCAGTCGCGGTCAGTGTCATCGCCGGGATCAGCAGATGCGCTAGCCCGACGCCGAGGATCAATCCGACGAGCGCGGCCGGTCCGCTCACCATCAGTTCCTCGAGGCAGAACAACCGCGCCTGATCCGCGGCCGGAACGCCGAGCGCGGCGAGCAAGGCCCGCTGGCTCCGGCGCGCCCGCGCGCTGGCGGCCACGCTGATGCAGAATCCGAGCGCCGCGAGCAGCGCCGCCGCCACCGCCACGGCAAGCGCCGCCTTGATTGGCGCGGCCGACACCGGGTCGCGCTGCAATGCCGCGCTCACGGCAGCGGCAGCCACTACGGCCGAACCCGCGGGCAAACCGGCCGGCGGCTGGCCGCTCGTCGTGCTCAGCCACCAGGACGTGGCCGGGAGCGGCGCTCCTCCGGCGCTGATCAGCGCATCCTGGAGACTGGCTTGATTCGCGACGACCGCTTCGGGGGGCATGGTCGGGAAGTCGGCGACGCCGGCGACCACCCTGCCGGTGACATTCGTCCCGCCGATACTGATGGCCACGGCCGAGCCCACGGCGAGATTGTAGGCATGGAGGTACCCGCTGGTCGCGATCAGCGGCACGGCCTGCCGGGCGGGCGGGATAGCGACCTGTACCTGCGCGGGGATACTGGTGACGCCCATCTTGGCCAGCGTCTGGCGGGAGAGGTCCGGTCCCTGGCCGGGAAAGAACCTGAACCGGGCTGCCGAGCCGGCCGCTTCCGACGACACGAAATGCGGCCTGAGCGATCCCTCCGACTGGCCCTGCGCCTGGCTGCTGATCGCGTCGAGGCCGAACGACGACGTCCGCAACGGCCATTGGGCGAGCTGCCGGCCAGCCGCGAACGGCGCCCCGAACGGCCCGGCCGGCCGGCCGCTCGCAGCTACGGAGCTGATCTGCAGTACCGCCGACCGGTCGGTGGCGGGCGCGGGTGCGAACGGCACGTCGTACTGCAGCGCGACGCTCAGCAGGTGCAGCGGATAGGCGATCCCGCTGGCCGGGCCAAGCTGCACGACGAGGTGGTGCGGCCGCCCGTCGGCGGGCATCGTCCCGGCCGGGAAGGTGTAGGTCAGGCCGTAGCCGTCCTGCACGGTGACCGTGGCCGAGATGCTGCCGAGCTGCCCAGCTGAGCCGCACGCCACGCTGGCCGTGAGCGCGAGCCGTTCCGGACGGCCAGGCACCAGCAGGCCCGGTGGGCCGGCGCCCTGGTCCAGGTCGCTCCACAGCTTCCGCACCGGCGCTTGCGGGGACAAGTCCGGGCGCATCGTGACGGTGGCCGCCGCTTCCGCTCCGCCGATCGCCAGTAGTTGCCCGGTGCCCAGTGGCTGCTGGCTTACCGGCATGGCGGCGGTGACACCATGCAGCCCGGTGATGGCGGTGACGCCGGGCAACGGCTCCGGGTTCGCCAAGCTCACGCGCACCTGCGCGCCGGCAGTGAAGGCTGCTTGGTCCTGCACCGACTGCCGCCAGCTCTGGTACTGCGCGAGCGCCAGCGTGCTCGTGCCCACCGCAAGGATAACCAGCAGGGCGGGGCCGCTCTGGCGGACCGGCCGGCGGCTGATCTCCCAGTTCGCCATCGCGGCGCCGAGCCATTTGCCGCGAGCGGTCAGTCGCTCCAGGCCCCTGGCGGCCAGCGGCAGGAGCCGCAGCGGAATCAGGGCCAGCCCGGCCAGCGCCAGCGCGGGCGCGACAGCAATGACCGGATCAATGCCGGTCCCGGCGGTCACAGCGGAGCGGCTCAGCAGCTCGTGCACCGCGACCACGGCCAGCGCGATCAGGGCCAGGTCCGCGCCCGCGGCCGCAGCCGAGGCGACGGTCGCCTGCCGCCCGCGCCTGATCCGGATTGCTGCTATGCCGGGCGGGCGGACGGCCGGCCACAGCACGATGCAAAGGCACATGAGGAGCACGAAACCGGCCCCTGACCACGCCTGCCAGCCTGCCGCCGGGGCGGTCGCCAGATGTCCGAGCAGGCCGGATAGCAGCAAGGCAGCAAGCCGGACGCCGAGCAGCGCGCCCGCTACGGCGGCGACGGCGCAGGCGATGGCCCCCTCCGCCAGGCTGGGCTTGATCAGCTGCCAGCGAGCGGCTCCGCGGGCAGCCAGCAGCGCCGTTTCCTCGTCGCGCTGGCTAGCCAGCAGGCGGCCGGCCAGAGCAAGGGCAGCGCCCGCGAGCAGCAGCAGCTGCAGGCCGCTGATCACAACCAGGGACTGCGCCGCGGCCAGGCCTTCGGCGACGCGGGTCAGTGCTTGCGGCATTGCCGTCGTCACGGCCGAAACCTGAGCGTTCTGCAGCGCGGCGACGGCGGAGTCGATCCGGGCGGCCAGATCGCTGAGGCCGCCCGCGCTGATCCGGGTCACAGCTGGTAGCTCGATGAACGACGCTTCGTTGGGCCGGAGCGGGTCAGGGTCGCCAGCAGAAGACGGGCTAGCAGCGGACGCGTAGCCAGGGCCGAAGGCGGCCGGGCTGACCACCGCCGGCCCGTAGCTAGCGAAACCGCCCGAGCGGGCGACGCCGGCCGGCCCGATCTGGTTCAGCTGCCAGTACGGAGCGGCCGGGTGGAGCGGCCGGAAGAGGCCGGATATCTTCAGCCGCACGGCCGCCGAACTGCCGACGTAGTGCAGGCTGAGCAGTGACCCGGTGCCGACCTTGAGATCAGCCGCAGCGGCAGCAGGCAGGGCAGCCGGCACCGGCTGGCCGGCGCGTGCCGCACCCGGCCAGCTGCCGCTGGTGAGCCTCGCGTACCGGGCGATGTCCGGAATCGAGGCTGCCTCGACGGCCGGGATGTCGCCTGACGGGTGCACGGCGGGCATGGCCAGCTCGTCCGACCAGATGGCTTCGTACTGCTGGCGCGGAAGGCTGCCGAACGCGGTCCGCATCTTCGTGCTGACCAGTTTGGTGAGGCTGGCCGGGGGCCCGCTGACCTGGTCGTTGATCGCGACCCACATCGCCTTGGACGCGTCGAGTTCCCTGGTCACGGTCGCCGGCAGGGCCGCCGAGTAAAAGCTGAGCAGCGCCGAGACCAGCGCGGAGGTCACCAGCACAGACAGCATCAGGCAGCCAACGAGCAGCCACGCTGAGCCTGTGCGCCGCACCGTAAACGACGCCCTCAGCATGCCTCGATGCATCCCTTCTCGAGGCCGGCGTCAACCGCCCGGCGTGCGCGTGCGAATGGGTTTCCGATTAGCACCGTATGTCCGCGGGCGCCGGGGCCGGGAGTGCCTGCCCGCAATGGTTACCTGACTGTTGGCTGGCTGAGGCCGGCGCGGTATCACGCTGGCGGGTCGCCCGGCTGCCTGGTGCCGCCCAGCCCGAGTTGCCCCGCGGCGGCCTGACTCGACCGCGGTCGCAGCATCCGGTGCCGGGCTGGCGGCTCTTGGACCATCAGCGCTCGCTGCCGCTGGCGGCGGGCCAGCACGATCAGGTAGCCCACGGCCAGCACCAGGATGGCCACCATGGCGATCACGTTCGACCGCAGCCCGTAGAAGCGCGCTGAGTAATCGATCCGCATGGTCTCGATCGCCGTCGCCGAAGCCGCCCACAGCGCCGCGTACAGCGCGAACGCGCGGTCGCCAGTAAGCAGGTAGCGGCGGCTCAGGTAACTGACTGCTATCGCGATGAGCAGGTCGGCCGCCGACTGGTAGACGAACAGCGGCTGGAAGGTCGCGGTCGCCTGATAGCCGGCGACCCGGTGCACGGGTGCGATAGCCACCGCCCAGAGCAGCCCGGACGGCGACCCGTACAGCGTCTGGCTGAACCAGTTACCCCAGACTGAGATCGCCTGGCCGACGGCCAGCGCCGGCGCTGCGGCCAGCGCGACCGGACCGATGTCGATGCCGGTCCGGCGGCAGTATGCCCACGCGGCGAGCGCGCCTGCCGCGACGGCCCCGGCGACGCCCATCCCGCCTTCCCAGACCCGCAGCGAGTCGACCCAGTCCCGGCCGGGGCCGAAGTAGCGGTGGAAGTCGGTGAGCACGCTGAAAATGCGCGCGCCGATCAGGCCCGCCGGGACGGCGAGGGTGGCGAGATTCAGGATCGTGCCGGGCTGGCCGCCGGCCCGCCGGTACCACCGGTCGGTGAGCCAGAGCGCCACCGCCACGCCGGCCACCATGCACAGCGCATAGGCACGCACCGGCAGAGCGCCCAGGTGCCAGACAGCGCTCGACGGGCTCGGCAGGTAAGCCACCGGCATGCTTGGACGTTACCTGGCCGACGCGGTCACGGCATCTTCGGCAAGCCCGCCGTTCTCAGCGGATCGGGCCGACGGCCGGCGTAATCGCCGCCGGCAGCGCTGTCTCGCCGCACAAGTAGGCGTCGACCGAGGCCGCGACCGACCTGCCCTCCGCGATGGCCCAGACGATCAGCGACTGCCCGCGGCCCATGTCGCCCGCGACGAACACACCGGGAACCGGGGTAGCGAACGTGTGGTCCCTGGCAACATTGCCGCGGCTGTCGATTGTCACGCCCAGCCCGCTGGTCAGCGGTCCGGCCTCGGCGCCGGTGAAGCCCATCGCCAGCAGCACCAGGTCGCAGGGCAGCTCCCGCTCGGTGCCCGGCACCGGCGCGAAGCCGCCAGCGGCCGGCCCGACCTCGACGACCTGCAGACCGCAGACCCGGCCGGCCGCGTCGCCGATGAAGCGCTGGGTGGATACCGCGTAAACCCGCTCGCCGCCCTCCTCGTGCGCGCTGGAGACGCGGAAGATCATCGGGTGTACGGGCCAGGGCTGGCTGGCCGGCCGGTCGGCCGGCGGCCGCGGCAGGATCTCCAGCTGAGTGACCGAGATCGCGCCCTGCCGCAGCGCGGTGCCCAGGCAGTCGGCGCCAGTGTCGCCACCGCCGATGATCACGACGTGCCTGCCCCGGGCCGAGATCGCCGTTTCCGGAACCGGGCCCGGCCGGACCGGACCGGTGTTAGCTGGCCCCGCATCAGCCAGCACAGTGTTAGCTAGCACGGGGTTAGCTAGCACGGGGTTAGCTAGCACGGGGTCAGCCAGCACGGGGTTAGCCAGCACAGGGTTAGCCAGCACAGGGTCACTCGGCTGGCCGGACCGCCGCCTGGCCCGCCGCTGGCCATCGCCCGCGCGGCCGCCGCCCGCATCGGCAGCGGCCGCGACCGCGCGGTTTGCCAGCGGCAGGTAGTCCATCGCCTGGTGGATCCCGCTCAGCTCAGCCCCTGGCACCGGGAGCCGCCGGGGCACTGTCGCCCCGCCCGCCAGCACGATCGCGGCAAAGTCGCGGCGCAGGTCGGCTGCGCTGATGTCGGTGCCCGCGTTCACGCCGCAGCGGAACTCGGTCCCCTCCGCCAGCATCTGGATCAGCCGCCGGTCCAGGTGCCGCTTCTCCATCTTGAACTCCGGGATGCCGTACCGCAGCAGCCCGCCGGGCGCGTCCGCGCGCTCGAACACGGTGACCGCGTGCCCGGCCCTGGTCAACTGCTGCGCCGCGGCCAGCCCGGCCGGGCCGGAACCGATCACAGCGACCCTCCGCCCGGCAGCCAGCGCGCTGCGGGCCGGCCGCCGCGGCGGCACCCAGCCTTCGGCCCAGGCCCGGTCGATGATTTCCACCTCGACCTGCTTGATGGTCACCGGGTCGGCGCTGATGCCGAGCACGCAGGCCGACTCGCACGGTGCCGGGCAGAGCCGCCCGGTGAACTCGGGGAAGTTATTGGTGGCGTGCAGCCGCTCGGCCGCCGCCCGCCAGTTCCCCGAGTGCACCAGGTCGTTCCACTCCGGGATGAGGTTGCCGAGCGGGCAGCCGGAGTGGCAGAACGGGATGCCGCAGTCCATGCACCGGCCAGCCTGGCGCTCAAGCTGATCGGCGCCGAACTCGGTGTACACCTCACGCCAGTCGCTGATGCGCACGTCGACCGGGCGGCGCCCGGGCAACTGGCGCGGTGTGGTGAGGAAACCCTTGGGGTCAGCCATCGCGCGCTCCCTCAGCCGCTCGCCGCGGCCATCACGGCCTGGCTGATATCGAGGCCGTCGCGCTCGGCCTGGCGGGCTGCGGTGAGCACGCGCTTGTAGTCGCGCGGCATCACCCGGCCGAACCGGGGCAGCGCGGCCTCCCAGTCGGCTAGCAGCGCCGCCGCCACTGCCGATCCGGTTTCCGCCTGGTGCCGCCCGATCAGCTCGTGCAGGAAGTCGGCATCCTGCTCAGTCAGCGGCTCGAGGTCGGCCATCTGGGTGTTCAGCCGGGCCGGATCGGGGTCGAGCAGGTACGCGATCCCGCCGGACATTCCGGCCGCGAAGTTCCGGCCGACCGGGCCGAGCACGACGACCCGGCCGCCGGTCATGTACTCGCAGCCGTGGTCTCCAGTCCCCTCGGCGACCGCCGTCGCACCGGAGTTACGCACGCAGAACCGCTCGCCGACCACGCCGCGCAGCAGCATCTCGCCGCTGGTGGCGCCGTAGCCGATCACATTGCCGGCGATCACGTTCTGCTCGGCGGCGAAGACGGCCGCCGGGTCGGGAGCGGCGACGATTCGTCCCCCGGACAGGCCCTTGCCCAGGTAGTCGTTGGCATCGCCGTGCAGCCGCAGGGTGATGCCACTCGGCAGGAACGCCCCGAGGGACTGCCCGGCCGATCCGGTCAGGTCGATCTGGATCGTGTCGTCGGGCAGCCCGGTGCCGCCCCAGCGGCGGGTCAGCTCGCTGCCGAGCATGGTGCCGACGGTGCGGTTCACGTTCCGCACCGGCAACTCAAGCCGGACCGGCGTGCCCTGGCGCAGCGCCCCTTCGGCGAGCAGGATCAGCGTGTTGTCCAGTGCTTTGTCCAGGCCGTGGTCCTGGCTGGCCACGCACTGCCGGGCCGCATCGGGCGGCAGGCCGGGCACATGCAGCAACGGCTCGAGGTCCAGGCCGGCTGCCTTCCAGTGGCCGACGGCAGCCGCGGCGTCCAGCAGCTCGGCGTGCCCGATAGCTTCGGCCAGCGACCGGAACCCGAGCTGGGCCAGGTACTCGCGCACTTCCTGGGCCAGGAACTCGAAGAAGTTCACGATGAACTCCGGGCGGCCGGTGAACCTGGCTCGCAGCTCAGGGTTCTGCGTCGCTACGCCCACCGGACAGGTGTCCAGGTGGCAGACCCGCATCAGCACGCAGCCTGCCACTACCAGCGGCGCGGTGGCGAAGCCGAACTCCTCGGCACCGAGCAGCGCCGCCACGATCACGTCGCGGCCGGTCTTCAGCTGGCCGTCCACCTGCACGACAATCCGGTCTCGCAGGCCATTGCGCAGCAGTGTCTGCTGGGTCTCGGCCAGGCCGAGCTCCCACGGCGCACCCGCGTGCTTGATGCTGGTCAGCGGCGAGGCACCAGTGCCGCCGTCATGCCCGGAGATCAGCACGACGTCGGCGTGCGCCTTCGACACCCCGGCGGCGACAGTGCCGACGCCCATCTCCGCGACGAGCTTGACGTGCACTCGCGCCAGCGGATTGGCGTTCTTGAGGTCGTGAATCAGCTGGGCAAGGTCCTCGATCGAGTAGATGTCATGATGCGGGGGCGGTGAGATCAGCCCGACGCCGGGCGTCGAATGCCTGGTGGCCGCGATCCACGGGTAGACCTTGTGGCCCGGCAGCTGGCCGCCCTCCCCCGGCTTGGCCCCCTGGGCCATCTTGATCTGCAGGTCGTCGGCGTTGACCAGGTACTCGCTGGTGACTCCGAACCGGCCGCTGGCGACCTGCTTGACCGACGAGCGGCGCAGGTCCCCGTTCTCGTCTGGCACGAACCGGCGCGCGTCCTCGCCGCCCTCGCCGGTGTTCGACCGGCCGCCGAGCCGGTTCATCGCGATCGCGATGGTCTCGTGCGCCTCGGCCGAGATCGAGCCGTACGACATCGCGCCGGTGGCAAACCTGGCGACAATGCTGGACACCGGCTCGACCTCGTCGAGCGGGACCGGCTCGCGCTCGCCGCGGGTGTCGACACCGCGGATGCGCAGCAGGCCGCGCAGCGTCATCAGCTTCGCCGACTGGTCATCGACGAGCCTGGTGTACTCCCCGAACACGGCAGCCTGGCCGCTGCGGGTGGCGTGCTGGAGCTTGAACACGGCTTCCGGGCTGAACAGGTGCGGCTCGCCGTCCCGGCGCCACTGGTACTCCCCGCCGGTCTCCAGCCGCAAATGCGGCCGCCGGCCGCGGGCGGGATGGGCCAGCGCGTGCCGGCGGCCGGACTCCGCGGCGATCTCGGCGAAGCCGATACCGCCGAGCGGCGAGGCCGTCCCGGCGAAACACGAATCGATGATCTCGCGGCCGAGGCCGACGGCTTCGAACAGCTGCGCGCCGGTGTAGGACGCGACTGTCGACACCCCCATCTTGGACATGATCTTGAGCACGCCCTTGCCCAGTGCCTTGATCAGGTTGGTACCTGCCGTGCGCTCGCTGACATCACGCAGCACGCCGCGGCGGACCATCTCCTCGACCGTCTCGATCGCCAGGTACGGGCAGACGGCTGCCGCGCCGTAGCCGAGCAGCAGCGCGACGTGATGGCATTCGCGGGCGTCCCCGGACTCGACGATCAGCCCGACCATCGTCCTAGTCCGCTCGCTGATCAGGTGATGATGCACAGCACCGGTGAGCAGCAGCGACGGTATCGGCGCGAGGTGATCGTCGGACCGGTCAGCGGGGGCGCCGGCCGGAGCGGGCGCAGCCGGGTGCGGACGGCCGCCGCCAGCCTCGGCGCCCCGGTCGGAGAGCACGATGATCCGCGCCCCGCCCGCGATCGCCGCCGACACCTCGGCCCGGATCTCCCCGAGTCTCGCCTGCAGCGCCGCGCCACCGCCGGCCACCTCATACCGGCCGTCGATGACGTGCGCGGCGAAGCCGGGCAAGTCTCCGTCGTCATTGACGTGCACGATCTTGGCCAGGTCACCGTCGCCGATCACCGGGAACGGCAGCACCACCTGACGACACGATCTCGGACCGGGCTCGAGCAGGTTGTGCTCCGGCCCGGTGGCGGTGCCGAGCGCGGTAACGAGTTCCTCCCTGATGGCGTCCAGCGGAGGGTTGGTCACCTGCGCGAACAGCTGGGCGAAGTAGTCGTACAGCAGCCGCGGCCGGTCCGACAGCACGGCCAGCGGGGTGTCCGAGCCCATCGAGCCGATCGGCTCAGCGCCGGTACGGGCCATCGGCGCGAGCAGCACCCGCAGGTCCTCCTCGGTGTAGCCGAACAGCTGCTGCTGGACTAGCAGCACGCGACTGTCGGGCAGTGCCCTGGTGCGCTCGGGCAGGTTGCGCAGGTGCATCATGCCCGCGTGCAGCCAGTCGCCGTACGGATACTCGGCTGCCAGCGCGGACTTGACTTCCTCGTCCTCGATGATCCGGCCGGCCCCGGTGTCGGCCAGGAAGATGCGGCCTGGCTGCAGCCGGCCCTTGCGCACGACCCTGGCCGGGTCGATGTCCAGCACGCCAACCTCGCTGGCCAGCACGACGAGGCCGTCGTCGGTGACCCAGTACCGGCCCGGCCGCAGCCCGTTGCGGTCCAGCACGGCGCCGACAACTGTGCCGTCGGTGAACGCGATCAGCGCCGGCCCGTCCCAGGGCTCCATCAGGGAGGCGTGAAACCGGTAGAAGTCACGCCGGGCCGGGTCCATGGCCAGGTTGTTCTCCCATGGCTCCGGGATCATCATCAGCACCGCGTGCGGCAGCGACCGGCCGCCCAGGTACAGCAGCTCCAGGCAGGCGTCGAAGCTGGCCGAGTCGCTCACCAGCTCGCTGCCCGACAACTCCGGCATGATCGGCAACAGCCGCTCGATGCCGCGGCCACCGGTATCCCGGCCCAGCACGCCCGCGGCCAGCTGAGCCTCCCGGGCGCGCATCCAGTTGCGGTTACCGCGGATCGTGTTGATCTCGCCGTTGTGCGCGATCAGCCGGTACGGGTGCGCCAGCGGCCAGGACGGAAACGTGTTCGTCGAGAAGCGGGCGTGCACGAGCGCGATCGCTGATGCGTACAGCGGGTCGGACAGGTCAGTAAAGAACTGCTCGAGCTGGAGCGCGGTCAGCATGCCCTTGTAGACGATCGTGGCACTGGCCAGGCTGCACAGGTACAGCCCGGTCTCGTGCTCGGCCCGCTTGCGCAGGCAGTATGCCCTGCGATCGAGCGCCAGGCCAGTCTCTCCGGCTTGCCCCGACAACGCGAGCTGGAC
>Ga0335074_10005296_pt1 | contig 17829 bp, 10 predicted proteins | sample Lox_Sample_23_FD_206715 | JGI IMG/M metagenome (GOLD analysis project Ga0335074, IMG submission 206715) | Soil microbial communities from Loxahatchee National Wildlife Refuge, Florida, United States - Lox_Sample_2.3 | ecosystem: Environmental > Terrestrial > Soil > Wetlands | place: USA... | reverse complement strand
CGCCGAAGAGATCGCCCAGCGCGAAATCAGAGCGCGGGTTCAGGTTCTCGTCATACAGGCTGGTCTCGAAGGTTGCCATCAGCGATCCGCCGGCGCGGGCGTAATCGCGCAACTGATCGCACTGGCGATCGCTGAGCATGGCCACATTGGGGAGCAGCAGCGCGCGATACTTCTTGAGCCGCGCGAGGTCAAGGCGATCTTCGTGAACATAATCGAAGGCGAACCGGCCGCGGAGCAACGCATCGTAGAGGCCCTGCGTGGTTTCGTGCATGTAAGCGCGGATGCGCATGGTGGGCGGGCCGGGATAAAGCAACTGCGTGCTTTGCCCGATGACGACGCCGATGTTGGCGATGGAGCGACGGGTATGCCAGTGCGGGTCATGGCGCGCGGTCCACGCGAAGTAGTCGAGCCCGACCTGCTGCCAGCGGCGGTCTTCGCCCATTCCGTTTTCAGCGCCGACAAAATGGAAGTAGGGCGCCATGCCGCCGGCCAGCGACTCGCTGAGCCACATGCGCGCTTCTTGGGGAGTTTTGGAGGCGTTGCGCCAGCCCGGGTTGCCGGTGGAATAGGCAGCGGTGACATTGGTTGCGAATTTGCCGTCGAGCACGGCGTTGCAGACGCGGCCCTGCAGGCTGCATCCCCACACGGCGGGGTCTTCGTAAGTTCGGCCCTGATTATCAGCCTGGAACCAGGTCATGATTTTGCCGAGCCGGTCGAGATTGGGGCCGCCGCGCACGTTGCCGCCGGAGTTGGCGAAATAGAAGTTCTCTGCCTTTTTCTCTTTGGCGATGGCGTCATAGCGCTGCCAGAGGAAGAGGACGCGTTCGGTGAACAGTTGCCAGTACACCGGCGAGTTGCCGGGCGGAAGATTCGCGCAGACGGCGCAGTAACACTCGGGCAGATTGCCGAGGGGCGGCCAGCCGTTGGTGTAGAAGCAGTCCACGTCGTAGAGCGAGTTGATCTCGCGCATGATGGCGGGAACGTATTCATCCATGTAGCTGGAGAACATGCACGTTTTGAAGAGGCGCGGATCTTCGGGGGAAAGCTGGGGCGAGCCGTCTTTGTGGCGCATGGCCCACTCGGGGTGGGCGGCGAGAGCGTCGGGCCAGTTGAGGTCGGGACTCATGCGGGCGACGACGCGCATGCCGCGTTTTTTGGCGGCGGCAGCGCACTGGCCAAAAAAGTCGCGGCCGTTCAGAAATTTTCCGTGCTTGTGGAAAGGAACTTTCGAAGGGTAGAAAGCGAGGATGCCGGTGACGCTGACGAAGACCACATCGACTTTCATCGCGTGCCAGAAATCGGCCCACTCTTCGATGTTCATGACGGCGGGATCGTGCTCGGTCATGTTGGTCTGGCCGACGCGATGAATCTGCTGATGCCAGGGGAGGATCGAAAGATCTTTCGGAGCGAGGCGGGCGGGAAGCGGAACGAGAACCGCCGGCGCGCCGTTCTCACCGGAGCGCGCTTGATCTGCCGTGAGGTTCGCCGCGTCAAGAGCCCCAAGCGTTGAGGACAGCGGCAGCGCGGCGGCCCCGGTGGCGATCCCGGTTTTGAGAAGGTTGCGGCGGGTAAGCATTTGCCCAGTGTACAAGGCAGTGGCCAGGGGTCAGAGGTCAGAGATCAGAGAACAGAGATCAGAGAATGGAGGGAAGAGATCAGGGATCGGGGATCAGGGATCAGTGGTCAGTGGTCAGCGGTCAGTGGTCAGATCGCAGGAGTCTCGATGCCCACGATGACCGCACGGATGCAGGCTGTGTGGTGGTGGGATTATTGCGGGGCGGGCATGTTGCCGGCGACGTCAGAGGGCGGGACGGCGGCGAGCGCTTCGGTCTCGGAAGGCAGCGCTGTGGGCAGGGGGCCTTCGAGGGCCAGGGCCAGCACTTCGTCCATGGAATCGACAAAGTGGAGCTTCATCGAGTTCTTGATATTGTCGGGGATTTCGGAAAGATCTTTCTCGTTGGAGCGCGGCAGGATGGTCTGGAAGATTCCGGCGCGCAGTGCGGCGAGCAATTTCTCTTTGAGGCCGCCGATGGGGAGCACTTTGCCGCGCAGGGTGATTTCGCCGGTCATGGCGATGTCGCGGCGCACGGGAATCTTGGCGAGCGCGCTGGCCATCGCCGTGGCCATGGTGATGCCGGCCGAGGGGCCATCCTTGGGAATCGCGCCTTCGGGCACGTGCAGGTGAATGTCGATGTTGCGATAGAACTCGCGCGAGAGGCCCAGGAGATGGGCCTTGCTGCGGATGTAGGCCAGGGCGGCCTGCGCCGACTCCTGCATCACGTCGCCTAACTGGCCGGTGATGGTGAGCTTGCCTTTGCCGTCGAGCACCTGGACTTCAGTGGTGAGGATGCTGCCGCCGACCTCGGTCCAAGCCAGGCCGGTGACCAGGCCGACTTCGCTCTTTTCGTGCGCTTCAGAGTCGCGGAACTTGGGCACGCCGAGGAACTCGCTGATGTTCTGCGCGGTGATCTCTTCCTTGTGCTTGGCTCCGGCCTTGACGACTTTGCGGGCAACCTTGCGGCAGACGTTGCCGATTTCGCGCTCGAGGTTGCGCACGCCGGCTTCGCGCGTGTAGAAGCGGATGATCTCGAGGATGGCGTCGTCTTTAAAGACGATGTTCTTATCGCTCAGGCCGGTCTGCTCGCGCTGTTTTTTGACGAGATACTGGCGGGCGATCTCAAGTTTTTCGGGCTCGGTGTAACCCTGCAGGCGGAGGATTTCCATGCGGTCCTGCAGCGCGGGGGGAATGGTGTGGAGCACATTGGCGGTGGCGACAAACAGAACCTGCGAGAGATCGTAATCGACGTCGAGGTAGTGATCCTGGAAGGTGACGTTCTGCTCGGGATCGAGGACCTCAAGGAGGGCGGAGGCGGGATCGCCGCGGAAGTCGGAAGAAATCTTGTCGACTTCGTCGAGCAGAAAGACGGGGTTCTTGGTGCCGGCGCGCTTCATGTGCTGGATGATCTGGCCGGGCATGGCGCCGATGTAGGTGCGGCGATGGCCGCGGATTTCGGCCTCATCGCGCACGCCGCCCAGAGAGAGGCGGACGAACTTGCGGCCGGTGGATTTGGCGATGGACATGCCGAGCGAGGTTTTGCCGACGCCGGGAGGGCCGACAAAGCACAGGATCGAGCCCTTGGGATTTTTGACGAGCTGGCGCACGGCGAGGAATTCGAGAATGCGCTCCTTAATTTTTTCGAGGCCGTAGTGGTCGTTGTTGAGAACTTTTTCGGCGTAATCGATGGAGCGGGTCTCTTTGGATTTTTTCTTCCAGGGCACGGCGAGCAGCCAGTCGATGTAATTGCGGCTGACGGTGGACTCGGCCGACATGGGGGGCATGGCCTCGAGCTTTTTGAGCTCCTGGATGGTCTTTTCGAGGACGTCTTTGGGCATGCCGGCGGCCTCGATCTTCTTGCGCAGCTCGTCGAACTCGCTTTTTTCGCCGCGGCCCAGTTCCTTCTGTATGGCCTTGATTTTTTCGTTGAGGTAGTACTCTTTTTGCGCGCGCTCCATCTGGCGCTTGACGCGGGACTGGATGTTGCGGTCGAGGTCGAGCTTTTCGATTTCGACGTCGAGCACGTCGGCCAGGCGCGAGAGGCGGGCGGCGGGATCGAAGATGGCGAGCAGTTCCTGCTTTTCCTCGATGCCGACCTGGAGGTTGGCGGCGATGGTGTCGGAGAGCTTGGCCGGCTCGTCCATGCGCACGCTGGCGATGATGGTTTCGTAGTTGAGCGACTGCTGGAGCTTGACGTAGTTCTCGAAGAGCGCGGTGACGCGCTGCATGAGCTGCTCGGCGGCGGGGTTCATTTCAAACTGGGATTTGCCGGTGCGAACCGTGGCGACGAAGAAACCGTCGCGGTCAGTGATGTCGATGGCCTTGGCGCGCTCGACGCCCTCGACCAGGACCTTGACGTTGCCGTCGGGCATTTTTACGCTCTGCACGATGTTGCAGATGGAACCAACCTGGTAAATGTCTTTGGCTTTGGGCTCGTCGATGGAGGCGTCGTGCTGGGTGGCGAGAAAGATTTTGCGGTCGCCGTTGAGAGCCTCATCGAGAGCGCGCACGCTGGATTCGCGGCCCACGACGAAGGGCGTCATCATATAGGGGAAGATGACCATGTCGCGAATCGGCATCATAGGGAGCTTGCGCGGCTCGTTTTTTTCGCGGGTAGCGGTCATCGAATCCCCTTGGCGTATGTTTAGACGCGGCAGTTGCCGTGCGGTCGCTGAGCAGGTGGCGCGTCCTTTATGGGATTGTACAGCGTAATTGGGCAAGGACGAAGCATGGCGCGGTTGCAACTTTCGTTGAGGGTGTAAAGCAAATGAGATGAACGATTCAGAGGTAACCATGACCCACGATCGCGGGATTGACTGAGGTGCGGCCGCGCCGCAAAAATGAAAGTCCGGTCCCTATTTTCCACGGGGCGGCGCGCAGGGCAACTGGAATCGGGAGAAAACCTGGATGGACAAGGCACGCAAGGATGGATTTGAGCTGCTTTTGCTGGGGTGTGCGGCGTTTCTTGTCATCGGGATCGCGTGGAGCGTTCTGACATCGCACCCCACAGTGGATTTTCGGCCGGGTTACTGGAGCGCGCGGACGTTTCTCGAAGGCGCCGATCCCTACAATCCTGCGGTGGTGGAGCGGACATACCATGCCGATGGCGGAGACCGGACGGCGCGGGATTCCACTCACGACCTGGTGCCGATCGTGCACGGGCATTATCCACCGAGCGAGCTCACCTTCGCGGTTCTCTTTGCAACGCTGCCCTTCAATGCAGCGCAGATTCTGTGGACGGCATGCATCGCGGTCATGGTACTGGTTGCAGTGCTTCTGATGTGGACGGAGGGGGCGCGGCACGCGCCGTTTGCCGCCGGCGTGCTGCTTTCGATCTTCCTGGTCAACAGCCCATCGCTGATGGTCTTCGGAAATCCGGGCGCGATTGCCGTGAGCCTGTGCGCGATCGGCGCGTGGTGCATGCTGCGCGGGCGCTTTGTGGCCTTGGGCGTCGTGTGTCTGGCAGCGAGCCTGACGATCAAAACGCACGACGTGGGGCTGGTATGGCTCTATTTTGTGCTTGCCGGGGGGAAGCTTCGTAAGCAGGCTTTGATGGCGCTGGCTGTAGCTGTTGCCATCAGCATTCCGGCGTTTGTATGGATCAACCACGTTTCGCCGCATTGGTTCAGCGAGTTCATGGCAGATATCCAGGCATCTCGAATGCGCGGCGGGCTCAATGACCCGGGACCGGGGACATCGGGCGCGCGCGGCATTGAAATGATCGTGGCCCTGCCGGTGATCTTCAGCCTTTTCCGGGACGAAGCGGGATTTTACAATCTCGCCAGCATTCTGACCTGTGCGCCGCTCCTGGTGGCGTGGGGCGTGGCCGCGGTGCGTTCGAAGGGCGAAGAGACGAAGGCGTGGTTGTCGATCGCCGCCATTTCAGCACTGTCGATGCTGCCCATCTATCACCGGCAATACGACGCCAAGCTGATCATGCTGGCCGTGCCGGCCTTGTGCATTTTGCTGGCCGAGGGCGGCCGGATGGCGAGATACGCAATGTGGATCACGGCGACTGCGGTGGTGCTCAACGGCGACTTCACGTGGCTGTTGTTGCTCGCCCTGTTGGCAAAGATTCCTTCGACGGCGATCCAGACAGATGTGGCCGTCTCGGTTGTTCCGCTGAGCCTGCTGGCGCTGGGAAGTTTCTATGTGTGGGCCGGGATGCGGAGGGTGCGGGAGCCGGCGCGACAGGAAAGCGCGGTCCCAGCCGGCTGACGGCTGAGAACCAGCGGAACTTCCTCGACGGCATTCGCCCGGCTGATTTCGCAGAAGTTCTTCAGCGTCTCGCAGTACATTGCCCGGCAGGATGTTGCGATGCCATTCCAGCTTTTCCCGGCCAGTGATACCTTCAAGGGAAAGATCGATCGGCACAATACAGCCCTATCAAGGAAAGACGGCACGACAAGTTGTTTGCGGGAAAAGAGGTCGAATGCCTGCCATTCTCCCGGTCAAAAAGATGCCGGCCCATGATGGCTTTCTGCCGGCACACCACTCGGGGATGGCGCGCGCGGCGTGCCGCCGTGTTGCCGCTTTGGTTTGCTTTGCGGCGCTGAGCGCTGCGTCCGCGACGGCGCAAACGGCATCGGCGGCGCCTGCCGGGCCGACAAAGCCGGCAGCGCCGGTCATTCGCACAAATGCCAATCTGGTTCTTGTCGATGTGGTGGTTACCGACCGCGATAAGCCCGTGGAGGGCCTGGGCGAGGCACAGTTTCATGTTTTCGAGAATGGCAAGGAACAGCGCATCACCAACTTTGAAGAACACCGGGCCGACGATGTCCTGCGGTCTGGCGAGCCCCCGAAGCTGCCCGCCGATGTTTACAGCAACTATCCGCGGTTCGCGATTACGAGCGCCGCGAATGTTCTGCTGCTCGATGCGCTGAATACGCCGCTCCCAGACCAGATGAACGTGCGCCGGCAGATGCTGGGGTACGTGAAGCACATCCGTTCGGGAACGCGCATCGCCGTGTTCACGCTGGCATCGCGGCTGCGCATGATTGAGGGCTTCACCACCGACGCCGCGGCACTGGAGGCGGCCATGGCAAGGGGAAAAGGCGGGCCCGAACAGCCGGTTCTGTTGCAAAGCCCGCAGGACCAGGACGATCTGAACGAAACGGCCACGCTGATGAGCAGCCTGGACGGCGGTGCGATGCAGCAATTTGTCGCCGATTCGGAGTCGTACCAGACCGATCAGCGTGTGGCTTTGACGCTCGACGCCCTGGCGCAATTGGGCCGCTACCTGGCCACCATTCCGGGACGGAAGAACCTGATCTGGTTCTCCGGCTCATTCCCGCTGCAAATCGATGCGAACGCGGCGCTGAACCCGACGAGCGGCTCTTCTCCGCTCGATCCGTTTTCGCCGATGCGGAATTACAGCGAGCAGGTGAAGCAGACGGACAGTTTGCTGGCGACGGCGCGCGTAGCGGTTTATCCCGTAGACGCGCGGGGGCTGATGAATCTGGCCAGTGTGGACGCGTCGCGCGGTTTCAACTCTCCGATCATGGCGCCGCCGTCGGTGTCGCGGCACGGGGGAAGCAGCGCAACCGCCAGCGGGCCGGGCATGTCGGCGGCGCAAAAGGCGGACGCCCAATTCCTTCAGCGCACGGCGAACGAACTCCAGACAATGAACCAGATCGCCGAGGAAACCGGAGGCAAGGCTTTCGGCAATAGCAACGGCCTGAACGACGCAATCGCGCAGGCGATCGCGAACGGCTCCAGCTACTACACCCTCGGGTACATTCCCGACCGATTGAACCGCGATGGTCTGTTCCATTCGATTCGGGTGCAAGTGGATGGGCCAAAACGGGACCTGGCTTACCGGCGCGGCTATTATGCGGTCGATCCACTGAAAGCGGGGCCAGAGGCTGCGGGCCAGGTGAGCCCGATTGTCGCGGCTCTTGAGCGCGGCGCTCCACCGCTTTCGCAGATTGTCTTCGAGGCCCGAATCCTGCCGGCAGACGATCCGGCGGCGAAGGCAGTAAAAGTTGAGACCGGCGCAGCGGGAGAAGAGGCACACGATCTGAAACCGCCCATCCGGCGCTACCTGGTCGATTTCGCCGTCGATCCGCACGGCATCACCTGGAAGGCCGCGCCGGGAGGCGACGCCCGCGGGGAGATCGAGGTCTCCATGGTCGCGTGGGACGGCGATGGCAAGCGCCTGAATCATACCGACAAGGGGTTCGGCGTGAATCTCGATCCGGCGCAGTCGGCGCAGGTGCTGAAATCGGGCTTGCCCGTGCATCAGGAGATCGACCTGCCGGCCGGCGAGGTCTGGCTGAGGGTCGCTGTGCACGATCTGACGAGCGGACGCATCGGATCGATGGAGATTCCGTTGCAGACCGATGCGAAGTGAGACTTCTGGGAAACAGGCGGAGCGCGAGGAGCGGGCCGTCACGGCGGGCGGATGGCCGGATCATTTGATGTTGGTTGATCGATTCCGGCAATCGACCTCCGGCCATGCGCAGAATCTCCCGGCCTGATGCCTTCGCGCCCTGAGTTGCGACGCGTTGCGATTTTCAGCCCGGAGCCGCGCCTGGCGGCCGCTCAGGCCCAGCGGCCGCTCAATAGATGAGTTTGAGCGAGAACTGAATCTGGCGGGAGGTGCCGGTGGTTTTGCTGATTTCGCCAAAGCCTGAGCCGTCAATGATGTTGGCTGGAAGGCCCATGTCGACGATGTTGAAGATATTGAAGAATTCCGAGCGGAATTGGAGATCGACCAGTTCGGCGCCGCTATGGCGGGTGCCGAAGGGCGTGTCTTTGATCATGGCGAAATCGAGATCGTAGAATGCGGGGCCGCGGAAGGTGTTGCGCCCGAGCGATCCGAAGGCGCCCTGGTTTGGTCCGGTGCCGCCGGCGACGTGAATGGGAATGGAGAAGTAGTCGGCAGCATTGCCGGAGCCCCGGCCGAAATAGTCCTCGCGATTTTTTCGCGCGGTGGAGAGATGCGGAACGGCAATCTGGTCGGGACGGTCAGCGCCGCCGGATCCCGCCCCGGTCTGCTGAATGCCGGAGTAAACCGTGAAGGGCGAGCCGGAGGAGAGCGTGGTGATACTCAGGCACTCCCAACCGGAGGTGAGTTTGTCACCGGCAGCCTTGAGAAGGCCGACGCGGTCGAGATGAAGGTCCTGAGCCGCACTCAGGCTGAAGGCGTGGGTCACGTCGAAGGACGAAGGTCCCTTTTCGGGATGGTAGTCGAAGGGATCCTGGGGAAGGGGAAGGTCGACGGCGCCGGTGGAACCGGTGCCGCCGATGACCGCACTGTTGTTGTCGATGGATTTGCTCCAGGTGTAACCGGCCTGGATGCCCGGCCCTCCGCGGGGCACGGTGCCGGCGAGCGAAGCCTGCAGCCCGTGATAGGTGGAGTGGGCGATGGCCTTGATGAGATTCTCGAGCCCGAAGCCGCCGGTGACATTGCCTGAAGCGTCGAAGGTGGTGTAGCGCGCGAAGGCCGGCGTGGCGCCGGAATAGGCGTTGGGATAGATGGCAGCGGGAAGCTTTTCGCTTGCTGTACCGACGTAAGAGGCATCGGCAGTGAGGCCGCCAAATTTGCGCTCGAGACCTGCCGTCCAGGTGAACAGGGCACCGTTGTCGAACGAGGGATCGATGCCGCTGAGGGTCAGGTCGCTGACCGGGCCCCCGGGAGTGAGCGCGGCCAGATCCTGCTCGTAGCGGTTCACGTCCATTGGAGTGTTGGCGGGGACTTGCCGGGGAGAGTCGGCGGGAAAGATGTTGGCGCCGGAGGTGGAATAGACGGGCGGGATTTCAGAAGGCGTGATCTGGAAACCGTAGTGGATGGGAGCAGCCGCCGAGGAGACAAGGCGCGGATAGACGGCAAAGGGAGTGGAGCCGGTGAGGAAGTTGTCTTGCCAGATGTTGGGCGGGATGGTCATGATGCCGCCGCCGGCGCGCACCAGCAGGTTGGCGGCAGCCTGCCAAGAGACCTGGACGCGGGGTTGCCAGGCGTTCCAGTCGGTGGCGTAGCCGGGCTGGGGATTGATGACGTACTCCTGCGCGCCGTTGGCGGAGGTGACGATGGTGGAGGTGCGGTGGGCGCGTTCGCTGATGGGGGTATAGAGGTCCCAGCGAACGCCGTAGTCGAGGGTAAGGCGGTGGTTGATCTTAAAGGTGTCCTGGAGAAACCAGCTGTAATTTTCGCGGTTGATGGCGGCGGGGCCGATGTGCGCGCCGTTGGAAAAGTAGGGAGGCGCGATGGCGAGGGTATAGGCGAAGGGACTGCCGGAGAGAAAGCTGGAAAGCGTGTCGGGCAGCGGGTCGCCGGGATTGATGTTATGGGTTCCGCTGGCCGATGGGATGGGTTCGGTGGCGTAGGCGGCGCCACCGCCGAAGTCGTATTCGCCGTTGGGGCTGATTCCGAAGTAGGTGGTATCACGATTGAGGCGCACTTCAAATCCGCCTTTGACGGTGTGGGCGCCGGTGGCGAGGGTGAAGAGTTGCCGGCCCTGAAAGAGGTTGCCGTAGGCCTGCATCACAGAGCCCGCAGCGGCATTGAACGGCTCGAAGAGCCCATCGTTGAATTTGATTGCGGGGTCGACGCGGTTGGCGGTGGGAAATCCCGGAGTGGAGCGGGTGATGCTGATCGTGGAGACGAGGGTGAGGCGCGGAGAGACGGTGCGGGTATAGGTGCCGACGACATTGCGTTGCTGGTCGATGTAGGTGATGCCGAAGGAGGGGTCGATCGCGGTCTGGTCGGGATTGGTGGTAGGGCCGGTGATGTTATCGAAGTTGAAGCGCGCGAAAAACTGATCTTTGGGGCTGAACTGGCGGTCGATGCGGATGGAGAACTGGTCGGCATTGGTATCAACGTTCGAGGGAGTGGCGTAAGTCTCGGGGCCGTAGGGGCCGAGCGGATCGTTGGGCGGCGGATAGCGCTGGAGGACGGCGGCGATACCGGGATCGACGGGAACCTGGAGGGTATCGCCGGGGAAGGCGGTGGTATCGAGGCCCAGGCGCTCGTTGGCGGTGGGCAGAGGCATGACCTGGGAGGTGCCAAGCGCCTGGCGGAAGCCCTGGTATTGAGCGAAGTAGAAGGTGCGCTTGCGGCCGTCATAAACGTGGGGCAACAGGACCGGGCCGCCGTTGGTGAATCCGAATTCGTTGCGGCGAAACGGGGGAATGCGGCCGGGATAGACGGGCGTGGCGTAATCGAAGAAGTTGCGGGCGTCGAGGGCGGAGTTGCGCAGGAACTCGAAGAAGGAGCCGTGAAATCCGCTGGCGCCGGAGCGGGTGACGATATTGGTGTAGCCGGAAGCGCCGTGGCCGATCTCGGCGGGCATCCAACCGGAGCTGGATTGAATTTCCTCGACGGCATCGACATTGAAGTTGCTGAACGTGGATCCGCCCATTTCGGGATCGCTGATGTCTGCGCCGTCCATGGCGAAGGTGGCTTCAACGCCACGCTGGCCGTTGATGGCGAACTGCTGAGTGAAGTTGGTGGCGCCGTTGACGTCGGTCATGGTGCCGGCGGCGAGCAGAAGCAATTGGCTGAAGTCGCGTCCGTTGAGCGGCAACTCACTGACGGCGGCGCTGGAAAGCTGTTCGCCGCCGGTGGCGTTGCCGGCTCGGAGGGAGGTGACGCTGAGCTGAGCGTTGGTGAGCAGGGTGAGCACGACAGGAGAAGCGTCAGGCAAGATGTGGATCGGCTGGGCGTAGGCGACCGTTCGGCCTTTTGCCACGACAGAAAGCTGGTAGAGAGCGGGTTGGAGGGGCGCGAAACGAAAACTGCCGTCGGCGCCGGTGACAGCTTTGACGCCGGTTCCTTCACGCGCCAGCCGAACGGTCGCTTGAGCGATGGGCGAGCCCGCCGCGTCGCGCAGGGTCCCCTGCCAGGCGACTTCAACCGCCGGCTGCTGCGCCAGCGAGAGTAAAGGGGCGAGAACGATGGCAGCGAATGCGCCGGCGCGCCAGCACTTTTTGGGTGAACTCAAACTGCGAGGCTCCGCGACTCCGGCGCCAATCCGCGCCAGACTATACCCACAACTTTCGGGGTTCATCGTCTCATCGTAACTGATGCGAAGCGCGGACGAATCCGCCTTTCGGCTGGCTCCCAAATCCCAGGCAAGAGGGCCGTCTTTTTGGCGCTCAGGAGACAAAAGCCTTTTGAGTACTGATGGCTCCACTTTGCGGAGTTTCGCGCGCGCAGTATCCCCGCAAATTGGAAAACCCCGCTTTGAAGCATCCGCTCGAAGCTTTCAGTTCGCGCTGGGAACCCTGGCGACGCTGTCGACGACGCGGACTTCGACCTCGCCCTTGCGGCTTTCAAGGCGTAGCCCCAACTGCTCATCGAGAGCGCGCTGCCAGACGGTGAAACCGTCCGCGTTGAGTTCAGGATGGATGGCGACGCTGAAGTCGTAGATGCCGGCAAGTCCCGTCTTGTCGAGGACGGGAATAGCGGGGCCGCCGGCTCTTACCGGCGTGCCGGGATCAACAGGAGCAGGAATGGAGAGCTGCACCGCGAGCAGATCGGCGAACTGGCGCATGTCGCCGTGGAAATGGAAGCCGGGCACGGCATGGGATTCTGCATCCGCGGCCGGCTTGATCCTGGGGCCGTCCTTCCCAGCCGTCAATTGGTATACGCGCATGGTGCGGCTTTCGCTGTGCTGCTTGAGATTGAAACGCTCGGCGAGCAGGTTTTGGAGCATCAAGGCGTGCTGCCGGGGCGAGGCGCCGGAGGGCAGGCGCGCCTGAATGTCGTACTCGTTGCGATCGAGATCTTGCGGTGAGATGACCTGATCGAGCTGAATGTTCCAGGCATCGGCGATGAGGCGCCTGAGGGTGACATTTCTGGCAGTGAAGCCGGTTGCGGACCAACTGACCTGGTTGTTGTAATCGGGCCCGACGGTCTGCGCGCTGGGCCTGACGGAGGCGACCTCGAATTGCGATAACGCAGGCTGGGCGACGATTGGCCCTGCTGCCAAAAGAACGGTACCGGCGAGGATGACGGGCGCAAGGCGCATGGTGACCAGCATACGCGCGAAAGGCCCTGGGGAAAGCATCAATCTTGTCAGGATTCAGGCTGTTTTGCGGCATAATGAAGCAACGCAGGCCAGAGGAAACGCAATGAGCGATGACGGATTGGAACGCGCGCCCGCCGAACAGGCCCGGCAAAGCGGGTTGAGTTGCAACGGGTTGTTCGTTGTCGCGATCGCATGCGCGGTGGTTTTCTACCTGATCATCCGCGAGATTTTTAGACGGGGGATCAGTCTACATTCAATTGCCGTGGTGTTTGTGCTGGCCCTGGTCGCGCTGGCATTTTTAGCATTCCTTTTGAGCCGCAGCAACAGCTCCGGATTCATCGAGCACGTTGAAGTGACTTCGCCAGGATTTGCCGGGCGCGCGCAAAAGCATTACGATGCCGCCGCCGCGCAGCTCAAGGCGCTGGGGTTCAATCAGCTTTTCGTTTTCGGCGAAGCGATCGCCATCCCGCGCATTTTTCTGGTGGCTCCGGCGGTCGTCCTCTTCAGGATGTGGCTGAGGGGCGACCCACTCGAGCTTTACCCGGACAAGAAGATTCTGAATGCCAATCCTGTCTTTGGGGCGGGCGACAAATCGGCATACGCGCACCCGAATGGCTTGGGGATCAGTTTCCACACCGCATTGCGCGATGGCACGATCATCGTTACGCGGAATCACAAGGACCCAGGGACCTACCCGCCGAATGTGATTGTGAACAGCTTTGAATCGAATCTCGAGCTGGTGTGGGCGGCGCATCAAAGAGCGGTGGACAAAGCCGCTACCGCGGGGAACCCCGTGGATCGCCAGGCCAGCTTTGCATTCTATTCGGCGATGGTGAGGAAAGAGGCGCCCACGGGCAGATAGCGCGAATGACGGCGGGAATCCAGTGCATGAACTGAGCGGGGCCGAGCTTGCCGGCCGTGCCCAGAAACTGCAGACCCACAATATAGATAAGCTGGGCGAGAATGAGGCCGCCGAGGCGAAGCTCTTCCCTGATCGCGCGCCATATTCCCCGAAAGTGGTACGGAAGCGCCTCAGGCTGGTGATTCAGGAGTCCAACAGCGAATGCGAAACTGAGGACCAACTTGAGCAGTCTGGAGCCCGTTGATGTCCTAACCCCAAGGGGAGCGCATCAACGGGCTTCGTTTTTCTCCACACAGATATCGAGGCGACCAGGCATCCTCGACCCTCACGCTAAGAGCAAAGCCCTCACGCTGCGGTGAGGGCCTTGGCGTCTTTGGTTCGGAAATCGGGATCAGCCGGCCTTTTCGAGCAGGCAGAGGGAGAGATCGCGGCGCTCGACCATGTCTTTGGTGATCTCGATGTCGCGAACGCGCTTGTTCGAGGGCAGGTGGTACATGAGGTCGAGCATGAGCTCTTCGAGGATCATGCGCAGGCCGCGCGCGCCGACTTTGCGGGCGAGAGCCTCGCGGGCGATGGCGCAGGCGGCTTCCTGCGTAAAGTGCAGGCGGACGTTCTCGTATTCGAAGAGGCGCTGGTACTGCTTGAGGATGGCGTTGCGCGGCTTGGTGAGGATCTCGATGAGCGCGGGCTCGTCAAGCTCATCAAGGACGCCGACAACGGGCAGGCGGCCGACAAATTCGGGGATGAGGCCGTACTTGATCAGGTCCTGGGGCTCGGTTTTGCGCAGCAGCTCAGTGTCGCGATGGGTGCGGGTTGTTGCCTGATCGGCTTCGGCATCGACGGTACGGAAACCGAGAGCCTTTTTGCCGACACGGCGGCCGACGACGCGCTCAAGGCCGACGAAGGCACCGCCGCAGATAAAGAGAATGTTGGTGGTGTCGACGGCAGTGAACTCCTGGTGGGGATGTTTGCGCCCGCCTTGCGGAGGCACGTTGGCGACGGTGCCTTCGAGAATCTTGAGCAGCGCCTGCTGGACGCCTTCGCCGGAGACGTCGCGGGTAATGGAGGGATTCTCGTCTTTGCGGCCGATCTTGTCGATTTCGTCGATGTAGATGATGCCCTGCTGGGTGCGGGTGACGTCGCCGTCGGCAGCCTGCAGGAGCTTGAGGATGATGTTCTCGACATCCTCGCCGACGTAACCGGCCTCAGTGAGGGTGGTGGCGTCGACGATGGCGAAGGGAACGTCGAGCATCTTGGCGAGGGTGTGGGCGAGAAGGGTTTTGCCCGAGCCGGTGGGGCCGATGAGGAGGATGTTCGATTTCGCCAGCTCCACTTCACTGGAGCGCGCGCGATTCATCTGGATGCGCTTGTAGTGGTTGTAAACGGCGACGGCGAGTTTTTTCTTGGTCTGATCCTGGCCGATGACGTAGTCGTCGAGGAAGGTTTTCACTTCCTGTGGCTTGGGAAGATGGCCAGCGGTGGTTGCGGGAGCCGCATCGCCGCGATCGTCGTCGAGGATGGAGTTGCAGACCGCGACGCATTCGTCGCAAATGTAGGCGCGCGGATAATCGCTGGGCGAAGAAATCAATTTGGCAACGGCGTCCTGCGACTTATGGCAGAACGAGCAGCGCAACGCCTCTTCGGGCCCGGTGCGGGTTTTCATGGAGGTGGCTCCCCTTCAAAAGTTTAACCCAAATCCCCTGAACAAGCTACGTACGGGGCCGATCAATGATTTCGTCCACAATTCCGTATTCCTTGGCCTGTTGCGAGTTCATGATAAAGTCCCGTTCGACGTCGCGCTCAATGCGTTCGAGGGGTTGGCCGGTGTGCCGGGCGATGAGGTTGTTGGTGATTTCGCGAATGCGGAGGATTTCGCGCGCGTGGATGTCGATGTCGGTGGCCTGGCCGCTGAGGCCGCCCATCGATGGCTGATGGATCAGGATGCGTGAATTGGGCAGGGCGAAACGCTTGCCCTTCTGCCCGGCGAGCAGCAGAAAAGCGCCCATGCTGGCCGCCTGGCCGATGCAATAGGTGACCACGCTGTTCTTGATGAATTGCATGGTGTCATAGATGGCGAGGCCGGCGGTGATGGAGCCGCCCGGCGAATTGATGTACAGCGAGATGTCCTTTTCGGGATCTTCACCCTGCAAGAAGAGCATCTGGGCGACGATAAGGTTGGCAATCTGGTCGTCAATGGGAGTACCAAGAAAGATAATGTTGTCGCGCAGCAGACGGGAATAGATGTCGTAGGCGCGCTCGCCCCGGCTCGTCTGCTCAACCACCATGGGAACTAATGCCATTCTTAAATCAGCTCCTAGCCGCTAGCTCCTAGCTTTTAGCCGTTTTGTGGTTCCATCGGCTGTTTTTCGTGATTTCCTGTTTCCGACTGAGGCAAGTTGGCATGGATTATCCGGGGAGTCGTTGGTACAAGATGGAGGCAGTCTTGTCGCGGCGCAGTTGTCCCCTGAGCCTAGCCATGCCGCCATCCTGGGTCAATCGCACTTTCAGGGCATCGAGCGGCTCGCGCGACTGCAGAGAGACGAGCTGCAATTCCTTGTCGAGTTCCTCGTCGCTGACGGCGATGTTTTCTTCGCCGGCGATGCGATCGAGAAGGATGATGGTCTTAACTTCGGCAACGGCGCTGTCGCGCTGCGCAGCGCGGAGGCGCGCGAAGTCGAGCTTGCGCATGGCGTCGGTAGACATGCCTTGCGCTGCCAGGGCGCGTAAACCGCGCTCAAGGCGGGTATCAATCTGGTCTTGCACGAGCGATTCGGGAACCGGAAAAGTAAACTTCTCAGCGATCGCCGCAAGCAGCTTGTCTTTGGTTTCGCTTTCGACGGTACGCTGCTTGCGATTGGCGAGGTATTCGCGAACGCTGTTTTCAAGGGCCGCGTAGTTCTCGTAATGGCCCAGTTCCTTCGCGAAATCGTCATTGAGCTCGGGCAGAGTACGCTTCTTGATGGCCTTTACCTCGACGTCGTAAGCGACGGTCTTGCCGGCGAGCTTTTTCTCGCCGTAGTCAGCCGGATAGATCACTTCGGCTTTCAGCTCCTGGCCGGGCTTAGCGCCGCGCAGAGCGTTGGTGAAAGCCTCAACTGTATCTTTGCCGCCGATTTCGACGAGAGTGTTCTCGCCGGTGATGGGTTGGGGAGCGGGCTCGCCTTCGGGGGTGTTTTCGATTTGTCCCTTGTAGGTGATTTCAGCCCAGTCGCCATCGGCAAGGGGGCGATCTTCATCCACCGGCTCGATGGTGGCGCGTGACTCGCGCAGATGGTCGAGCTCGTTCTTGAATTCTTCTTCGCTGACTTCGACGGAGGGCTTGGGAACCGTAACGTCTTTGTAACCCTCGATGGAGAACGACGGGAGGTACTCAAAAACCGCCTTGACGTGCAGCGGGGTGCCTTCTTCGAGCGTCAGCTCAAGCACCTGCGGTTGGCCCACCGGATGAACGCCTTGTTCATTGACGGCCTTGTTGAAGCGCTGCGGCAGGAGGGTATCGATCACTTCCTTGCGGATTTCGGCGGCGAAGCGGCGGCGAATGATGGCCTCGGGCACCTTGCCGGGACGGAAGCCGGGAATCTTGGCATATTTACGGTAGTTGGCGGCGACGGTGTGCAAGGTGCGGGCGACCTCGTCGGCGGGAACGTCGATGATGAGCTCGCGCGTGCACTCCGGATTGAGAACGGGGCCGTGCTGATGCTGGTGAGAGTCTTCGGCGTGCTCGTGATTGTGCGGGGAGTCAGCCGTTTCGGGATTGCCTTCGAGGGTGCTGCTGGGAGTCAACGGTGTACCTTTCGGTGGGTCTGCGGCCACGGCACTCGGTTCAAGGTGACGCCGAATTGCCGGGGAAATCCTCGTCCTATGGTACGGGGGTTTGGAGGGACGGGTCAAACGGCAGGGGGCGGGGGTGTGAGGGAGCGAGGGAGCAAGGGAGCGAGGGAGCGAGGGAGCGAGGGAGCAAGGGAGCGGAGGAGCGAGCGCTACTGTTCGGCGGCGAGGGGCTTGCGGACGTAAGGGAGGAATCGGGGGTGGGCTGCGCCGTACTGAGAGTAGTAGCCGCGAGCCTCGTTCAGGCTGAGCTGGCCGTTGACGGTCAGACGCACTTCCGAAGCGTCCCGGTCTTCCTGGCCGTCGTCTTCCCACCAGCAGACCGGGCAAAGTTGCAGGGCGCCCGGCGCATCGAGGGTCTTATATCCGCAGCACGGGCAACGAAACCGCACTTCTACCGCCGTACCCACACCGGGATGGACGGAAAACGGCCATGCGAGATTACGGCCCATAAGCCTCATAACCCATTCGTCGGCAAGTCGACGCCAAGTTTTTGATGATTCGCGCAGGGATAAGGTGACGAACGTAATTTTTTCTATCCGCTGCGACGGATTTGGCGATGAAGGCGGTGTCTTCCGATGGGCGGTCCGTTTCAATCCTGTGCCTTCTGC
>Ga0335074_10005295_pt1 | contig 17829 bp, 20 predicted proteins | sample Lox_Sample_23_FD_206715 | JGI IMG/M metagenome (GOLD analysis project Ga0335074, IMG submission 206715) | Soil microbial communities from Loxahatchee National Wildlife Refuge, Florida, United States - Lox_Sample_2.3 | ecosystem: Environmental > Terrestrial > Soil > Wetlands | place: USA... | reverse complement strand
GATGGCCCGGTGACAGATCGGGCCTGATGGTCCCCTGAAACGGCCTGGGCACTCTGCCTCCCCTCTAATCACTCGTGCGCGGGCTTGCCGTGGCTGGCACGCACACCCCGGCGGAGTGCGCGCCGATGGCGACAGTGCTGCGCGACGCGGGCTGGAGCACGCTGTGGCTACCGCGAACGGAGGCATCACCCGATGAGGGTGATGACCACGACCCGCGCGGGACTCAGAACTCCGGCCATCTCGACCCCAACTATCAGCAGCGTCGGGTCATCGGTGGATCCGCGGGGGTGGGCGGCGCCGCCGCCGTCGGGGATCCGTCGGTTCGTCCCGATCGTCCGCTGGTTGCCGTCCTACGACACCGGTTGGCTCCGGTTCGATGTCATCGCCGGCGCGACGGTGTGGGGGTTGCTGGTTCCGGAGTCGATCGCGTACGCCGGGTTGGCTGGGCTGCCGCCGCAGGCCGGGCTGTACACGCTGCTGGTCACGCTGGCCGCCTACGCGGTGTTCGGGACGAGCCGTCATCTGGTCGCGGCCGCGACCTCGGCCGCGGCGGTGCTGCTGGCCTCCTCGGTGGGCGGGCTGGCCGGGTCCGACGCGTCCCGGTATGCGACGGATGCGGCCGGGCTGGTGCTGTTCTGCTGTGGCCTGTTTCTGCTCGCGGGGCTGTTGCGGTTGGGGTTCATCGCGCAGTTCCTGTCGCGGCCGGTGATGGAGGGCTTCGTGTTCGGCCTGGCGGTATTCGTGACCGTGAGTCAGTTGCCGAAGCTGTTCGGGATCGAGAAGGGGTCGGGGGACACGATCAAGCAGTTCGTGGACCTGCTCGGGCATCTCGGGGACACAAGCGCGGCGACGCTGGCCGCCGGGGCCGGCGCACTGGTGCTCCTATTCGCACTCGAGCGGCTTGCGCCCAAGGTTCCAGGCGGGCTGGTCGCGCTGGTCCTCGGGATCGCGGTCAGCTCGATCTTCAGTTTGTCCTCGCACGGGGTGAAGATCGTCGGGCACGTTCCGAGCGGACTCCCAACCCCGGGGATCCCGCACGTGCGCGGGAGCGACGTGCTGCCGCTGATCACGGCCGCGGGTGGATTGCTGCTGGTGATTTTCAGCGAGTCCCTTGGCGCCGCGGATAACTTCGCGACCAAGTACGGGTATGAGATCGACCCCAATCAGGAACTGATCGCGCTCGGGGTCGCGAACGCGGGGTCGGGACTGGTCGGCGGGCTGGCCGGTGGCGGAAGCCTGTCCCAATCGGCGGTGAACGAGGGCGCCGGCGCCCGGTCTGAGGTCTCGCCACTGATCGCGGCGGTGCTGATCGTGATCACCCTGCTCGTCCTCACGCCCGTGTTCAAGAACCTGCCCGAGGCGGTGCTCGCGGCGCTGATCATCCACGCCGTCTCGCACCTGTGGAAGGTCGCCGAGATGCGCCGGTACTACAAGCTGCGCCAACTCGAGTTCTGGCTGGCGCTGGTCACGTTGCTCGGGGTGATCACGATTGATGTGCTACCGGGCTTGGTGATCGGGGTCGGCCTGATGCTGCTGCTGGTGATCTACCGCGCCAGCCAGCCTCACCTGGCAACGCTCGGCCGGGCGCCCGGAGAAACCGACGCCTACGGCGATGTGAGCAGACATCCGGACTATGAACGGCTCCCGGGCCGGCTCGTGCTGCGCCTCGAATCACCCCTGTTTTATGCCAATGCCACGCCCGTGCGCGATCGGATCAAGGTTCTCGTCGGGACTTGCGACCCGACCCCGAGGGCGCTCATTCTCGACATCGGCGCGAATGACCGGCTTGACATCACCAGCGCGGAGATGCTGACGACGCTGGCGGCCACGATGCACTCGGCGCGAATCGAGGTGGCGCTGGCGGAGGCCCGGCGGCCTGTGATCGACATGGCCAGACGCTCCGGGCTACTCGCGCGGCTCGGCGAGGACCGGGTCTTCCATACGATCGATGAGGCAGTCGACGCCCTTGACGGCGGTCCTGGACGGGCGCGGCGCCGCGAAGCCAACGATCCGGAGGTGTCCTGATGGGGCAGGCGATCGGCCAGGTGCTGTCGTTCGGGATCGGGGTCGCGCTCAGCCCGGTGCCGATCATCGCGGTCGTGTTGATGCTCGCGACGCCAAAGGGACGGGTGAACGGGCCCGCGTTCCTGGCGGGGTGGATCATCGGAATAGCCGCGGTCGGCACGATCGTGCTGCTGATCTCAAGCGGCGCCTCGGCCAGCAGCCACGGCGCACCCGCGACCTGGGTCAGCATCCTCAAGATCGTCCTCGGACTCCTGCTGGTGCTGCTCGCGGTCAAGCAATGGCGCGGACGGCCGCGCGGGAAGGCCGAACCCGAGCTGCCAGCGTGGATGAAGACGATCGACACGTTCACCCCAGTCAAGTCCGCCGGCACGGCCGTGCTGCTGTCGGCGATCAACCCCAAAAACCTGCTGCTGACCGTCGGCGCGGCCGCCGCGATCGCCCAAACCGGCTCGAGCACGATCGACCAGGCCGTCGCACTCGCCGTGTTCGTGCTGCTCGGCACGCTCGGGGTCGGCGCGCCGGTCGCGATCTACTACGCGATGGGCGACAAGGCGACAAAGCTCCTCGGCGACCTCCACGACTGGATGGTCCGAGAGAACGCCACGATCATGGCCGTCATCTGCCTGGTCATCGGCGCCAAGCTCGTTGGCGACGCGATAACCGCCCTCGCCAGCTGACCACTGCCCAGTGAGAGCCGGACGGTCGAAGAGCCAACGGCTACGGCTCGGTCAGGAGCACCAGCGTGTCGGCGCGAACACCGTCGAACTCCATTGCGTCAGCCCCGCTTGAGACTCCATGACCTCCTGAAAAGCCGCCATGTCCGGGATCTCCGCGAGCAGCCCCACTCGCTTTGAGCCCTCGGGGTCAGTGAAGGTGCGGATCGTGATTCCCAGAGGCCCAAAGACTTCCTGTCGCTTCGGTGAACTGAGCCAGTGGTCGACATCGTCGACCTCGTGAAATGCGAGCAGCGTTGCCATCGTGCCCTCCTCTTTCCCACAGCGAAAGCTGTGCCCGGTCGCGTGTATTTGAGCAACCCTAATCGATCCTCGTGCCCGCACACGGCATCGAATAGGACTATTTGGCGGCAGATCGCGCCACGGGTAACTCCACGGTGGCGCAGAGCCCCCCGGCGGCCCGGGGGGCCAGGGTGAGGGTTCCGTCGTGTGCCTGGGTGATGCTCTTGACGATCGCCAGGCCGAGGCCGACACCGGCGTGGTCGGCGCGTATGCGTCCGGTGCCGCGACGAAACGGCTCCTCAAGCGTCGAAATCAACTGTGGAGTCAGCGTCTCGCCGGTGTTCTCGACCGTGAGTACCACGCTCTTGGGCTGAACGCTGGTCGTGACGCGTACGGTCCCCTGTTCAGGCAGGTTGTGGACGATCGCGTTGTGCACGAGGTTCGTGGTCAACTGCAGCAGGAGCGGGTGTGAGCCGATGGTGGGGGTGGTGTCGCCGGAGGTGTCGATAGTGACCTGGCGTTTTTCTGCGAGGGGGAGGAGCGTTTCGGTGGCTTCTTCGGCTATGAGGGACAGGTCAACGCGCGCTCGGGTGAAGGAACGCTGGTCGGCGCGGCTGAGCAGGAGCAGCGCTTCAGTGAGGTCGATCGCTCGGGCGTTGACGGCGTGCAGGCGGTCGACGAGTTCGCCGTTGTCGCGGCTTTGATCGTTGCGGGCTACGTCCAGAAGTGTCTGGGTGATCGCCAGCGGGGTGCGGAGCTCGTGGGAGGCGTTGGCCGCGAATCTCTGCTGTTCGCCGACGTGTGCCTCGAGCCGCGCGAGCATCGTGTCGAAGGTGTCGGCGAGCTCGCGGAACTCGTCTCTGCGGCCCGGTAGCCGGATTCGGTGTGAGAGCGATCCGTTCGCGGCGACGCGTGTGGCGTCTGTGATGCGGGCCAGGGGGGCGAGCATGCGGCCGGCGAGCAGCCATCCTCCGACGAGACCGAACACCAGCAGGAACGCCAGCGCGATGGCCACGGTCGGAGCGACCTCGCGGATGACGGCGAGGCGGTAGTTGGGCACGATGATGAGGCCGATGTGGTTCTGACGACTCACGAACAACCAGCCTGCCGCGAGCAGCAAGGCGCCGGCGAGGATGAGGAAGCCGGCGTAGCTCAGGGTGAGTTTGAGGCGAACGCTCAAACCAGGGGCTCTATCCATCAGTCCTCTCCCTGTCCCGCGGTGCCGGGCGCTGTGTCGATGCGGTATCCGACGCCGGCCACGGTGGCGATGATCGCGGGTTCGCCGAGTCGTTTGCGCAGTGCCGAGACCGTGATCCGCACGGCGTTGGTGAACGGGTCCGCATTCTCATCCCACGCGCGTTTCAGTAGCTCTTCGGCGCTGACGACACCGCCTTCGGCAGCGACAAGGACTTCGAGCACCGCGAACTGCTTGCGAGTCAGGGCGACGTATCGGTCGTTACGATAGACCTCGCGCCGGAACGGATCCACACGCAGACCCGCGAGCTCGCGCACGGGTGGCCTGTGGTGGGCGCGCCTGCGGTCGAGCGCTCTCAGACGCAGTACGAGCTCTCGGAGCGCGAACGGCTTGGTCAGGTAGTCGTCGGCCCCGAGTCCGAACCCGGACGCTTTGTCATCGAGCCGGTCGGCGGCGGTGAGCATGAGGATCGGCATGCCGCTGCCGGAGGCGACGATGCGTTTGGCGACCTCGTCCCCGGACGGTCCGGGGATGTCGCGGTCGAGCACGGCGATGTCGTAGGCGTTGATGCTCAGCAGCTCCACAGCGGTGTCGCCGTCACCGGCGATGTCTGCCGCGATCGCCTCCAGGCGCAGACCATCGCGGATGGCCTCCGCCATATACGGCTCGTCCTCGACGATCAACACACGCACGCTCTCGATGCTCCCAGGCTGAACATATCGTCGGCATATCGAAAACCCCATACGTGCCGCTGGCTTGACGGGAGGGCGAGGCAGGCGAGGCGCCAAGATAGTTGTTGTGCTACAACAATGCTTACGGCGACGATCGGTTACGCGCTTCGCGCCGGCCGCTGAGACGACCCCGCCCTGCGAGGAGCTCGATGACCACCCGACCCGCAACAGCACCGGATACCGCGTCCCGAGTTTGGAGCGCCCTGCGCGAGTTCGTCGCCGGGCAGGACCGCCGGCGTGCCCTGCGCGCCGCCCTCGATCTCGGGCCTGCCAAGGTCGAGCTGCTGATCATGCTGGCCGGTGGTCCGATGACGCTGCGGGAGATCGCGCGTGCCGCCGAGGTGGACCCACCCGCGGCGACCGTCGGCGTCGACAAGCTCGAAGCGCGTGGCCTGGTCTATCGCACCCCCCACCCCGAGGACAACCGCCGCAAGCTCGTCCACCTCACCGACGCCGGACGCGACGCGGCTGGGCGCGGCGTGGCGATCCTCACCCGGCCACCCGCAGCCCTGACCGACCTCGACCCCGATGACCTCGCCCGTCTGGACGCGATCCTCACCCAACTCCAGACCGACACCAGCGCGCCATGAAAACACCAACCGGCACCCCTTCCGGCTGACACGGGAGGCCGACCGATGATCCGCACGCTGGGAACCGAATTCGTCCACTTCTACCTGCTCGAGCAGGACGGCGGGGTCACGCTCACCGACGCCGGACTGAGCGGATACCGGGACACCCTGGACGTCCACCGGGCTGACAGCGAGCGCACCCGTCAGGGCAAGACCAAGCGCACCGACGGATCGCCGCCGGCCATGCTCACGATGCTCGGGCACGCCCACAGTCGCCGCGCGCTGCGCCACATGATCGCCAACGGTGCAGCCAAGCAAACCAAGGTCCCGGAGGTCATCGCTTTCGATCACGGTGACGAGCTCGAACTGCCAGGGCGACTGCGGGCGATTCACACCCCGGGACACACCGAGGGCCACTGCATCCTCCACGCCCCGGTCGAGGACGCGCTGTTCGTCGGAGACGCCGTCAACAACATCCACATCGTCACCGGAGCGCCCGGCGCGCAGGTCGCCCCTCGGGCCGCCAACACCTCCACCGACCAGGCATACGAATCGCTGTCCAGGATCGAGGAGGCCGAGGCTCGCACGCTCTACTTCGGCCACGGCGACCCATCCACACAGGGCACCCGGGCGATCGTCGCCGAGGCCCGCGCCAAGCGCTGACCTACGCCCTCATGCCATGGCCGTGCGGTAGGCGCGCGTCGCCCAGGTAACCGTGATCACTGTGAGGACCGCGAGCACAAGGAAGGCGCTGACCACGGTCCAGCTCGCGAGTATCCCCGCGGACAGCGCCCGTGCCGCTTGCACCGCGTAATACAGCGGGTTGAGGTGGGCGAGCAGACGCATCCAGCCCGGCGCGAGCGCCATCGGCAGCAGCACGCCCGAGAGCAAAGTCAGCGGCAGCTGCAGACCCGTCACGACCGCGGCCAGGCTGCCGATCTGCCGCAGGATCAGACCGAGGGCGCTTGACCACGCCGACACGATCGCGGTCAGCAGCGAGAGCAGCACGAGCAGCACGGCGACGCCGCCCGCGTGCGGCCGGTACCCAAACGGGATCGCGACCGCGATGACGATCAGCGCGGGCACGACAAACATCACGATGTCGCGCAGCACGGTGCCCATCAGCAACGCGAACCGGCTCGCCGGGGTTACTCGTAGCCGCTCGATCACGCCGGAGTCGAGCTCGAAGATCACCACCCAGCCGGCACCCATTCCGGCGCCGAACGCCAGGAGGCAGAGCACACCGGGGACGAACACGTCGAGCACGCTTCCGCGCGGGAATCCTGGACCGCCCGCGAGTCGGTGCAGCAGCGGCGCGAACAGCGCCAGGTAGAGCAACGGCGTCGACAGGCCGACGATTACCCACACCGGCTGCCGGACCGTCTCAAGCAGCTTACGTCGCCACAACAACCCGAGCTCGCGGACGATCTTCATGCGACCACCGCCTCTCCGGCGTCGCGCAGCGACCGGCCGGTCTTGCGTAGGAACACGTCGTCCAGCGACGGCTCGGATAGGGACACCGTTTCGAGCGGCACGCCGCGAGTGCGGAGCAGCTCGAAGATCTCCGGTAGCGACTCGGTCCCGTCGCTGACGGCGAGTCGCAGCGATTCACCGTCGACGCGGGCGTCGCGGACGTACGGCTCGCGCGCGAGTTCGCCCAACAGCGCGTCGGGCGATCCCGCTCCGGCCTTCGGCTTGAGTACGACCGTCTCGCCGGCGATCTGCTGCTTGAGCTCGCGTGGAGTTCCCTCGGCGACGACCCGACCACTGTCGATGATCACGAGCCGGTCGGAGAGCGCGTCGGCCTCCTCGAGGTAATGAGTCGTAAGAAAGATCGTCGTGCCGCCGGTTCGCAGCTCCCGCAACTGCTCCCACAGGTTCGCGCGGTTCTGCGGGTCCAGGCCGGTGGTCGGCTCGTCGAGGAACAGGATCTCGGGCCGGTGAATGATCCCGAGGGCCACCTCGAGCCGCCGGCGCTGGCCGCCCGAATATGTGAGCACGCGCCGGTCGATGAACGCTCCGAGTTCGAACACCTCGGTCAGCTCGTCGGCTCGTGCGCTCCCCGCAGCCTTGCTCATCCCGTAAAGCTCGGCCTGGAGAAGAAGATTCTCCCGCCCGGTGGCGGGTCGGTCCGCGCCGCCGAGCTGGCTGACGTAGCCGATCCGCCGCCGGACCGCGGCCGGATCGCGCGCGACGTCGAGCCCGGCGACGAGCGCGTGACCTGAGTCGATCGCCAGCAACGTCGTGAGCATCCGCAAGGTGGTCGTCTTGCCTGCGCCGTTGGGCCCGAGGAAGCCGAACACCTCACCAGCTCGGACCTCCAGGTCGACGCCGCGAACGGCGTCGACGGGCTTGCCGGCGACATCGAAGGACTTGCGCAGGTCATGGGTTTCTACCGCGGTGCTCGACGCCGTCGCCGCGGGCCTCATGGCTGTGGGGGTTGCGTTCATCGGGGTGAAGTATCAATCGTTCAGTTGAATCTGTCAAGTAGATAATTGATTGATACTCTTGAGGGAGCGGAAGATGCCGGCCAGACGCTCGACCAAGACGCGCCGCACTCCCGGCGCCGACAAGCGCCAACGCGACGCTGACCGCTCGCGCGAGCGCCTACTCGAGGCCGCGCTCGACGTGATCTCAGCGAAGGGATTTGCCGGCGCACGCGTGCACGAGATCGCCGAACGCGCGGGCGTCAATGCCCAGCTCATCAGCTACTACTTCGGCGGCAAGGAGGGGCTCTATCAAGCCCTACAGCAGCTCTGGCTCGAGCGCGAGGCGACCTTCAATGACCCCGAAGTACCGCTGGAGGAGCTCGCCGGCCGGTATCTCCACGACGCCCTCAGCGAGCCGCGGCTCGCTCGCCTACTGCTGTGGGCCGCCCTCGACGAGCAGAACGCGGAAGGCGCCAGTCCGAGGACCCAGGTCCGCCAGGACGAGCAGGAGGACGTACGGCGGCGCCAGCGACGAGGCGAGCTTGCCCCCGACTTCGATCCGGGGATGATCCAGCTGATCATGATGGGCGCAATCCTGGCCCCGATCGCGCTCCCGCAAATCACCCGGGAGCTAACCGGCCTGGACCCGGCCGACCCCGAGTTCGAGCGCCGCTTCGCCGAGCAGCTCAAACTGCTGGCGCGGCGGTTGGCGCGGTAGAAGCCGGGCGCAATCGGGTGGTAACGTCCGCTCAAGCCCGAGGGACGCTGCAACGGACGACCTTCCGCCACGCTTGGGCTTGCATCTCGCCACCAGGGCGTCTCCGAAAAGAAAGGGGACCCACGTGCGTCATAACCCGCATCACTTCGTCGACGACCCGGCGATCGTCCGCCGGCTCATCCGCGAGAACCCCTGGTGCATCCTGGTCAGCGGCCATGAGAATCAGCTCGTGGCGTCTCACTACCCCGTCCTGTTGGACGAGGACAGCGACAAACTGGCCGTCTTCACCCACGTCGGTCGACCTGACGACCAGATCCATGGCTTTGGAGAGCGGGAGATCATGCTCATTGTCCAGCGCGTACACGGGTACATCTCTCCGAGTTGGTACGCGCCCAGCGCAACGCGCGCGCCGACTTGGAACTACGCCGTCGCCCACTGCTACGGCATCCCTGAAATCCTCGATGAAGAGCTGAACCTCCGCACGCTGGCGCGGTTGGTGGCGCATTTCGAGCGGCACGTGGAACAGCCGATGATGCTTAACCTTGACTGGGCTGAGCCGGTCGCGCGAGGCACCGTCGGGATCCGCCTACCGATCACCCGCTTTCACTGCAAGGTCAAGATGAGCCAGGACAAGGATCCCGAGACTCAGGGACGGGTGATGGAGGCGCTGCGCGCTCCGGGCCCTACCACCATCCGCGGCTTGCTGAAGAGATGCAGCGGGCTCTTGGCGGCAGCTAGAACCCAAACCTTCCGCGGCCGTCGACCCTCAGCCGCTGCACCACGCTCTGCCTGCCGCAGCTCAGCTTCGCCAGCACCACGAGGACGTAATCACCCCGCCGGTTCGGCGCGTTGAGCGTCTGGGTGTAACGACCCGCGGATAGTGACCCCAAGTTGACCGACTGCACGACGCCGCCGTACGGCGCCGCGAGGAGGATTGTCACCGAATCGGTGTCGTAGCGGAGCCCGAAGAACACCTGGAAGGTATCACCCGCCCTGACGACGGAGGGCGCAAATACGCCCGCAAGCGGCGGCGCGAAGCGGGTTGTGAACGTATTGTCACCGCCATCGGTCATGCCGTCCGGGTTCTGGGCTACGAGTTGGAAATGGTAGGTGGTGCAGGGCGTCAGCCTCCAGATGTCCGCCGAAACCCGCTGTTTCTTTGGGACGTTGCAGTACGGGCTGGGAGGAGTGACACCGAATGGGCACGAGCCGACCGTTCCCGTCCGCGTCTGTGAGCCGTAAAGAGTCGTTGTCCCGTACTCGAAGTAGTACTGCGTGACGTCCCCGCCCCTGACGTTCGGCCCGGCGATACCGTTCAGCCTGGCACTCGTCGCCCGCACGTGACTGGCGTTCCGAGTGATGGCGATCGGCGGAACGTTCACACAATAGGGACTCGGCGGCTTGACTCCCTGTGGGCAGACGATCGTTGCGCTGCCCGACGCGGCCAAGAGCCCGCTGGCAGATACCGCTACCAGGCCGGCAAGGAGCACCAGCCACTTGAGGTGGGAATGCCTCGTCATCTGACTCCTCCTGATCGGTCTCCACCCAGCGCATAGGGCCGGGGCCGTTAGGTACTACGAACCAGGCCCCCCATCACTGACAAGCAGATTCTTCAAAGACGCGCTCAGAGCGACTCGTGACCGGGTGGCGTCGCCTCCTCGTCGATGCCCACCCGTCGGGTGCGCGGCCCGAGCAGCGGGTGACTCGGCAGCTCGGCGGCTGTCCCGATCTGCCACCTGCGCCCGTCTCGACGACGTGTCACGGGCTCGTCTGGGGAGTTGTCGGGCACCCGTGAGGCTAAATCAGGGAGCCGCGGCGGACACGTTTCCGGGCCGAGCGGCCGGGGTACCGGGTTTGCTGGTCCCGGACTCCAAGGAGGATCAACGTCTGCCAAGGAGGTCGAGCATGTCCCTGAAAGTGGCCGCTCCCGTGGCCGTTCGTCACTCATTGAGAGACCTAGCCCTCGGAACCGCGCGTCGTCTCGACGCGGACCTGTGGCGCTACCTGACGATCAGGCCCTTTCTCCGCGAGGTGATCCCCGATCATCTCGAGCAACTGGACCCTGAGGATTATCTCCCCGCGCCCGTGACCCTGGGGACGGGCGTCGATCTTCGAGAGGCCGATCAGCTGGCCCTGCTCACATCATGGCAGGGGCGCTTCGCTTCCTTGTTCGCGGGCCTGAGAGAGGATCCCCAGATCAATACCGAAGCGATCGGGCGACCGTGTCTTCACAACCGGTTCTATCCGACGCCGGACGCCGAGGTCTACGCCGCCATGATCGCAGACCGTAAGCCGCGCAGGATCGTCGAAATAGGCGCCGGATTCAGCACGCGCATCGCCCGGCGAACGATCTCACACGTCGGCAGCAACACCGAGCTAATCGTCATCGACCCAGCGCCTCGCGCTGACGTCTCAAGCTTTGCGGATACGGTCTTCCTGACGCGGTTCGAGGACATCGATCGCCAGACATTAGGGCTTGATGAGCACACGTTGCTGTTCATCGATTCGAGTCACGTCGTGAGCACGGGCGGTGACGTCACAGACCTCTTCTGCCGAGTGATTCCCGAACTCCAGCCGGGTGTCCTCATCCATGTTCACGACATCTTCTTGCCGTACGACTACCCGCCGTCCTACGTTCGACGGCTATACACCGAGCAGTACGTCCTCTGGGCATTACTCGCACGCAACAGCATGTTTCGGGTTCGCTTCGCTGCACACTTCATGTCCCGAAACCACCCAGCCGCCATGCAAGAGGTGTTTGGTCCGATCGTCGGAGTCGACAAGCTTTACTTCGGAGCGTCGTTCTGGATGGAACCGGTGTGAACCGCGCGTGATCGGCGCTCGAGCGGGCTACTGGCGTCGCCAAGTCGGATTTACGAGCCCATCGACTCGATGAAGCCGGGCCTCGCGTATGCCGGGTCGGGGTACGTGTAGAAACCCCGGCCGGCCTTGACGCCGAGGTCGCCGCGATCGACGTACTCTCTGAGAAACACGGCGTTGGCCCGCAGCTGAGGGTCGCCGAGCTGGCGCGCCCAGTAATCGGTAATCGCCCACACCGTGTCCAGACCCACGGCGTCGAGCGCGCCGAGCGGCCCGACGGGTGCCTTGGTGATGTGCATCCATGACCGATCGATGTCTTCGATCGACGCAACACCCTGCTGAGCGAGTGTGATCGCGGCGCTGTTGAGCGCGCTGTACATCGAATTGAAGACGTACCCGTTGTGCTCTCGGTGCAGCTCAACCGGAAGCTGGCCGATGCGCCGTGCAAACGCGAGCACGAGTTGCGTGACCTCCGGTGAGGTGCCGGGGTGCGGCATCACATCCGCGAGGTTGTTGATCCAGACCGGCAGGTGAAAGTGAAGCGCCAATAAACGGTCGGCACGCCCTGACGCCTGCGCGAACTGCGACGGCACCAGTGTTGAGGTGTTCGTCATGAAGATCGTCCGCGGCGGGCAGGCCGCATTGAACTCGGCAAGCACGCGCCCCTTGAGCTCGGGATCCTCGGGCACCGCCTCGCTCAACAGATCAGCATCCTGCGCCGCGGTGGCCAGATCCGTCGTCAACAGGATCCGCGCCTGGGCGGAGACCCGGAGCTCCGAGGTGATCGTGCCCCCGGCTTCGAGCCCGGCCGCATAAGTTTCGATGCGCTCCCTGGCAGCCTCCAGCGCAGCCGGGTCGACGTCGTAAAGCGCGACGTCGTAGCCGTGGCCTGCGCACTGAAATCCGATCTGCTGGCCCATCGTTCCGGCCCCGACGATGGCAACCCGGCGCACGTCCTCGATCTGCATCACCTGGAGTATCCCAATCCGAAGCCCGGCTACTACGAGGTCAGCCTTCTGGCGGTCTCGGCAACGTGCGGGGCAGACCGAACCGCGTAAACACGCTCCCGTCAGAGAACCACGTGATGGCTGAGATCTGACCACCCCCAAGCGTGAGCACGAAGAGCGCGTAGCCGCGCGCGAGGTCGGTGCCGGGCACCGTGGCGTAGCACCCGAACGCGGGCTGGCCATTCGCGCGGGTCGGCACCAGCCGCAGCGGCGTACCGCGTCGCTCCTCGGCGCCGCGCAGGAAGGCGCCGATCGCGTCGGGGCCCCGGTAGGCATGAGGGAGCGGCGGCATCGTCAGCCAGGCTTCGTCGGTCAGGAGCGCGACCATCCCGTCGACGTCCCCATTCTCGACGCTGTCGGCGAAGCGGCCTACGAGCTCGCGCTCGAGCTTTGAGTCCGGGAGCGGCGCCCGCTCGCGCCCGCTCGCCGGCAGGCGGGACTCGAACGCCTCGCGGGCGCGTCGCAGCAGGTTGTTGACCGCCGCTTCTGTCGTGCCCAGGAGATCGGCGGCCTCTGCCGCGCGGTAGCCCAACACGTCGCGGAGCAGCAGCACGGCTCGCTGCTGGGGCGGAAGATGCTGAAGCCCGGCGATGAACGCCAGCGCAACCGCCTCTCTGGTCTCATACCGGACCTCTGGCCCGGGAGCCTCGTCGGCGACCCCCTCGAGCAGAGCGTCGGGGTAGGGCTCGAGCCACAGCGGCTCGTTGAAGCGTGTCGGCTCAGGCAGCTGGGTCATCCACTCCTCTTCCGGACGTCGCCGGCTTGCGCGGAGCGCATCAAGCGAACGGTTGGTGGCGATCCGGTAGAGCCACGTGCGAACCGACGCGCGCTCTTCGAACTGCCCGAGGCCCCGCCACGCCGCGAGCAGCGTCTCCTGGAGCAGGTCCTCGGCGTCCTGGGTCGACCCGACAATCCGATAGATGTGCAACTGAAGCTCGCGCCGGTGGGGGTCGGTCAGTTCGCGAAACGCCTCCTCATCGCCATCACGCGCGCGGGCGAGCAGCGGCGCAGTCACGTTCGCATCCTCTCTGAGGGTCTCGTTTTCACCCGCATCCAAAGTACTGACGTCCCGCTCCGCCGAAATTCGCCGCGCAGTTTTCGCCTGGGCGCTCGCCTCATCGAACAGCAGGCAATAGTCCAATCAAAGGAGAACCGAGATGGCAAAGATCGTGATCAGCACCAACGTCTCGCTCGACGGTGTAGTTCAGGATCCGGACGGCGAGGAGGGGTACGGCCGCGGCGGCTGGTTCGGCGAGTCCGGCGGCAACGACCTCGAGCAGTGGGCGCAGATCGAAGCCGCGGAGGCAACCCGGACCGACGCGCTGCTGCTTGGCCGCCGTAGCGACGAGTGGTTCGGCTCACGCTGGCCAGCCCGTCCCGGCGAATGGGCCGACCGGCTGAACCGCATGCCCAAGTACGTCGTATCCGCCAGCCTCGAGGAGCCCGTCTGGCAGAACACCACGATCCTGCACGGCGACGCGCTCGCCGAGGTGGCCAAGCTCAAGCAGGAGCTCAACGGCGAAATCGTCGTCTACGCCAGCTATGAGCTCGGACAGGCGCTGATCGAGCACGACCTCGTCGATGAACTTCGGCTGTTCGTCTTCCCGGTCCTCGTTGGCGCCGGCAAGCGCCTGTTCGGCGAGACCACCGCCAAGAAGCCCCTGCACCTGCTCGACACCAGGAGCGTCGGTGACGGGCTCGTCTACCTCACCTACGAGTTCGTCGCGTAGACGAAATCATGCCTACGCTCCGGTGTGATGGCGCGCTTTCTCGTCACCCGAGCGCCCGGCCCCGCGTGGGACTGCGCCAAGCCAACTCGCGAGCAGGCCGGCTGGGACCCACACGCCGCGTTCATGGACGCCCTCGCCGACGAGCGGTTTGTCGCGTTCGGGGGGCCAGCCGGCGACGAGGACAAGGTGGTCCTGGCCGTGGATGCGCCCGGAGAGGCGGCCATCCGTGCCCGCCTCGAGCTCGACCCATGGGCCGATGCCCGCCTGCTGGTCACGCTGAAGGTCGAACCGTGGGCGATGTGGCTGGGCGCGGATCAGCGTCTCCCCGCCAGCCCGCTGGTTCCTCTGTACCTCGTCGCGTACAGCCCCGGGCCTGACTGGGAGGCCTCGAAGCCGCGTCGCGATCAGGCAGGCTGGGGCGCGCACGGCGAGTTCATGGACGCGCTCGTCGCGGAGGGCGTCGTCATCCTCGGTGGACCGCTCGATGAGGAGCGAGCGATGCTCGTCGCGCATCAGCCGGACGCGACGCGTCTGCGCGCGCGGCTTGCCGAGGACCCTTGGTATGACCGCGTACTCATGATCGAGGAGATCGCGGAATGGAGCCTGTGGCTTGCGCCGAGACCCGGGCGAGAGCCTCGCGACATGACATGATCTCGCCGTTCCGCTGACCCTGGAAGGAGCTGCGTGCGATGAGCGCGATGCGCGAGACGATGGCGACACAGCCCGAGGTGCTCCGGGAGATCCTCGACGATCGCCGCGGCCTCGAGGCTGCAGCGCAGCGACTTGGCGGCCGGCGGGTCTTGGTGGTGGGGACCGGCACCAGCTGGCACGCCGCCAACCAGGGTGCCTGGTGGCTGCGGATGGCGGGCGTTGACGCGTGGGCGGTTACCGGCGCCGATGCCGCCAGCAGCAATCCGGCACCCGGAAGCGGCGACGCGCTGCTGCTGCTCAGCCACCGGGGAACCAAGCTCTTCACCTCAGAGGTGCTCGAGCACGCTCGAGCGGCGGGCGTTCCGACGGTGGTCGTCTCCAAGCGTGGAAACCCGGATGCCGACCTGGAGACGGTGCCGGAGGAGGTGTCCGCGGCCTTTACGGCGAGCAACCTCGGCGCTCTGATGCGGGTTGCGCAGCTGGCTGAGCAGCTCGGTGCCTCCCTCGGGCGGCTCGGCGACGTTCCGGACGCCGTGGCCAGAGAGCTCGAGGCGGGTTCCGTCGGTGTGAAGCCGCCCGCGCGGATGCTGGAGTTCGCCGGGGTCGGAATCAACGCCTGGACGGCTGCCGAAGGGGCGCTCAAGATCCGCGAGACCGCGCTGGTCGCCACCGAGGGACTCGCATGCGAGTCGATTCTCCATGGTCCGGCGGTGGCGCTCGGTGCCGATGATTCGCTTATCTGCCTGGACAGCGGAACCGGATCTGACCGCCTGCGGCAACTCGCGGACGTCGCGCGGGCGCAGGGCGCCGTGGTTTACGAGTTTTCGCGTCCCGAACTCGGCGAGGCGCTCTCGGTATTTCCGCTCACCGTGATCGTCCAGAAGATCGCCGCCGAAGGCGCCGAGGCATTGGGCACCAACCCCGACAAGTTCGGGCGTGACCTGCCGGGTCGAGACGCCGCCTGGAGCGCGATCAAGCTATGAGCTTCCAGACGAGCCGCCTCCCACCGATTAGTTAACACAGCGTCCTCGGTCATAACCGGCGCTGAGAGTGAACGACCGAGAGAGTGGGAGACGCCGTGCGCAAGCTTGTGTTGTCGATGGGAATGTCGCTCGATGGATTGGTTGCTCGCCCGGGACGATTCGGGGCGGGAGGTTGGGGACTCCCTCCCGACGATCCGGCGCTCAAGGAGCGCAAGCTCGGCTGGATGAATGACGTTGACCTGCACCTCATGGGGCGTAACACGTATGAGGAGATGGCCGGGTTCTGGCCGATCTCGGACGACGCCTACGCGGCACCGATGAACGAGATACCGAAGGTAGTGTTTTCCCGCACGCTCGAGCGTGCCGACTGGGCGGAGTCGCGGATCGCGCGCGGCGAACTGGCCGGCGAGATCGCCACGCTCAAACGCGAGCCGGGCAAGGACATGCTCGCGTGGGGCGGCGCCGTGTTCGCGCAGTCGCTGACCCGACTCGGACTCGTCGACGAGTACCGCCTCATCCTGCAGCCCGTCGCGCTCGGAGACGGACTTCCCCTGTTCAAGGGCCTCAGTGCGCCGCTGCGACTCGAGCTGATCGAGGCCGAGACGTACCCCACCGGGGCGGCGTTGCACATCTACCGCCCACCGGCCGGGGTGTCGTGAGTCAGTCCAGCAGCGCCGCGTAATTCATCGCCCTGCGAATTCTTTTCGCCGCGATGGAATAGGGCCGCGCCGCGCTGCGTCTTACCGAATGTTGGCGCCCACTGGGGCCAGGAGACAGTTCTTCTCTCGCCGGGCGCGGACGCTTTCACTCTTCCGATAAGGAGCAGTCCCATGTCTGATACGCATGCCACTCGGCCTGCGCACGATGTTGCGCGCGCTTCGAAGCCTGGGCGCAGGGGCCGCCTGACCAGGTGGGCACGCATCGCGGCGGCGAGCGGCGTGGAGTACGTCCACGACGGCGACCGGCGTGAACAACTGGTCGGCTTCTATACCGACGCCGCCGGCAACGTGGACGGACTGCTCGCCACGCCGGTTCGTAATCACCACGGCTCCTAAGCAGACCTCAAGCCCGCCCCCAGGCCAAGCCCGGGCCGCCCGCATGCGGCCCGGGCTTCGGTGTTGGGAGCGGCTCCGCGAAGGCGTGCTCGCGTCGGGCGGGCCGCTTCGATTGGCGACCCGAGCAATGCTTGCCGGCGGCGGTCGACGCGGTGATAGGGTCCCCGACCGGTCTAAAAACGCTGGACGACCCTGGGAGGGGGCTATGCCTTCAATACGTCGTCGCTTTGCCGTAATCGCCGGTGGGACCGTGTCCGTGGCCGGGCTCGCGGCCCTGGCACTGTTGATCATTGGCGGCGCGCCGGTGGCATCCGCGCACCGGGCCACCAAGGCCCAAATTGCCGCCAGGCCCGCCGCGACCGAGTTTCATCCGATCCTCACGCCGTACCTGCATCCCGCTACGTCAGGCGTGAAGCCCGAGGTCGCGACCGCGGGAACGTCGTCACCCTGGACGACGCTGGTTAACCCGCCGCCTTTCGGGACGCCGGGCACCATGCTGCTCGAGAGCAACGGGACCGTGCTCGTCCACGACGAGCCCGACAGCCTCACCACGAGTGGTACGCCGCAATGGTGGAAGCTCACGCCCGATGCGAGCGGCAGTTACATCGATGGGACGTGGAGCCCGATCGCGTCGATGCCCGCGAATTACGGGCCGCTGTACTTCGCCTCGGCCATCCTGCCCGACGGCCGCATGATCGTCGAGGGCGGCGAGTACAACGAAGACGACAACGGCGGAAACGGAGTGTGGACGGACCAGGGCGCGATCTACGACCCGGTCGCCAACTCCTGGCGTTCCGTCGCACCGCCACCGGGCTGGACGAGCATCGGCGACGCCGCGAGCGATGTCCTCGCCGACGGCACCTTCATGCTCCAGCAGCCGTGTAACAACTGCCTCACGGAGCCGGACCCAACCGTCGATGACGCGTTGCTGAACGCCAAGAACCTGACCTGGAAGGTGAT
>Ga0335074_10005294_pt1 | contig 17832 bp, 12 predicted proteins | sample Lox_Sample_23_FD_206715 | JGI IMG/M metagenome (GOLD analysis project Ga0335074, IMG submission 206715) | Soil microbial communities from Loxahatchee National Wildlife Refuge, Florida, United States - Lox_Sample_2.3 | ecosystem: Environmental > Terrestrial > Soil > Wetlands | place: USA... | reverse complement strand
GCTACAAACGTGTACAAAACCCAAGCTGCTTTCCGCTGTTTCAAATTTGCATTTTCTTGGTCTGTTAATAGCATCATTCCTTTTGTAAAGTTATGTCTATAGGCCGATTTGACTTTCCGCACTGCATAGCTGAATACCACATTTTTATTTGCTCTCTCAATGGTTCCATGCCTTATAGCTATAATTTATGCATCATGTGAAACTTGACTGGCGACCTCGAGCTAAACGCTTCTTAACGAACGTTGAGCTTGTCCCCACTCATTCCCGTCACTCCAAGAGGTGGTTAAAATCTTAGTGAAAAAGGTCCCTTAAGACACAGTTTGCTTAACAATTACGGATTTACTTGACGACAAAAACTTTCTTAACGACGACAGCTTGATGAACGACGATAGCTTGCTCAATGACGAGACAGGCACGTGTTAGGGTGATGATTTAATGTCCCCAGGTAGAAAAGCGGGGCTTGCGGAAATGAGGATCTTTTGTCCTGACGAGGCGCATCTGCAAGGCACCTTTGTTCAACCAATCATGTGTAGTTATGTACCTTGCATCCTACAATGAGGCTGAGACTGCGTTTAATAAGTTCCTTCCTATCTTCCTTTTTTTTTTTCTCTTCACTGTACCTCTTCCATTTTCCTATTTTCCAATGTATGATTGTCGGCGTTGCTTGTTCATGTTTTCGCACAAGCAAATAATTCATCTCACATTTTTAAAACCTGAGGAAACGGCCTGTTGATACGGTATCACCGCGGGCATGTCTTTCCTAAGTTTTCTTTCAGATCAGCCTGAAGACATCCTTCGTGATATGAGCCGTTTTGATATGTGATGGGTGAGTTACGCATCCTTGTTCTAAAATTTCCATCTCTGGTTAATAAATACTAAGGATGAGTCATAACTTGGTCAGCCTCCGATTTACAGGTACAGCTCCTTCGTTGGTAGGGCCAATTCATACTTCCTTGTGGAACGATAACTTCGACGAAGCGGTTGAAAAAGAAGACGTGGCTGTTGCCTCATATCTTGAAATGGCATTCTTGGGTCATGGATCATTACAGCCATCTGAGACAGGAGATATAAATATGTTAGAGCCACCAAGCGTTTGACGATCAATCCACCGAAGTAGTGAAGTCATCACATTTGCGGCGAGACAAACCTCGCATTTACTCTAACGAAGAATGGGAAGAACAAAGAGAGCTTTTCGAGAGGTTATATTTACTCGAGGACAAGCCTCTCAGGGTAGTGGCCAAAATAATGAAGGAACGATTTTTGGATTCAATGCCACATGAGTACCTGTTCACGGTGTTCTGTAAAGAACCTCTTTTAATAAGATCCAGCTTCGCTGAAATGACCTTCCGTGACGTAGAGTCAAGCAATATAAAACGAGGATAAATCAATAGTGCCTCGAAAATAACATCAAGCAACATGAGATGATGACAATCGTACGGAAACGACAAAGGCGGAGAGCAATCTATAACAAGGATGGCGCGTTTCGTGTTCGAGGGCGCGAAGTCGAGGCCACTAAGATCGACCGCTTTATCAAAAGACAGGCAACTACCAACAAAGAACCTTTCTCAGTTACTGGTCCAGCTGCATGTGAGCCGACCCTCGAGCCTTATCGAGCTTTCCTGATAACTTCATAGCAACAATATCTGCCATAAGTTGCTATACGCTAGGCAACGGAGGCCCTCGGAGCCTGTCAATGACTCCGATTTTACTAGAGGAAGATCCGGCTGAAAACATGTCTGGTATTCTGATATCGACAGTGCCTTCTGATGAGACATCAAATCAAGCATTTGAAATAAGTTTACTGGAGCTGAACGATTGTCTTTATGAATACTTTCCGCTAGACTTATATGACTGGATGCCTCCCGTCGATGCAATCTACTGGCTACATCTCGTGCACCATTTGCCGCCAACTTTAAAGGCATTAGAATTCAACGAACATGCCTCTTCGACTGCCGCTTAGTCGTGCAGCGTCCTTCCGTAGACATAAGAACTGCTTGTACCTAATAGACCTGGTGGCATAGACAAGTAGGATTTGTTAGCTTGTCGTATTGAGGGAGGAAAGATACGCGTGACCAGATTTAAACATATAATTGTGATGAATTGAGATCTGCGCTTGTGAAGTTGGAGGGGCATAGGATTCTGTACATCTATCAAATACATCTAAGATATGAAGAAGGGTGAGATTCGCGATCCTGGTCTCGTCAGCAATCTTGCTACCCTAAGAAAACAAATAGCAAGACGAAAATGAGCCGTTTCAGACTTTGCCTTTTGATCTCATGCTCAACCAGCAACATGCGAAGCATGAGTGTAAATTGTGGCTGAACAGTGTCGGTTTACCAGAGCTGAGCTTTCCTCATTTGACGTGTATGATACAAAACAGAGGAACATAATGGACTCACCTGCAAGAATAGATTCAAAATCATAGACCGTATAATTATAAGTATATGATGTCCCATGTTTCAGGTCATCACCGCATCATGGAAGCCGCACGTGGGGCCCTCGTGATGATGGTTTTAGAAATGGGTCCTTAGAGTCCTCTAGACGCACACATCGGAATCGCCAGCTGAGTAGCGCATATGTCGAGCTGGCGATGATTTGAGCTGTGGTCTTTGTATCGGAAGGAGAGAAAGGGAGATAAAAAATGCAGGGTACTGTTCAGGCTAAGGATTGTAGAGCCTGTGGGGAAGCTCTAAGCGAGCTATCGGCTTCATATTTCTCCTGCTTCTCTTTCAACCGTGCTTTTGGACAAGACTACCTAGTACACCACAAAAATACTCTCATATAGCTATTCGCCTATTGGAGAATAAACAGATATCAGAAGCTATCTCAATTTTGGATCCAGATTTCCCGAACCTTTCCTCGTACCCTTCTTCGTATTCGAAAACGTGCACGCCTATCCATCCACAATCCTTTGGCTACACAGGCTCCTTGTGACACAGGGCTTGGGCTTCGACCTTGCGCCAATCTCTTCAATCCAATACTAATGGATAAGGACAATCTATGGACTCGTCGTTCGAAGTATGGTCCCCAGAGTCCCCAATCATATAATCTGCGAATAACTCATGCTGTCTCCAATAGCTCCAGCAAGCTGTCCCTATCCACCCCTTCAGCCTCCTCCATTTCCACCTCAACCACCCAGAACGACCATCCAACCCGAAACTATACACTCTCCAAGCGATACGGCGGTGACATCTCGTCGCACGGGAAGTCTAACCCTTTCAATGCAATATCTTCTCCCACAACTGTTGTCCCCTCTCCAACTACTGCCGCATCAAGCGCATTCGGTCTGGGCTCAGGAGCGTTTGCATCTTTTGGAGCCTCAAAGACTCCAAAGTCTCCTGGCAACGCATTGGACTTTGGGGGTGTCCTTGGGGGAACCAAGACTCCTACCGCGGAGAAGAGTCTCAAGGAGACCTCTCTAACGAAAACTATTGCGCCCAAAGCATCAAATGCATCCCTCACAGGCTCTAAAAATGCAACACCACCACCTACGCACATATTGAGGCATAGCTGGGTATTTTGGTTTCGTCCACCAATTTCAAAGTCGAACGGGTATCTGGAGTATGAGAAGACCTTACACCCGATGGCTGGCTTCAATACGGTCGAAGACTTCTTCACCATTTACTGCCATCTCAAGCGACCTTCAACTCTGCCACTCGTGTCAGATTACCACCTCTTCAAGAAAGGCATCAGACCAGTCTGGGAAGATGACGAGAATAAGAACGGCGGCAAGTGGATCGTGAGGTTGAAAAAGGGTGTTGCTGATCGGTACTGGGAGGATTTGGTATTTGCCATTGTTGGCGATCAGTTCGCTGAAGCAAGTGAGGAAGTTTGTGGAGCGGTGCTAAGCGTCAGAAATGGAGAGGACATCCTGAGTATTTGGACTCGTAACGATGGAGGAAGAGTTCTGAAAATCAGGCAGGCACCTCACTCTTTAGAATCAAAACTGTCCAGTACTGACATACGCCAAAGGGAGACAATGAAACGCATTTTAGCATTCCCTCCGGACACGAAAGTCGAATGGAAGAGTCATGACTCTAGTATACAGCAGCGCTCTGCCATTGATGATGCTCGCAAGGATAGATCCAATAATGCCAATCACCATTCCGAGAAGCGTAATGGCATCAAGGAGGACTATGTTGGGGAGAAGAAACAGTCTTTATGATCCATCAAGGCGTAAGCTCCTTACGATACTGATCATTTGACTCATTCGCTGTATTACTACTTGATTGCATTTGTCTGGAAAAAGCGCGGGCGGTTTACTTGGGGTTTATGAAGCGGATGACTTGTCCGGTCTGTACCATAGGAGCATACTGCCGGCATTTCTGTGCTATGTGCTCGAATGAGATCAAAATGATTTAAGAATGGCACTTTGCAAATCTCGAATGCATTGCGAACGTGAGAAATTGTCTTGGTCCTTGATTGCTATGAATAAATCAACATTATACCCAAAGTCGCAAGCACCACATCTCCCTTACTTTAAGCATTGCAATTCTAAATTTACTCTCACTTCTCAACAATATCTACATAGGATCGCCTTTCAGGCACCTTGTTTCACAAGCAACAAGCAACAGCCCACCGTTCCTGTTCACTTTACATTCAACAACCAGACCTGAGTTTTCAGGTGCCTAACTTTATCAGACTCATTATTCATATTGACGTATTCCCTCTTCAGCATCATAATCCACGGTGTTCTAATATGAAGGGCTGGCTGCTTCAAAAAACACTGGGACAATCAAGTCTCTTCTCATAATCATTCGAAGGCTCATCATTTCAGTATAATGATAGGTTTTCCAGTTAAGATATGGGATTCCTGGAGGAGCGATCACGAGGAAAGAAAATACAAAGAATGGGTTGCGGCATTGCCTGAGACTGGTGGAGATGGCTTACACAAGCGAAGTAACTCAGCTCCCGCAGAAGAAAGCGGACATCACCTGCATGTCCACCACATACTCAGCCAATCTCTTAACAACCTTAAGTCGCGGCCACTCGAAACCTCAAAGAGAAAAAGATTTCAAGCTTCGCTCTTCGATTGCCCAGGAAGATGCCCCTATGAGTGGCCAAAATTCAGCATTAAGATACCTACCAAAAAGGATGTCGACGACTGCCAGCCAAAAATGCGGGAAACCTCCGGCACTGAACGCAAGCGCAAGAAACACCAGCACAGTAGCGACCTTACGTCTCCGATAGAACCAGAAGATGTTACTTCCCCTCAATCTTTAGAAGAATTAACAACCTTGCCATCTGTACGTATCTCCGGCGCGTCGTAGTTGCGGCTGCCATCTCGGTTACTCTTGCCCCGCTGACCTCAATATAGAATATCGAAAATGAGGGTGTTGCAACGAGCTGCAAGCGAATAAAACTTAGCACGCCGCAGATCAAGAAGTTCCATCACAATAACGTCTTCGAGCCTCTATCACGCTCTAGGCAAGCGGGCGTGAGATCTATGGATAATTTAGGGGACGCCTTGACGTTGGAAAACAGCCCAACGACAGCGAATGCTGATGGGGTGGCACGCGAGCAGAAGACACTTTCTAGGAACGGGAACGCAACCAAGAATAAGTCATCAGGCGGGTATGAATAAAAGGCACACCCGCAATATGCTGATTGCTGATTCCTGCTATATAGGAGTTTCTTCGCTAAATATAAGAGACCTGCGAATCATTTGCCTGACTACGGGTATAATTCCTATAATTTTAAGAGCCTAGTCTCAGAAGAATCACTGACGGAGTGTCTATGTAGCCCTCCAGCCGTCCAAACCGCTGTAGCAATAGCACCTAGTAGAGATAAGATAATAGCGGGAGAGAAGGTTGTGGACAATCCTAGTCTTGCTCAGCTGAACATAACTGACAGACTGGCAGACTAGCATTTCCGGATCATTTAGACCTGTCAATACTTTACAACGCAACAATAACCTACCTCGTCCAACTCAAAAGAAGGTGTTCGACCTCCACCAAAATAATTCCATTAGAGCGTCAGATGAGTCCCGTGCAGCTAAGAGGCAGAAAGTCGGCACAGAAAATTTGGCTCGAAGAGAATCTTCCGCCAACGTTATCGACATATCTGGGGATGGAAATCATGTCGTAACAGGGTGTAATATGTCATCGACAAGCTCAACTCCCAAGACAGTACAGAGTGTCAGCTCACGATCTCATCATCAAAATCTATCACCTGTAAGCAGGTTAGGCGAAGTAAATGAATACAACAGAACCGAAGCCATGGTTGGTTTTGATGCTCGAAAGCGGAGGAAGGTCTGTGACGAGCCTGAACGCAGAAATTCATTCCGAATAGAGATGGAGAGTGGCCCACACCAACGGCGCACTTCGATTATGTCCGAACCATCAACCCTAGTAAGCAAAGGAACACCACCTGCGAGTGTAAATGGCGTAGGTAAGAACCTTATTTTGATTGAGGATTTCGAACGTGATGAAATGGTGGAAGTAAGCCAAGCTCCGAGAGCATCTCAGGGCCGGGCACGAAAGGCAACTCCAAGACTAGAACCAAATAAAGTCTCAGAAACGGCAGAGATTTCGAAATACTTTGGTAAGCCTGAAAAACGTGTTACAGCCCAAAATGGCTCTCCGGACACTGTAGTGTCCAGTGCCTCGTCAGGGAGTACTGCTGAAGTCTCGGAAAGAGAGGGAGGCTCTGCTGGCAGTGCAGTCGATGAAGTTCAATTCCTAGAGGAGGATAGTGTTGACTTGGTGAAACCTGCTGTTAGCCCTGTAAGGGTAGATCAAAAGGCTGAAAGCAGCGTCGTGAAACCTACTAAGCCAAAACCGGAGAGTCTCTCTGAAGATGGAGACATTCCTCAGAGTGCATTCTTTGGAGTACGGACGAAGAAAACCCAGAGTCCAACCAGTCGGATGCTAAAATCAGAGCTCAGCTTCGAAATCGCCTATATGCAGTCAGGTCAGAAGGGTTTCATTGTCAACGACGCCTGTGTGCCCTGGAAACTTCAATACGATCATGATAAGAACGAGTTCGATATTATCGCTAATGGTGAATCTGTCCATGAGTTTTATCCGAGCTTGGTCTTAAAGCTTGAAAAGATTCATGTTGTTAAGTACTGCCATGACAGCTTGAAGGTTGTAATTTCGCGAGCAATGGAACCAAGCATCGGTGCAGCAGGGCAGGTTCTTATTGAGATGAATAAATTGGGAGATGGCAACCGACTTGCGCAAAGTCTAAGAAAACTGAATCACACCATCAAGCTCTCACCATGCGGAAGGTTAGTTTCTCCTGTTCTGAAAGTGTTCTCTCCTAACAGATTTCCCTTTAGCTATGAGCAGCTGGATAATATTTTCACTACGGCTCTAAAGTCCATTCCTCTCGTAAGCAAGCAGCCCAAAGATATCGCCCTGCTTACGGTCAAGGAAGCTCGTCGTGTCGAAGAATGGAGCCAGCCAGCAAACATTGGGAGACGACGGAATAGTACCGCTGAACAAGACAGTTCAACCCAGATTCGTAGACAGTCAGTCGCCAACAGAATGCAACTGAACTCACTTCCAGACGCCTCTGTCCCATCTCGTATCCCAAGAGTCGTATTACCTGCTAGGAATGAGCTTTTGAGCTCAAGTCGGCTAAGTACAATGAAAAAGGTGGACTTCTATGGCTCTCGACCCGCAACGCGTGCTTCCTCAGGGCAATGGGATAGTGAGCAGCAATTTAAACTACCTAAGTCCCGGTCACCCAGCCCAGTGAGATGGACGGCAGAACATCCACGCTGGAAAGAGGAACATTCATGGGAAGCGTCTCTGACGTTCCCAATGGAAGGCAAAAAAAAGGCTACGGTTGATGCCAGAGATATCGAAAGACTTGATGAAGGAGAGTTCTTGAATGATAACCTTATCGCGTTCTATCTTCGCTATCTTGAGGATGTGCTCGAAAAGTCTCGGCCGGAGCTCGCTCAACGGATCCATTTTCACAACACCTTCTTTTACGAAACTCTCACCAAAGGGAAGGTTCGAAGTAACAATATCAACTACGAAGCGGTCAAGCGATGGACGTCTAAAGTAGACCTCTTTTCCTACGACTACATTGTTGTGCCAGTCTGCGAGAAGCTTCATTGGTATGTTGCAATTATCTGTAACGCCCCAAGACTTCTTCAAACGGACGTTCCCGAAATTCCAAAGTCTCAGGATGCAGATGAGCACACAGTACTACCCGTCAATGCCGCACCAGATCCAGTATTTGAAGAAGACAACGATGAATTTGAAGCTTCAAAAATGTCTGACAATGGCAATGAAGTTGCCGAACCTAAATCAGCTTCCCCTTCCGTCATAGCACAAGTTGAACAGATGTCACTTGAGGATCAAGAATGGCCCGAACCTGATGCTCTACCAGACATCCCACGGCCTGGGATTGCTCAGTTGCGTGGCCTGCAGGCGAATAGAGAACATAATGAAAATCCAATCGGAAAGGATGATTTTGAGAACCTAGGCCAAAATGAAGATATTCGCCCGAAGGGAAAGAAGCCCAAAAGGAAGTCAATGCCACCTCGGAAGTATGATCCCAGTGATCCGCGTATCATCACACTGGATTCACTGGGACAAGCTCACTCTCCAACATGCTCAAATCTAAAGGAGTATCTTGTTTGCGAAGCACAGGCAAGGCACAATGTTGAAATAGCGCCTGGTCGTCTGGGAATGACGGCCAAGGGGCTACCACAACAGAGCAACTACTGCGACTGCGGTGTCTTTGTGTTAGGCTATATTAAGAAATTCTTGGACAACCCTGACGAATTTGTCTACAACATCCTTCAAGGAGAAATGGCTGAAAACAGAGCTTTTGCTATAATCGAAGCATCAAGAATGCGCAGAGAGATTCGAGAGCTTATATTTCGTCTGCAGGCCGAGCAGATTCGAGAAGAGAAAGGTCGTCGTGGGGCTAAGAAGAAAGCTAAAAAAGGGTCTGACACTGAACCTCAACCTAGGGTATCAAGTAACCTGTTGGGTAGTAATTCAGAGCCCGCTACCAGCAAATCCCCGAAGGCGGCTAGACCGGAAATTGACTCAAATAGCTCGAACTCGAGTGAACTAAACGTGCAACAAGCCGCTCGGTCAGTGACTGGCAAAGTCAGGGCTAAATCTCCGAAAGCAAGACAGCCATCCCCAGCAGCGACAAGTGGTCAAGAATCAGGTCCAGTGGAAGATATAGAGCCGCATCCTATTGACACATTAGGAGGAAAGAGGTCCAGATACTTTCCAAAGGGTGCAAATACTCCGGAAACGGCGGCACATGAAAGTGAAATTATGGAAACGCCGGCTCCAGCCGTAGAGAACGAACCTATTCTAGCGAAAGGATCATTGTCCCGAGATAAAGATCATCTCAGTTCTCCAAGGAACTCCAGAGAGTCATCTATTCAGCTAGAGAGTCCATTGCATCCTGATTCCATGGAAGGCAACTGGCTCAAGTCACCTAACCGTAACGCAGAGGCACAGTTCGGAACACACAACACGTTCAAAGCGTTCACTAAAAGCCCTGATTCCCCTTTTCAAAACACTCGTTATCAGAGGCGAATTGAGAAGACATCTAAGCATAATCCTTTAGAGATTAGTGACTCCCAAGAAGAGAGCCAATTTGAAGTGTGGGAAACCCCCACTAGACAAACGCAGCATGATGACTCTTTCGAGGATATTCTAGAGTTGCCCACAGAACCTCGGAAACCAAAGACTTTCGTTCTAGGTGACGATCACAACCTCGACCCTGAGGTTGTGTCTCCAAACAGGATTGTGAGGCGAAAGGGAGGTGCACGCCGCTAAAGTAACTTTTCCTCTTTTATACTATTCTGTACTTTGCATAGCTACTGGCGTTCTATTCCGGTCACACTGGTATTTCAGTAGGGTTTGCTGCATCGAATGTGGCCTGTGGGTCATAAGTTCAGGTGTTGGTGGACGTGAAGCTGGGGAGTTAGAAGACAGGACATATCAGCAATGTTGTAGAATGACACTTTGCTCAGAGAGATAATATATGCACGTAGACTTCAAAGCCAATAAAGGCCATCAGTTGCTTTCCAGCTAGCAATGACTTTCAAAACGCGTACGTATATTCGTTAATATATTTGTAGGTTACGTTCCTTACTTCTACACCTTTCCTGTGAATACTTTAATGAACTGTGACGTCCTTATCGAGAAATCGCGACTTTACGAATTATATTCTGCCGGGTTTTACCGCCAGAACCAAACGCGGTTCACCTACCTCTTTCATGCCCATTCTGTCCCCTTCATCTAGTAGTACCACAGCAGCAGTTTGCGGCGCGCTTCCCCTCATCGTTCTTCCTCCCGCTGTCGTTCGATCTTCTGATATCGTTCTCAATTCCTGATGTCGTTGTTGTGAAGGCACACGCTCACCATGGCTGAGCTTCTCGCGGCTGCAGCCCAGATCCCCATCGCACAACTCACTCCGGACCTCTCAGCGCCTTCCACAAGATATATAAGAGCAATTGTGACACTCATCTGGCCATACAGCTCCTCAAATTCGACACTCACGGTACTCCTCGCGGAGCCTGACTTTCGATTGAGAAGAACAAGGGGCCAGGTTCGTGTCCAATTCTCGGGATCGAGCGCCCGTAACGTCTTTGAAGCTAGAATTGGAAGCGGAGATGAGGTCATACTAAGTCTCGATGGTGTTGAGTGGACTAAAGATGAATCTGCTGGCCATACTCCTGGGCGCAGCATTGATTGGGAGCTCAGATTCTCAGAGAGACTAGTTCTTAAGGTATTGATCACTTCGACTCTGGATCATCTGTATCATTATTTTGACGTCATTTTAGATCCAGCAAAATGAAAGTGACAGAATCACGCTCCTTGATATCGACCATCCGATTCCAAGACCTCAACCAGAGGTAGTACAAGATATACCAGAACCAGAGCCTTTACCCTCGCCATCGAAGTCAACCGCCTCTAAAGCTGGCAAACCTGGACTTATCAGATCTGAGACCAATGAGTGGTCATCACCTGCATTCGTGAAACGCGCACGAATTTCCTATGGCTCTCTTTTTGAGTCAGGTTATGACATATTTGCAGAGGAAGATGGGACGGTTCAGGGGAAAGGAAGGAAACGTACACGGTTTAGTCGCGAAAGTGGCACCTGGAGGTACAGCAGTCGTTCACAAAGTCCTGAACCCAGTCAAGCCGATGAAGATATGGTGGACTCGGGCTCTCTGGAGCCCGACGAGGAACATAAACCTGTTATGACCGACGAAGGATGCCAGACACTCGGACTTGAGGACGATAATGCTATCGAAGCTTTGGCAGACCTTTCCGGACAGCAAGCATTTGCTGTGATATCAGAGGACAGCTTAGGCATTCATGAAGTCCGCGCAACAGGGTTTACAGGAGATCTTGGCAAATCTGAAGCTTCTGTTGAAATGCGACCGCCGCCGATACCTCATGTCCCCATAGGTGACGATACTCAGGAACAGACCGCTAAGCAGCAAGCCTCTACTTGTAATGCAGATAATGTGAGGGGATCCGCACAAAATGACCCGGTTCCACCTAATACCCAATCCGGTACACCCCCACTTGAGCGTTCCAATCCTGTTGTGAATGAAACTCCTCAACAAAGTACTACTGATGAAGTTGAAGATTTTTATGGCCTCGGCCCCACAGCAGATGGCTGTTCACGACATGCAACTCCTGAGGCAGGTGTCGATCTGACGGCATCAAGCCATGATGATGTACAATTAACACCCGATAACAATCATTATGAGCCTCCACATGCTCCTCAAGAACGTCAAAATGCCATCACCTACCCGAAACTTCCAAGTCGCTCAACCTCGCCGGATAAAATTATTGATTCCACATTACAGGTGTATCCAGAACCTGATATTGATGTTAATTATGACGTTGCTGCTCAATCCGGTCCATATTTCGGTGAACAATTCCAGACCTACCCGGATATTGACGGTGACCATCTCGATCAGCTGTCTGAAGGGCATTGGGATATGCACACAGAGAACATCCGTTCGCCTAACACGATTTCACTAGCAGAGCACGAGATTCCGCATGATATGCCCATACAGAAACTGTCAGCAAGTCACCTTAGCACTGGTATTGCGATGTCACGTTCGCAAAGTGGCCATTCAGAAATGATCGATCTGACTGAAGACAGCGACGGAGAGGTACAGGCTCCCGCAGTAGGCTCGCAGAAAGATGGAGAAGAAGCAAATGAGCAATTCTCTCAGAATGGTCGAGTCGATGGTCGATCAGGTAATGAAGAGGAGGGATACGAGAATCTCTTTTACAATGAAGACAGGTCGGAATCTGAGGGAAACGAATTCGATTATGACGACGAAGATAATATGAGACATCCGATCAAGCATCTGGCGCCTGGTGAAGTGGCGGACGATGACGAAGAAGAGGATTTTGAGGACGATGAAATAGAGGAAGAGGAGTTCGAGGATGAGGAAATGGAAGAAGAAGGCTCTTATGACGACGAGGATGCAAGTGATGAAGAGGCTGCCTCTACTGCCGTAAAGCATCCACAGAGAGATGAGCCCGAAGTGATAGACTTGTTGTCATCGGATGAAGAGGACGAAGACGAGGAGGATGACGATGATGCTGACGGAGATCCACCGGAAGAAAATGCTGCAGCAAGAATGAATAAATTGAACTCTATGTTTGTTGAAGAGGAAGAGAGCGACATCGAAGCTGAATCAGACGTCGAAAATTCCGAAGGGGAAGTAGTCAAAGATGGATATGCAGAAAAAGATCCTCTGAACGAACCTCGACTCATTCCTTTTGAGGAATCGGCTAAACCGACTACGATGAAAGACTTGGAAGAGTCAGTCGAAGGGTCCACATCGGAAGAAGACGAAATCGAGAACGCAGACGAAAGAGACGAATACGCGAACAGTCAAGATGTTCCATCAAGTGCAGTGGATGCCGCTAGTCATTTTCAAGGCATCCAATTCGACAGTATGAAAGGGTCATCAGCTCCTGAAGGCCAGTTCATTAGCTATGGAGGGCATGATGGTGCATCTGATGGTCCAGATCACCTACTCGTAGCTCCGCGCGAATCTGAAAAGGAAGGAACAAACGCAGCCGTGAATGGCGATAACTCGTCAATGAGTGGAGACGTGATATATCCTAATTTGCCTGCCGTTGACGCCGCAGGGGAAGACTGGTCTCTGCGCCAAGAGAAGAGCGCTCAAAACGAGGATACCTCAGGAATATCAAGAAATGATCAGCTACCAACTCCGGATGCAACACAAGTGACTGTAGTGGTGGCTCCAGACACATCTTTCGGATCAACCAGTTCATTCCAGCCACCGTCAGATAGGATAGACTCTGGGAAGAGTATTGTTAGTGAGGTGCAAAACTCCTCGCAACAAGAGCCTATGGAGGGTGTTAAGGAAGTTATTAGTCAAGCTCCTCCGACTGGATCCGCGATAGACGCTCCTGAAGAAGCTGCTACAGATGCTACTATAGACACTATTGAAATCGCTGCTGACGAGGCTGCCAGAGGCGCTGAGGATAACGCTTCCAGAGATGTCTCTCCAGATGCTGTTACAGACGCTGTTACAGAGGTCATACCGGGAGACGCTCTAGAGGCCGCTTCAAATGCCGCTGCAGACGTTGCTGAAAAGACCATGGTCGAAACAATACAGCCAGCGTCTGTTACCCCAAGAAGGTCGAAGCGCTTGAGTTTTAGTCAGCAGCGCAAAGAAACGGCCGAAAGGTCTCCGTCAATCAACATGGATGAACCAACCACACCAGACGATTATGACGCCAGCGTTGAGCTCGCAATGGCTGCTTTGGATTCGCCTTCAAAGCAGGATCCAGATGAGAAGCAAATAGCTGATAAGCAACTGCGAGTCATGCTGAGCCGCCCACTGCACACAGACTTAGGAGATTTCACAACCTTGAAGCTGGTCCGCTTCAATGTTGAAAAGAAACTCGACGTCCTTGCCATAGTGACAACACTCCCATCTGAGCCACAACGCGGGAAAGCCGGTCGTTACTATCACCTTCACTTTAACGTCACAGATTCCACTATCGCTCCCGGCAGTGTTGTCGTAGTCAATATTTTCAGACCTTACAGGACGGCACTGCCCACCGTCCAACCGGGTGAGTGTGTGCTTCTTCGGAATTTTCTTGTCAAGTCCGAGAAAGGTGCCGGCTTCACGCTTAGATCAGATAACGAAAGCAGTTGGGTCGTTTTCAAGAATGGAGGTGAAGAAGAGGTCAGAGGCCCGCCGGTAGAATTTGGAGATGGGGAGAGGGATCATGTTTCTCTTTTGAAGGCATGGTATAGGAACCTGGATGCGAATTCTCTGCAGAGATTAGAGAAGGCGAATGGGGATAAAGGGTCTGATATGGGAAGAAGCATAGCGAAGGTTTTCTGAGATCGCGAAAAAATTGGGACACGTGGAGAGGAGCTCATTTATTGCTCGTGTCCAGATCCGGGGGTTTCCAGCACTGTTTTTGCGCGAGACGAGATCATGTGCATGGCCTACTTCAGTATTCTAGAAGGTACATTCCAATAAGGCTGGCCCAGGGTTCCACGTTACAGGCCATAATATAGATTTTTCTGAATCGCAAGTCGGAGTTCTGAGTTTTGTGTAGAATGGCGAATAACTCTTGGGATCACTTGCTGTCTGGCAGCTGCATTTGCTCGCGATTCTACAAGCGTGTAAAGTGACCCGTAGAAAGACCAAATCGAGATGCTATTGATTCAGATCTTTGCTGACACCTTCATCTACACGATTGCTCTGCAGTTAAATAAGCAATATTTCACCTCTCAATCTAGTTTGAACGACCCTGTCTCAAAAGCCTCTAGAACAGCAGCTTCCTGATTGGTGAAGCGAGGATAATTCTAGCTGGGATTAGATATATCTGTACCCATCTATAACGTTGATGACATGTTCTTATTGGCTTACATTCTCTGTCGAGGGCATGCCTGCGCCTATGATTGGAGCAAAAACTAGGGTCAGCCATTTCGTTTGTTTCGCTTGTTCATTATTTCTGTGCGACATACAGAAATGGTTGAAAATCAATGTTTTAAACTTAACTCTCGCTTCTAAACACATCAGCCTCATTGTAGAGTAAGGCCGAATTTTTTTTATCAGCCACTGTGGCTGAGGAGCCGATAAAACTAATAATAGCAGCCGAGCGTATCTCTGGTTTGTAGAACACCCCATTTTAAACTGAAATATTTGAAAAAAGTGCTTATAGTTGAAGCCAATTAAGCATTCTTGTCTCTACCCTAGAGCTGAGTTATAAAGACTTGTTAAGGCGTAGCAACTATATCATATTAATAAGTTAAAGTCAATAGAATAAAGCCTTGATTGTTTGCGGCACGGCAGGGGTCGGAACTGGTCTGGCCATTGGATTGCTGGAATGCAAGAATACAGTACAAAGCTAAGGAAGGGAAAGAAGCTTGCGTCATGCGAGAGGACCAATAACTCAGCTGTACAGGGCCGCACAGCTCAGCTAGGCAGACACCGGCCGAGCAGTATGAGCTGTACAGGGGACAGTTCAGCTCGGCTGAACGGTACGGGATAGGTGTTAGATTGAAAGCACAATTTGCATGTGCTGGTAAAATTTCCTTGCATCTATAAGTAACTACTCGTTCCCTCTTCAGATAGTCAATCCAATTATATAGGGTTCGGGTCAGGACATACCTTTTGAGTTTAGAATGCCGCCACCTCATACTGTGTCTTGTCGCCAGCTACTTAGGCTACTCCGTCCAAGGTGACGTGTTCTTAATGGCCTCTATGCTGAGGAAATGTTGCTGAGTGATGCTCAGGCTCTTTCTAAGGCAGACTGACAAGGCTTTGGTCCGCCTCACGAATCTTTCTTAAAATGCGTTAGAACACTTTGTGCTAGATTGTGCTCGTCAGAATCTGCCATGTTCTCTTTAAGCTTTTCAATGTTCTACGCCTAAATCACACTCTCTTATTACTTTTACAATGCTGAGACTGCGCTCGCTCATATACTTACCTATAGCATTCCTCCTCTTGGCCCGTACAGGGCGCGGTATACCAGACTGCGCTGCCGGAGTCGACAAATATAACCAACCAATTACCACACAACCTTACACCGGCTGCTGGACCAATGGTGAGGGACAGTTCGTCCAAAGCCAGAATCTAACGAACAACAATTACGGGGAGTGCATCTACGACATCTATGCTGTTAATGCCGGTCTTGGTGTTGGTTCATGGGCTTCAATCGGTGGATCCAGGTAACCTGGCCCCAACGATCCCCAGAAGGGGGCTGCAACACTCGAGTCCCTGAACTAACTACTTCTACCCTCACGCATAGTGATTGCACCGGCAGCTCACCCGGCTGCACCGAGACGATAACCAACGACACACAAGTATGCTACAGCACATCCAACGCGCTCTCGCTCTACGAAATACCTGACATCACAATCTCCGCCTTAACCATTGGCGGCTTCGGCACCGTCAGCACCATCACTGTGACGAACGAGACATGCGTGAGCGAGAGCGTGGCCAAATCCTGCACATGGGACGACACATACTCTGTGTGCCACGAGATCTGCGTGCGCACCCAGATCCTGCGTGTCAACGGGTACAAACGACTTCGCTGCAGGAACGGCACGACAGCGGACAACCAGACGAGCTCGGGGGAATCGATAATTTGCATGCAAGACTTCAGCATCGATGCACCCGTCCAGGACTCATTGGGCACCAGCTGCGGCGGCTCATGTGCGCTGGATGACCCCTGTTCCGGACTCGATGATACGGAAATGTTCCCACCGATTGATAACTTCACATCGTGTCAGACTGTGGGCTCGCCGCGCTTCACAATGCTGAATGGTACAGGAGATGGACCAGCGCCTCTTAGCAGCGGCGTGAGCAGATTGCTTGCTCGAAGTGGATACATGTCTTATCCGATGTTGATGGGCTTGATTATTGTTCCGGCGAGTTTGGTGATTGACACTTGGACATTATCTTAGTACCCTTTATCTTCTATCAGCATATTTTACATAGATATAACTTCGTACTAATAGTCCATACTAGCCCATAGAAACCATCATCACCGTACTAGTGATAGTATAATTATACGGAGTATCCTGATCCAAATCGCGCCCAACCTTGTGATCAAGATATCTGCCTCTCCATGAAACCTACTAAGAACCTATCTTGCTTCTGCCATCTCCATCGCCTTCTCACCCATACTCGGCTCCTCCTGCTTATCGATCGTCAACGGCCCCTTATTGCCTACATGCATCGCCGTATCTATCTGCCAAGCCAGCACAGTCTTGCCCGCATGGTCGAACATCTTCAGCGACCCGATCCAGCCACGTTTCGCATCATAGCCTATCTCGACTCTGGTCACGATGTGGCCTCCGCCTTCCACGATGGATTTGCCGGGAATGAGATATCGGTGCGCCTACATTATACGTTGTTGTATACAATTAAGTGTGTTGTAGTTATAGCTAGGGATGTCTCTTGTTACAAGAATAGTTACCTTACCAAAAAAACAAGTAACTATCAAAGATGCCTTTAAGTTTTCTTGCGTCCTTATGTACTATCCTCCTCATAGAGACTGTTCGTAGAGAAGCCGGTTTCGATGTCTAGGCGCCGACATCCGGCGACGCGATTAAATCCTTAGGCAGAAGTCTACTCTATCGTGCAACGGTGGAGCAGGGGAGGTAAGGGCTTAAAATGCTGCTAGCTATAATAGGGTTAGTGTGTCCAGAAGCGAGAGCTAAGTTTAAAAACAATGATTTTCGGACTGAAGCTGATTTCGCTTGTTACTGTAACTGATAGGCTTCCAAGTTGCGATCTATCGTACGGTCCGCGAAGTGTACAATCAATAGATAAGATTGACTATCACGATTGAGGGCTTGAGGTGTATG
>Ga0335074_10005293_pt1 | contig 17835 bp, 17 predicted proteins | sample Lox_Sample_23_FD_206715 | JGI IMG/M metagenome (GOLD analysis project Ga0335074, IMG submission 206715) | Soil microbial communities from Loxahatchee National Wildlife Refuge, Florida, United States - Lox_Sample_2.3 | ecosystem: Environmental > Terrestrial > Soil > Wetlands | place: USA... | reverse complement strand
CACCGGGCTCTCGGCGTTGCCCCTGGATTCCTCGGACGGCATCATACGGCGCTTCGCCCGTTATCTTCCGCTGGAGGGGGGCGGGGTGGAGCCTGCGTTCGCCTGGTCGGTGGTGAGGGCGGCTTGCGCAACGGACAACCCCCGGCGGGTGGCGGGCTGCCAGGCCACCCACGTGGAGGAAATATCGGCGGAAAAATCCAAGGAAGCGCTGAGATTGAATTTCGCCGGACAGCGTTTTAACTTTGATCCGCTGTCGGTGGAGCCGATGCTCGAGACGGCGGAACAGTCCGGGTCGCAGTGGTCCACAAGCAGCCCGCTTCAAAACCAGATTGTGCTGCTGGGCGGCTTTTATCATGCCGCGCGCGATACCTATGTGACGCCGGTGGGCAGCATGGAGGGCGTGAAGCTGGTGGCCCAGGCCATCGAGAGCGAGTTTTCGGGCGGGGGCATTCGCTCGTTCAACGAAACCCTGATGGTGATCCTGGATCTGGCCTCGGGCGCGCTGCTGGTGTTCATCAGCTGGCGCTATCCGTTCCAGCTCGGCAAAGCGCTGACACTGAGCTTGCTCTGCCTGGTGGTGGTGCCGCCGATCTGCAGTTTCATCGCCTTCTCGACCTTGGGCCGCTGGTTCAATTTTGTTCCGATGATCGTGGGCGTCCTGCTGCACGAACTCTACGACCACGGCCGGGAGTATTATCATTTGCGGGAAAAGGCTCTGGCGGAGGAAGGCTCCCGCGCCGAGGAGGTGCAGCATGACGGTTGAGCGGCCCGGGCGAGCCGGCATCCTCGCGGTGCTGATGGCCGCGAGCGCTTTCGGCGGCGGAGCCAAGCTGCTGCCGCGCACACCGGTGAAGAGCCCCGGGCCCGCCGAGCAAAAGATCATCGACGAGGCGGAACGTCTGGGCGCGGCGGGCAACACATCCCAAGCCATCCAAGCGCTGGAAGCCGCCGAAGCGAAGGCCAAGGCCGACAAGGATTCGCTGGCAGCGGGTGCGTTGGCGCTGAGCCTGGCTGCGCAGCAAAATCGCGCGGGCGATTCGAAAAAAGCCAACGACACTTTTTATCGCGCCATCGATGCCTATCGCGACGCCAAGGATCCAGCCGACACCGCGATCGCGTTCATGGAATTAGGCGCGCTGGAAGAACGCGGCGGGGAGGGTTTAGGAATCCTCGGCGCCGAATCGTCCTACGAGAACGCTTATAAAGAATTTGAAAAAGCCGGCTATTACGAAGAGAGCGCTTTCGCCCGGGTGAAGATGGGCCAGGTGATGCAACGGCGGGGGCGCTTCCTGCGCGCGATCGACGTCTATTCCCAGATTTTGTTCGGCGACGGCTCCCGGCGCCAGGGCACGATTCGTCCCAACGGTTACGGAGATCGCGAGGCATTCAGTCTGGCCGGGGTGGCCACCGCCAGCGCTTACGCCGCGCTGGGAGACTACGAGTTTGCGCGCTACCTGCTTTCGGTGCACCTGCTGATTCTCGGTCCGGACAACATACCTTTGGCTTACGCGGCCGGTGAAAACGAATTCGCCAAGATGGACCTGCGCGAGAGGCGCTACGGGGAGGCGATTCAGGATGCCGAGCAGGGGTTGATCGGGGCGCGCCGGAGCGGCGATCGCGAGATGGAAGCCGAGCTGCTGTTTCGCCGCGGGGCCGCCCGGAGCTGGCTACAAGAAGCGGGCGCGCGCGCCGATATCGATGACGCGGCCAAGATCGCCGGTGAGTTAGGCGACGAGCATCTGCGCGGGATCCTGCTGCTCGAACTGGCGCAATTGACGCGCGATGCCAAGGCGGCGCGCCAACCCCTGGTGGGGGCCATCAACCGCTTCAACAGCCATCCGGATGCCGTGCCGCGCCTGGAAGCCATGGGTCTCTATGCCGAAGCGAGCGCCCAGGGCGGCGACCCCGAGGAAGCGAAGAAGGCCCTGGATCTGGCCGCGGCGCAGGTCGACGAGATTGCCGAAGACCTGCCCAACCAGACCGATCTGCGCGTGAGTTTTTATCGCGAAAACCAGTACATCTTCGATGCCATCGCCGAGCTGTACCTGGAAAAGAACGACCTGGAGCACGCTTACTTCTCGGTCGAAAACAAGAAGGCGCGGGGGATTTTGGGTGCTACCAGCCTGACGCGCAGTCCCTTGATGCCGCATCTGACGCGCGATGAGAGCCTGACGTTGGCCGGGAATCTCAAGGACGTGGTGCGATATGAACGGCAAACGCTGGCGGCGCTCGAAGCCGGCACGGACGACCGCACTTCGCGCAACTGGCTGAACATTCGGGAAATGGAATCGAACTCTTATGTGAGCGCTTTGTTCGCCCGCCATACCGAGGTGACGGAGCCCGGGCCTACTCCGCTGGCCGATCCCGAGTATCTGGCCAGATTCGTGCCCGAAGACACGGCGCTGCTGGAGTACGCGGTGCTGGAGTCCGGTCTGGGGCGAAAAATCATTCTGCTGGCGGCCACTCGAAACGGCGGCCGGCTGGATCTGCAGCGATTCGATCTCAAGGGCAAGGACGGCCAGCCGATTTCGCCGGGGCAATTTTCGAACCTCGCCACCGCTTTCCGCGCCGCCGCCACGGTCCGGGCAGTCAACCTGGGGGCGCTCAAGAATCAGGCCGCGGAGTTATATGGCGTGCTGGTGGGGCCGGCCGGCGAGATGATCCGGAACAAAAAACGCCTGGTAATCTGTCCGGACGGCGCGGTGTGGGCCATCCCGTTTCAGGCGTTGATCGGCCCGGACGGCAAATACCTGGTGGAGAATTACGAGATCGATTACGAGTACAGCGCCTCCACGTTCGTCACGGCGGTGAATCGCAAGCGCGCCGCCTCGCCGCCGGATAGCAAGCGAGTGCTGGTGGTGGCGGATCCCGACTACGGCACGCGCCAGCGCTTCGCGGGGGATCTTTCATCCGAAGCGCGCCAGGGAGCGGCCGGGAGTTTGATGGATGCGGCCTGGATCCCGGAGCTTCGCGAGACGCTCCAGGAAGGCAAGGCGATCCAAGCGATTTTTCCGCGCGCCAAACTCCTGACCGGAGCTGAGGCTCAGGAATCCGAGGTGCGCGCCGGCATCGGGGATTATGATTATGTTCATTTCGCCACTCACGCGGTGGTTTTCAACGACCAGCCTTTTCTGAGCGCGCTGGTGCTGGCGGCCCCGAACAAAACCGAAAGCGGCGACGGTTTTCTGACCGCGCGAGAGTTCATGGACCTGGCGTTGAAGGCCGAAATGGTGGTGCTCTCGGCCTGCGATACCGGCACCGGAGAGCAACAGGGCAGCGAAGGCATTCTGGGGCTGGGCTGGGCGCTGTTTGTCGCGGGATCTTCCGCGCAGGTGCTCACCGAGTGGCCCGTCAACGATGCCAGCAGCGCGGAATTCATGGCCGCCTTTTACACCGAGCTGCGGGGCGGCAAGCCGAAAGGCCAAGCCCTCAGGGCGGCGGCGCTGAAGCTGCTGGCCGATTCAAAAACCCAGCGTCCTTACTATTGGGCGCCTTTTTATCTGATAGGAGACTACCGTTGATATGCGCAGACTGGCGATGCTTTCCTTGGCGGCCCTGCTGGCCTTTACGTGCGTACGATGCCGGGCGGCGGAATTTCCGGGACTCCTGGGCCTCGCGCTTCCGGATGCGCTCAAGACCGATTTCTTCACCTTCTTCCACATGACGGAGACGGGGCGGCAGACGGCCGGGGCCGGCACGGTGGTGACCTTCAAGCCCAGCGGGGCGGATTTTCAGAAGCTGGTTACGCTGCGGGCCACGCTGGCCGGCCAAAGGATCGTGGCCATGGAACTGGATTTATCCCGCGCATTCATCAACAGCCGGACGCAGCGCGTTTTCGCCAACGACATCGCCAAGAGCATTCTGGCCGATGGGGTTTCGAGCGTGGACCGGCCGGCCTTGAAGGTGCTGGTGGACGAGATTCAATCCAACCGCGGCATCGACCGGGTGGTGTTGAGCGGGCACGAATCGCCCTCCACGCCGGCGCAGCAATCGGACGGCTATCTCACGTATTTGGGCAAACGTTACGTTTATACGCAGGCCATGACGGCCGCGTCGCTTCACATGGAAAACACCCAGCAAGGGGATGAGGATTGGCTACGGATTCAGCTAACGGCTAAGCGGTAAGATTCGCCTGTTCGGCAGGTCCAAGATGAGACCTGACATTCGCTCCAAGGAGAAGAGCATCATGGCAAAATTTTGCGCAAACGGACATCAGATGGAAGACAACTGGGAGGTCTGCCCGTATTGCCAGCGGGCGGGGTTTCAGCCGGTGAGCACGCGCCAGGAATCGGAGGGACAGCGCGGGGCTGGTTCCCAGGGGCGCAAGGCGGTGATGGTGGTGGAGAAGAACAAAGGGCCGGTGGTGGGATGGTTCGTGGTTCTGAGCGGGCCGCAAAAAGGCGAAGACTTCCGGGTGCGCGAAGGGCCCAATATTATCGGGTCGGCCGCGGACGCCGATATCGTATTGGACGATAGCGCCATCTCAGGCAAGCATGCCAGCCTGCGGTATAAGGACCAGAAGTTCACGATCACCGATCTCGACTCCACCAACGGAACGTTCTTGAACGACCGAACGGATCCGATTGCGCGCGAGGAGCTCAAGGACAATGACATTGTGCGGGTCGGGGAAGTGATGCTCAAGTTCAAAAGCCTGTGAGGCGGGCGGAGCACCACGGAGCGCCGCGTGCCCCTCGGAAAGCGGTGTGCAAGAATCATTGCAGAGGAACCATTTGGCACAGGAAGGCAGTTCCCCGAGAGCCGCGGCGCCGGGCTCGGTGGGTTCGGTGCGCTTGATGGGCGTGCCCATCCGGCTGCACTTCACCTTCGTTCTGCTGCTGATTTGTCTGATCGTGTTCGGGCTGAGCAGCAACCAATCGCCGGCCAGTTACCCGCTGTTTGTGCTGGCGGTGATCGGGTCGGTGCTGCTGCACGAGCTGGGGCATGCCTTCGTCAGCTCGCTCTACCGCATCCGCACGCTGGAGATCGTCATGTTTCCGATCGGCGGCGTGGCGCGGCTGGAGCGGCCGGCCAAACCGTGGGAAGAATTCTGGATCGCGCTAACCGGCCCCGCGGTGAACCTGATCATCGCCGGATCGATTTGCGCGTTGCTCTATTCCCAAAAACGCGGCCTCAATTTCTTCGCTCTGACGCAGCCCTCGGATGCGAATTTGCCCGATCGCATCGCGGTGGCCAATCTTATTCTGGCGGGATTCAATCTGCTGCCCGCGTTTCCGATGGACGGCGGACGCATGCTGCGCGCGGTGTTGTCGCGGCTGAAATCGGAATACGAAGCCACGCGCATCGCGACGTGGTCCGGCCGCATGCTGGCGATCAGCATGGGCCTGTACGGAATTTTCAACATGCCGATGCTGACCATCGTGGCGTTTTTCATTTATCTGGGGGCGGCCAATGAAGGCGCGGCGTCGCGCGGCCGGTCGCTGACGCAGGGCATTCCGGTGCGCGCCGCGATGATGACCGAGTATCATTCACTGCTTCACGGAGCCACCATTCGGGATGCCGCCAATCTCATGCTCTCCACATCGCAGCAGGATTTCCCCGTGATGCTGGGCGGCCAGGTGCACGGATTGCTGACCCGCAATGCGCTGCTGCGCGGGATGTCGCAGGAGGGAGCCGACGGCTACATCGCCGGCTACATGGAGCGCGACTTCGCGAGCGTTCCTCCCGACAAAAACCTGGCCGAAGTTCTGCCGCTCATGGCGCATTCGGGCGCCTGCGTGCTGGTGATGGAGGGCGGCGAGCTGCTCGGCCTGCTGACGTCGGAAAATCTGTCGCAATTTCTGCTGCTGCGCAGCGTGGGCCTGCAACCCGCGGAGAATTAATGCATGCGCAAGCTCTGCTTCCTGCTGTTCGCGCTCGCGCTCGCCTCTGAAGCGGACAACGTCAAGCTATTTTTCAAGGACGGCACCGATCAACTGGTGCGCGAATATCAGGTGGCGGGCGATCGCGTGCGTTTCTACAGCCTGGAGCGCGAGGATTGGGAAGAAGTGCCGCTCGCGCTGGTGGATCTCGGCAAGACCAAGGCGGAGATTAAAGCCCGCGCGGATGCCATTCACGCCGAAGCCGCGGCCGAGGCGGAGGAAAATAAAGCCGAGCGCGACGCACGGAACGAAGCGCGCAGCGTGCCGGCCGATCCCGGGGTCTACCTGATCGAAGAGCAGGATTCCGGACCGTCGAAGCTCACGCCGCTGAAGGTGGGCGAATCGAAGGTGGTGAACAACAAGGGCCGCAACGTGCTGAAGATCATCACGCCGGTGCCGCTGGTCTCGGGCAAAGCCACGCTCGAGCTGGACGGCCTGCACGCCACGCAAGGCACGGCCAATCGCAGCCCCGAATTTTATATCCGCCTTTCCGACGAGGAGCGCTTCGGGATCGTGCGCATGGGCGAGCACAAGAAAAATCGCGTGGTGGAGAAGCTGACTATCGAGCCGGTGATCAAGGAAGTGGAGCAGGAGCCGGATCTGGTGGAGGTTTTCCGCCAGCAGGTGGGCGACGAACTCTTCAAGATCTGGCCGCAGAAGCCGCTTGAACCGGGCGAATACGCGGTGGTTCAATACGCGGTCGAAAAGCTGGACATGCAGGTGTGGGATTTCTTCATCGCGCCCGGCACCGGCAAGTGAACCGTCAGGCTCGGGAACTAAACTCGCGCGAAGAACTCCAGGCTCTTGCGCGCGCAGATGTCCCAGCGATATTCGCTTTGAGCCCGCGCCATTCCCGCGCTCCGCAGCTCCTCGCGCAGCGCCGGCGAGGTGAGGAGATTCTCCAACGCGGCTCGAATTTCCGAAGCGCTCCGGGGGTCAACCAACAGCGCTCCGCCGGCCGCCACCTCGGGCAAGCACGACGTGTTGGACGTGATCACGGGCACGCCCGCGGCCATGGCCTGCGCTACCGGGAATCCGAAGCCTTCGTAGAGCGACGGATAAACGAACGCGCTGGCGCCGGCCACCAATCCAGCCAGCTCATCCTCCGGCACATAGCCCAAATAGCGCACGCCCGGTGGCCGCGACGCCAGGCGCGCCAGGGTGTTCTGGGATCCCCATCCGCCCGCTCCGGCGACCACCAGGTCGAAATCGCCCCGCATCTTTGAACCGCTCCAGGCGTCGAGCAGCGTGTCGACGTTCTTGCGCGGCTCGATGGCGCCCAAATACAAAACGTACGGCTGTTTGCTGGGGCGGGGCTGCGCGCCGAAATAAACCTCGGGCACGCCGGGATAAATCACCTCGATGCGACCCGGGTCGAGGGCCAGGAGCCGCGCGGCGTCCTGCCTGGTATTTTCGGAAATAGCGATCAAACGACGCGCGCGCGCGATCACGTTTTTCGTGAAAGTCTCGTCGGCCTGGAGATTGGCGGCGGTGTGGAGCTCCGGCATCAGCCGGCAAGTCAGGTCGTAAATGGTCGCGGTGAGCTTGGGACGCCCAGGCGGGAATCGAATCAGGTTCGAGGCGTGAAATACGTCCGCCCTGGGCAAGCTCCAGCCGAGCAGCGGCAGCGCGGGCATGCGATTGGACGCGAAAACCAGCCCCAGGTGGCGATAGGTCTGCGCGGCGCCGGCGACGGAATGCTCGTGATCGAGCGGCGGCAGCCTGGCGAGCTTCGGGAACGTGATCACGCGCTCGTTGCGCGCCTGCTGCCAAAGGCTCTGAATCCAGTAGTAAGTGTAATTCTTGACGCCCGCGCTGCGGAGCAGGAGCGGAGTGGCGTCAATCAGAATCTGCATGGAGAGCGGCGGGCAAAAACCGAGATTACCACGGAGGACGCGCGGGTAACGGTTAAAATAGTATGTACGAAATGAAGAATATCGTAAAAGCCACGCGCTCGTATGAGACGTGGCTTGCGGGGCACCTTCGCCTGCTGCCCGCCGATCTGCGGCGCAAACATCAGGCCATGGCCGAGGACGTGTTTCCCTTCCTGCGCGCCACGTTTTATCGCTGGATGCAGCTTTGGCCCAGCGTCTGCGCCGATGAGGCGCGCGCGCCGAAAGTGCTCGCGGTGGGCGATCTGCACGTCGAAAACTTCGGCACCTGGCGCGACGTGGAAGGCCGCCTGGTTTGGGGCATCAACGATTTCGACGAAGTCTTCGAGCTGCCTTACACCATCGACCTGGTGCGCCTGGCGGCCAGTGCGCACATCGCTCTGCGCGAAGCGCGGCTGGCCATCGCCGCCAAGGACGCCTGCACCGCCATTCTGGACGGCTACAAGAAGAGCCTCGAAATGGGCGGCTCGCCCATCGTTTTGGCCGAAGAACACGACTGGCTGCGTCACATGATGACCGGCGTGCTTCGCGACCCGGTGCAGTTCTGGGAGAAGCTGGACAGCATGCCCAATCATAAGGGCCGCGTTCCCAAGGCGGCGCGCCGCGGGCTGGACCGGATGATGCCCGACGCAGGTGTCGAGTGCCGTATCGTGCATCGCATCGCCGGGTTGGGCAGCCTGGGGCGCGAACGCTACGTCGCCCTGGGAAACTGCCGGGGCGCGCGGGTGGCGCGCGAAGCCAAGGCTCTGGCACCCTCGGCTTGCGTCTGGGCCGTGGAGGGCAAAGTTTCCACGCGCATCCGCTACCAGGAGATCCTGGACAGCGCGGTGCGGGATATCGATCCTTTTGTGCGATTGCGCGGAACCTGGATCGTGCGGCGGCTGGCGCCGGATTGCTCGCGCGTGGAGCTCTCCTCCATGCCGAAGGAGCGGGACGAGTCTAAGCTTCTGCGATCCATGGGATTCGAGACCGCCAACGTGCACCTGGGCACGCGCGGCGCGGCCAAGGCGATCCTGCGCGATCTCTCGAAACGCCCGGCGGATTGGCTGCACAAGGCCGCCAGCGCCATGGTGAAGGCGACGATCGCGGACTGGCGCGAGTGGCGGTCGGCCACCCGTCCGAAAGCCAAAGCAAAGGCCGTAAAATAGAAGTTTGCGTCTAACATTTGTAGCTGGTATTGTTTTTTCGTTCCTGGCCGCCGCGGCGCTGCCGGGCCAGTCGCCCGATTCGGTTCTGATCGTCATCAACCAGCCCAGCGAGATCTCGCGCCACATCGGCGAATATTACGCGGAGCGCCGCCATGTTCCCTCGTCCAACATTTGCCGGCTGAATGCCAGCACCAGCGAAGAGATTGTGCGGCCGGATTTCGACGGCCAGGTGGCGCGCCCGATCCGGGACTACTTGCGCGCGCACAATCTAACCGAGAAGGTGCTTTACATCGTCACCACCATGGGCGTTCCCTTGAAGATCCGCGGCAATCTGGGACTGGCCGCCGAGGCCGCCTCTGTCGATTCGGAGCTGACGCTGCTGTATTTCGATTTGCACGGCCGCACGCACGGCCTGGCGGGGGGCGTCGCCAATCCGTTTTTCGGCAAGATCAACGCGCCGTTCCGGCATCCGGATTTCCCGATCTATCTGGTGACGCGCCTGGCCGGATTTGATTTTGGCGACGTGAAGGACAGCATTGACCGCGCTTTGGACGCGCGCAATCGCGGGAAATTCGTGATCGATCTGAAAGGCAAGGACAACACGCCAGGCAACCGCTGGCTGCTGGATGCCGCGCGCCAGATTCCGCGCAGCCGGCTGCGGCTGGACATTGCGGGCGATGTGCTGTATCACGAGTCCGATGTGATCGCGTATGCATCGTGGGGTTCGAACGATCCGGATCGCAAGCAGCGCCATCTCGGCTTTCAGTGGCTGCCCGGGGCCATCGTGGCCGAATACGTGTCGACCAACGGACGAACGTTCGCCCGGCCGCCGGAGAACTGGAATATCGGCGATCCCAAGGCGCTGTTCGGCGGCACGCCACAGACCTTGACGGCCGACTACATTCATGACGGCGCCACCGGCGCGTCCGGCGCGGTTTATGAGCCCTATCTGCAGTTCTTGCCGCGACCGAATATTTTGCTGCCGGCATATCTTCACGGCCGCAACCTGGCCGAGAGTTACTACCTGGCGATGCCGGTGCTCAGCTGGATGAACATCGTGGTGGGCGATCCGCTGTGCAATTTGGGGAAACCCTGAGAAACTAAGAACAGATGATCCAACTTTCCGGCGCCGGCAAGCGCTTCGGCCCCAAGCTGCTGTTTGAGGAGCTCAACTGGATGATCACGCCCCAGGACCGCGCCGGACTGGTGGGCGCGAACGGCAGCGGAAAAACCACTCTGCTCAAAATTCTGGCGGGAACGGAGTCGCTGGATTATGGAAAGCTGAGCGTCACGCGCGGCGTCAGCTCGGGATACCTGCCGCAGGACGGCCTCTCGCTCTCCGGCCGCAGCGTTTTCGCCGAGTGCATGTCGGTGTTCGCTTCGCTGCAGCAGATGGAAGTGGAGATGGAAGAGCTGACGCACAAGATGGCGGAGCTGGATCCCACGGGGCCCGATTACGCGCAGGTGGCCGACCGCTTCCATCAGCTGGATAGCGAATTTCGCACGCGCGACGGCTACGCGATCGAGGCGCAAGTGGGCACCGTTCTCGCGGGCCTCGGGTTTCCGCACGAGGAGTGGACCAAGCGCACCGAGGAGTTCTCCGGCGGCTGGCAGATGCGCATCGCGCTCGCAAAACTGCTGCTTGAAAAGCCCAATCTGCTGTTGCTGGATGAGCCGACCAATCACCTGGATCTGGAAGCGCGCAACTGGCTGGAGCAGTATCTCCACAATTATCCGTTCGCTTACGTGCTGATCTCGCACGACCGCTATTTTCTCGATATTACGGTGGACAAGATCGTCGAGATTTGGAATGGCGGCGTTTATTTTTATCCGGGCAACTACGAGAAATATCTGAACCAGAAGCAGGAGAGGCGCGAGCAACTGGAGGCGGCGTACCGCAACCAGCGCGACCGCATCGAACAACTGGAAGCCTTCATCAACCGCTTCCGCTATCAGGCTACCAAGGCCAAGCAGGTGCAGAGCCGGATCAAGGAGCTGGAAAAGATCGAGCGCATCGAGATCCCACCCGAAGAAAAGACCATCCACTTTTCGTTTCCGCAGCCTAAGCCGAGCGGGCGCATCGTCGCGGAGTTTCACAACGTGTCGAAAAGCTACGGCGATAAGTTCGTTTTCGGCGGCGTGGATTTCATCATCGAGCGCGGCGACCGGATCGCGCTGGTGGGCGTGAACGGGGCGGGGAAGTCGACGCTGATCAAGCTGCTGGCGGGGACCGAACCGCTGTCCAAGGGCGATTACCGGCTGGGCCACAACGCCGAGGTGGACTACTTCGCGCAGGATCAATACAAGGAGATGGATCCAAACTCGCGCATGCTGGACGATTTGCAGAGCGAAGCCCCGCGCTCCACGATGACCGAGCTGCGCAGTCTGCTCGGCTGTTTCCTGTTTTCCGAGGACGACGTCTTCAAGCGCATCGGCGTGTTGTCGGGCGGCGAGCGCAATCGCTATGCCCTGGCTCGCATGCTGCTGCGTCCGTCGAATTTTCTGCTGCTGGATGAGCCGACCAATCACCTGGACATGCGCGCCAAGGACGTGCTGCTCGAATCGCTTGAAAAATACTCGGGAACGGTGGTTTTCGTTTCGCATGACCGCTATTTCATCGACAAGCTCGCGACGCGGGTCTTTGAAGTGGGCGGGGGCGAGGTACACGTGTTCCCGGGTAATTACGAAGATTACCTGTGGCGCAAGGAAGGAAAGAACGTGGACCTCAGCTTGCCAGTAAATGGTCACGTGTCTTCGGAGCCCCTGCCGCCATTGGCGGCTAGCCAGGCTGGCAAGCGCATAAATCCCATGAAGGCGAAGAAGCGGCAGGAGCGCGTGAAGGAGATCGAGTCTCAGATCGCTGCGCTCGAAGCCGAAATCGCGAGCGACGAAGAAAACCTCGCCAATTTCGTGAGCGCCGACGAGACAATCCGTCTTTCGACGCAACTAGAGAAGCGCCGCGCGGCTTTAAGCGCGTTGATGGAGCGGTGGGAAGAAGCGTCGCAGGAAGCATGACCGATTTTCAGGAACAGCTCGCTCATCTGCGCAAGCGCATCGCGCGCATCGACAGGAAGTACTCGCGCCCGGCGGTCAAGCGGGAATTGCCAAGGGCCAAGAGCCGGCCGCCAACAGCGCCTGAGGATTGGCTGCACGGCGAGGAGATGACGACCGCCCATGGGTCGCACTACGAAACCGAACGCCTGTACGAGCGGCACCGCCGTCACGGCAGCGTCGGGATCGTGGATCTGGAGGCGCTGGCGCCGGATCTGCTCGATCCTATTTCGAGCGGCCAGATTCGCGGGGTCACTCCCGACAAATGGTGCTTCCTCGATACGGAGACCACGGGGCTGATGGGCGGATCGGGGACTTACGCATTTCTGATCGGGGTGGGCCGCATCACGCGCGAAGGGTTTCGCGTCCGGCAGTTTTTCATGCGCGATTTCGGCGAGGAGCCGAGCGTGCTCGCGGCGCTGGCCGAGCATTTGAAGCAATTCGAGGTGATGATCACCTACAACGGCCGCACCTACGATCAGCCGCTGCTCGAAACGCGCTACCGCATGACGCGGCAGCGGCCGCCCTTCGCGTCGCTCGAACATCTGGATCTGCTGCACGGCGCGCGCCGGCTGTGGAATCTGCGCTTCGATAGCTGCCGGCTGGTGGAGCTTGAAAACCAGATCCTGGGCGTGGAGCGACAAGGCGACCTGCCGGGCGAATTGATTCCCTACGTGTATTTCGAATACGTGCGGACGCAGGAAATCTTTCGCTTGATGCCTGTGTTTCATCACAACGCGATCGACATCCTGACGCTGGCGTGCCTCACCGCGATCGTCCCGCGCGCGTTTCATTCGCCCGAAGTGGCGGAGATCGCGCACGGCGCCGAACTGGTGGGCCTCGCGCGCTGGTGGCGTCAGGCTGAGCAGCACGAGAACGCGCTGGCGCTGTTCCGGCAGGCGGTGGGAAAGAATCTTTCGGACGACCTGCTGTTCCGCACGCTGTGGGACATCGCGGCGCTCGAAAAGAAGCTGGGGCGCGAGCACGCGGCCATTCCAGTGCTGGCCGATCTGGCCGGGTCGCGCAATCCGTGGCGCGCGGCCGCGCTCGAGGAGCTGGCCAAGTATTACGAACGCCGGGAGCGCAATTATGTGCTCGCTTTGGAGATGACGCGCAGCGCGCTCGAGATCGAACCCTCAGACTCGCTCGAGCGACGCGCGGAGCGCCTTCAAAAACGCATCGCGGTTCAAACCACGGCAAGGCTTTTATGACACGACTTCTTCTGATTCTGGCCGCGGCAACGCTCTTGACGAGCTGCGCCAAGCCGCCCAAACTCGATATCAGCTTGAGCCTCGAAAAGCAGAAGGCCGATCTGATTTACGTCAAAGTGAAAGTTGTCAACACGGAGAATCGCGCGACCGTCCCGATCAACGTCGAAGTCACCGGGCAAGCCGAATCGAACGGCCATTGGGACAAGGCGGACACGCTGCTGCATCCGGCGGCTTTCGTGCTGAACAAAAAAGAACAGCGCGAGATCACCAAGTTCTGGCGGGTGCCGGCCGACGCGGCCCGGACGACCCTGACCGTCAAGGAACAGGAAAGCGGGAGATTGTTAAAAACAGAACGCGCGGAAAAGGTTTTTTCAGCTCCGGCTACACCAGCGCCCTAAGCTCCTGCCATTGCAGCCCCTGCGATTCGGCCACGCCGGGATGCGTGATGTGTCCGGCGTAGGTGTTCACTCCCACTCGAATGGCGGGATTGTCGCGGCAGGCTTGTTCCAGGCCCTTGGCGCACAGCTCAGCCAGATAAGGGAACGTGGCGTTCGTGAGCCCGTAGGTTGAGGTATGCGGCACCGCGGCGGGCATGTTCGAGACGCAGTAGTGCAGGACGCCGTCGACGAAATAAATCGGATCGGTGTGCGTGGTGGCGTGCGAAGTCTCGAAGCACCCGCCCTGATCGATGGCCACGTCCACCATCACCGCGCCGGGTCTCATGCGCTTGATCATCTCGCGCCTCACCAGTTTGGGCGCCGACGCGCCGGGGATCAAAACCGCGCCCACCACCAGATCGGCGGTGCGAACGGCTTCGCGGACGGTGTACACGTTGGAGGCGAGCGTGACCACTTTGTTGCTGTAGATGTCGTCGAGCGCGCGCAGGCGCTCCAGGTTGCGATCGATGATGGTGACGTATGCGCCGAGCCCCACGGCCATTTTGGCCGAATTGTGGCCCACCACGCCGCCGCCCAGGATCACTACGTTGGCCGGCGCAACGCCGGGCACGCCGCCCAGCAGAATGCCGCGGCCTCCGTTGGGGCGTTCGAGATACACCGCCCCCACCTGCACCGCCATGCGTCCGGCGACCTCGCTCATGGGCGTGAGCAGCGGCAGTGAGCCATCGGCCTCGCGAATGGTTTCGTAACCCACCGAGTTGACTTTGGCCTCCACCAGTTTGCATGTCAGCTCGGGCAGCGGCGCCAGGTGCAGGTAGGTGAACAGGATCAAACCGGGGCGGAAGTGCGCATACTCCGACGGCTGCGGCTCTTTGACTTTGATGACCAGGTCGGCCTTGGACCAGACGCCGGCGGCTGTGTGGATTTCAGCGCCTGCTTCGACGTATTCAGAATCGGGGATGGAGCTGCCCTCGCCGGCCCGCGTCTCGACCAGCACCCGATGCCCGCCTTCGCGCAGCGTGGTCACGCCGCTCGGCACCAGGCCGACGCGCGTTTCGTGATCTTTGATTTCCTTCGGAACGCCGACGATCATTGACGAGAGGGAGCCGGGGGCGGAGAAGCCGGGGCAGGCGTTGCAGAGGGTGACGCAGGCGCTGCGCCTGCCGGCGGAGTCGCATCTGTTTTGGTCGCGGTCAGCCGCTTTGGTCCCAGGCCCAGCGCGATCAAGGAGAGCGAGCCGATCTTGCCGTCGGGCATCAGGTTTTGGTCCGCCTGGAAGCGCTTCAGCGCGTCGACCGAATCGTCGCCCCAATGGCCGTTGGCCTCGCCCTTGAAATAGCCCTTGGCCGCGAGCGCCTGTTGGATCTCGGTGTAACGCTCCGGCGTCGGCGTTTGTTGAAAGTAGCGCGTAGGAGTGTGGGCCGATTTCTTTCCCTTTTTCCTCGCCGCGGCGTTGGCCGCTTTCGATGCCTTGCCGCCCGAGGTCTTGGGAGCAACCACGGGCTTCTTGGCGCGGCTGGTCGACGCTCTTTGCGTCTTGGCTGCCTTGGAAGCCGGATGGCTTTTCTTTTTGGGCTTAGTCGGCGTGGCAGCGAGCAGGCAACACGCAGCCGCGGCCAGCACCAAGACCGAACGAATCATCCTTTTCACGTACTTTTATTGTAAAACGGCGGCTAGAGCTTGCGCTTTTCTTCCAGGGTCCGGCGGAGGATGGGGAGCACCGCGCGGTCTTTGTCTCCGCCGAGTTCCTCTTTGACGGCGATGAGCGTTTCAAGGTCGAGAACGCGGATGCGGAGCCCGTCGGCGACGTCCAATTCGATGGAGTGAGCGAGCAGATCTCGGTAGCCAAGATCGCGGCCGATGGTTCCCAGGAGATCCAGCGGGCCGTGCCGCGTCACGAGGTTCAGATGGCCCGAGGATGCAAGGTGAAACATGCTTGGCTTCAAGCTCGTGCCGAGCGCGTCCAGGACGGCCAGCAGGCGATCGATGTTCGCGGCATCGCGCGAATGAACCACATCGACGTCGAAGGTATTGATCGGAGCGCCGTTCAATACGGCTGCCAGCCCGCCGACGACTATGAAATCGACGCCCGCGTCGCGGAGGGCGCGGAGCGTGGCGGTCGGCCTAACTTCGGGCATTGCGCTCGCGAATCGCGAGGATATCGTTCAGATAGTTCTCGTGCGTTACCAGGCGCTCGGCCGGCGTCAACGACAGCATCCAACGGATCAGCGTTAGGTCGACGCCGTCGGGACTGTAGTCCGTCAACTCGCTGAGATCGTCCGGAGCCGCGGGTTCCACTACTTGTGGACGGGCTTGGCGTTGTATTCGGCGTCCGTCACCACGTCGAACCAATTAATACCGCCGCGGCTGATGTTGTACTGTGTACCGCCCTGGTGCGGCGCCGCGCCGTGCCAGTGCACCACGCCGGGCGGGCAATAATGCGTTTCGCCCGCGCGCAATTCGACCACCGGCCCGCCCTTCTCCTGATACAATCCGACGCCGTCCTCCACCAGGATGATCTGGCCGCCGTCGTGGCTGTGCCACTTGGTTCGCGCACCCGGGCCGAAATAGAACTGCACGATGTTGCCCTGCGAGTTCTCCTTGACGGCCTTGACTTCACCGCCGGTGAAATTGGGATTGGGTTTTTCTTGCGAGTAGGCGAACACGCAGCCCGCGAGCAGGAGAGCGAGTTTTATTTTTGGCGACATACTCTTCAGGGCAGAGCATATCACACTGGCGTCGCCGTGATGCGGCTACGCGGCACGCAAGAGTGCGTACGCCACAACGCTAGGCCGACATCACTTCGGCAAACGCGCGGCGGAACTTCGCCATCTCGGCATCGGTGCCGATGGATACGCGAATCATGTGATTGAGCGCCGGGAACGGACGGCCGATGGCCACGCCCTTGGCGAGCAACGCAGCCTGCATTTCTTTCGCGTCGCGCCCGGTCTCGATCATCATGAAGTTGGCCTGCGGAGGAATGAACTTGTAATTTTTCGCCGTGAGCCACGCGCATAGCTCGTTGCGCGTATGCACGATCTTGGCCTTGCGCTCTTCGAGCAGCTTGGGCCCGAGATCGAGAGCCGCCTTGACCGCCCGCACGCTCACGATGCTGATCACGTTGTTGCGATACGGCGCCATGCGCGCAATCAGCTCCGCCGGAGCAGCCGCGTATCCCACGCGCAACCCCGCCATGCCGTAAATCTTCGAGAAGGTCCGCGCCACCACCACGTTCTTGCCTTCCTTCACGTATTGGAAGGAGCTGGAAACCTCGGGCGATGTCGCGTAGTGCAGGTAGGCTTCGTCCACCAGCACGTAGGTGTTCTTGGGAAGATTGTTAATCAGCCACGCCATCTCGTCGCTGGTGGTGATCGCAGACGTCGGGTTGTTCGGATTGCAGATGTAGATCAACCCGCCGCCTGCTTTCTCGGCTTCGGCGGCCAGGCTATGCACGTCCGGCGCCACCCGCGCGTTGGGCGGCGTCATAATCACCGGAAAGCCCTTGTACTTCGCGAGCTCGGGTGCAGCCTCGTAGGTCGGGTTGACGGTGATGAGCGGCAGCGTCGGCGACGTAAATGTCTCGATCGCGGCGTGCAGGATTTCGCTCGACCCGGCGCCCACCAGAACCTGGTCCGCGTTCAGACCCTGGCTCGCGGCCAGCGCTTCGTAGAAAGCCGGGAACTCCTGGTAGTGATAGCGATTGGAGCCGCCGATGATCTTCGCCATCGCGTCGATGGAAGCCTGCGGCGGGCCCTCGGGAAATTCGTTGCCATTGATCCAAACGGTGTCGGCGGGTGCGGCGCCCGGAACGGCGGCGCGCTGTGCGAACGCGGCCTCTGTGAGACCGGCCGCCATCAATCCTGCGAAGGTTCGTCGAGTGAACATATCGTGCTGCTATAGCCTCCTCTTTGGAAGTACTTGCAGAGCGACGCTGGCTGCCAGAGGTCGACGGGGACTTCGCAAACAGAATATCACAAGCGGATAGCCGCGAGTCCGGCCGATCCGCGATTTCTTCAGGCCGGCGCTGCCTGTTCGAGCGTGGCGCCTTTTTTCATGAGGTGCAGCAGCGCGGCGCCCCCATAAATGAGCACCGCGATCAGCAACAGAGCCTTCATCCCGAAGATAAACGACAGATTCTGTGTCAAGCCACCAGCCACCGCACCCAGCATGTTGGCCCCGAACACCTCGCTGCGGCCGCCGGACCGGCGGAAACTCTCGGTGAAGATGATCCCCGCGAAAAACACCGGAACGCAATA
>Ga0335074_10005292_pt1 | contig 17835 bp, 22 predicted proteins | sample Lox_Sample_23_FD_206715 | JGI IMG/M metagenome (GOLD analysis project Ga0335074, IMG submission 206715) | Soil microbial communities from Loxahatchee National Wildlife Refuge, Florida, United States - Lox_Sample_2.3 | ecosystem: Environmental > Terrestrial > Soil > Wetlands | place: USA... | reverse complement strand
GCTCTTGCTCGAGACCGGAGTGCGCCTCGTCCTGCACGGCTGGGCCGCAGTGCCCGTGGTCGATGCGGGCCGGGTCACTGCGGTGCTTTTCGAAGGCAAGAGTGGCAGGCAGGCATTGCGCGCCCAGCTGACCATCGATGCGACCGGCGACGGCGATATGTTCGCGCGCGCCGGCGCCGGATTCGAAAGCGACATCGACGAGGGCGACGTTCACCACAGCATGAATACCGCCTTCATGCTGGGCGGCGTTGACATGGATCGCTGGATCGACTTCCGCACCACCGAGCGGGAGCAGTTCGCCGAGTTCATGCGGCTCGGCCGGGAAAGGCTCGGCTTCTTTCAGTCCCCGTACGTGTCCTGGCGCAAGGACATCGCGCTGTTCCTCGGGCCACGTCAATCAGGCCTCTCGGGCATCGATATCGACGACATGACGGAGGTCGAGATCCGCTCCCATCGTTTCATGGCCGGACATTGCGAGTTCTTCCGCAGGCATGCACCGGGTTTCGAAGGCGCCTACATGCTCCAGAGCGCGAGCCAGCTCGGCGTGCGGCACACGAGAAGGCTCAAGGGCGTGGGCAGGCTCGAGCGAGCGCAGTGGTCCGAGGGGATCGCACTGCCCAGCGAGATCGGCGTAAGTCCCTCCGTCTCGCCGAAGTTTCCCGTGATCTCGGTACCCTATGAGGCGCTCGTGCCCGCTCGCCTCGATGGGCTGCTCGCCTGCGGTCGCCATATCTCGAGCGATGCCAGCTCGCATGGCTTCATGCGCGAGATTCCACAATGCTGGCTTACAGGACAGGCAGCGGGCGTGGCCGCCGCCGTGGCCGCGAGTGCAGCCGTACAACCCCGCGCCGTGAATATTCGAGACGTTCAGACGGCGCTTCGCAAGCAGGGCGCCTACCTCCGCGACGCGCGGGACGCGGTTCGGCAGCTCGACGCCGCAGGCACTTGATTGATCAGCGCCTGTGCCACGGCCGCCCTCGAGGATCGGGGCCCCTCGAAGCGCAGACTCCACCGCGGCAGGTACGCTACCTGGCGGCAGCCTCGGAGGCCGCCGAGATCGCAGCGCGCGCCTGCACCATCGCACCTGCGATGGTTTTCTTGACGCACATCAGATCCGCCGGCTTCTCCGCTGGCTGAAGCGTATCGAGGCGCTTGCAGACCGCAGTTGCCGCATAGTTGATGCGCTTTTCGAGTTCCCGGTCGCCCTTCTGCGTTGCAAGATCGAGGTCGGAATAGCTGATATGGCGCGTCACAGAGAGCACCTCGTTCGGCCCGTTGCGCATGACAACGGCCGGCCGTGCAGCCTCTACAACGACATCCGAGGTTTGCTGTGCCAGTGCTGAGCCGCTCGCCAGCACGACCCCTGCGAGGAGTGCCGCCTGCATCGTACGCACCGAAGATCGCTTGACGCTCACGTGAGTTCTCCTTATTTGAGGGGATCAACTGAAGCTCACGGTAGCTGATCGTGAACGCTGCCGATATCCGTAATATCCGAAGAAGATCGCGTCCTCGCGGCTCATCTTCCCGTGGTCGCTCGAGCACGTCTCAATGCCCAGACCGCAATCGCGATGGCACACACCCACCCAATCGGGGAGCTCGTCGCGGCGGCAGCGACGGCCGGAACCCCCCCGGCGAGACGGTCTCCGATCGCGAGGGAGCCCTCCGTGACATAGGGTGTTGCCGCGACCGCCACCCCTGCGAGCACGCCGGCGATGAGCACCTTTCGCACCGTTCCGCGTCGCCGTTCTCGAGCGATCCGCTGGGTGACGTTCGCCACGAATTCCTCGGCTGAGAGGACATGCCGGGTCTCGGCGAAGAGGCGGGTCAGATGCGCGTCTGATTCGGGCATGGCGCTCTCAGGCATAGGCGCACAGCAGATCCCGCAGCCGGGCCGCACCACGCGCGATATGGGACTTGACGGTGCCGAGCGGCATAGCTGTCGCTGCGGCGATCTCGCGATGACTCATACCCTCACTGTAGGCGAGCACGACGCAGAGTCTTGCGTCTTCGGGGAGCTGTAACAAGGCGCGGTCGAGATCGAGCCGCGCCCCGACCAGCGGCTCGTACGCGGGCTCCGGTGCTGCTTCCTGAGCTCTCTCGGAATGCGAGCGCACATGTTGGAGCCAGATGCTGACCGCGACCTTGCGCAGCCACGCGCCGAAGGCAGCCGGCGACTCGAGTGTGGGCAACCTGCGCCAGGCCTGAAGGAAGGTTTGCTGCGACAGATCGTCCGCAAGTGATGCATCCCTGCACAGACGGCGCAGGAGGCTGCGGATCTGCCCTTGCCGGCGCCGCACGAGCTCTCCGTACGCCGCATCGTCCCCGGCGATCGCAAGCGCCGTGACGGTCGTTTCGGCTGCCGCGGCAAGGCTCGTGCGCGAGAGCTCACGGCTCACGCCATGCGGTCCGCGCCGCTCACGCGCGGCCGATATCGCTCGAGCACGCGGGCCGCGATCAGCAACCCGGTGCCGACACAGATCGCAAGGGCACCGGCACCCAGCATCGGAAGCTTCGCGACGGGAAACTGTAGCCCGACGAAAAAGGCGGCCACCACGATCCCGATTCCGGCCGCCACGGTCATGATGCCGCCGATCTGCAGATACGGCTGGAGGTCCTGCGGACGGTCCACCTCGGGCTCGCGGTGCTGCGCGAGCAGCTTCTCGACCACGCCGGGGTCGAGCTGCTGTCCGTGCTCGATCGCGGCCCGCAGCGAGTCCATGGCGAGCTGGCGCTTGCGAAAGTCGTACCGCATCCCCGAAACCGCGGCGACCGCGAGGAATACCCAGAATGCCACCGCCACGAGGGCACCGCTAACCGAATTGAGTATGTGCATCTTTCTCCAATCACCCCAAGGTATCCGAGACGCCTCACAGGTGAAGATGCGCAGGCGCTGGCGGCCGGATGCAGCCGTGCTCACGAGACCTCCACCCGGCATTCCTGAGACAATCTGCCGCTCGGGAGGTGTCACATGACTCTACGGTTGCGCAAAGGCGAGGCTGCTGATGCGACCGCGGCGGGTGAGATCTGCTACCGCGCGTTCGAGGCGATCGCCGTGGCGCACGGCTTTGCTCCGGATTTCCCGAGTCCCGAGGTGGCGGCGGGATTGCTTCACGAGTTCCTGCGAAACGAGCGCTTCTTCGCCGTGATCGCAGAGGTCGAGGGCCGGGTCGTCGGCAGCAACTTTCTCGATGAGCGCAACCCGATCGGCGGCATCGGACCGATCACGGTGGACCCGGCGCTCCAGAACGAAGGTGCAGGGCGTGCGCTCATGGAAGCGGTGCTGCAACGTGCACGGGAGCGCGCGTTCCCCGGGATACGCCTCGTGCAGGCGGGCTACCACGGTCGCTCCCTCGCCCTTTATCTCAAGCTGGGGTTTCAAGTGCGCGAGCCACTCGCTTGTCTGCAGGGACCGTCGCTGGGCCGGGCCGAGGCCGGCGTTGCCGTACGGCCCGCGACCCGGGATGACCTGCCGGCCTGCAACCAGGTGTGCCTGCGCGTGCACGGACACGAGCGCGACGGAGAGCTTGCGGAGGCCGTGTCCCGGGGCATCGCAACCGTCGCGGAACGCGCCGGGCGCCTGACCGGCTATGCCACGTCCATTGCGTTCTTCGGACACGCCGTCGGGGAATCCAACGACGACATCCAGGCACTCATCAGCGCCTCGAGGATGTTTCAGGGGCCCGGGTTTCTCGTCCCGTCGCGCAATACGGAGCTGGTGCGATGGTGCCTCGGGAATGGCCTTCGCATCGTGCAGACGATGACGCTCATGACGCTCGGCCTTTACAACGAGCCCGCCGGGGCATGGCTGCCTTCGGTCACCTTCTGAGCCCGTGCTCAGTACTGACCGTGCGGAGGGTACTTGCGCAGGTGATAGACGTGGTGCACGTGATGTGCGCCCAGCCATCCACCGAAGGCCGCGGCCACGAGCGAGACGACCGCACTCCCGAATGCCGTCCACATGACCGCAGCAACGTAGTGCGCGAGCAGCGCCGGGTCGAGCCCGGGGCCGGCTGCCTGCGGTGCCATGCGACCGACATGTGCAAGCCCGCGCGCGGCGAGGAGTCCTGTCACGGTCACCGACACTCCCCACACGGTGATTCCGCGCACCACACCCATCTCGGTGTCGTTGCGGCCGTCGAACCAGCTCGCGAACATGCTCCCGATCCAGAGCGAGGCGGCCCACGTGAGAATCAGCCAGACGATGCTGCCGGCGGAGATGCCGCGTGCGACGGCCGTCGCGTCATGGGGATCGATCGCGGAGAAGCCGACGGCCAGCCCGAAAGAGTAGAGCAGCATGGCGCTCCCGGAGGCGACGAACCACCCGGCAAATACCGCGCCCCATCTCATGACGGGGTGCTCGCGCACGTCAACCAGCGATTGCGCATCGGCAGAAGTCGTTGCCATCTCTGCAAGCCCTCGAATAACTCAGGAACATCCCCGCAACAGAGCGACGATCACGAGAATCGGGAGGGGCACCCCGAGCAGCCACGCGAGTACGTATCCCATCGCGCCCTTCTGCCTCTGTGGCAGGTTGCGCAGCATCGAATCGCGCACCAGCTTCCCCATGGGACACCTCCTCCAGCGCTTCCAAGGAGCCCGTCGAGCTTACGGCGACTGAGCAAGCAAGTTGTGCGCCTGGCGGACGAACTGGGCGCTGCCGGGCGGCGCACGCCATGATCGTTCATCTCGTCGACGGCACTTACGAGCTCTCCCGTCACTTCTACGGTCTGCGCCGTTTTCACAGCGGGACGGACCGCCCCTACGGTGCGGTGCTCGGGGTTCTCAACACCCTCCTGCAGATGTTCGAGCAGGGGGCGACACACCTCGGCGTCGCTACCGATCACGTGATCGAGTCGTTCCGCAACGGGCTCTGGAGCGGATACAAGACCGGTGTGGGCGTAGAGCCCGCGCTCCTCGCGCAGTTTCATCCCCTCGAGGAGGCGCTCGTCGCAATGGGCGTCCCCGTGTGGGCGATGACCGAGCTCGAAGCCGATGATGCGCTCGCCTCGGCCGCCGAGCTTGCCGGCCGCGATCGACGCGTGCAGAAGGTTTGCATCTGGACCCCCGACAAGGATCTCGCGCAGTGCGTGCGCGCCGATCGCATCGTGCAGATGGACCGCAGGGGCAATACCCTGCGCGACGCGGCCGCCGTGCGCGCGAAGTTCGGCGTCGAGCCCGAGCTGATCCCGGACTACCTCGCACTGGTCGGCGACAGCGCCGACGGCTATCCGGGAGTCCGCGGCATCGGCGCAAAGGGTGCCGCGCGACTCATCGCTCGATATGGACGGATCGAGGCGTTCCCCACGGAGGTACTGGGGACGCAGCGCGAGCTCGCGCTGCTGTTCAAGAAGCTCGCGACGCTCCGCACCGATGAGCCGCTCTTCGCCGATGTCGATGCGCTCGCATGGTGCGGACCCACCGAAGCATTTGCCGCCTGGGCCGAGCGGCTGGCAGATCCGCGCATTCTGATGCGTGCGCAGAAGGCGGCAGCTGCACTCGCCGCCCGGAAACTGTGAGCTCGGTATCGCGCCACGAGTGTCGAGCATCGCGCGTGCGCACCCGGCGTTAGAATCGGGCCCTGTGCGGCGTCCCGAACGTCGGGACCCGAATCGCGGCAGGGGGTAAGCATGCTCGTCGTGACGACCGAGAACGTTCCAGGTTATCGGGTGCGTGAGACCAAGGGGCAGGTATTCGGTGTCGTGGTGCGAAGCCGCGGCCTCGGCGGCAACATCATGGCGGGGCTGCGCTCGCTCGCGGGCGGCGAGATCACCGAGTACACCCAGCTTCTCGAGGAGGCGCGCCGGCATGCGGTGGATCGCATGGTCAAGAACGCAAGTCTCATGCAGGCGAATGCGGTCGTGATGATGCGCTTCGACTCGGCCGAGATCGGCCAGACGATGAGCGAGATCGTGGCGTATGGCACCGCGGTCGTGCTCGAAAAGGCGGGCTGAGTGCTGCGTACTGCGCTCGTCGTGTTCGCTGTCGCGCTCGCGCTCGCGGGCGTGAGCCTCATCGTCCGCGGCCTGCCGGGCCCGGGAGCGTATGCGCTCGGCCTCGGCGCGCTGATCGTGCTCGGAACCGTGTTCGAGCGGTGGCGTTATCGGGGAAACGATACCGGGCCGAGCGCCGGCTGGGAGCCGACCGGCGAGCGCTTCGAGGATCCCGAGACCGGCAAGGTCGTGCAGGTGTTCTACGACCCGCAAAGCGGAGAGCGGCGCTACGTGAGCGACTCGCAACCACCGAGCTCGAAGCGGCCGGGCTAATCGATCCTCATGGTAAGCTCGGCGAGCTGAACCGGGTCCATGACGAGATCGATGCCCTATGACCGAGGGCGCGGCGTGAAGGTGACCCGCTTATTCAGATCTTTCCCCAGGACGTGACCCGCTCCGGCCGGATCCGGATGAGCGGCGCATCGTCGGGCAGCATCTCGGGCGTGTACTGGAGGTACTTGGCCCGCAACCTGCGAATTGCCCGGCCCCGCTCCTCGTGCGCCGACGGAGGAAGGAGCTGCGCCGTTCCCCGGATCAGGACGTACCAGAGCCGTGACCAATCTTCCTCAAAATGATCGATCAACAGGGCAACCCGCGGCTCCGCGCAGATGTTTCGCACCCGTACCAGGCGCTCGGGCGGGACACGCTTCGCCTTCTGGTCGAGGGCGGTGTAGAGCACCTGGCCCTCCGAGGCAAAGCAGACCGGCACGAGGTGCGGGCCGGCGTCGACATCGAAAGTCGCCAGGCGCGCAACCCGAGCCTGCTCGAGTCTCTCGAGGAGAGCGTCGGGGAGCACCTGATGCGCGCCGACCATCCGATGCGGGCTCACCTGCAGTTCGCGACCGGCGTGCGTGCAGCGTTGGCGCGGAGGCGCGGCATCGCGAGCTCAGGCGAGTAGCTTTTGATAGCGATCCACCACGTGCAGGATCTCGTCGCGGCTCAGATCCGGAATCGAGAGGAACGCCCGGTGGATGCCCGCTTCGCGGTATTGCGCGAGAGTGCGCTCCTCGGCCGGTGCGGCGAAGGCGCTGATCGACAGCGTCGAGTAGTCCCGTCGCGCGGCAGAAGCCGCCTCGCGCAGCCGCGCAACCGCCTTGGCAGGCTCGAAGCCCGCGCGGGCGATCGGCAACCACCCATCGCAGAATTCCACCACTCGCTTGAGCGTGTAATCACTCGCGCCGCCGAGCAGGATCGGGGGATGGGGTCGCTGCAGCGGTTTGGGATACATCCAGACGGGGCCGAAATTCACCATCTCGCCGTGAAATGCGGCCTCGTCCTCGGTCCACAGCTTCTTCATCGCGAGTATGCGCTCGCGCATCAGCTTGAAGCGGGTGTCGTACCGCGCGCCGTGATTCTCCATCTCATCGATATTCCAGCCGCCGCCTATCCCGAACATGAAGCGGCCCTTGGACAGGCGGTCCAGACTCGCAACGCACTTGGCCGTCACGATCGGATCGCGTTGCGGAATGAGGCACACGCCGGTGCCGAGCAGAATCTTGCGGGTGGCAGCGGCCGCGAACGACAGCGCGACGAATGGATCGTGCGTGTGGGAATAGGCCCGCGGCAACTCCCCGCCACCCGGGAACGGCGTGCGCCGCGACACGGGAATGTGCGTGTGTTCGGGCAGCAGCAACGATTCGAACCCGCGATCCTCGAGGGCACGAGCCAGCTCGCCGATCTCGATGCCGTAGTCAGTCGGGAAGTAGCACACACCGATGCGCATCGTCGGTTCTCCGGCGCCCCTGCTTGACCGACAATGATGCTACTCGCGCCTCCCGGGCGCTATCGGCCCGGTGAGGCACGAGCCGGACGGCCCTCCCCGGTCGGGACGGCTTTCCCCGCCCGACCGGCGTCTATCCGGTCCAGGCCTCTCTACGCGCTACCGGCCTCGCTACCGGGGCGTTCCCGAGTTCGGGTTGCTCGAGCTCTGCGTCCCCTGCGCTGGCGCATTGCCTTGCTCGGACCGGGCGGCGCTCTGCCCCTCTTCTCGCTCGCCCTTCGCCGTACGATGCTCCGCGCTCGCGACATGCTCCTCCTCTGACTGTGCACGCCTCAGCTCACGCCTCGTGCGGGCGAGCCGCTCGTTGGCACGCTTGAGCTGTGCGTTCGCCTGCCGCATTTCCTTGTCCTCTTGCTTGAGCTCATCGGTGAGCTGCGTTATCGACTCCCGGGTGGCGATGTCGCTTTTCACGCGGCTCGGCAGCGAAGACCTCGTCCCGTTGGTTCCGCCTTGGGTCGCCGAGCTACTGCTGGCGGTCGCCTGGTCCTGCCCGGTGGGGGTCGTCGCGTGCGCGAGTGCCGCGCCGGTGGACACACTGAACGCTGCGGCGACGAATGCCGCTACGAGATGCCTGGAAGATACCGTGGGTTTTCGAACCATTTACGCTCTCCTTAGCTTTGCCGTCCCGATGGCCTCGACGGCGATGCCATCTACCCGGACGTCAAGCAAAGGTCGTTCCGAGGCTGCGCTTCGGCCGGTCTTGCCGCTGCAGTCGGACGGGTTTCTAGCCGGGCAAAAGCCGGCCCATCATCCGCCGCGCGTCAGGTGGCCCCGAGCCAGTCGTCGGCGAATGAGGTGTCCGAACTCAGGTCCGTGAGCTCGATCTTCTGGTACGTGAACGAGACCCGTTCACGCTCATCCCCGGGCACATCACCGTCTGCGCCGTCGCCCGCATCCCGGTAATCGACGACCACCGCATCGGTCAGGGAGACCTTGAAGTAGGCTTCCTCCGAGCCCGTCTGGGATCTGCGATAGAAGGTGCAGTTGATGGAGGGGAATACTTCGTTGGTGACTGCGGCCCCGAAGAGCTGAACCGAGGTCGCATCCAGCTCCTTGACGATCGTCAGCGGCTTCTCCGTGCGCTTGCCGGTCGCGAGTCCAGTTCCAGTGTCGTAGGGCACGGAAACCTCCTCCGTAAGGAAAAGCACCGGAATCTGGGACGAGTTGTTGCCAGCCTTCAGCGTACCTTGCTTGGCTGCCGTGAAGGTGCAATAGATCTCCTGTGCGGATGCCGGCAGCGTCGTGCCGAGCACACCGAGTCCGGCCAGCAGGACAAACAAAGAGCGCATCATTCGACTTCCTCCCAGGGCTCTCGAGCGCGGGCGACTATACGGGGCTGATTGTCAAGCTTGATGTGACGAGCTGAGCATAATCCCTGGAAATGGTCATAAGTGGGCCGTCCGCTGCGCGCTTGTTTGTGACTCCGTGCTCAACGCGCACAACGCTGCACTGCACAGTTTCCATGGTGCATCGCCCAATTCAAACACGGACCCGCCCGAGTGTGACCGCCGGCCCTAGGCCGCTCGGACGGCTCTATCGACCTGCTGGATGGTGAGCGGAGCAAGCTTGTTACGCATCTCGAGGAGCACGAGGAGGACGCTCAACACTGCCTGCAGGACGACCGTCACGACGGAGGTTACCCAGACCTCACGCAACGTGAATCCTGGCTGGCGCGACAGCCATATGGCAGGAATCGCAAAGATGACGAGGCGGCTCACGCCGCTCATCAGCGCCGGCCACGTGTTGCCCATGGCCTGGAACATTCCAGAGCAGGTGAAGATGATGCCGGACCCGATGAAGTTCCATGAGATGACGCGCAGAAATAGCGCACCCACCGCGATGACCTGGCGATCGTGGGTGAAGGCGGCAATGAACGCGGCCGGGGCAATCTGACACATCGCGGTGACGAGCATCATGATCGCAGTCTCCAGCAACACTGCAGACCGAAACGTCGCCCGCACGCGCATGCCGTGCCGCGCGCCGAAGTTCTGCCCGGCAACCGGAGCGACGGAGAAGGCGATTGCCATCGCGGGCAGGAAAATCGCCTGCATCACTCGTGAACCGATCCCGTAAGCCGCCTGCGCATCCGAACCGAAACCGCGGATCAGCCAGTACGTGAGCGCCATGAGAAGGAACATCACGACGAATTCACCGCCGGCCGGCGAACCGATATTGAGGATGCGCTTCCAATAGGCAACTCGTGGCTGCCACTGCCTCGGATGGAAGCCGACATACTTCTCCAGCCGCTCGAAATACACGGTGAGCATGACCACCGCCGCGGTGACGGCGATCGTACTGGCAAGACCCGCCCCCGCCACACCGAGCGCGTGGCCCGTGCCCCAGCCTGCGATGAGCACCGGAGCGAGCACGGCGTTGAGAAGCACCGTGAGCACCTGCACGATCATCGTCGGTCTCACGATCCCCGTGCCCCGCAGCGCGGCCCCCATCGAGACCATGGCGAACTGCAGGGCGAGGCCAGGCAGGTACCAGTAGAGATACGTGACGCCCGCCTGGCGCGTGCCAGCGTCGGCTCCCACGAGGTTCAAATAGGGGCGGGTGAGCAGATATGCCGCGACGAGCACCGCAGCGCCGATCACGGCAGAAAGGGTGAGCGACTGATTGAACACGAGATTGGCGTCGCTTTGATCTTTGCGACCGGCCGCGTGCGAGATGAGCGCTACCGTCCCCACGTTGAGGATCTGGGTGAGCGCGAGCACGATGAACGTGATGTTGCCGGCGGCACCGACCCCGGCGATGGCCTGCGGACCGAGCGCGGACACGAAATAGAGATCCACCAGATAGTAGAGCGTCTGCCCCACCATGCCGATCACCATGACGGCCGCCATCTCGAGGATATGGCGCGTGGTCGAGCCTTGCGTCAGGTCTTTCATCGAAGCTTTCCGGATGCGCCGCACCGATCGTGCGACGGGCGAGAGTCATAGACTACTTGAATCTTCCGCGCGAGTCGTGCGAATTAGGCATCGGGCTGAACGCAACGCAGGAGCTCTTTCGACCCCATGAGCAGGCAAATCGTCGCCAATTCCGATTCCCCCCGCGAAGCAGCAGAGCTGTGGGGCCATCCGCGCCAGCTGTGGATGCTGCTCGGCGTCACGGTCGGTTTCAACTTCGCCTTCTATGGCTTTCGCGCCTATCTGGCCCCGTACATCGCACAAACCTTCTACGCAGGCCTAGGGCCGGCGTCGGCCCAGAGGCAAGCCGACCTGCTCACGAGCGGCTTGCTCGCCCTGATGTACGCGACGCCCATCGTCGGCGGCTATGTCGCCGACAAGTTCCTGGGTCAAGTCCGATCGCTCGTGCTCTCTCTGTGGCTCGGCATCCCATCGTTGCTGCTGATGGCATTGCCCAGCCTCTTCGGGTTCGAGATGGGGACTGCGCTCTTCGCCCTGTCCGCGGGACTCAGCATTCCGCTCACGGTGCTGATCGGCAGCAACTACGACAAGAGCGATCCGCGCCGCGAGGGCGGCTACACGTTGTTTTACCTCGCCATCAATCTCGGTGCGTTCCTCGCGCCGTTCGTCTGCGCGGATTTTGTTGGGCACCGTTTCGGCTATCGCTGGGGCTTCATCGCTGCCGCGGCTGCCATGGCCTGCGCGGCCGGAATGCTGCAGCTGCGCGCCCGCAAGCTGCAGGCCGCCTTGCCGCGTGGAGACGCTTCGCGTGGCCCAATGGCGACCATCTGGGTAATGGCCGCGATCGCCGCCCTGCTCTATCCCCTTGCGCTGCTGCTTTCCATGCCGCAAGTATTGAGCGCGGTCATGTACGTGCTGATGGGCTTGCTCGTCTTGTACTTCATCGTGAGCTCCGTTCGGCGGCGCGATCGCCTACAGACGCGGCGCTACATCGCGCTGCTCCTGCTGTTCAGCGCGCTCGTGCTGTTCTGGGCACTCAGCTTCCAGGGCGTTACGTCGCTCAACTTCTTTGCACGCGACTATGTGAGCGCGCCGTTCGACTACACGCTATTCCAATCGGCCAATCCGCTTTTCATTCTGATCTTCGCGCCGCTCCTCGCGATGCTCTGGCCGTGGCTGGGCCGGCGCGGCAAGGACCCTTCCACCACGCGAAAGTTCGGCATCGGCCTGCTGCTCGTTGCATTGAGTTACGGCTTGACGGCAGCCGCCATCCGCTACGCGACGCCGAGCGGGGGCAGGGTGGCCTGGGGCGTTCTCGCCGGATGTTACCTGCTGCAGACGCTCGGCGAGCTCGCCCTCTCCCCGATCGGATATTCCCTGGTCGGCCTGTTGGCGGCGCCGCAGGAGACCTCGCTCGCCATGGGTGGGTGGTTTTTTGGCTACGCGCTCGCCTATCAGCTCGCAGGGGCGATCGCCACGCTCACCACGGCCGCACCCGGAGGCGCCGAAGCCGGCATCGCCGCCTACGCACATGTCTATGGAGTCCTCTGCGCGGTGGGCATGGGTGCGAGTCTCGTCTACCTGCTCGCCGCGCCGTACCTGAAGAAGCTGATGCACGGCGTGCATTGAATCAGCGCTGCGGCTCGATGAGCAGCAGGCGGTGACCGTCCGGATCGAGGAGCTGGGCGGCGCAGGAGCCATCCTCAAGAGTTGTGCCCTGCGCCTCGATGAGGTGATCGACCTCGAATACGAGCCGCGCCGAGGCAGCATCCTTTACGGCGGTATGGCCGTAGGCCGCCCGCTCCTCCTCGGAGAGCCGCGGCGTCCTAGGGCGCGCACTCGCGAGGTGATACCCGAGCAGCTCGAGGTGCGGCGTGCTGGCCGCCGCGGGAGCGAGCCCCACCACATCGACCACGTCATCTGCGAGGCCATCGAGGCGTTGCTGCTCCGGGCCGTGATTGGTCGAGCGCGAAAGCTCGCCAAGGCCGAGACGGGAAGTGTAGAAGCCCCGGCTGAGGGCCGCATCGGCGACCACGATGGCAGAGTGGTCGAACCCGAGAAACAGCTGCTCTCGGGCACGGTGCCGCCAGACAGGATCACCGCGGCCGGGAGGGAACTGGATGAGCTCGAGCGGATGAGACTCTGGATCGCGAAATTTGAATGCGATGACGGAGCCCGCATTGGCCGGTAGATGCTGTGGGCCACCTTGGGTGATGGGGCTCACGGGGAGCCGCTGGATCCGGTCGTGGGCCGCTTGCATGTCCGCAACGACGATCGCGACGTGCTGGAACCAGGGATCCCTCGCAGTGCTTCCGGACGGATACGGGCGCCCCGGCGGATCGAACTGCACCAGCTCGAGGTACTCGGCGCCGAGACGCAGAAGCGCTGAGCGCGCGCCGGTGTCCGCGGCGCCGAGCAGCCGAAGCAGCGCCGGGCTCAGCTCCCCGCCGCCCACCCGCGCGAACCCGAAGGCCGCGCAATAGAACGCCTCCATCCGCGGCAGGTCTTGCACGGTGAGGCTCACGCGCAGCAGGCGCTCGGCCTGCGCGATCAAGGGCGCTGCTCGCTCGCTCACGGCCACTGCGCGTTCACGGGAACCGCACACCCCGTACGTTGAGATAGATCGCGAGCAGTGTGTGTGAAGCGCAGATGAAGAGACGGCTGCGGTTGCGTCCTCCGAAGGTGAGGTTCGAGACGACGGCTGGCACCTTGATCCTCCCGATGAGATGGCCCGCCGGATCGATGCAATGCACACCATCCCCGGCGCTGCTCCAGATGTGCCCCTCCTCATCGCAGCGCAGGCCGTCCGCAAAGCCCGGCTCCACCTTGTGGAACACGCGCGGCCGGTGCAGCGTCGCACCGTCCGAGGAAACGTCGAAGACGCGGATGTGTTGCACGGGAGCCGGCGCGAATTGCCGCCCGCTCTCGCTCACGTAGAGGAGGCGCTCATCGGGGGAGAAGGCGAGCCCGTTCGGACCCTCGAAGTCATCTGCAACGACACTCAGCCGTCCATCCCTCGGATCCAGCCGATAGAGGTTCGCCGGCAACTCGGGTTCCTGCTTCCCGCCCTCGTAATCGGTGTTGATGCCGTAGTGCGGATCGCTGAACCAGATCGTGCCGTCGGACTTGCAGACGACGTCGTTCGGCGAATTGAGACGTTTGCCCTGAAAGTGGCTCGCGAGCTCCGTGATCGTGCCATCAAGCTCCGTGCGGGTGATGCATCGGCCGTGGTGCGAGCAACCGATCAGGCGCCCCTCGCGATCGCGCGTGTGCCCGTTGGCAAAGCCCGATGGCTGGCGAAACAGGGAGACTCCGCCCGACTCGGTCCAGCGCAGGATCCTATCGTTCGGCACATCGCTCACCAGCAGACAGGCGAGGTCTGCGAACCAGACCGGCCCCTCGAGCCAGCGGAAGCCCTCGCCCAGCTTCTCGAGGGGCGCGTTGGACAGCACGCACGGCCTGAAGGCGGGGTCGTGGATCTCGAAGTCGCTCATTTGAAGTGACACGCCTGTCGCACGGGTGGCACGTGCAGGCGCACCGTCATCAGCACCGCCGGCTCCTCACCGATCGTGCCGGAGCGATGGCCCTTGCGGCCCGCACCGTCCGCCCGGCAGTTCTGGTCCTCGCCGAGCGAGAACTCCCCGGGCCCCTGCTCGATGCGCGAGCCGTCCATGGACTCGATCCACCAGCGTCCGGAGAGCACGACGATCCACTGCGGCGCCGGATTCTCGTGCCATTCGCCTACCCAGCCGACCGGCTGCACCGTGAAGACCACCGTCGCCTCGCTGCGCGGCTGGGAGTCGTTCCACTGCGGCGCGGCGTTGCCGATCCCCTTGAGTTCCCACGCGCTGAGTGTGCACTCGCTCTGGTGACTGACACCCTGATCGTCCGTCCACAGATGCCAGTAGGGAACGCTCGGGTGCAACGCGGTGGACGAGGACATGCAGAGGACCTTCAATGACCGAGTGAGTAGGGATGGGTGGACCCGAGCGGATGGAGGAGGAACGCGTCCCAGCCTGCGCCGTTCAAGCCGACGAGGATCAGGAGAAACCCGCCGGCCAAGGAAAGGTTCTTCAGGAAATCCCAGAACAGATCGCGTGCTTTGCTCGGCCCGCGCTGCCAGAAGTCCCCAGGCTCCCAGAAACGCTTGAAGAGCATCGCGGTCGCCGCGCAGTAGGCGGCGAGGATTAGCGCCGCCAGTCGATCGGCAATACCCGTCAGGATTCCGAGCGGACAGATGATCTCGATGGCAAATCCGCACAGGATCACGAGGCTCGCGAGGCCTCGCGGCCTGAACATCTCCCGAGCCTGGCCTACCGCGCCGTCGAAGTTCAGGATCTTGTCGAGCGCGCTGAACGGAAAGAACAGCACGACGAGCAGACAGCGGACCAGAATCGCGATCGTGGTCACGCGCCGAGTCGCTCCTTGAGGTGGTCCGCCACTCGCAGTGCGTTGGCGATGATGGTGAGCGTCGGGTTCACCGCGCCGATCGAAGGGCAGAAGCTCGCATCGGCGAGATAGAGGTTGTCGAGCTCGTGCGCCTTGCAGTCGAGATCGAGCACCGAGGTCCTCGGGTCCGTCCCGAAGCGTGCGGTCCCGGCCTGATGGGCGGTACCGCCGATCGGGATGTTCTTGCCGAAGTAGAGCTTGCGCTCGATGAGGATCGGGTGTGCCCCGTGCGCGCTCATCAGATGCTCGAGCTTGTGTCGCAGGCGCTTGTGCGCCTCTAGGCCGGTCTCGGTCACGTCGAGCACCACCTTGCCGCCATCGTAATAGATCCGGTTCTCGGGGCGCGGGATGTCCTCGGTCTGCAGCCAGAAATCCAAGGAGTGAGCCGCCATCTTCTCGAACGGCCACTCGGGAAGCCACTCGTGCCAGCCGGGCAGCACCTCGCCGCGGATCTGCTCGGAATGCGTGCTGGCGCACATCTGTATGAGACCGAGCGGATACTCCCACTCGTCGGAGCCGAAATAATAGTCACTCGCCGCCAGGGTCTTCTGGAACACCGTCGGGTTCGGATGTTTGAGCAGCGCCATCAGCACGCTCATCGTGTGGCGCACGTAATTGCGGCCCACCTGGTCGGAGCCGTTGGCGAGTCCCCGGGGATGCTTGTCGCTCGCCGAGCGCAACAGGAGCAGCGCGGAGGAGAGCGCGCCGCAGGCCACCACGACGAGATCTGCCGAGTGTTGCTCGTGCACGCCTTCGCGCAGGACGTGCACGGTGCGCACCACGCGGCCGGCACTGTCCGTCTCCAGGCGCTCGACGTAGGCGTTGGTGAGCAGGGTGAAGTTCGGGAAATTCTCGAGCAGCGGGTGGATGCAGACCACCTGCGCGTCCGCCTTGCCGTTGAGCAGGCAGGGGAACCCATCGAACGCATCACACCGGATGCAGATGCTCGTCGGGGTCGCCCGGCCGTTGCGCTCATCGAGCAGGATGCCGAGCGGCAGGTGAAAGGGATGCAGGCCCTCGTGCCTGAACGTTTCCGCGAGCTGCTCGACCTCAGGCTCGTGCGCCACGGGTGGGTGGGGATACGGCCCGCTCGCCGGCGGCTCGAGGGGATCCTCGCCGCGCGCGCCGTGCACGTGGAACAGATGCTCCGCCGCGGTGTAGTACGGCTCGAAGGCGTCGTACTTGAGGGGCCATGCGGGTGAGACGCCGTCCTTGTGGCGCACCTCGTCGAAGTCACGCTCCCGCAGACGCAGGAGTGCCGCGCCGTACACCTTCGAGTTGCCGCCGACGAAGTAGTGGAGACCCGGACTGAAGGTGCGCCCGTCCGCGCCGTACCAGGTTTCCTTGGCCTGATAGCGCGCATCGACGAAAACCGTCTGCGCACTCCAGTTGGCGCGTTCGCGCGGCAGGAAGTCGCCGCGCTCGAGCATCAGGATGCGCTTGCCGGTCGGCGCGAGCCGATGCGCGAGCGAGGCACCGCCGGGACCGCTCCCGATGACGATCAGGTCGTAATGGTCCTGTGCCATCGCTTGCTCTCCCGCAGGTGACTCAGGTATTGCACCACGCCGAGCGCGTTCTCGATAGTCCCACGTCCGTCACGGCCGGCGTTGGCGTAAGCGGTGCGCTTGACACCCGCGTGCCCACCTCGCCCACCTCGGCGAACGTGAGGCAACGCACAACAGGGGCGCCACGGGTTCGTGACGGCGCTCCGGGTGGCGATCAGGAATTCATGCTCCACTTGCCATCAGGGCAACTCGAGAGAGGCTCTCGATCCGGCTGTCGATATGGATGAGCGCACTATCCTGATCGCATCGTTTGGACTCGGTGTTGCGGTGCAAGCCGTCCTGCTCCTGCGAGGCGATTGGAACTGGTGGAAACTCGCGGGGTGCGCGGGATTCGCGCTCGCCGGATTGATTCCCGGAAAGCACGAGCGGGTATATCAGCCTCTGCTCCATGTGTTGATGGTCTTCTCATTCTTCTCGGTCACGTTTGCCTTCATCTTCAAGCGAGACATTCTCCCCCTCATCAGTGAGGCGGTTCTTCTCTCCTATACCCTGGTCTTTTGGTTCGCGTTCTTCGCCTACTATTATCACGGCGATCCGCTGCAGATCTGCCTCATGATCGCACTGCTGGTGCCGACCGTTGCGACCCTGTTCATCGCATTCCGCAAGACAAAGCTCGGTTTCGCTCTCAAGCTGATCCTGTATACCTGGTTCCTCGTGATCACGGTGTGCCTCGGCTTGCTCCAGTTCCCGTTCAGCCAGCTCTCATTGTTCTTCGCGGACCGTCAGGTTCCGTGGGCCAGTCCGCTCGACTCGGCTGCGGCCGGGATGGCATTCATGTTCCTCGCGGCGAACGCTACGTACGTCTTCTACCTGATTCCGATTCCGGACAAGAACGAGTCCTTCGAAGAGCGAATGCGGCACTGGCATGAGTTCACGGATCTGATGACACAGCGCTTCGCCGACGCACAGCTGACCTTCAAGCAAGCATCGGCTGTTCTCGGCCTCGAGGGTGGTGCGCTGCTGGCCAACGCGCTTTACAAATGGCTCCCGCCGGGGCTGCTCATCAACGCAGCGATCGTGCTCCCGCCCATGCTGCTTTATGCCTGGCCGTTCGAGGGTCGCTACCCCGGCGCAGCCCACCCTCCCGAGCGCGGCGACGGCCACATCTGAGCCCCGCGCGCAGGCCCCGCATCATCGGGCTTCATGGGTTTCGCCCGTGGACCGTATGCGCAGCCTGACAG
>Ga0335074_10005291_pt1 | contig 17837 bp, 14 predicted proteins | sample Lox_Sample_23_FD_206715 | JGI IMG/M metagenome (GOLD analysis project Ga0335074, IMG submission 206715) | Soil microbial communities from Loxahatchee National Wildlife Refuge, Florida, United States - Lox_Sample_2.3 | ecosystem: Environmental > Terrestrial > Soil > Wetlands | place: USA... | reverse complement strand
CCCGCCGTTCTATAGTTGATCTGAATCCTGTTCCCACGGAGACCCACCCTGGCCTGCGACGACCTCAGAGACTGGATCCAGCTGCTCGAAAAAGCCGGCGAGCTGAAGCGTATCCGCGAAGCCATCTCACCCAACCTGGAAATGGCGGAGATCGCCGATCGCGCGTCGAAATCCGGCTTCGCTCGCGGATCGAAAGCTCTGCCTGGCGGCCCGGCGCTGCTCTTCGAGAATGTCGTCGGCTACCCCGGCGCGCGCGTGCTGATGAATCAATTCGGCAGCGAGCGGCGGATGAAGCTGGCGCTGGGGCTGAATGCAGAGTCAGGCTCGCTCGATGAGATCGCCTCGCGTATCCGCGCGCTGCTCGAGGTCAAGTCGCCGGGAGGCTTCCTTGAAAAGCTGAAAATGCTCCCGATGCTCGCGGAGGTGGGCAAGTTTTTTCCGAAAACCGTTCCCGCGAAAGACGCGCCCTGCAAGCAGGTGATCCTGCGCGAGAATTTCAGCGTTCTCGATTTTCCGGTGCTGCAAACGTGGCCGCTCGACGCCGGACCGTTTATCACCCTGCCGTGCGTGGTCACGCGCGATCCGAAATCGGGCAAGCGCAACATGGGCATGTACCGGATGCAGGTGTACGACGGCCAGACCACGGGCATGCACTGGCAGCGCCAGAAGAATGCGGCTGAGCATCTCCGCGAGAGACTGCGCGCTGTGGCAGGCGATGCACCGGCGCGGGTGCAGGCCATGGCCGAGACCGCCGGAGGCACGGCCAACATCGCGCTCGGCAACATTGTCGATAACCGCCTCGAAGTTGCCGTGGCCATCGGCACCGATCCCGCCACCACGTTCTCCGCCATCGTGCCCGCCCCGCCGGAGATCGAGGAATTTCTCATTGCGGGATTCCTGCGCCAGCAACCGGTGGAGCTGGTGAAGTGCGAGACCGTCGATCTCGAGGTTCCCGCGCACGCCGAAATCGTCCTCGAGGGCTACGTGCGGCTGGACGAGCTGCGCGCTGAAGGACCTTTTGGCGACCACACCGGTTTCTACACCATGCAGGAGGACTATCCCGTCTTCCATATCACCTGCATCACGCATCGCAAAGATCCCATCTGGTCTGCGACCGTGGTGGGCAAGCCGCCCCAGGAAGACGCGTGGATGGGCAAAGCCGTGGAGCGCATCTTCCTGCCGCTCTTCCGGCTGACGCTGCCGGAGATCGTCGACATCAACCTGCCGGTGGAAGCGGTCTTCCACAACCTGATGATCGTGTCGATCCGCAAGAGCTACGCGGGGCATGCGCGCAAGGTGATGAACGGCATCTGGGCCATGGGCCAGGCCATGTTCACCAAATGCATCATCGTGGTGGACGAGGATTGCGACGTGCAGAATCTTGCGGAAGTGACGCTGCGCGTGGCCAACAACATCGATCCCGAACGCGACATTCAGTTCACTCTCGGACCCGTCGATTCGCTCGATCACGCGTCGCGGCTGCCGAACTATGGCAGCAAGATGGGGATCGACGCCACGCGCAAATGGGCCGCCGAAGGCTTCACCCGGCCGTGGCCGCCGATGATCGAAATGGACGCGGCGACGAAGACTCGCATCGACAACCTCTGGAAGAAGCTCGGCATCGATTGACCCTGGATTCCATTTCCGCTGTGGAAAGACCTCCGCTTGTTTCGTCGCGCTCGCTCACCGCTGTTGCTGGCCGTCCTCGCCATCCTGGGCTCCGCCGGTCTCAGCGCGCAGAGTTACGAGTCCACTCCTCCGGGCGTCTGGTCGCTGCGTAAGGGCTGGTCGATCTTCACGGAGTACTCGCCGGATTCGACGCACATCTTCCTAGGAATCTCGCAGGACCGCGAGTTTGTCGCCGCCGGACTTGCCTGGCACTACCGGCTGGCCCTCAACCGCGTGTGGGAACTTTCCTGGACGCCCCAGGTGCGGCCGTTTATGGCGGAGAGCGATCCGGCGCGAATCGCGGACAAGTACAACATCTGCGTCTTCATCGGCGAGACGGTGACCCAGCCCTGCACGCCCATCTCCGGTTACGGCAAGATCGTCCCTAAAGATCCGGTGGTTTCCCCGGCACAGCGTTCCATCGATGAGAGCGGAGCCGTCGACGGCCAGCCGTACTACGAGGACTATACCTATTACTACGGGCGGCGCTGGACGTACGTCGGCGGCCTCAGCCCCATCGCCTTTCAGGGTGTCTTTCTGCCGCGATCGCCGATTCAGCCACTGCTCGAGATCGCGGGCGGGTTCGCAGTCTCACCGCGCGACATCCCTGTGTTCGACACCTCGTCGTTCAATTTCACGCTGTCGTTCGGCGGAGGAATCCGCTTCTGGACCACGCCCACCCACGCCACCGAGCTCGAGTTTCGCGTGCAGCACTTGTCGAACGGTTATCTGGGAACGAACAACGATCCCGGCGTCGACTCGCGCGTGATTCACCTGAGCTACCTGTGGGGATCGCGCTGAGGGCTCGCCGTCCTGGCAAACGCGCTTCGCTCTTCCCTGCCTGACCGTTCTCACGCCGGTTATTTAGCCGTTTCTACCTCGATGCTGACCAGATTGCGCACGCTGCGCGCGGGACGCTTGTCCTCGCTGACGACCAGGCGGAATGGGCCGGTTGCTCCCAGCGGCTTGCCATCCATGGCATCGCACACCAGCACTTGCCCCGGGTGAAACTCGGGATCGATCTCGGCGAGGGCCACGACGGACTTGTAGCCGTCCGACCCGGTGGCAACGATGTAGTTGGCCAGCGCTTTGCCTCTCAGCGTGGCTCCATGCGGAACTCCCAGGTGCGCGAGCAGATCGATCAGAGGCACGCCGGAGTAGGTTTCATTTGCGTTGGTGTGGTGATCGAAGATGGTGACGGTCTGGTGCGGATACTCCTTCAGCGTGGCCGAAGTGAAGACGCCGCGCTCACCCGGACCGGCGGTGATGGTGAGGACTTCCGCATGGCCCGCCGTCCCACCCACCACTCCTATGTTCTTCGACGCCGGTGCGTACAACGGCATAGTGCTCAGATGGGCTGGCGGATCAGGCTCCTGCGCCGGCATCGGAGTCTGCTGGGCTGAGATTCCCGGGGGCGCGCAGAGTCCGGTCAGCACCAGCACAATTCCAGCACTCCACCCAGATCGCAGCACCTGCAACATGCGCACCTACCTCCGTGCTCACCATCGTAACCCGTCGCGGCAATTCCGCCGCATCGGGCCGCCCTGCCTCCGGCTACACTGAAGTTTCATGGCGCACCTACAGGATCAGCTCGACCAGATCACTGAACAGACGCGCTCGCTCGTCCAGCCCGAACGGCTGGCCATCGGCGAGCGTTCCATTGAGGAGCTCTTTGCCGGCGGCGTCGAGCAGCGCATCCTGCCGGTCGGCGCGAAGGCGCCGGAGTTTGCCTTGCCCGATTTCTCCGGCCGCACCGTTCGCTCCTCTGACCTGCTGGCGCTGGGGCCGCTGGTCATCAACTTCTTCCGCGGGCGCTGGTGCCCCTACTGCATCACCGAGCTGGAAGCGTGGCGCGACCTTTATCCGGCGCTGCGCGAACGCGGCGCACTGGTGGTGGGCATCTCGCCGCAGACGCAACGCCAGTCCGACTTCACCGCCGGGCAGCACTCGATTCCCTTCCCACTGCTCACCGACGCGGCCTGCAGGGTAAGCGAAAAGTTCGGGCTGGTCTGGACCCTCCCCGAATATCTTCGCCGGTACTACCTCGGCATCCTCGTCAACATCCCGTTCATCAACGGCGACGACGGGTGGAAGCTACCCCTGCCGGCGACCTACGTTCTCGGTCCCGACGGCACAGTCCTCTACGCGGAGGCCCACGCCGATTTCCGCGTGCGGCCCGAGCCGGAAGACGTTCTGCGGGTGCTGCCGGCGTTCGCCCGCTCGGAATAGCCGGCGGTCCCGTTCCCCGGGAACCAGGCGCCCGCTCCCTTCGTACTTGGTCTCGGGGCCACACGTGCGCGCAACCTGCGCGAGGAGCTGCTCATGCATACCGTCGAACGCGTCATCATTCACGCCAATCCGGCTGCGATCTGGCAGGTCCTTGCCGATGTGGAGCGCTGGCCTGGCTGGAATCCCACTATCCTCAGCGTGGAGCCGCTGACCAATCACGGCTTCCATGCCGGCTCACGCTATCGCATTACGCAGCCCAAACTTCGCCCGGCGGTCTACGAAGTTACGGAGTGCGTCCCGGGCCAGGCCTTTACCTGGGTGGTCCGCACGCCCGGCGCCAGATTGATCGCGGATCACCGCATCAATGCGTGCGACGGTTCCGGCGCCGAAGTGGAGCTGTCGTTTTCAACCGAAGGCCTGGTCGGCGCATTGTTGGGGAGCGTCTATGCCAAGCGCATCGGCGAGTACGTCCGCACCGAAGCCCGCAGCCTGAAGGCCTGCTGCGAAGCGCTGGAAGTCGCGGCTTCGGCCTGAGGTCGAAAGAGTCGAATCCCTCGCGGACCATCGATACCATCGTCGGCCGCTTCCTTCTTGAAAGCCGGCCAGGGCCCGAACGTCGTCCTCACCGGCCGAACTGCACGTAGTGGGTGTAGAACGTGCAGCCCGCCGCGGATGAGCAGCTTGGCGTGGCCGAATTGACATACTTATACGCGTAGAGCTCGCTGGAAAAGTCCGTATTTCTCACCCCAGATGGGCGAACAGCGAACATGTCTCCATAGCGCGTGCCCAGCACCGGCTGTCCCTGACTATTAACCTCGGGGACGCCGTTGTTGCTCAACTGGAACGTGAGCGTCACCGTGCTCTCGTCCACGTAGTAGACCACGTAGTCGCCGAGGTATCCGACGCTGCTGCTGCCGTAGTCGCTCGGCCCGCCGAAGGAGACGGTCACCGCAATGTCCCCGTTGGGCGAAGCGCCCAGCGAGGGATAGGCGAAGGCGTAGGGAGTGTTCCAGATGTCGTATTCGCCGACCACGTTGAGAGAGCTGGGGTCGATCTGCGCGATGTCGACATACGGCTGCGGCCTTCCGTTCTTGCAGCTCGAATCGTCCTTCGCCGCGCCCCAGCCCAGCCAGACCCTGCCCGTCTTGTCGTTGACCGTGGCCTGGCGCGCGCCCGCGATGACGCGGCCGCTGCCGGCAGCCCGCGTGGAGTCGATCCACTGCTGGTTGTCCGGCGCCAGCGATGTGTAATCGCTGTTGCAGAAGGTGTTGTTGTTCGTGACGTTGCTGGTCACGTCGCCGGAGCTGTCCGGCCAGTGATAGACCTCGAGCGAACTGGTGTTCACGTGTCCCGCCCAGTACATGCCGTCGGTGCTCTGCTGGGTCAGCCGCCCTCCCCACGCATTGTCCAGATCGACCAGTTGATTCGTGGAAATGTAGCTGACCCCGACGGTCGAGCCGCTGCCGGTGATATCGGAGAGCGGCATGCGCGCGACAAGGAATCCGGTGTTCTTACCTGCGGAGTCGCTGCTGTCCACGCTGGCATAGAGGAAGTTGTTGGTCACCGAGATATCGGGATAATCGAGCGCCACGTTGCCGTTGAACGTGGCAATCGTCAGATCGAAGTAGGTCCACAGCTTGAAGTTGGTCTTCAGGCTGGCCGGATGCTGATAGGCGACGCGCAAGCGGTTCTGACCCGCCGAGTTGGAACTGTACTGCATGATCCAGAAGAACAGGTCGGTGTTGCCGTCGTAGACCACCACCTGGTCGCAGCACAGGCCACCGTCGCTCTGCGGGAAGATGGTGGTGGGGTCTTCCTGCGTAAAGCTCGTTCCGCCGTTAACGGAGAAGAGCATGTAGGTATTGTTGGGATCGAGGACGACATTCGCTGCCGACGCGGCCGCAGTGGACGGGTCGGGCGGCCAGCCAGTGGACTGGTTGGTTCCCGTGTCCGTGATGATGGTGGCGCTCTGTCCCGGCGTCCCCGGAGGACCGGCCTTCTTCGGCCCGGTTTGGGTGGGTGCTACCGGGAAGGGATGGATGGTCGGGCCGATGGGAATCGGGGGGCCTGGCTCGTCATTCTCTTCCAGTTGCTGGGGCACATGAGAAGGCGCGGTCGGCACGCCGCTGGTCACGTGCTTCGGCACGCTGGTGCTGACGGTTGGATTGGTGCCCGAATGCGGAGCGCCCAGGCTGAGCGCCGCCGTCGCCGTGAACGGATGCGTTGTTCCACCCTCGGCATAGGTGCCGGAAACCTCGAGAGTCTCCGATCCGGGAACTGTGACGCTCGTGAAGCGGGTCTGGAGCACAGCGCGTTGCCCCGCCAGAATCTCGCCCAGGTCGGCGGGCAGCGACGCCGGCAACACCAGACTGCCGCCACCCAGCGTGACCTTGGCCACGCTGACCGCATTCACCGGATGAGCACCCACATCGAGCAGCGGAACGGCCACAGCCACCGAGCCGTCCGGCCAGACCGAGTAGCCGACCTGCCCGATTTTCAGGTTCCCGGTTTCCTTAGGCCTCCGGGCGCATCCGCGAAAGTACAGGAAAAGAATCAGAAGAAGGATGAGGAGGAGTATCCACCAGATTTTCTTCAAGAGGGTTGCCATGCGCAGTGCTCCCTTCCCGACGGACTGCATTCGGTGTTGTCGCTGAAGTTCAGCTGACTCGAATACGCTGCCTGGGCCGACGCCGCGAGCGGTGCGTCGCGGCCGGATCACTACTCAACCGTTTGTCCGGTTGCGACATACTACACTTCGTAGTAGGAACTGGATACTCTTTTCTATCGGCAGGGAATATTTCTGTGGAAAACTTCGAGGCTGCGGAAGTTCCTGAACAGCGCTTCGCCGCTGACGTGATTGGTTGGGCGCAAGCAGCACGGCAAGCGCTGAGCCCAGGCGCGCGAGCTGCTTATTGCCGGCGCGCGGCTCCTGCAAGAATGAGCGGCAGTTTCCGGCTCTCAGTACTCCCGCTCATAGCGCACGTAAACCGGCTCCCATACGTTGGCCGCGACCGCTGCCTCCACGTCGCTCTCTTTCAGATCCGACAAGCCCTCTGCGATCGCCTGCTTCGCCACCGCCTGAGCGATCACGCGGCTGATCTCGCGCGATTTGGCCATCGGCGGCAGCAGATTGCCACTGCGGTCCTGCTCCACCGGCGACAGTCTCGCCAGAGCGCGGGCCGCGGTCATGATCATCGCGTCGGTCACTCGCCGCGCCCGCGATGAGACGATCCCGAGGGCGAGCCCCGGGAAGACGTAGGAATTGTTCGTCTGGTCGATACAGATGTCCCGCCCGGCGAAGTTCACCGGCTCAAATGGACTTCCGGTGCCGATCAGTGCCTTGCCGTCGGTCCACTGCAGGATGTCCGCGGGCACCGCTTCGCTCTTCGAGGTCGGATTCGACAGCGGAAAGACGATCGGCCGCTCGGTGTTCTTCGTCATCGCGCGCACCGCTTCTTCGGTAAACATGCCGGTTTTCGCCGCCACACCGATCAGCACCGTGATCTTTCCGTTGCGCACCGTTTCTTCGAGCGTGATGCGCTTCGGATCCTTCACCTGCCAGCCTTCCATGTCTTTGCGGGGACGCACAAAGTCGGCCTGCTCGGGGTGAATTCCCTCCGCACCCTCAACCAGCAATCCCGGGCGCCCGATCGGATACACACGGGAGCGCGCCTCCTGCTCGCTCATGCCCTCGTCCATCAGCGCCTTCACCATCAGGTTGGCGATGCCAATGCCGGCCGAGCCGAATCCGACGATGGCCACGCGCTGATCGCGCAGCTTTGAGCCTGCGGCTTTGACCGCGGCGAGCAGCGTGGCCAGCACCACGGCCGCCGTTCCCTGGATATCGTCATTGAAGGTACAAAGCCGGTCGCGGTAGCGCTTGAGCAGCCGCGCGGCGTTCGTCCCGGCGAAGTCTTCCCACTGCAGCAGGACGTGCGGCCAGCGCTTCTCGACAGCAGAAACGAATGTCTCGATAAAGTCGTCGTACTCCTGGCCGCGCACGCGCTTGTGGCACCAGCCGATATAAAGGGGATTGCGGAGCCGCTCTTCGTTGTCGGTACCCACGTCGAGCAGCACCGGCAGGCAGTTGGCATGATGGATGCCGCCCAGCGCCGTGTACAGCGCCATCTTGCCGATAGGGATGCCCATACCGCCGGCGCCCTGATCGCCCAGGCCCAGAATCCGCTCGCCGTCGCTGACCACGATGCACTTCACGTCGTCGTAGCGTTTGTGGCTGAGGATCTTCGCGATGCGATCCTTGTTTGGATAGCTCAGGAACAGGCCGCGCGGCTTCCGCCAGATCTCGCTGAAGCGCTGGCAGCCCTCGCCCACCGTAGGCGTGTAGACAATGGGCATCATCTCGCGGATATACCGCGTGATCAGCGCGTAGAACAGGGTCTCGTTGATGTCCTGCAGATCGCGCATGAAGCTGTACTTCTCGAAGGGCGTTTCGAACTGGTCGAAGACCTTTCTGCGCCGCGCGATCTGCTCCTCCAGCGTGCCCACGTGCGGCGGCAGCAGGCCGTGCAGATCGAAGGCGTCGCGCTCCTCTTCCGTGAAAGCGGTGCCTTTGTTCAGTCTGGGATGGTTCAGAAGGGTAAAGCCGAAGATTTTGGTGCGAGTCACGGGTTCCGTCATAAGGCACCTCGAAAGAAGCGATGAGTGAACTGTGATCAGTGAGCAGCGCAACACGTTTCAAAGCCACCGGCCTCAGCTCTTAGCCGCCAGTTTCTGCATTAACGCCCAAAGCATTTTGCTGACTTCGTCCGCTATGGCGCAGGCGGTTTGCGCGGATCGAAGATCGCCGAACTTCAATTTGCCGGCGACAACCAACTGGCTCTGAACCTCCGCCGCCGAACCGCGGGCAATGGCGAGAAAGCGCCGGAATTCGGACTTCGAGGCGCGACCATATCCTTCTGCGATGTTGCTGGATACGGAAACAGAGGCGCGACGGAGCTGGGATGTCATCCCATATCGCTCGTCAGACGGGAATCCCCGAGTCAGTTCATAAACTGCGACAGAAAGATCGATCGCTCGGTTCCAGACAGCCAGGTTCTGACAGGATCCGCTCACGGTTCACGCCTCTTACTGATCTCCGATCACTGTTCACCGATCACTGACTTCCATCCTCCACAATCCCGGCAAACATCGCTGTATCGGAGATCACCGCAATCTGCCCCCGGTTTGCGGCGAGCAGATAACGTTCCACGCGCATGGCTTGCTTCACCTGCTCGCCGACGCGCTCGAGAACGCCCCGCTGCGAATGGTGCTTCAGAAACGCCTCCATCTTGCGCTCCGCCAGGTCGCCCAGCTCCAGGGTCAGCGACCAGGGAACGGTCGGCGATCCGGCTAATTCGGGCCTGCCCCGCACCGAAATAAACGGCGTGCTGGAGTGGTAGAGCTTCTGAGGAGTCCACGCAGCTGGTTCTGCGGTCGAGGGGTCCTGCTCTGCGGGGTGGCTGAACATCTCCGGACGGCCCGCCCAGTGGAAGGCCGCGGTCGTCACCACCGAGACCATGGTGTGGTCGCGATGCAGGTTCACGCCGCCATCCGCGCCAAAGGTAAGCACCACGTGCGGCCGCCAGAGCCAGATGCGCTCCACGACGACCCAAACCATTTTCCTGAAGCTCTCCTGCGCCAGCGCTCCGTCGGGAAAGTGCAGGACCTCGTGGTGGGTGACGCCGAGCACGGCGCAAGCCGCGTCCATCTCCTCGCGGCGCGTCCGGCCCAGCGCTTCGTTGTCTTTGGCATCGCCGCGGAAGTGCGCCGCCTGGCCGTCGGTGAAGCAGAGCACGCGCGTCTCCGCACCCGCGCGGTGCGCCAGCATCAGCGCGCCGCCGAAAGCTCCGCTTTCGTCGTCAGGATGCGCGGTTACACAGAGGAGTCGAGGGGGCAAACGGCGTCTTCCTCAGCAGGCAAGTCTTCCCATGGCAGTTCCGTCTGCGCCACGGGCATAAAGCTTTTTCGATGCAGAACCGTTGGCCCGAGATTCCGCAGGGCCTCGCGATGCTCCGGGGTCGCGTAGCCCTTGTGCGATGCCAGACCGTAGCCGGGGTACTCGCGGTCCAGCTCGCACATGCGCCGGTCGCGGTAGACCTTGGCCACCACCGACGCGGCGGCAATCGAGATGCTCAGCGAGTCTCCATAGATAATGCTGGTTTGCGCATGGGGCAGATCGAGACGCAGGGCATCGATGAGGAGATGGTCGGGCCGGGGAGTCAGCCGCATGACGGCAGCGCTCATGGCCATGCGCGACGCCTGGTAGATGTTCACGCGGTCGATGGTCTCGGCGTCGACTTCTTCAACGGCAATGGCGATGGCGCGCTGCCGCACAATCGCTTCCAGCCGCTCGCGATCTTCCGGAAGAAGCTGCTTGGAGTCGCGCAGGCCGCGAATCCGCGTCTCCGCAGGCAGAATCACCGCCGCCGCCACGACCGGGCCGAACAGGGATCCGCGACCAACCTCATCGACGCCAGCGATCACGGTCGCGCCCAGGGCGCGTGCCAGCTTCTCGTATTTGTTGCCGCAGGCCAGCGAGCGCAGCATACGCAGCTTGCGCGTGGCCGCAGTGACCTCGTCGGAGGATTTTCTTCGGTTCGGCTTCGGGGTCAGCTCGCCCTGCACGGTCCCCATGGGGCGAGTCTATCGCGCTCGTGCCGGAGGATGGCGGTGGAAATCACGGGTCAAACGCCAGTCACCGGCTCTCCGCCAGCCGGCCTTCGCTGAATCCCCATCTGCACGCGCGCATCCGATGGGCTATGAGCCCGCAGAGCATCACCCGCAAGCCGCTCCTCAAAGTCCTCCTCGGCGATCGCAACGTGAATTCGGTCGATATACGCGAGATCCGCTTCGCCCCCGGCCAGCAAACGACCCGGCACCTTCATCCCTGCACCGTCGTCGGCTACATCGCCGAAGGAACCGCCGTCCTCGAGATCGAGGGTCAGCCTCCGCAGACACTCCCGGCCGGATCGGCCTTTCACGAGCCGGCCGGGACGGTCATCGCCGACTTCCGCAACGCATCGGACTCCGAACCGCTGACCTTCATCGCCTTTTATCTGCTCGATGGCGACCAGCCGCTGATTACAATGCTGTGATCGCTGGGTTACCGGGGCGCCTGGTGCCTCTGCTCCCTGCGATGCTCGAATTGCATCTCAAGTGCGGAGACCCACGATGCCTGTCCTTCGCAGCTGTACCGCCTGCGGCAAGACGAATCGCATTCCGGCGCGTCACCTGGCCGACACCGGCCGCTGCGGCGCCTGCAAAAGCCCGCTGCCGCCGCTGGCCGAGCCCCTGGCCGTCGGCCCCGCCGAGTTCGATGAGATCGTCCGCGACGCCAAAGTGCCGGTGCTGGTCGATTTCTGGGCCGCCTGGTGCGGGCCCTGCCGCATGGCCGCGCCCCACGTAGCGCAAACCGCCCGCGACCTCGCCGGCAGCGCCCTCGTGCTCAAGGTCGATACGGAGCAGCACCCCGAGCTGGCCGCCCGCTATCGCGTTCAGGGCATTCCCAACTTTGCCGTTTTCGCGAACGGCAGCCTCGCCTTTCAACAGGCGGGCCTGGTCGACGCCGCCACCATGAAGTCGTGGCTCGCCAGCGCCGCCGCGAAGCAGCCGGCATAAACACGCGAACGCCCCGGCCTCTCGACCAGGGCGTTATTCATCGCTGTCTCTGAAGCTGACGCGCTGCTTGTGGCTTTTGCGCGGGGCGCGACCGCCCGGACGGCCAGCCTTAGGTCCGTTCCACTTCCTTCAGGCGAGCCGCCTTACCGCGCAGGCCGCGCAGGTAAAAGAGGCGCGCACGGCGGACCCGGGACGACCGGATCTTTTCCACCTTATCGATGACCTTGCTGTTAAAGGGGAAGATGCGCTCGACCCCCTGGCCGAAGCTCATTTTGCGGACGGTGAAGCTGCCCTGGGGACCGTTCTTGCGGGCAATCACAACACCCTCAAAGGCCTGGAGACGTTCCTTATCGCCTTCCTTGATCCTGACCTGGACGCGCACCGTGTCGCCCGGCCCAAAGGGGGGCAGGTCGGTGCGGTTCAGTTTCTCCTGGAGGCGCTGCATCACGGGATGTATCGACATAACTCGTTCCTGGTGAGAATTTACGAATCCTCAGTTTACAGGAAAAGGGCCGCATCCGTCTCGCTTCAGCTGAGTCGACCGACGTCCTCCTCCGCAAGCGCCTCCGTGCAGACGCTAACGGCGGTATACGACGTCCACAACGATTCCGTCGGGACGCATCCACTGGGTTCCGGCGCCGATCCAGCCTACCTGGTTCCCCGCGATCGCGGGAAAATTCTGGGTCGTGTCGATCTGAGATCGCCCTGTCCCAACTCCAAATGTCCCGGCGTTGTTGGCGGAGAACCAAGTCGTGGCGGTCTCGGCAATCAGGGAATGGCCCAGTGAGGGCGCGCCGGCGGCAACACCGGACCACATCGAGATCAGATCACCAGCCTGCAACTGGATCACTCCGCCGACCCGGGCCGCGGGATAGCCGGCAAAACCCAGCGGGTACAGCACCGGAGGCACGCTCACGTTGTTGTAGGACCCGCCCACTGCGGGGAGCACAGGGTTTTCGGCAATCTTTCCGGCCGCGATGAACCAGCGGTACGCGAACCCGTGGCAGATCTCGACATGGCCTTCGCCCTCCGGCACGTAGACATTGAGCAGCAAGGTTCCAGGACAGCCGGCGGGCATGGGAGGGTTGGGCGTATTCACCACCTGGTTATGCCGGTTATGAAGCAGCTGCTTCGCCTCCATCCAGAGGCGGTAGGCCACGCCATTGGTGCCGCCGCGATTGTTATATTCATTGGGGTCGGTGGTGCGCCACGCGTGGAGCAGGTTGAGCAGGTTCGACAGCGTCTGCGCATTGCGCACTTTCTGGGCTGCTTCGATCGCCGTCACCACCGCACTCAGGCGAGCCGATCGGGGCCGCAATACCCCGCGCGAGACCGCGGTCACAAAGTCGGTATTCCCCGGCGCCAGCATGACGTAATACATGGGAAGCTCCTGTCCCCGCTGTTCGTATTCCCTGGGGGATCGCTGGGGATACATGACTGCTCTGGAAAGAGCACGGGAAGTATACACCGGCGCCGTGAGCCCGCAATTGCGGCCTTCGCGAAGGCTACCTCCGCTGAAATTCCGGCGAACCCAGCAGCAGTCCCGCCAGCAGCGCCGACTGCTGATCGGCGGGCGGCGGCAGGGGCGGAACCGCCAGCAGCAGCGGCCCGAATTCCCGCGGACGAATAAAATTCACCCGCCGCGCGAACTGCGGCCGCCCCTGGTCGCCCACCGGCGCATTCTGCTGCTGATCCAGCTGGCCCAGCGCCGCGTTGCGCGTCTGTTCGGACGCAGGCTCGTCAAGCAGCAGTGTCTCCAGGCCTTGCTCCTTGCTCTGCGGATTCGCACCGTCCGGCCCGGAGATTCCCAGCAGGGCGTCCCAGCGCATCAGCGTGCCCGCGTTATTGTCGGCCAGGGCGAGGCTGAAGTTCATGCGGTCGAGCAGATCGCCGCTGTTCAACCACGCCTCCGACGTCCAGGCGTAGCCGTTCGGCGTCTGGCAGCCATAGAGCGGCATCCCCAGCTGTGCGATGGCCTCGACCAGCGCCGCTGGGTGCACCACATCGCCGCCGGTGGCGCGGACGGCCGAGATGACATACTCCTCCGGCGTCTTCACCTTGGCGCGATACGCTTCCGGCGACCAGAACTGCGGCGACTCAAGCATGGTCCGCAGCACCTCGCGGATATCGCCTCCGGTCTTCATCCAGGTCGCGGCCATGGCATTGACCAGTTCCGGAGGTGGGTTGTCGCTGACGAATCGCTGCGCGATCTCGTAGGAAACATGGTGCGCGGTCGCCGGGCTCATGGCCAGCAGATGCAGCACCTCCAGGCCCTCCCGCTCGCCGCCTTCGCGGATGGTGTGGCCCAGCACCTTCTTCGACCCAGGCTCGTGGCGATTCGGGTTGAAGAAGAATCCCCCGCCCTGCGCGGGGCGCTCGATGGTCCAGCCGGTAAAGACCTTCGCCACTTCGATCACGTCCTGCTGGGTGTAGCCGCCGTTGACGCCCAGCGTGTGCAGTTCCATCAGCTCGCGGCCGTAGTTCTCGTTGATGCCCAGCATGCGCGCGTGCCCGTACGGGGCCATGGCCGCGCGTCTGGCTGCCATGGAATTCGGCCCCACACTTTCGGTCTGATCGAGATAGAAGAGCATGGCCGGGCTCTGCGCCGTCGCCACCAGCAGGTCTTCAAATTTGCCGAGCGCGTGCGGCAAGATCACCTGATTCTGATACTGGGCCAGATACCACGGCGCGAAGGCGCCCTTGCGCAGATAGACGTTGAAGTGGTTCAGCCAGAAATCGGCCATCACTGCCTGCAACTGGCGCTCGCTGTAGATGTCGCGCAGCAGCCGCGTCACCAGCAGCTCGCCGCCCACCACCAGCTGCGGATTGATCATGGCAAAGACGGTCTCGCGCTGTTCCGGGGTCAGATCGCGGAAGAGCGCGACCCGGTCGGGCCGGCTCAGATGCTGAAGGAAGTCGCGAAATTCCTGGGGCTGCATGGCCACCAGTTTCCGGATCCGCTGCTCCGGCGGCAGAGTGGTCACGCTGGTCGCGCCCAGGTCGGCGTAGAGCTTCTCTTCCGCCTGTTGCAGGTTGGGCGCGTGCGCTGCATCCATATCGGGCGGCGGAGGCGGTCCCGCATCCGGCGCGGCCATCGCGCCAGCCGGCTGGGATGAGGCAGCATTGCCCTGCATCGGCGCCACGTCAGGCGGAGGAGGCGGGGGAACGCCATTTCCCTGCATCTCCGCGCCGGCAGCGCTCGCTGCGTTGCTGCCAGCGGCCACCTGATTCCGGGCTCCGGCCCCCGGAGCTCTGAGCCCTGCTCCCTGCTCTCTGTTCTTTTCCTGGCGAGCCCGCAGGTCCGCGATCTGATCGATGTAGATCGCGTGCTCCACCGGATCGGCCGGAATCGCCAGCCTGCCCTGTTCCGCTTGGCGGATCATCTCCTGCGTGGGGAAGTATTCGACCAGATCGCGCAAGCCGAGCTGCATCGCCGGATACGCGGCCAACCGCGCCTCCAGCGCCGAATCGTCGATGGTCTCCGGATACAGCTGCTCGTCGATCCACTTGCTCAGCCCCATCGACTCAACCGCCGCGACGTCTCCGGGCCGCGGTCCGAAGGTCAGCCGATTCAGCGCCTGGAGCACCCGCTGCTGCTGGGCGAGCGTGGAAGTGTCGGCCGCACTCGGGGTTTTCTTGTGGCGTCCCAGCGCCCACACGTCTCCTGAGGGCAGAACCAGCAGCACGGAAAGCAGCACAGCGAGGCAGCGGCTGACGATGGGCATGAGGGTGGGTCCTCAGGAACAGTCTGTCCTTGTTCTGTTGACCCGCGCAAGCCCGCAAAGTCGCGGCGCGCAACCTCCCGATTGAACTTTCACCCTGTACCCTGCCCTCTGAGACCCGTGTTCTGAGCTCCATATACTGAGCTCTGCGCTCTGAGCTCTGAAAACTGTGGACCGTAGGCTGGGGACTGGGGACTGGGGACTGTCTCACTCGTCCCGCAATAGGATCATCGGATCCACCGACAGCGCGCGCTGCGCCGGCATCCACGCCGCTGCCACGCCCAGCACCAGCATGGTCACCACCACCCCGCCCAGCACCACCGGATCTTTGGGGCTCGCCTGGTAGACGATGTACCCGAGCAGCCTGGTCGCCGCCAGGCCCAGCGCCAGTCCGGCCACGGAGCCAATGGCCAGCAGGCGGAAGGCCCGTCCCAGCGCCGTCTGCAGGACCTCCCGCTGTCCCGCGCCCAGCGCCACGCGAATGCCCAGCTCGCGCAGCCGCTTGCTCACCACGTACGAGGCCATGCCGAAGATGCCCGTCACCGCCAGCATCGCGCCCAGCAGCCCGAGCGCGCCGAGGGCCACGGCGGCAACGCGCGACGCAAACAGCGCCGAGTCCAGATGGCGGTTCCACGTCTCGATGGTCAGCGGCAGCCTCGGATCCAGTCCGTGCAGCGACCGCTCCAGCGCCCCGGCAATCTCCTGTGGATCGCGATTCGACCGCACCACAAAGATCGCGTCGGTGTCGCTCTGTTGCAGAGTCGGAGAGAACATTGCCGGCTGCTGATCTTCGGTCAGCGTCCGGTAGCGGCCGTTCTCGACCACCCCCACCACCTCCACCGATTTTCCGCTCCATCGCTTGAAATAGCCGCCGATCGCTTTCTGCACGGAACCGAACACCTTCTCGGCGAATTTCCGGTTCACCACCGCAACCAGCGGCGCGTTCTTATCGTCGTGCCAGGTGATATCCCGTCCCGCCAGCAGCGTCGTCCCGGCAGCTTCGAAATAGCCGGGGGAGATGTCGTAGTCCATGGCGTCCGCCACGGAGTTGGTCGGCCGGTAATCCGTTGTCGTATTGGTAAATACCGTCGAGTCGCTTCCACCCAGGTCCAGCGGCAGCTGGTTCGCGAACCCCACTGCGGTCACTCCCGGGATAGCCGATATCGCGTCGAACATCTTCTTCTGCATCACGGGAGAGGTGTCGCCGGTGTAGCCGGCCATGGAGAGGTCGGTCTGCGCCACGATCGCGTGCTCCGGTACAAATCCGAAATTACTGTGCAGGGAGCGAAACAGCCCGCGCACGGCCACCAGCGACGCCGTCACCAGCACCGCGCAGATGGCAATCTGCCCAGCCAGCAGCAGGTCGCGCACGGTGAGCCGGCGCATCGCGCCCACTCCTGTCGCACCCGAGCGGATGATCTGCCACGGATCGGATTTCATGATCTGCCGCGCCGGAACGATGCCGAAGAGAACCGCGCTGAGCAGCGCCAGGATCAGAGCCAGGGCGTACGTGCGCACGTCGGGGTTCACCGGCACATTGATGGGGATATTCGGAATTGGCTGCCAGGCGCTCAGCCAGCGGAGGATGGCTACCCCGCCGACCAACCCCAGCGCGCCGCCGGCCAGCGACACCAGCACGGCTTCCGTCAGCATCTGCCGCAGGACCAGCACGCGCCGCGACCCCAGCGCCATGCGCATGGCAATCTCTTTGGCCCGGTCTGCGGCCCGCGCCGCAAACAGGCTGCCCAGGTTCGCACAGGCAGCCAGCAGGATCAGCCCCGCCAGCAGCATCATCCCTGCCATAAACGCGCGCGCCGGTTTTCCCAGATAATCGCCCACCAAACCGGGTTTTGCCAGCGAGAAACCCAGTCCCTCGTCATCTTTCGGATATGCCTTAGCCAGCGTCACCGCCAGCGTGTTCAGTTCCGCGCGAGCCTGCGCGGGGGTCACTCCGGGCTTCAGCCGTCCGACCACCCACATGAAGTGCGATCCGCGCTGGTGGAGCGCGTCCCAGTCGGCCAGCTGCTGCACCTGCATGATCGGGATCCACACATCGGGCGCGAAAAACATCTCGGTCCCGCGAAACGAGGGCGGCGCCACGCCGATGATCGTGTAGGGATGCTTGTTGATCTGCACCACGCGCCCCACCACCCCGCGATCCGCCAGGAAGTGGCTGTTCCAGTACGCATAACTCAGCACGACAAAGGGCGCGCTGTTGGACCCTTTTTCATCCGAAGCATGAAAAAATCTGCCCAGATACGGCTGAATGCCCAGCGCGTCGAAATAATTTCCTGTCGTCAGGTACGGCCACATGGTTGACGGCTGGCTCCCCGTGTCAATGCCGACCGTGCCCATAATCTGGTATCCCACCAGACTCTCGAAGCTGTGGCTGCGGTCACGCAGATCCTTGTAATCCAAATACGACTGCGAAGGAACGCTGCCAATCTGGGGGATCCAGCGCTGCACCATGTAGAGGTTCCCCGGATTGGGCACCTTCAGCGGGCGCAGAATCAGAGCGTTCAGCACGCTGAACACCACGGCATTGGCGCCGATGCCCAGCGCCAGGGTGAGGACGGCGGTTACCGCAAATCCCGGGGACTT
>Ga0335074_10005290_pt1 | contig 17838 bp, 16 predicted proteins | sample Lox_Sample_23_FD_206715 | JGI IMG/M metagenome (GOLD analysis project Ga0335074, IMG submission 206715) | Soil microbial communities from Loxahatchee National Wildlife Refuge, Florida, United States - Lox_Sample_2.3 | ecosystem: Environmental > Terrestrial > Soil > Wetlands | place: USA... | reverse complement strand
GGTCTTGATCGGGCTGTTCGTCGCACTCGCCGTGTCTGGTCATGGAGCGGCCGCCGCCGCGGGCACTCTTGCGGTCATATCGGTCCTCGCGAGCATCGCGTTCTTCGGGTTCCTGGCCTTCGCTGTCCTGCGGCTCTTCAGCAGGGCCCGCTATGACCAGTACCACCAGCAGTTCGGCGGCGGGCACCGGCACCACCATCACCATCGCGGGTTCGGCCTTGACGACCAGTGGCCCCGCTACTGACTCCCGGCACCACAGCACCTCCCGCCGCACTTGAGCAGGCACTCCGGCTGGCGCGGGCGACCGGGCACGGCTAATTTCCTAGTTAATTGATCAATTTAAGAGGTTTTTCTGTTAGAGTCCCGCCAAGGCATGCGACACGAACGGAAGGCCTCATCTCCATGCGAGTTAAGCTCCCTCCCCCGGCGCGGCTGGTACTAGCGACCACCGCCATCACCCTGACCGTCATCCCCCTGGCCCTCGCGGGTGCTGGCCAGGCCGGGGCGGCACCAGCCACGAACCCGACGTCACCGCCTCCGGTAACGATCCTGACCAACGGCACCCACCGTGGCGGCGACTTCTTCATCTCGCCGTTCGGCGATGCCAGCACCTACGCCAATGGCGCGGAGATCCTGAGCCCGCAGGGCAAGGTCGTCTGGTTCCATCCCGCCCCGTCCGGCGAGGAGGATGCCGACTTCCGTGTGCAGCGCTACGACGGCCAGCGCGTTCTGACCTTCTGGGAGGGCACGGGTCTCGGCGGGCTCGGCGGGGGCACCGACTACATCTACAACACCAGCTATCAGCAGATCGCGACCGTCAACGCAGGCAACGGATACAGCGCTGACGGCCACGAGTTCCTGATCACCCCGTGGAACACGGCGCTGATCCTGATCTACACGACCGCTCAGGCGAACCTGACCTCGATCGGCGGGCCAGCCGACCAGACCGTCATCGACGGGATCGTGCAGGAAGTCAACATCTCTACTGGCCAGGTGCTCTGGCAGTGGAACAGTGCCGATCACGTGCCTTACAGCCAGAGCGAGCAGCCCTTGCCGGCGTCGGCGAGCACTCCTTGGGACTGGTTCCACATCAACGCCGTGAAGGTCGCCAGGGACGGCAACCTGCTGATCGACGCCCGCGACACCTGGACCACCTACAAGGTCAGCCTGGCGACCGGCAACATCATCTGGCAGCTTGGCGGCAAGGACAGCAGTTTCACGCTCAAGGCCGCTCCCGGCCAGACCCTTGACGAGGCCGGCGAACTGTTCGCTTGGCAGCACGACCCCGAGCAGGTCGGCCCCGACGAGTACACGTTCTTCGACAACGAGTCCTCTGGCACGCCCGAGCTCCCCTACAGCCGGGTCATCGAGGTCAAGGTCGACCAGCGCAAGAAGACGGCCACTCTCATCAAGTCATGGGAGCAGCCAGAGGGCCTCGTCGCGGCCTCACAGGGTGACGCCCAGACAGCGGGCCACGGCAACATCGTGGTCGGCTGGGGCGCACTGCCGTACTTCTCTGAGTTCAGCAAGTCGGGCAGCCTGCTGTTCAACGCCGAGTTCCCGGCGGGCGTGAATACCTACCGCGCCTACCGCTTCCAGTGGCCGGGCGACAACAAGAGCCGTCCGCACTAGCAGGCCGCAATCAGCGGGGGCCCATCGCTGTCGCCAGGACGACAGCGGCGGGCCCCCGCGTCAATTGTGAGCAACATCATATTTCGGTTATGCCCGATTTAGCACAACTAGTGCGCCTCATCGGTAAGAGTTGGTGCCACCCGGTATCGACCACGGAGGCGCCCTTGTCCCGCCCGAGCACCCGCACCCGCACTCGCTCATTGCTAGTCCTGTCAGCTGCCGCCGCGACCGCCACCGCTGGCGCCGCACTCCTCGCCACCACTCCAGCCACGGCGGCCACCCCGGCGATGATCAAAGTTACCCCCGGCACCTCGCTCAACTCAGTTCACCCGGCGGCGGGCAGCACATACGCGTTCGCCAAAGGCGCCACCTACACAGGCACGCTGAACATCACCGCGAACAACGTCACGATCAGGAACTACGGCTCCGGCAAGTACCCGGTCTTCAGCCGCACCACCGATGGGAACGACATCCAGGTATCAGGCAGCGGCGACCGGATCTCTAACATCCGCCTGACCGGCCACGGCCACGCCGCGGTCAAGGGCTGCGGCTCGGCCAAGACCGCCGACTACGAGGTTGGCATCGACATAAGCGGCAAGAACGACACCGTTCACGCGGTCCTCGCCTACGGCAACCTCTACGCGGGCGTATACGTCGAAACCAACGGTTCGTACGCCACGATCAGCGGCAGCGACTTTAACGGCGTCAACGCGCTGAACCCTGGCAACCTCGGCTCGGGTGCCTTCGGCATCCTGCTCTGGGGCAACCACAACACGATCAGCAACGACGTCTTCGACAACCAGAGCACCTGCAGTCCCGATTACGGCACCGACGGCTCAGGCGTCGAGATCTACTACGGTTCGTACAATCTCATAGAGAACAGCAGCGGCAAGAACGACAGCGACTTCACCGAGCTTGGCGGAGCGGGCGCCACCAGCAACAGCTACACGGACAACACGTTCGCGGCTCCCGGCGAGTTCCTGGTGACCAGGGGCAGCGGCGACCAGGACGGCCCGGTCTACAAGACCACGCTCACCGGCAATGTCGCCCATGGCGCCGTGGTCAGCTACGCATGGAAGCAAGGTGACGGCACCCTGCTCACGATGAAGAACAACCACGTCGCCTCCCTGTCACAAGACGGCGGCTACGTCAACGAGGGCGGCAACGTCATCGGCTTCTAATCTGAAGCCAGCCAGCCAGCCAGCCAGTCAGTCAGCCAGTCAGTCATCAGTCAGTTACGCGTGGCAGCCGACCGCTGACGGGGAGCGACTTTTAGACTGGCTAGCATGACGATCACGGCTAGCCGCGGCGGGCGAGAACGACCTGGTCCAGGCCGACCGCCAGGCGCGGACAGCGCGATGACCAGGGCGCGCGTCATCGAGGCCGCGCGCAAGTTCTTCGCCGACAAGGGTTACGCGCCGGCAACGAACAAGCTCATCGCCGACGCGGCCGGCGTGACGTCGGGCGCTCTCTACTACTACTTCGGCTCCAAAGGCGAGCTGTTCGCGGCGGTTTGCGATGACTCGTTTGATTTCATCCTCGGCAGGTACACGGCTGAACTCACTGAGCCGGCAGACATCCGCGGTCTTCTCCGCGACCTGATGGCCACGTCGATGAAGCTGAACAGGGAGTGCCCGAGCCTCGCCGCCTTCGTCGCCACCGCCTCACTGGAAGCCCGCCGACATCCTGAGCTGGCGCCGAGCATGGAGCGGCACGTGAGGCGCCGCAACCTTCTCCTCACCGAGCGAGTCATGGCCAGCCAGGAGGCCGGGCTCATCGCCGGCGACGCAGACGCCATCAGGGTTGGCGCCCTCATAGGGGTGCTGCTTCGCGGTTTCTCCCACGCCGCGACCGAAACGACCCCTGACGAACTAGAAGCCATGGCCGCCCTGTTCGAGCGCCTGCTTGACGGCAGCCTCACCCCCTGACCCTGTGGACACCGCGGTTTCCTCCGTCCACAGCTACTCAGGAGCGGCCGACCCAATTCCCGCAGCTCGGTCACGCTAAGCCCATGACACGCGCTTTGCCTTTGGCTTGCCAGAACCTGGCACGGATACAGGAGGGCGTAATCTCGCGCCACCAGGCGTTAGAAGGCGGCATGGCCGCCGACGCCATCGATCAGATGCTTCGCACCGGCCGATGGCTCGCTGTCCGCCGCGGTGTTTACCTCGTTCATACCGGCGAGCCATCAAGGCGGGCAGTTCTCTGGGCAGCCCTTCATCGAGCTGGGCCAGGCGCGGTACTGAGCTACGAGACCGCCGCGGAGTTGTTCGGCCTCACCGATCAGCGCAGTTCCTCGATCCACGTCACGATAGGCGAGCATCGACGGCTCAGCGCTATCGAAGGAGTCGTCGTACACCACTCGGCCCGGCTCGTCGAAGCGACACACCCAACTCTCGAACCCGCTCGAACGAGGCTTGAGGAAACCGTGCTCGACATCGTCGAGCGCACGACAGACTTCGAGACCGCGTTCGGGTTAATAAGCAGCGCTTGTCAGCGTCGGCTTACCGTTCCTTCCAAGCTAGCTGAAGCCATGAGCATGCGCGCCAAGATGCGGTGGCGGCATCGCCTTGAGGAAGGACTCACAGGCATCGGCGACGGCGTGCACTCCGTACTTGAAAACCGGTATGTCCGGCGAGTGGAGCGCCCGCACGGGCTCCCTGCCGCCGTCCGCCAGGCCCGGATTGCCGGCGACGGCCGCAACCGGTACCTCGACAATCTTTACGAAGACTACGGCCTGTGCGTTGAGCTCGACGGATTGCGTGCGCATCCCGATGAGCAGCGCTGGCAAGACCAGCGCCGGGCTAACGCAATCACGGCACGGGGAGTGGTGATCCTGCGGTTCGGGTGGGTCGATCTTGACAGGAGACCGTGCGATGCGGCGGCGCAGGTAGCGACGGCCCTGCGAAGTCGCGGCTGGACGGGAACGGTTCTCCGCTGCCGGACTCTGTGCCCGGCTCCGGGCCGGAGTGAATCATGATCAGGAAGACTTTTCGTTTGAGGTAGAGTTTTCCGCGCTATTCCCTGAAAAGTCTTCCGCAAACGAGAACTCTTCATCGCAATAAGTCCGAAACATACGGTTTAGACATGTATGCGGCGTTCAAGGTGCGGCAGCGGAGACACGGCAACCGGGTTCCGCCGGGTGGCGGTCGCTCAAGCCCCCCCGAGAGACCGCCACGCCGACGAAACCCGGCAACGCCCCCCACAGTTGGGATCGCCCAAACCTGCACCTATAGGATGCGCCATTAGCACGTACGTATGCAAGTGCCTCGGCACAAATCATCTGCACTGTGCACCGTACCGACTATCCTGCTGCTAGCAGGCACGCACGGGCTCCGACCACGGTGCCTGGCTGCCTTGAGGAAGGGCAGGATGCACCATGAGGAACGGCACGCCCGCCGGCCGCATCGCGGCGACGTGGCGCAAGAGCAGCGCGAGCAACCCAAGCGGAAGCTGCGTAGAGGTGGCGGTGCTTCCGGACGGCGATATCGCCGTTCGTAATTCTCGCTTCCCTGACGGCCCGGCGTTGGTATACCTGCGGGCAGAGATGGCTGCTTTCGTCGCCGGCGCGAAGAACGGCGAGTTCGATGACTTGTGCAGTGACGGCGCATGACGATATAGGTAAGGTTTGCCCGGGGAATCGGTAATGGTTGGGGAGCGAGCATGGATGCGGGCGAGCCAGATGGCGAGCAGCCCGGCAGCCTGACCAGGCAGCCAAGGGCTGATGCCACTGTTCTCCGCATGTTGCTCGGCAGCCAGCTCCGCCGGCTGCGTGAGGCCGCCGGCATTACGCCCGATCAGGCCGGATACGAAATCCGCGGATCCCGGTCCAAGATCAGCCGCATGGAGAACGGGCGGGTTAGTTTCAAGGACCGGGATATCGCGGACCTGCTGACCCTGTACGGGGTCACGAACGAAGACGAACGGCAGGGCACGCTCGAGCTAGCCAGACGCGCGAACGCGCCCGGATGGTGGGCCAAGTACAGCGATATCATGCCCGACTGGTTCGAGATGTACCTCGGGCTCGAGGCCGCGGCCTCCGTGATCAGGACCTTCGAGATCCAGTTCGTGCAGGGACTCTTCCAGACCGAGGACTACGCACGGGCAGTCACGATTCTGGGGCACAAGGCCGCTCCAGCCGATGAGATCGAGCGCAGGGTCAACCTGCGCATGCGGCGCCAGGAACTGCTGCGTAACCCGGCTCCGCCCAGGGTCTGGTCGGTCATGGACGAGGCGGCCCTCCGCCGCCCGGTCGGCGGCCGCGACGTCATGCGCGCACAGCTACAGCACCTGACCAAAGTCGGCGAGCTGCCGTTCGTAACGCTCCAGGTGGTGCCGTTCGGCCACGGCGGGCACGCCGCCGCCAGCGGCTCCTTCGCGATCTTGCGGTTCGGTGAGCCCGACCTACCCGACGTCGTCTACATCGAGCAGCTCACGAGCGCCCTGTACCTGGAATCCCGCTCGGACGTCGATCACTACCTCGAAGTCATGAACCGGCTGAGCGCCGATGCTCTCACGCCAGCTAGCTCGGCCCGCTTCATCGAGGAAATTCTCAAGGACACCTGACGCGAGCCGCTGTCAGTCCTGCCTGCTCTCGTGCCTCCAGTTGCCTGAGAACTCGTCGTCGTGCAGCTTGCGTAGCTCGTACGCGTAGTGGTCAAGGCGGTCGGCGGCGCGCTGCATCTCGTGAAAATCGTGCCCGTGCTCACGGGCGGCGGTCTTCTCCTCACCGCGCTTCCGCACGATGCTGAGTTCCTCGCGGCTCAGCTCCACGATCTTCTCGAGCGTCTCTTCAAGCGTCATGGCGCTAACCTAGCGCAAGGTCCTCTCCGTCAGGCGGAGCTAACGGCGCCACAGGCCGGCCAGCGCCCGGCGGCGTTCCAGGCGCGACAAACCGCGCAAATCAGCAAGCCCGCGCTCGGTGACCACCACGTCCACGTCGTGCCCGGGCGTCGATACCGGACGTGACAGGCTCGGCACGAGCACCGGCCGGCCCTTGTGCGCTGAAGGCACTGCGATGATGCTGAGGCCGCCAATTGACCGGCTCGCGGCAGCCGCGTAATCGGGGTGACCGCCGACCCCGCCGACCAGGGAACTCGCCGTGCCTTCCACGTTGACCTGCCCGTCAAGGTCGATCTCGACGGCGGTGTTGACCGCGAACAGCGGGTCAGCGGAAAGCCTGCCTGGATCATGGGTGAACTCGACGGGGTAAAGCAAGGGCCGCCCGTCAGCCCAGTCATAAAGCGCGGGCCCGCCAGCCAGATAAGTGGCGACCGGATCACCGGCAAGCAATCCCCGCCGGTCAAGGTCCACGACCGCCTCTGGCAAGATCCCCGTGTCCAGCCGCACAGGCACACGCAAGCCGCGCAGCAGCGCCGTCGCCACTGGCGAGGGGCCAACCTGGAGCCGCGCGTTCGGCACGATCAGCGACTCGATCCGCGCGGCGATCGCCTCGTGCGAAGGTCCAGGTACGGCAAGGGGAAGTTCGGCAGGCGGCTCGAAGCTCTGACCGACCACGATTACCTGGCCCGCTGGCAGCGGCCGACCCGCGTCGGCGTGCGGCGCACGATGAGACACCACGGCGGCCACCTGAGCGCCGGCCGTGATCGCGGCCCGCTGCCATGAGACTTCGCTGCCGAACGCGAACCCGCCCGGCACCTCGACCAGCGTGGTCACGAGCAAGTCGGGCCGCCACGGCCCGTGCAGCATGGCTGGCATCGCCGACAGCCGCACCGAGGCGGCGCTGACCTGCCCGCTCTCGGTCGCCGCCCGCAGCCCCCATCCCGGCATGTAGGTCCTGACATCGGCGAACGCGCCGAAGTCGAGATGGGGATCGGCGGCAGGCACCCAGCCGAGCACGAGCCTTACCTGGCCGTGCTTCGCCGCTGCCCTGCTCAGCTCCCACGAGATCTCGCGGGGCGCACCGAACCCGTCGCCAAGCGCCACGGTCATCCCCGGCCTGATGAGATCGCCAAGCGCGGCGGTCGCTTGGGTAACTATGGCGTCCCCCCTTGCTGCTGAGGTGGCAGGCGATCACGAGCCTAAGGCCAGCGCGGGATCCGATGGTGGACAATGAGTGCTATGTCGCATCGGCAAGATGACGCCAGCGGGCCGGTCGTCAGGGAACCGGTCGATAACGGCATCGCCGAATTGCGGCGCGATCCTGACCGTCGCCGTGCCTGGACTTTGATGATCAATGGCACGCCGCAGTCCCACGTGGACCTCGACGATCCGTCCTACCTGGAATTCGAGTACGTGCGAAGGCTCGGGCACGTGATCGATCTCATGGCCGCGCCTGGCGATCCGCTCCGGGTGCTGCATCTCGGTGGCGGCGCCTTGACGCTGCCCAGATATGTCACGGCGACCAGGCCATCGTCCTGGCAGATAGCAGTTGAACTCGACGCCGCGCTCACCGAACTGGTCAGGCGAAAGCTGCCTCTCCTGCTCCCCGATCGCCGGAATAGGGTCAGGGTGAGGGTCAGGACCGGCGACGCCCGAGCGGTACTTGAGCAGGTCAGCCCAGGATCGTTCGACCTGGTGGTCATGGACGTATTCGCCGGAGCGACCACACCCGCGCACCTGACCTCGGCTGAGGTCGTCCGTGCTGCCGCCAGGGCACTGACACCGGCAGGCATCTACGCCGCCAACATTGGCGACGGTCCGCCGCTGGCCCATACGAAATCGCGGGTCACGACCGTCCTGGCCGAATTCAGCCACGCTTGCCTGATGGCCGACGCAGCCGTGCTGAAAGGCCGCCGGTTCGGCAACCTGGTGCTCGCCGCCTCCCGCCAGCCGTTGCCCGCCACTGCCCTCGGGCGACGCGTCGCCGGCGATCCGCTGCCAGGCCGGCTGCTCGCGGGCACCGAACTCGACCGGTTCGCCGCCGGAGCCCGGCCGATCACCGATGCCCGGCCCCAAGCATCACCGGTTCCACCAGACGGCTTCTTCAAGCCTCCGCCGGCCACCGGATAATCCCCCATTACGGCGCGGCCAGAACCGGCTAGCATGGTGCGCTATGCGGCTCATGCGCGGTTTCGGCGTATTGCTGGCGGCCCTGCTCGTGACGGGAGGTACCGTGCCCGCGGTGACGGCGCAGGCCGCCGTCACGGCGACCCGGCCCGCCTACGGCAACCCGGACGGCCACGTCAGGGTTCCGCCGGCCGCCCGCGCGGTCAGCACCAAGCACCCCGACCACGTCGTCGGCACAGGCACGCCAGCGAGTTGTACGGGAGCCGCGGTCGTCAGGGCGGTGGCCAAGGGCGGCATCATCGTGTTCCACTGCGGCCCGCACCCGGTCACGATCACCATGCGAGCCACCGCGAAGGTCGTCAACACCAGCCACTACGTCGTCATCGACGGCGGTGGCCTGGTCACCCTCAACGGAGCCGGCAGGCGGGAGATCTTGTACCAGAACGCCTGCGACCCGAAGCAGAAGATCACCACCACCGACTGCTACGACCAGCAGTGGCCGCACCTCATCGTGCAGAACCTGAAGTTCGAGAACGGCAACAATCCCGTCAGGCAGCCTAAGAACAGCAGCTTCTACGGCGGCGGCGCCATCTTCGCGCTCGGCGGCCAGGTCAAGGTCGTCAACTCAGACTTCGTGAACAACCAGTGCTATAAGCACGGCCCCGACCTGGGCGGCGCCGCCATCCGCGTTCTCGGCCAGTGGAAGAACCACCCCGTCTACATCACCCGCGACACCTTCAAGGGCGGCCGGTGCTCCAACGGCAGCGCGCTGTCAAGCATCGGCGTGTCCTGGCAGGTGTACGACAGCGTGATGAGGAACAACAAGGCCGTCGGCTGGGGAGCGAACCCGGCTGCCTCAGGTACGAAGGGAGGCGGCAGCGGCGGCGCCATCTACACCGACGGCGACACGTATTCGCTGCTGGTCGCCGGAACGATCATCGAGAACAACTCGGCACGCGAAGGCGGCGGCGCGATCTTCTTCGTCAGCGACGACAACACGGGGAAGCTGACCATCAAGGACTCAACGCTCAGGAAGAACCCGAGCGGCGTCTTCTGGACCCGGCCATATCCCGGCATCTACTACCACAGCGCCGGTGTTCCGAAAATCATTAATTCCATCATCCAATAGCAAGCACCAAAGACTCGACCACGGGGGTAGCAAGGCGTGCCGAACGAACAGCAAAAGGAGTTCTTCCCGCCGACCGCGCTCGAATCGTCAGCGCGGGCACTTGGCGCTGACACGGTCCGCTATCGCATCGACTACGTCATGCTTCCCGCCAGCGACGGCACCCGGCTGGCCACGGTCGTGATCAGGCCGAAGGCCGAAGGCACGTACCCGACGTTCATGATCCGCACCCCGTACGCGACGACCTCGTTCGACCGGCTTGGAGACCTGCAGAAGAAGCTGTTCGAGAAGGATTACGTCGTCATCGTGCAGAACGAGCGCGGCACCGAGTGGTCAGAAGGCGAGTTCGGTTTCCTTACCAGGACAACAGACGACGCGATGGACACCCTCACCTGGATCGCGGCCCAGCCCTGGTCAAACGGCAAGGTAGGACTGCACGGCTGCTCCTCATCGGCGGAGAACCAGCTCAAGCTCGCCGCGATCGGGCATCCGGCGCTGACGGCCTGCATCCCGATGAGCTCTGGTGCCGGCATCGGGTCGATCCCCGGCAACGAGTACCGCCAGGGCTGCTTCTATCACGGTGGCGTTCCGATGCTGAAGACGTGGGCGCTCTGGTATGCGCCTTTCGGCATCAGGATCAGGCCAAAGCTGCCGCAGGTCGACAGCGACGACGAACGCTCGCGGATCTTCCGCCGGTTCTCCGTCAGCTCCCCCGACTTCAGGCAGCCCGAGTACGCGGCCGCTCTGGCCAAGTCGACCCTCGAAGCGCCGAGCGGCCAGGTGCTTCGCCGGATGGGCGCTCCGCTTACCGGGTTCGAGGAAGCCATGTCGACCGGCCCGGCCGGACCTGGCTGGGCGCAGGTGGACCTCATCGACGCCAGCCACACGGGAGCGACGCCGTCGATCAACATCAACGGCTGGATGGACGTCGGCGCTTACGAAACCGTGAAGCTGTTCGAATTCCAGCAGCACCACCCCGAGCAGTACCTGATCATGTCGCCGACCGAGCACTGCAAGATGACGACGACGGCTCGCGATGCCAAGCTCGGCGACCGCCCGATGGGCGACACCAAGTTCCCCTACGACGAGATCACCGCCTCCTGGTTCCACCGCTGGCTCCTCGATGACGAGGAAGCATGGCAGCCGATGCCGAAGGTGCAGGTCTTCTTGATGGGCGCGGGGGCCTGGCTGACCGGTGACCGCTGGCCGCTACCTGAAACGGAAGCTGCCTCGCTGTACCTGAGCAGCCGCGGCTCGGCCAGCACGCTCTGGGGCGACGGCTCCCTCGCCGGAGAACCAGGCGAGCCGGGCAGCGACAGCTTCATCGCAGACCCGCACAATCCGGTGCCGAGCATCGGCGGCGACCTGGGCACCTACACGTCGGTGTGCTCTGACCAGCGCCCGGTCGAATGCCGCGCCGACGTGCTGGTCTACAGCACCCAGGTACTCGATGAGCCCATGGCGATCGCCGGCGACGTCAGCGCAGAACTGTACGTCGAGGCCGATGTCAAAGACACCGACATCTTCGTCAAGCTGCTCGACGTGTACCCGGACGGCACCGCCTACAACCTGGCCGACACCTGCCTGCGCCTTCGCTACCGCGACAGCATGACAGAACCCTCTGACCTGACGCCCGGCGAGATTTACCACATCGAGATCCCCGGCATCACCACGGCCAATTACTTCCCTGCCGGGCACCGGCTCAGGATCGAGATCGCCGGCGCGAACTTCCCCCTAGCCGACCGCAACTGGCACACCGGCGGCCCCAACGAAGAAGAATCAGACGGCCCGGTCGCCCACGTCACCCTCCACCACGGCAAGTACCACCCGTCCAGGATCAAATACCGCCGCTACACAGGAACGATCGAGGCCCAAGCCAGCCCGGCGTAGCGCCCGCTAACCCCATCAAACCAGGGATTGGTGTTGGCCGGGCCGGGCCGCGCGGTTGCCACGCTCAGATAGGGTTCGTAGTGCTATGGGTGAGCACAAGCCGCGCGACATTGACGTTTCGACGCCGAATGTGGCCAGGATCTACGACTACTTTCTCGGCGGCAAGGACAACTTCGCCGTCGATCGTGAGGCTGCCGCGCAATTGACGGCCATGATGCCGTTCCTGCCGCAGGTCGCGGTCGCGAACCGGGTATTCGTCCGACGGGCGGTTAAAGTGCTCACGGCCGACTACGGCATCCGCCAGTTCATTGACCTCGGCGCCGGCCTGCCGACTCAGCAGAGCGTGCACATGGTGGCCCAGGCCATCGCGCCCGAGTCGCGCGTCGTCTACGTCGACAACGACCCCGTCGTGTGCAGTCACGGGCGGGCGCTGCTGGAAGGCGACAACTCCGCCATGGTCGAGGGCAGCTTGCTCAAGCCCGACGAGGTCCTTGACGCCGAGGTCACCAGATCCATGATCGACTTCAAGCAGCCGTTCGCGCTCCTGATGGCCGCTGTGCTCCATTTCGTGCCCGATGAGAAGAACCCGCACGGCATCATCACGAGATTCCGCGACGTGATGGTACCTGGCAGCGCTCTCGTCATCTCACACGGGACAATTGAGACCGATCCTGACGACCCGCGGGCACGGCTCTCCTCACGGGTCTACAGCCAGGCCTCCGCGAGGCTTTCACTCCGCCCCCTCGATGAGGTGCGGGCGTTCTTCGCCGGCTTTGAGCTGATCGAGCCGGGCCTGGCCCTTACCTCGGACTGGCGCGCCGACGGCACCGAACCCACCGACGGCATCGCCGATACCATGCGCTGTGCCGTCGGGATCTTGCGCTAGGCGCCTTCGGATCCGGTCGTAGAAGCTCTCGCGCCGCAAGGCGTGCTCCAGGTCGCTCACCACGAGGGTCAGCGGATAGGGGATCTCGGCCTCGAGCTCGGCGATCGCAGCCTCGGTGGCCCGCCATTCCGCCGCAAGCAGGCCCATGATCCCGCGGGTCTTTTCTGTCAGTTCCACCCGCTTGCTGCGGGCGTCAGGTCCGGGCGTGGTGACGACGAAGCCCGCGTCGCGCATAGCGGCGACCTTCTGGCTGATCGCCGAGTGCGTGCGATCTACCGCGTCGGCCAGCTCGGTGAGCGTCATCGGGCCGTGCTCGTGCAAGGTGAGCAGTTCCATCACCCAGCTCTGCTTGAACCCGGTGACGTGCGCATCGGTGTACACCCGGTTGATGTCGGCCGCGATGGCGCCCTGCAGTTGGTACAGCGGCCACCAGCGCCCGTGCTCTACGCCTGGCCGAAGTTGACGTCGCTCACTCACGGTCCCATTATAGTTTAACAGTACTTATATAAGTGCTGTTAGAACCTCTGGGGAGTGACCGCCTTGAAACTCCTGGCCGATGTCAGCCCGCTGCGCGAGTCACCAGCGTTCAGGCGGCTCTGGGTTGGCACCACCACCTCGTCGGTGGGCAGCGCGCTGACCAGGTTCGCGGTGATGCTCCAGGTCTACGACGTCACGAGGTCCTCGTTCGCGGTCGGCGCCATCGGCATCGCGCAGCTTGTGCCCCTGCTGCTGATCGGACTGCCAGGCGGCTCGCTCGCTGACCGGGTCGACCGGCGCAAGCTCGTGCTGATCTGCAACTGCGGCACCACCCTTGGCGCGGTCGCGCTGACGGTCCAGGCCTTCGCCGGGTCGCGGAGCGTCTGGCTGCTCTATGTCCTGGTCACGATCCAGGCCTCGATCAGTTCGGTCAGCGTGCCCGCCAGGCAGACCTTCGTCCCCCGGCTCCTGCCGAAGAGCAAGCTACAGGCCGGCCTGGCACTTAACCGGCTGAGCTTCCAGATCATGCTGATCGTCGGCCCCGCACTGGCCGGCGTGATCACCGCGGTGCCCGTGCTCGGGCTGCGCGGCTGCTACCTGATTGACACCCTGAGCTTCGCGGCCAGCTTCTACGGCGTGCTGCGGATGCCGGCCATGCCGCCTGACACGAAGGCCAAGACCCGGCCAGGACTCCGTTCCGTGGTCCAGGGCGTCGCCTACATCGGGCGCACTCCTGTCCTGGCTGGCGCCTTCCTCGCCGACCTCAACGCCACCATTTTCGGGTTGCCTATCGCCTTGTTCCCCGCCATCAACGCCGAGCGCTTCGGCGGCGACCCGCGCACGCTCGGCCTGTTCACCGCCGCCATCGGCGTCGGCGGCCTGGTCAGCGGGGTGTTCTCCGGGCCGCTTAAGCACCTGGCGAGGCAAGGCCTTGCCATGATCGCGGCCGTCGCCATCTGGGGTGCGGCGTTCGCCGGGTTCGCGTTGGCGGACAGCCTCTGGCTGACCTTGACCATGCTGGCAGTCGCCGGAGCCGCCGACACGTTCACCGTGGTGCTGCGCGGCACGATCGTCCAGACAACGACGCCAGACGAGCTACGCGGCCGGGTGACCGCCGCCGACTTCGTTGTGGGCGGAGGCGGCGGCCAACTGGGAAACGTGGAAGCCGGTGCGGTCGCCTCCCTCACCACCCCCGTGATCAGCGCGCTGTCCGGCGGCCTCGCTACCGTCGCCGTCGCCGTGATCATCGCGTTCGCGCTGCCGGCCTTCACGAGGTACAAGTACCAGCCGCTACCCGAACGTGAAGTCGTAGGCCTGAACTCCGTGACCGACCTTGAGCAGCAGGGTGCCGGTCCTGCTGGCGGAGGCATGGAAGAGCGTGTAGAGGCGGGGAGTGCCGCCGACACGGATGGTCTGGGTCGCCTTGCCGTTGACGGAGACGCTGATCTTCCCCGAGCCGCCGAGCACCAGGTAGACGTCGCTGGCTAGGAACCTCAGCTCAAGCTGAGCGCCTCCGCCGGCGGTGGCTTCCTGAGCGTGGTCGGTCCAGGTACCTGAAAGGCCGAGACCGCCGAGCGGAAGCCGCTCGGGGAACTTGTAGACCTGCGGGGCGTCCTTGAGTACCGGCTTGCTCGTCACCAGGTACTGAAGCCGCTCGTAGCCGAGATAGGTTTCCGGGCTCAGCTCCCCTGTCGGAGTCAGGTTGGGCACGCTGGTCGGCGGCGGCAGCTTGAGTCCCGGATGTGCCTCGGCGAGCAACTGCCTGATGAGCTGCTCGGTCGTGCTGTAGTCGCCTTCGCCGAAGTGCACGTGACGAACGTCGCCCTGAGCGTCGACGAGATAGTCGGCTGGCCAGTACTCGTTGTCGTAGGCGTCCCAGGTGGCGTAGTTGTCGTCAATCGCTACCGGGTAACGGACGCCGAGCGCAGCCGACTGCGCTTTCACGTTCGAAACCACGTGCTCGAAGGCGAACTCGGGCGTGTGCACGCCGACAACGACGAAACCGTACTTCGCGTACCTGCTGTACCAGGCCTCGACATGCGGCAGGGTGCGCTGGCAGTTAATGCAGGAATACGTCCAGAAGTCGACGAGCACGACCTTGCCGCGCAGCGACCTGATCGAGAGCGGCTTGCCGCCAGGGGTATTCAGCCAGGCCGTGATCCCGGTGAAGTTCGGCGCCTGCCCGCAGTTGATCAGCCCGGTCGCGTTGCTGTCACACGAGGTCAGCGCGGTGTGCTTGACCCCGGTGAGCGTGTTGAGTTCCTTGCGGATCTTCTTGCCGCCCTGCAGGGCACTGGAGTAGCTCGGCACGTCCTTCTGCAGCCCGTCGAACACGTTGAACGCGATCGCGACCGCCATCACCACGAGCACGGCCCCGCCGACCTGCCTCACCAGCGGTGCCCGTCGCCTGAACGCGCCGATACGCCCGGAGAGCTGACTCCCGGCAACCGCGATCACCAGCAGCGGAACGGCAGTGCCAACGGCGAACCCCGCGGTCACGAACACGGCTGTCAGCCCGACCCTGTGCGTCGCGCCGACGACCGTGATCGCGGCCAGCACCGGCCCCGCGCAAGGCACATAGAGCACGCCGAGCGCCAGCCCGAGCAGGAATCCCCCGGCCCGCCCGCTCGGACGCCGCGCGCTGACCCGCGCGAATGGCCGCTCAAGCAGCAGCCCAAGCGGCGGAATCAGGTACCCGAGCCCGACCAGGACGAGCAAGGCGATCCCGGCGTCGCGCAGCGAGTCAGCGGGCAAACGCAGCAGCGAGATAACCTCGGACCCCGCCAGGATGAGCAAGCTGAAACTCAGGATCAGGCCGGCCACCACCGCCAGCGGCCGCCCAAGCCGCCATCGCGGCTCCCCCGCACCTCGCTCGAGCTCGCCAGATCCATCCGCTCTGGTCACACCCGCCACGAGTACCACGGGAAGCACCGGCAGAATGCACGGCGAAATGCCTGCCAGGAACCCCGCGACAACGCCAACGAACACCAGCCCGACCATGCCCAGCCTTCCGCCAGTTCGCCTCGCCCTTCACAACCGATTCGTAGCCGCCGGCCCTCTGTATTGCCGGGCCAAGCCGTCAGCGCGGAGTTCTTGGTGGCGTAAGCTGGCGATGGTTGAAAGGAGTACCAAATTGGACGACAACGCGAGCCGAGCGGGGAGCAGGCCGGTTCTCCAGCCAGGGCCTGATCATCCGATCAGCGTCACTCCGACCGGGTCACGGGTGCTGGTCAAGGCCGGCGACGTGGTGGTCGCCGATTCCGCGAACGCACTGACGCTGCAGGAGTCGAACTATCCGGCGTGCCTGTACGTGCCGCTGGCTGACGTGAGCCCCGGCCTGCTCAGCCCGAGCAGCACGACCTCGTACTGCCCTTACAAGGGTGACTGCTCTTACTACTCGCTGGCGACTCCCGGCGGCGAGATAGCCGACGCCGTCTGGACCTACGCCAATCCTTACCCCTCGGTCGCCGCGATCGCCGGTCACGTCGCGTTCTACCCGAACAAGGTCACGATCACGGTTAGCTGACCTGCCAGCTCGTACCAGGATCGGTGACCGTGCAGTCGCCGAGGCTGAGCTGGGCAGCGCCGGGCTGGTCGCCTTCGTCGGCGAGGCACAGGCCAGTGCGCGGGTTAAGCAGCTGCCCGGACGACAGCCCGTCAGGCAGCGGCTGCCACTGCTGGCCCGGTGCACCCGTGCACGGTGCCATCGTGACCAGCGCCCCGGCCACGGCCGGGTACGTGAGCGCCAGGCACTCACCGCCGCTGCGCAGCGTCCCGTCAGGCTCGGCCGTCCAGTTCGTCGCGGTCGAACTGCCGCAAGTACGCAGGCTCACCGGTCCGGCAGGCAAGGCGGCCGCATGCCAGGCCGACGCGCAATAGCCGGGGATCGCCGAGGTGAGCGGCCCGGACGGCAGCGTCCATTGCTGCGCGGTTCCCCCGGTGCAGGACTGGAGCCCCGCCAGGGACGACTTGGTGTTGACGGCCAGGCAGGTGCCCGTGCTGGCGTTGACGATTCCCCCGGTGAATGATGGCTGCCAATCTTGGAAAACGGTGCCGGCGCAGGGCCTCAGCGCGACTTGCAGACCCTTGGCACCACTGACCGCCAGGCAGTCGCCGCCCTTGCTCAGGGCACCGTCGGGGCTGAACGTCCACCGCTGGCTGGCGACCTGGCGGCAGGGGGAAACGACCTCGATCGTCGTCTTGCCCTTGCTGGCGGCGGTGGCCAGGCAGCCCCCGCCAGCGGCCGCCAGCTGGCCGGCCGGGCCGGCGTGCGGCTGGCCGACCACCCAGCTGAACGAGACCATGCCCACCTCGCCGGCGCCGTCGGACGCCGTGACCGTCGCCTCGTAGGTACCTGGCTTGCCGAGCCAGCCGCTGATCACGCCGCACGGGCTGATCGACAGCCCAGGCGGCAGCCCGGTCGCGGTGAACGTCAGCGTGCAGCCGGGCAGCGAGTCGCTGGCGTCGATGGTCAGTAGCTGCGGAGAACCAGGCAGTCCTGACTGCGCGGGCGGAGTGGTCAGCGTGACGGTGCCGTGCACGTTCCAGGTGAACGTATCAGTGACCGGTGACAGGCCGGTGCCTGCGACCGTGACGGTGGCCGTGGAGGTGCCGGGGGTGGCCGGCAGCGTCCCCGTGATGAGGCCGCTTGACGGGTCGATGGCCAGCCCGGCAGGCAGGCCGGTCGCGCTATAGGTGAGCTTCTGCTTGTCAGAGGCGTTGACGGACCTGACAGGCACGCTGACCGTCGCGCCCGCCTGGTAACTCTGCGTGGCAGGCTGCGCCACCGCGAGCGCGTCAGGGTTCAGCATGCTGACGTCGGTGTTGCCCGAGATCCCTAGCACCGTCTCCGAACTGG
>Ga0335074_10005289_pt1 | contig 17841 bp, 16 predicted proteins | sample Lox_Sample_23_FD_206715 | JGI IMG/M metagenome (GOLD analysis project Ga0335074, IMG submission 206715) | Soil microbial communities from Loxahatchee National Wildlife Refuge, Florida, United States - Lox_Sample_2.3 | ecosystem: Environmental > Terrestrial > Soil > Wetlands | place: USA... | reverse complement strand
GAGCCTGTTCGAGCGGTTCCGACGGCTGGACGTGATGGTGCACAATGCCGCGGCACTCGGCCTGCTCACCCCGGTGCCGCACATCCTGCCGGCGCACTGGGACGATGTGGTGGGCGTGAACCTCTCCGCCACCTGGCGGCTGATCCGCAGTTGCGGTCCGCTGTTGCAGGCGGGCGAGGCCGGCCGCGCTGTGTTCGTCACCAGCGCCGTCGCCCGCGCGCCCTGGGCCTATTGGGGCGCCTATGGCGCGACCAAGGCTGGCATGGAGCATCTCGTGCTGACCTGGGCGGACGAGACCCGCACCTCGCGGCTGCGGGTCAATCTGTTCGACCCGGGCGTGGTCGCGACCAGGTTGCGGCGCCAGGCGATGCCGGGCGAGGATTTCTCCGAACTTGCGAAGCCTGCCGACGTCGCGCCCGCGCTGGCGGCGCTGTGCCTGCCCTCGGAGCAGCGGCATGGCGTGCTGGTGCGGCGGGGGTAGCCGCGCTTTCTGCGTTCGGCCGCGACCAGTCCTGCCGGCTTGGCCCTCGCCAATGACCAAGGCGCCATCGGCATCCGTGTCGCGCCACCTGAAAAAAAAAGCGGCGCCCGAAGGCGCCGCCCGTAGCCGAGGCAAGTCCGTCCGCGTCAGCCGAGCTGCTCGCCGTGCAGCACGAGGTCGAGACCCTCGACCTCCTCGTCGCTGGTGACCCGAAGTCCGACGATGGCATCGACGATCTTCAGCAGGATCAGCGAGCCGAGGCCGCTATAGACCAGCGTCACGATCACCCCCATCGCCTGCACCTTGAGCTGGGCCAGGCTGCCGGGAAGCTGCGGTGCGCTGACGAAGGAACTGTAGGCGAACACGCCGGTCAGCAGCGCGCCGATGATGCCGCCGATGCAGTGCACGCCGAACGTGTCGAGGCTGTCGTCATAGCCCATCGCATGCTTGAGGCTGGTCGAGGCGAAGAAGCAGAGCACGCCGGCCGCGATGCCGATAATCACCGCCGGGCCCGGAAGCACGAAGCCGGAGGCCGGGGTGATCGCGACCAGTCCGGCGACGGCGCCGGAGGCGATGCCGAGCACCGACGGCTTCCCCTTCGTGCCCCATTCCGCGAACATCCAGCCCAGCGCCGCCGAGGCGGTTGCGATCTGCGTCACGGTCATCGCCATGCCGGCGCGGGCGCCCGAGGACACCGCCGAGCCGGCATTGAAGCCGAACCAGCCGACCCACAGTAGCGAGGCGCCGATCACGGCGTAGGCGACGTTGTACGGCGCCATGTTGTCATGCCCAAAGCCGACGCGCTTGCCGAGCACCAGTGCGCACATCAGCCCGGCGATGCCGGCATTGATGTGCACGACCGTGCCGCCGGCGTAGTCCTCGATCCCGAGGCCCGCTTCCCAGCCGGTCGAGCTCCACACCCAGTGCGCAACCGGGCTGTAGATCAGGAGCGACCACAGCACCATGAACAGGCACATCGCGGAGAACTTCATGCGGTCGGCGAACGACCCCGCGATCAGCGCCGGCGTGATGATCGCGAAAGTCATCTGGAACATCATGTAGACGGATTCGGGGATGGTCGGCGCCAGCACAAATCCGGGCTTGTCGTAGGTCGCTCCCATGCCCATCAGCAGGAAGCGCGACAGGTCGCCGATATAGGGCGTGCCCGGGGTGAAGGCGAGCGAGTAGCCGGCGAACCACCATGTCACCGTCACCAGGCAGGTGACGGCGAAGGACTGCATGATGGTGGCGAGGACGTTCTTCTTGCGCACCATGCCGGCGTAGAACAGCGCCAGGCCCGGAACCGTCATCATCAGCACCAGCGCGGTGCTCGTCAGCATCCAGGCGGTGTCGCCGGTGTCGAGCTTCGGCGGCGGGTTGTCCGCCGCGAAGGCAGAGATGGAAGCGAGCATGATTGGCAGGGCGCAGAGCGAGCCCTGCAGGAAGCGTTTCATCCGCATGTTGGGTCCCTACTTAGAGCGCCTCGGCATCGACTTCGCCGGTCCGGATCCGCACCGCGCGTTCGAGCTCCATGACGAAGATCTTCCCGTCGCCGATCTTGCCGGTGTGGGCGGATTTCGTGATCGCCTCCACCACCTGCTCGGCAATCGAATCGGGTACCGCGACCTCGATCTTCACCTTGGGGAGAAAGCTCACGTGGTATTCGGCCCCGCGGTAGATCTCGGTCTGTCCCTTCTGCCGGCCGAAGCCCTTCACCTCGGAGACGGTGAGTCCCTGCACACCCAGCGGCGTCAGCGCCTCGCGCACGTCGTCCAGTTTGAAGGGCTTGATGACGGCTATGATAAGCTTCATCGCGCCTTTCCCCTTCCGTCCGCCGCCGCACGAGATTGTGCGCATGCGGTCCGGAACCGCCTTTCAAGAAGCGTGCCGGAGGTGAATCGACGGGTCATCCGCCTCCCGCGCCGAAGCCGGGGGCCGCCTCTGCCCATTCCTTGAGCAATCCGGTGGCGGCCGCGCCACGGTCACGATCCGGGCCGTATGCGCGGATTTTGGGCACCTGGCCGGGAGCTGCTACAGCCGGCGCATGAGCACTCTCTCCGTCGATGTCTGCGTGGTCGGCGCCGGTCCGGTCGGCGCCGCCCTTGCCTGCCGCCTGGCCCAGGCCGGGATCGCCACCGCCGTCATCGACCGTGCACCGCTGCCGCCGATGGAGCGGCCCGAGTTCGACGGCCGCGCCTACGCGATCGCCGCCGGCTCCCGCCGCCTGCTCGAGGCGGCGGGGGTCTGGGGGGTGCTGCCGCTGCCGACCGGCCCGATCCTGGACATCCGCATCACCGACGGCCGGGTCGGGCGCCGCGCCGCGCCGCTGTTCCTGCATTTCGACCACCGCGAGGCAGGCGACGAGCCGTTCGGCTGGATGGTCGAGGCGCGCTCGCTGCGCCAGGCGCTGAATGCGCACATGCACCGGCTGCCCGCGCTCTCCGTGCATGCCCCGGCCCACGCATCGGTGGAGCGGCGGCCCGATCTCGCGATCGTGCGGCTGCAGGACGGCCCGACCATCGCAGCGCGGCTGGTAGTGGCGGCGGAAGGCCGGTCCAGCCCGCTGCGCCGCGCCGCCGGCATCCCGGTGACCGGCTGGCCCTACGCCCAGACGAGCATCGTCTGCGCCATCGCGCATGAGCGGCCGCATCACGGCACGGCGCTGGAGCATTTCCTGCCCACCGGGCCGTTCGCGCAGCTGCCGATGGCCGCGACGGAGGCGGGGGACAACATCTCCGCCATCGTCTGGACCGAGCGGCGGGCGTTGGCCGGGCGGATGATCGGCCTCGATGCGGCAGCGTTCGGGCGCGAGATCGCGCGCCGGCTCGGCGCGCATCTCGGCGCGGTGCGGCCGGTCGGGCGGCGCTGGATCTATGCGCTCGGGGCACAGTTCGCGCATCGCTACGTCGACATGCGCCTCGCCCTGGCGGGCGATGCCGCGCACGGCATCCACCCGATTGCCGGGCAGGGGCTCAATCTCGGCTTCCGTGACGCCGCGGCGCTCGCCGGGCTGATGATCGAGGCGGTCGAGGGCGGTGGTGATCCGGGCGCGCCGGCGCTGCTCGCCCGCTATCAGCGGATGCGGCGGCCGGACAATCTGCTGATGCTGGCGGCGACGGACGGGCTCGACCGGCTGTTCAGCACCGACCTGCCGCCGGTGCGGCTGGCCCGCGATCTCGGCATCGCCGCGGTCAACCGCATGCCGCCGCTGAAGCGGCTGTTCATGCGCCAGGCGATGGGTCGCCTCGGCGCGGCGCCGTAGCGCTGGCCAAGCGGCGCGCACGAGCCGCTGGCGGTCCCGCGGAGGTTGACGTTGTCATGACGGATTGTATATACAGACGACGGACCGCCGCCGCTCTACGAAGGCGCGTCGCTATCGAGACCTGACGGGTGGAGTTTGAATGGGACGAGGCCAAGCGCCTCGCCAACATCCTCAAGCACGGCATCGACTTCGACGATGCGGACCTGGTCTTCGGCAACCCGCATCTGGCGGGGCCGGCCCGGGCGGTGCAGGACGAGGCGCGGTGGATGGCAGTCGGCATGATCGAGGACGTCTACGTCACCGCGATCTTCACGCGGCGCGGGGCGGCGATCCGGATCATCTCCATGCGGAGGGCACGTGATGCAGAAAGACGACACCATCAGGCGCGTCTCGGCGGCTGAGCTCGAAGCCCGCCGGGCGCGGCGGCCAAGCCGGACGGACCTCGCCCGGCTGCGCGCAATGACCGAGGCCGAGACCGAGCGCGCCATCGCCGCCGATCCCGATTTCCGCGACCAGCCGGAGGACTGGCTGGCGCGCGCGGAGGCGGTGATGCCGGCGCCGAAGCAGTTGCTGTCGCTGCGGATCGATCAGGACGTGCTGGACTGGTTCAAGCGGCAGGGGCCGGGCTACCAGACCCGCATCAACGCGGTGCTGCGCGCCTTCGTCGAGCAGGCGCGCAAGCGGCCCGCCTGATCGCGCCCGGACCGTCGCCCGGCGCGCGCAGGTCGGGTTCGTCCCTCGTGGCCGGCTTCGCGCCCGGACGGGTCCGGCCGCGCGCACCGGCCAGCATCAACGGCCATGGGTCCGGCGGCGCGCCGCTATCCCGCGCGGAACCCGCCATCCACGTTCAGGCTGACCCCGTTCACCATCGACGCCGCGTCGCTGAGCAGGAAGCAGATCGCCTCTGCGACCTCGGATGGCTGAGCGAAGCGGCCGAGCGGGATGCGCGCACGCATCGGATCGGCCTTGGCCGGGTCCGACCAGGCGCGCTCACCCATTGGCGTGATCGTCACCACAGGATTGACGCTGTTCACCCGGATGCGCTGCGCGCCGAGTTCCACCGCCATCACCCGCGTCATCGCGTCGAGCCCCGCTTTGGACGCGCAATAGGCGGCATGGTCGCGCGTGCCGATCTGCGCCGCCAGGCTGGAGACGTTGACGATCGCGCCGGGCACGGAGCGGGCAATGAGGTCGGCGGCAACGAGCTGCGCGATCAGCAGTGGTGCCACCATGTTCACCTCGAAGGTGGCGCGCACCCGCGCGGCCGGCGCCTGCAGCATCGGATCGAGCGGCGCGATCGCCGCGTTGTTGACCAGCAGATCGATCGGCAGCGCCGCGCGCACGCCGAGCAGCATCGCCTCGGTGTCGGCGAGATCGACTGCGATCGTCTCGCACGCGATCTCCTGCTGCAGCGACGCCAGATCCTCGGGCGAGCGGCTGAGTGCGACCACGGTCGCGCCACGCGCCGCCAGCATGCGTGTGGTCTCGCGCCCGATCCCCTTGCCGGCGCCGGTGACCAGCGCCCGCCGTCCGGAAAAGCTCATTTCACCGCTCCAAGCGTCAGACCGCGGGCGATGTATTTGTGCACGACGATGCCGCCGATGATGACCGGCGCGCAAACCAGCGTCGCGCCGGCCATCACCTTCGGCCACGGCACAATGTAGCCGCCGAGATAGGTCAGCACGATCATCGGCGCGGTGCGCACCGACCGGCCCGGCGTCAGGATGAAGCCGTACAGCAGGTCGTTCCAGGCGAAGATGCCGGCCAGGATCGCCGAGACCGCGATCCCCGGCTTGACCAGCGGCAGGCAGATGCGCAGGAACACGTCGAACCGGCCGAGCCCGTCGAGCTGCGCCGCCTCCTCGAGATCGATCGGCACCGAGCGGAACTGGTCGACCATCAGCCAGACCACCAGCGGCACCACGAACACCTGATACACCAGCACCAGCACGATCAGATTGTTGATCAGGTGCAGCCGCGAGGCGGTGAGATAGAACGGGATCAGCACCACGACCGGCACCAGCATCCAGTTGGTCACGTACCAGAACCAGACGTCGCGCCGGCCGCGGAACTGGTAGCGGGCGATGCCGTAGGCCGCCGGCGCGCCGACGAGAAGGCCGAGCCCGACCGAACCCACGGTCACGATCAGCGAGTTGAGCAGCGCGCCGAGCACGTCATCCTGCCGGATCGCCTGGGCGTAGGCGCTGAAATGCGGCGTGAAGCGCCAGACCGGCGGGATGCTGAAGATCTGCGACTCGGTCTTCAGCGAGGCGGCGACCATCCAGTACAGCGGAAACAGGATCACCACCAGGATCAGCAGGATGCCGATCGTGTGCAGGATCCGGAATATGACTTGCTTTGCCATCGCCGCCCCCGCTCAGTCGATCTCGCGATAGAACAGCCGGATGTAGATCCGCGCCAGCACGATCGACAGGATCAGCATCAGGATCGATTCCGCCGCGGCAACCCCGATATCGAAGCCGCGGAACGCGAGGCGCTCGATCTGCAGCATGGCGACCTCGGTCGCCGTCCCCGGTCCACCCTTCTCGATCGAGTAGATCATGTCGAATTCCTTCAGCGTGAACGCCGTCTGGAACACGAGTGCGGCGGTGATGCCGGGCCACATGAAGGGAAGCTGCACCGAGCGGAAGCGCGGCCACCAGCGCTCCGTCTCCAGCATCGCCGCTTCCTCGATATCCTTCGGCACGGTGGCGAGGGCGGCGGAGAGAACCAGGGCGACGAACGGCGTCCACTCCCAGATCTGCACCAGGATCACGGTGATGAAGGCGTTGGTGGTATCACCCAGCCAGTTCACCGGCGCGATGCCGATCCGGCCGAGCAGGTAGTTCACGATTCCGAGCTGCTGGTTGAACATCAGCGCGGTCAGCAGGCCCACCACGGCCGGCGTGATCGCGATCGGGATCACCAGGCAGATCTGCAGCAGCCGGCGCAGCAACGCGATGTGGGTGGAATCCAGCGCCAGCGCGATCAGCAGGCCGAGCACGAGCTGCACCGGCAGCGAAATCACCACCAGCACCAGCGTGCGCACCACCGCATCGCTGAAATCGCTGGAGCCGAGGGCGGAGAGGTAATTGGCGATGCCGGTCCATTCCGGCGCCCCCATCCCCATCACCCAGTATTTGAACGAGATGACGAAGGTAAAGACGACCGGGTAGAGGCCGATCGCCAGAAGCAGGATCAGCGACGGCGCGACGAAGAACCACGGCGCCAGCCGCTCGGACAGCGGCACCGGGATCGCCTCGTCCGCCGTGCCGGTCATCGGCACCACGCTCGTCTCGTCCATCGCTCCTCCCGCATCCGGCCGGCGGTGCGCGGCCCGGCGGGTGCGCCGGGCCGCATTCCTCTCAGTCCTGCTTCATGTACTTCTCAGGCGTGTTGGTGTGCTCCCAGCAATGCGAGCTGTCCATGTAGGCGGTGAGGCTCTTCGCCATGCTGTCCAACCCCTGCTTGACGTCGACCTGCTTGAGCTCGATGCGCGAGCCCCAGTCGGAGACGATGTCGGAAAAGCGCGGATAGCACTGCAGCTGCGGCCGCCAGTCCGGCACGGTTGCGGTCTCCCAGGTTTTCACCATCGGCGCCAGGTTGGGGAATTTCGCCTGGATCGACGGATCCTCGTCGGCGCCCTGCCGCGCCACCACCGCGCCATGCTCGATCAGCGGCTTGGCCATCTCCTTCGACGTCAGCCACTGCACGAACAGCCAGGCGGCATCCTGCTTCGCCTTGGGAACCTGCGAGCTGACCATGTAGGCGAAGCCGCCGAACGCCGAATACGTGCCGTCGGGTCCCTTCGGCTCCATCGCGATCCCGAGATCGTCCGCGATCGGCGATTTGCTCAGCGTCGGGTAGAAGGCCGACCACTCGGTGATCATCGCGACCCGCTTCTGCATCAGCATCTCCACCACCTGGCTGTGGTCGTCGGAGACGATGCCGGGCGGCATGTAGGGCAGCAGCGACTGGCGGAACTCGATCCCGGCCTGGCTCTGCGCGTCGTTGACCAGGATCTCCTTCTTCCCGATGTTCAGGAACCGGCCGCCCCAGGGCCAGAGAAAGCGGGCGAAGGCGTCCGCCGTCTGGGTCTCGCCCCGCGCCGATTGCAGCGCGTAGCCGAACACGCCCTTGCCCTTGTCGGTCAGTTTCGGCGCGTAGGTCTTGAGCAGGTCGTCCCAGGTCGCCGGTGGAGAGTCGAACCCGGCCGCCTTCAGCATGGACTTGTTGTAATACAGCAGCCCGGCATAGGAATCGAACGGCAGCCCGTACAGCTTGCCGTCCACGGTGAAGCTCGCCCGCCAGACCGGGAAGAAATCCTTGACGTCGACATCCGGGTCCGCGAGCTTCTTGTCGTCCAGGAAGTGCTGCAGCGGCAGCACCCAGCCGGCGTCGACGAAGGTGACCGGCCAGACCACATCGGACAGGATCACGTCGAATTGCTGGCTGTCGGAGACGAAGTTGAGCGTCTCCTCCTTCAACGAATCCTCGTACGGAAACGTCACCCAGTTGACGTCGATGCCCGTCTCCTTGGTGAATTCCGGCGTCAGCTGCTGCGCCGCCGCGTAGCTCGGGCGGTCCAGCCCCACGACCGTGATCGATGTGCCCTTGTACGGCGCGGCCGCATCCTTCAAACTCCATGCCCAGGCATGGGTACACATGGCCATGACCGCGGTCGCGGCCAACAGACCCCATTTTCTCATGGTCCGGAAGTCCTCCTCCTTGTGCAGCAACGCGGCTCGCCGCGCCACCCGCCGTTTCATGCCCGCCGCGACGCGATCGGGGATTTCGTCCGGCCCCGTATCGCTCCCGCCCCGCCGGCGCGAGATATTGCCTTGATCGGTCGCGGTCGGAAACCCGGTCTCAGCCGATTGCCGCGTTCGCGTGAGTTTGCGAAGGACACGCTTCGGCGCGCGCAACGGATACTCAACCGACAGGCTAGGTGCCCGCGTTCCGTAGAAGCTGAGACGCGCCTCCGCGCGGACGGCGGACCGCGCGGCCCGTCACCTCTGGACGCGCCGGGCCGGGACGTCGATCATGCGCGCGGCGACAGGAGACCCCGATGGCACAGGTGACGCTCGGCCATATCCGCAAGACCTTCGGCAGCGTGACCGTGCTCGACGACGTCAGCATCGATATCGAGGACGGCGAGTTCATGGTCTTCGTCGGCCCGTCGGGCTGCGGCAAGACCACCTTGTTGCGGACCATTGCCGGGCTCGAGCGGCCATCCGCCGGCCGGGTGATGATCGGCGCCGACAACGTCACCGCCTGGCCGCCGGCGCGGCGCGGCGTCGCCATGGTGTTCCAGTCCTACGCGCTCTACCCGCACATGACGGTGCGCGAGAACATCGCCTTCGGGCTGAAGCTTGCCCGTGTCTCCCAGGCGGAGATCGACCAGCGCGTGCGCGAGGCGGCGGCGACGCTGCAGATCGATCACCTGCTCGACCGCAAGCCGCGCGAGCTCTCCGGCGGCCAGCGCCAGCGCGTCGCGATCGGCCGCTCGATCGTGCGCCACCCGAAGGTGTTCCTGTTCGACGAGCCGCTCTCCAATCTGGACGCGGAACTGCGCGTGCAGATGCGCGTCGAGCTGATCGACCTGCACCAGCGCCTGCGCGCGACCATGGTCTACGTCACGCACGACCAGATCGAGGCGATGACCATGGCCGATCGCATCGTCGTGCTGCACCGCGGCCGGGTGGAGCAGATCGGCGCGCCGCTCGAGCTCTATCAGCAACCGGACAACATCTTCGTCGCCGGCTTCATCGGCTCGCCGAAGATGAACTTCCTGCCGGTCACGGCCGATGCCGTCGGTGCCGAAGGCGTCACCGTGCGGCTGCCCGGCGATCTGCCGCTCACCGTGCCGGTACGGCCCGGGGATGTCCGGGCCGGCGCGCCGCTCACGCTCGGCGTGCGGCCCGAGCATCTCGGCCTCGACGGCGAAGGTCGCGCCGATGCGCGGCTGCCGGCGGAAGCGCAGGTGGTCGAGCATCTCGGCAGCGAGATCTTGGCCCACATGATGCTGCCGGGCGGCGTGGCCCTCGAGGTCAAGGCGACGGGCGAAAGCGCGCTGCATCGTGGCGCGAACGTTCCGGTCGGTGTGCGCGCCGAGCTCTGCTACCTGTTCACCGAGGCGGGCGCGGCGCTCGCGCCGTTGCGTCCGCGCCCGGTCGCAACCACCCGGGACCGGCGCCAGGCGCTGGCGAGCTGAGCGGATCGCGGCCAGCCATGCGTCTGCCGCATCGGTCGTGCGCGACGCTTGTCGGTGTCCGGTTGCCGGCCTAAACGAAGCGGTTGGCCGGCATCGGGGCACAAGCGCTTCGGGACAGACGGCCGCCATACGCCAAGCACCGAAGGCCGGAACTCGAACCCTTGAACAGCGACGCCGCACCCGGCAACCGGGCCGCGATCACGGTCTGCGTGATCCTCGCCACGCTGATGCAGGCGCTGGACACCACGATCGCCAACGTCGCCCTTCCCTACATCCAGGGCAGCGTCTCGGCGAGCCAGGACCAGATCGACTGGGTCCTGACCTCCTACATCGTCGCCGCAGCGATCATGACGCCGCCGACCGGCTTCCTCGCCGGGCGGTTCGGGCTGAAGCGGCTGTTCCTCGTCTCCGTCGCCGGCTTCACCGTCGCCTCCATGCTCTGCGGCGCGGCGCAGTCGCTGGTGCAGATCGTGCTGTTCCGCGTCATCCAGGGCCTGTTCGGCGCCGCCCTGGTGCCGCTGTCGCAGACCGTCCTGATGAACATAAACACGAAGGAGCGCCAGGGCTCGGCCATGGCGATCTGGGGCGTCGCAGTGATGGCCGGGCCGGTGCTCGGCCCGGTGCTCGGCGGCTGGCTGACCGAGAACTACTCCTGGCGCTACGTCTTCTACATCAACCTGCCGATCGGCGTGCTCGCCTTCCTCGGCATGACCGTCTTCCTCTCGGAAACCGCGCGCAACCGGCTCGCCCGTCTCGACTGGTTCGGCTTCGGCACGCTGAGCCTCGCGATCGGTGCCATGCAGCTCATGCTCGACCGCGGCGAGCAGCTCGACTGGTTCGGCTCGCGCGAGATCATCGCCGAGACGATCATCGCCGGCCTCGCCTTCTACCTCTTCCTCGTGCACATCTTCACGTCGCGCGCACCCTTCGTGCAGCCGCGGCTGTTCCTCAACCGCAATTTCTCCGCCGGCGTCCTGTTCGTCGCGATCGTCGGTCTCACCTACTATGCGTCGCTGGCGCTGCAGCCGCCCTACATCCAGGACCTGATGCAATACCCGATCGTCACCGCCGGCCTGGTGATGGGACCGCGCGGCGTCGGCACGATGGGCGCGATGCTGGTGGTCGGGCGGCTGATCGGGCGCGTCGACACGCGTGTGCTGCTCGGCTTCGGCCTGGCACTCACCGCCTGGTCCTTCTACGCCATGACCGGCTGGACGCCGGACGTGTCGCAGGCGACGATCGTCGGCGTCGGCGTCGTCCAGGGCATCGGCCTCGGCTTCCTGTTCGTGCCGCTCAGCACGGTGACGCTCGCGACCCTGACGCCGGAGCGCCGGGCGGAAGGCGCCGGGCTCTACAACCTCTCGCGCAACATCGGCTCCAGCGTCGGCATCTCCGTCGTCAGCAGCATGCTGACCGAAAACACGCAGATCAACCACGCCTCGATCGCCGCCTCGATCACCCCGTTCAACCGGGCGCTGGAAAGTTCGGCGATCGCCCGGTTCTGGGATCCGCTCACCCGCGCCGGCGGCGCGGCACTCAACGCGGTGATCACCCGGCAGGCCGAGATCATCGCCTATGTCGACGACTACAAGCTGCTGATGCTGGCGACGCTGGCGGTGATCCCGCTGCTGATCGTGTTCCAGCGCCCCGGCCGCGCGACCGCGCCCGACCACACCGTCGCCATGGAGTGACGCGATTCGCCGGGCGGCCTCGCACCGCCGCCCGGCGAGAATACTCGGACCCTACGCCGCCCCGTCGAAGTTGATCTGCGTCTTGACCACGTCCGGCTGGCCTTGCGCCGCGAACTGGAACGCCTCGACCGACTGCTCGAACGGGAAGGTGCGGGAGATCAGCGGCTTCACGTCGATCTTGCCCGAGCTCAGCAGCGTCAGCGCGCGCGGGAAGATGTTGGCATAGCGGAACACCGTCTCCACCCGCAGCTCCTTCACCGACGCCGCCACCACGTCGAACGGCACCGGCCGCTCCGGCATGCCGATCAAAACGAGGCAGCCGCCCGGGCAGGGCAGGTCGAGGATGTTGTCGAAGGCGCGCATGTGCCCGCTCGCCTCGAACACCACATCCGCACCCCAGCCATCGGTCATCGCCTTGACCTTGGCCGCGGCATCCTCGCGCGCGACGTTCACCGGATGCAGCCCGGCATAGCGCCCGGCAATCTCCAGCTTCTCCTGCTGCACATCCGTGATCACCACGTCCGAGCATCCGGCCGCGAGCGCCGCCAGCGCGGTCATCATGCCGATCGTCCCGGCGCCGAGCACCACCGCCACGGCGCCAGGCGCGATCCGCGCCTTCGTCGCGGCCTGCAAACCAACCGCCAGCGGCTCGACGAACGCGCCTTCCGCGAAGCTCACATTGTCGGGCAGGCGGAACGTCAGATCGGCCGGATGCACGACCTCCGGCATCAGGCAACCATGCACCGGCGGGGTCGCCCAGAACCGCACCGCCGGGTCCAGATTGTACAGCCCGAGCCGCGCGGCGCGCGAGCTCCACTGCGGAATCCCCGGCTCCATGCACACCCGGTCACCCGACTTCAGGCTGCGCACCGCGCGGCCGGTTTCCACCACCACGCCGGAACCCTCGTGGCCGAGCACCATCGGCTCGCGCACCACGAACGGGCCGATCGCGCCGTGCAGGTAATAGTGCAAATCGCTGCCGCAGATGCCGACGGTGCGCATGGCGATACGGACATCGTCGTCGCCCATCTCGAGCGGGGGATCGATGTCGCGCAGAACGGCGTGCTGCTTGCGCTCAAGAACCAGGGCCTTCATGCCGATCCTCCCAAATAAGAAAGGCCAGGGGCTCCGCCCCTGCACCCCGCCGGGGCCTGAGGCCCCGGACCCCCACTACAAAGACTTCGGATGGGCCGTGTCGTTCACACCCTCCAGATCCGGAGGCTGGCCATAACTCATGCGACGCATCTGCTCCAGCACCCTCGCCATCTCGTCATCGTCCAGAACGGGCGGGTCGCCCAACGTCAGCGCATGCACGTACATGCGCGACAAGGCCTCCACCTCGCCGGCCAGCCATAAGGCTCCCTCCAGCGTGCGGCCGAGCGAGATCTGGCCGTGCTGGCCGAGCAGACAGGCCAGGCGATCCTGCAACGCCTCCAGCGCATTCTCCGACAGCTGCTGCGTGCCGAACGTGGCATAGCGCGCGCAGCGGATCGTGGTGCCGCCGGCCACGCCCGTCATGTAGTGGAAGCTCGGGATCGTCTTGTGATGACAGGCCAGCGTGGTGGCGAAGATCGAATGACAATGCAGCACCACATTCACATCGCCGCGGCGGCGCAGGATGTCGCGATGAAACCGCCATTCCGAGGACGGCCGATGACGGCCGACATAGCCGCCGTCGAAGTCCATCTCGATCAGATCCTCGGACTCCATCCGCTCATAGGGCCGCGACGTCGGGGTGATGAGAAACCCATCGCCGCAACGCACCGAGAGATTGCCGGACGTCCCCTGGTTCAGCCCCGTCGCGTTCATCTGCCGGCACGTGGCGACCATCTCGTGCCGCAAAGCCTGGGTGTCGCGTTCCGTCATGCCATACTCTCCGTCATGCTATGCGTCTCGGCCTGGCGTCGCCACCGCGTGTGGTATTCGGCAAGGCCGGGCAGGATAAGCGGGGCGGCCGGTTCCAGTGCGATCGGCACCGGCACGGTGCGTGTCGCGTGCGAGGCGAGCAGCGAGGTCCCGGTCGCGGTGCCGTAGCTTTCCAGGTTGCGGCTGACCTCCCGCCCTGGGCAGAGTGCCGCGACCAAAGCGGGATAGATCGGATCGCGCGCCGAGGGACCATCCAATACCACCCGCCCCGTGCCACCCAGCGCCTCCAGGCACGTCGCCATCAGCATCGCGACCGTGAGCGTCGCGAGCGCGCGCCGCTCGACGGCGTCCGCCGGCGCCGGGCCGATGATCCGGCCGCGTCCGGCGCTGCCCGGGAACAACCCGTCATCGCGGCCGAAGCTCGGCAGCGCCATCGTCCCCGCCGCAACCAGGCGCGCGATCACTGCCGGAGAAACCGGCGCGTCATCCGCATCGCCGGCAATCGCCGCGAATTCCCGCCCGGCCATGGTCAGCGCTCCGGCCAGCGGATGCCCGTACACATCGGCATTGCAGGCCATGCCGCGCCGCTCGTCGAGCCGCGCGGGATCGGCCTCGTCGCTCAGTGCCACCACCCAGGTGCCGGTCGAGACCACCGTGAGGCCCGTCAATCCCGCTGCCTGGTAACGGTAGAAATTGACGCTGCTGTCGTGCACGCCGCACAGCACGTCGACCGGGCCGGCACCGACCCGCGCCGCGACCTCCGGGCGCAGCGCACCCAGCCGCGCCCAGGCGGGCGTCACCGGCGGCATCAGCCTTGTCCAGCCCTGCGCCGCCACGATCGGCGCGAAGCGGCCGGCGCGCGCGTCCCAGAGATGCGACTGCGCGGCGAGACCGGTGACCTCGGTCGCGGCGACGTCGCACAGGCGCCAAGCCCAGTATTGCGGCAGCGGCAGGAACCAGCGGGCGCGAGCGAATGCATCCGGGAATTCGCTCGCAAGCCAGAGCATCTGCCGTGCCAGATGCGCCGCACCGAGCATCACGGGACTGCCCCGTTCCGCGTAGGAGTCCGCGATTGCGCGATACCGCGCCGCGATCGCCGGCGGGATGTCCTGCTCGTAGTCGATCATCGGCATGACCGGACCGACCGCATCGACCAGCACGCCGCCGGAGCCATGGCCGCAGGCAACGACCGCGGCAATGCCGTACCGCGCCGCGAGCGCGCGCAGCCCCTCGATCACCCAGTCCTCGAGAGCCGACACATCGTGGTGCCGGTACGGCGGCCCTGGGCGGGACGGATTCGGCGTCGAGAGTGTCTCCCAAATCGCCCCGTTCGCATCGCACAGGTTCAGCTTGACGTTGGTCTTGCCGACATCGAGGACCGCGACCCCGGTCATCCCGCGCATCCCAAATTCAGCGCCGCGAGCCTCCGCCTCGGCACCAGGCATCCCTCCTGCATCCCCGCAATCGTCGCGCGGCGACAGGCGATGTCCATCGCCTTCGACCCCGTCGAAGGCGACCATTGCCTGGCGCCACGGAGCCGGAAGGCTGTCAAGGCTGCGGCCTTCGGCCGCACCGCGTGCAGCGCGGCTCCGGCCTTGACAGCCTTCCGGCTCCGTGGCGAGAACTTGGCGTGCGCGAGTCCACATTCGCGGGCCACAGGCGCGACGCCGTCGAGCGCGCCGATTGCACGCCCAAGGCAACGACGCACCCCTCGCGGAGCCCCCATCGAGCGTCGGGTCAGGTCAACAGCCCGTGCCGCTGCGCCAGCCCCTTGAGGAACGGAACGCCCTGCTCCAGCACTTCCTGCCGGTCGCGCGCCACCGGTCGCCACACGCACAGCGCCGCCGCGATTTCCGGCGGCAGGGTCACGAAGCTTTCGATCACCAGATCGCCGTCGAACTGCATCTCCGCCAGCGTCCGGAACACGTCGGACCAGTCCACGGTGCCGGTGCCGGGCACGCCGCGATCGCTTTCGGATATGTGGATGTAGGGCGCGAGCTTGCCGGCGGTGCGCAGCCCGTTGCCGATCCCCTTCTCCTCGATGTTCATGTGGTAGGTGTCGAGATGGATCGCGAGATTCGGCTCGCCGATCCGATCGAGCAGCGCCAGGCCCTGCTGCGCGGTGTTCAGCAGATGCGTCTCGTAGCGGTTGCACGGTTCCAGGCCCAGCGTCAGGCCGAGCCCGGCGCAGCGACGCGCGACCGGGCGCAGCGCGCGGACGATCGCGTCATACTCGGCCTCGGTCGGCGGCCTGCCGGATTTGTAGCCGAGCGCCGAGTAGGTGACGCCGCCCAGATAGCGGCAGCCGAGCCCGTACGCCGCCTCCACCGCCGGCATCAGGAAGCCGACCGCCGCCTCCGGATCGACCGTCGCCATGCGATCGATCGGCAGGCAGAGCGAGGCCGAAGCGGCAAGACCGTGCGCCTCGAGCAGGGCGCGGGCATGTGGGATGTCGATCGTCTCCGGCGCCAGCAGCGGAATCTCGATCAGCGACAGCCCGTGCCGCGCCGCCTCCGGCACCGCGACCTCGGCCGCCTCACGCGTCCAGGCCGGCCCCCACAGGCTGAAATGCATCCCGAACCGAACCATTTGCCCTTCTCCTCCGCTCCGTCTGATCGCCGGGATCAGCCCGGCGCGCCGGGATCGTTCGCCACCTGCGTGCGCCGATCCGGCTGGTTGCTTCTCATGCCGCGCACAGTCCCGGCCCGGCCGGTGCTGCCTCCGCCCGGCTGGACGCGCGGAACTCGACCCGGCACGGCAGGCGTACCTCCAGCGGTGGTGTCGCGTCCCCGGCCATGCGGGCGACAAGGCGCGCCCAGGCGGCGGCAGCGAGCGCCCCGACCGGCTGGTCGACCGCGGAGACCGCCGGCGTGACCGCTTGCATCCACGCGTCGTCGTCGAAACCCACCAACGCCAGCGCCTGCGGGATCGCGAGACCCCGCGCGGTAATCGCCCCGAATGCCGCCAGGGTCAGGATGTTGGTCAGCGCGAAGACCGCATCGGGCAGCGGCGCGCACCGAAGGCGCTGATCCAGCGCCGCCCGCGCCTCGGCCAGGTCGTGCCCGACCTCCGTCACCTCGAGTTCGACGCCGGTTCCGGCCACTTCCCGACGCAGCGCGGCGGCCCGCTCGCGCACATTGCCGATGCTGAAGGCCGAGGCGACGAGCAGGATGCGCCGGCGCCCGGCCTCGACCAGATGCCGCCCGATCGTTGCCGCCGCCGCCGCGTTGTCGACGGCAACCACGTCGAAGCCCGGCGCCTCCGGCACCCGGTCGGCGACGACGACCGGCACGCCGGCGGAGACCGCCAGAGCACGGGCGGCAAATTCATCGTCGCAGGGCGTGATGATCAGCCCCGCCGGCCGCCAGGCGAGCAGCGCGCGGAGCCGTGCCGCCTCCTGCACCGGATCATCGGCCGAGCTCGCCACCAGCAGGTCGTAGCCATCGGCGCGCGCGGCGACTTCCAGCGCCGCGACGAGACTGCCGAAGAACGGGTTGGCGAGCGTCGGCACGACCACGCCGACGATGCGGGACTGGCGCGAGCGTAGGCGGGACGCGGCGCCGTCGGCGATGTAGCCGAGCTCCTCGACCGCCGCACGCACCCGCGCAGCGAGCTCCGGTGCGACCGCCCGCCGTCCGCCCAGCACGTTGGAGACCGTCGCGATCGACACCCCGGCATGCCGGGCGACGGTTTGGATCGAAGGCAGCTTCGGTCGCATCGGACGTTCCCGGCCGCGCGGGCGGTAACCCGTGGCCCTGGTTGCTGTAAAACGTTTTATAGCATCCTAGAGCCTGCACCGCCCGTGGTCAATGCGGGTCGCGGCGCGGTAGTGGGTCAGTTTGAATGCCACTGAATATATTCTCACGTTGAACCCGACGCAAGCCGTGCCATACTGCGGGTATGGCAACCAAGCGCCGTCCCCGTCCTCGTGATCCGATCGCACTCGCTAAGCTGATCGGCGACATCGCCACTGGCCAGGTGGTTGATGTGGTGGATGATGGTAAAGACCCGGCAACGTCCGAGCTAGGGCGCTTAGGTGGCCTCAGAGGGGGACGCGCAAGAGCAGACAAGCTGACGGCGCAGCGACGAACAGAGATCGCTCGCGCGGCAGCAAGGGCGCGCTATGCCAAGAAGAAGTGACCGCGCCGGGTAGCCCCAAGATCGCCTACCCGCCGCTTCTGCCCCCTGGGCGGCATGTCATGCCTCTTTCGGAACTCAAAGTCCTAACGGTTGACGCATTCCCTGCGTCGGCTGAGCGGCCGAAGATTTTCGCAGAACTGGAACGACTTGCGCATGACATAGAAGCCCGGCGGCTCGTTGGTGAGCT
>Ga0335074_10005288_pt1 | contig 17841 bp, 19 predicted proteins | sample Lox_Sample_23_FD_206715 | JGI IMG/M metagenome (GOLD analysis project Ga0335074, IMG submission 206715) | Soil microbial communities from Loxahatchee National Wildlife Refuge, Florida, United States - Lox_Sample_2.3 | ecosystem: Environmental > Terrestrial > Soil > Wetlands | place: USA... | reverse complement strand
ACGCGAATCCGGGCCCGTGCATCACACCCACGCTCGCGGCGTAGCCGCCGATCTCGCGCGCCGGCGTATCCCACTCGGCCTGCGACAGCAGATTCTCGAGGGAACGATCCTCGTGCACGAGGCGGCGCAGCCGCTCGTCCGCCGATCCGGGGTACCCGGCGAAGAATTCCCGCCGCGCGACGACGCCGATCGAGGCGCGGCCGCGCGAGAATGGAATGAGCCAGTACCACACGTCGTGGTGCGCCGGATGGACCGTGATGAGAATCTTGTTGCGGTCGAGGGCGTCCGCCGGGATGTGATCCGCGACGTGCGTGAACAGGGAGTTGCGGATGGGAAAGGCGCAGGGCCGCTCGAGACCGAGCAACCGCGGCAGCGTGCGCCCGAATCCGCTCGCGTCGAGCACGAAATCGGCCTTGATCTGCGCGCTCGTGCCGCGCGCCGCCGAGTCACCGGCCCCGCGCACCGTGACCTCGGCGCCCCGTGTGCCGCACTGGACGGCCACGGTCTCGGTCTCGTAGCGGATCTCGACGCCCTGCCGCGCGGCCTCGTCCGCGAGCAGCTTGTCGAACGGCGCGCGCTCGACCTCGTACGTGGAAGCGCGTCCCGGCGTGAAGCTGTCGCCGAAATCGAAGGTGCCGGACTGCATGCCGCGCCGGAACGCGGCGCCGTTCTTGTACTGGAAGCCCGCCGCATCGACGGCCTCGAGCATGCCGGCCTCCGCGACAAAGTCGAGGCAGTGCACGAGCAGGCTCTCGCCGATCGAGAATCGGGGGAAGCGCTGTCGCTCGAGGACCAGCACGTCGCGGCCGCGGCGCTTGAGCAGCGCCGCGGCGATGGCGCCCGCCGGCCCCGCTCCGATGACCACGATTTCTCGGCGCTCGCTTGCGGTCATGTCTCCGGGCCTCCCGCGCGGGCATGCGGAGCGCCGGACGCCTCACGCTCGTCGTCGCGCCAGAATGGATAGAAGTTGAACCATTGCAGGGGCTCGAGCCGCACGTAGTACGCCAGTCGGTCGGCGAAGCGCTGCGCGAGGCCCGCGATGACCCTGTCCCGCGCCGCCCGCGGCCACGCGACACGGTCCGCGAACGGCTCGAAATAGACGTGATTCCGGCCGGAGCGTCGCAGGCAAAACATGAGGTGCACCGGACAGTCGAGCAGCGCCGCGAGCACGTAGGGTCCGACGGGCAGGGGCGCGACGCCACCGAGAAAGCGCACATCGACGGTACGCCCGCCATGCACCGGCACGCGATCGCCCGCGATGACGACCCACTCGCCGCGATCGATGCGCTGCTTGAGCGCGAGCGCGGTCACCGCGTCGAAGGCGGTGACCTGCAGCAACTCCACTTGCGAGGCGCCGGCCATCGCGAGCACGCGCGTGAAGTACGCGGCGTGCCGGGTGTGCACCAGCACGTTCAGGCGCGCTCGCCGGTTGAGCGAGGCGAGCGCGCGGCACACTTCCATGTTGCCGAGATGCGAGCCGATGACGAGCACGCCACGCTCCCCGTCCGCCGCGGCGCGCAGGCGCGCGTGGTCCTCGAACTCCACCTCGCCGTACTCGAGCCGTCCCGACCAGGCGTCGAGCTTGTCGCGGATGGCGTGCGCGAACGCGACGAAGTGGCGGTACGCGCATCGCCAGTCGGGAGCGAGTCCGCTCGTGGGAACCTCGCGAGCGATGCGGCGCAGGTACTCGCGGGAGACCTCGCGCGCCTGGCGGCCGAAGAGAAAGAAATACAGCGCAGCCACGTACACGACCGGCGTGGTGACCGGTCGTGCGAGGAGCTTCAAGCCGAGCACCATCAGACGCATCATGAGGAGCGAGCCCCGCTCGCGCGTCGTCGCCCAGCTCGCCTGGATGATCGCGCCGCCGGAGCTCACCCGTGTCGCCTCGAGAGGAGCGCCGGGAGCCGCGGCAGCATCCCGGCGAGCAGCCGCAGCTGCAAGGCCACCATGCGCGCGTTGTCCCGCACGAGCCGGAAATGGGAGACGCCATCGAGCGGGTAGGTGACGCGCGTGCCGAGCCATCGGATGGCGACACCGCGCCAGTACAGGCGCACGAGAATCTCCACATCGAAGTCCATCCGCGCGCCGATGTGCTCACGTCCCAGGAGCCGCATCACCGCTCCGAGCGGATACACCCGAAAGCCGCACAGGGAGTCCGGTATGTCGAACGAGAGCGTCTCGAGCCACACGAGGGCGTGCGTGAGGTAGCGGCCGTAGCGCCTGAGCGCCGGCATGGACGCATCGAAGAGCGGACGCCCGCACACGAGCGCCTCGGGGTGAGCGCGCGCCTCGTCCACGAAGCGTGGAATGTCCTCGAGGCAGTGCTGGCCGTCGGCGTCGATCTGCAACGCGTGCGTGAAGCCGGCATTCGCCGCCGCCGCGAACCCGGTCGTGACCGCGGCCCCCTTCCCACGATTGGCCGAGAGCCGCACGAGGCGCGTGTCCGCTACGTCGCCGGCGAGCCGCTCGAGCTCGAGCGCACACGGGCGGCTCGAGCCATCATCGACGAGGAAGCAGGGCAAACCCGCGGCACGCACCGCTGCGAGCACGCGCCCGACGCTGCGCTCGTGGTCGTAAACCGGAATGACCGCGCAGGGATGCAAGCCCGCCGCCACCACGAAACGTCCCGCGGACCTCAGGTCCGCATGAGCCGCTCGAGCGCCTGCGCCAGGTCGGCGACCGTTCGCACGGACCTGAAATCCTGCGCGGAGAGCTTGTGCCCGGTCGCGCGCTTGACCTGGTCCACGAGGTCAACGGCGTCGATGCTGTCGATCTCGAGATCGTCGGCGAGGCGAGCGCCCGGGGTAATGCGCGCGGGATCGAGCCGGAAGAGCTCGACGAGAGAGGCGCGAATCAGCTCGTACGTCTGCTCGGAATGCGGGTCCTGCGCCGTCATTCAGACCGCCCCCAAAAAAACGTGCAACGAGTGGTCGATTAACATACTCGTCCGATCGGACGACCGAGTGTGCACTCGGTCGTAAAAATCCGCAGCAGCTCCTCGTTGAACGCGCGTGCCGCGATCGGCGCCGGGGCGCTGCGCCGGAACGGCTCCGGATCGAGGTCCGCGCCCGTGCGGAAGGCGAGGTGCGCCCGTCGCTCCGGAATACGGTACCAAGGATCGCTCTTCGCCAATGTCGGCGGACGGCACTCAATATGCACGGGGGTCACCACCGCCGCGGCGCGTATGGCAATTGCGGCTGCTCCCCTGTGAAATTGCAGCGGTCGCCCGGGCACTGTACGCGTGCCCTCGGGAAACATTATGACACTTTGTCCGTCGCGGAGTGCACTCGCGGCGCTCTCGATCATGCGGTCGGTCGGGCTGTTGCTCACGTAACCGGCAGCGGCCACGGTCCAGCGCGTGAGCGCGTTGCGCGCGAGCGCGTCCTTCACCACGCAGTTCGAGCTTGACGCGAAGCCGAGCAGAAACACCGCATCGATCAGCGTCGGATGATTCGCGAGGATGAGCTGGCCGGGCCTGCCGAGCCGCTCCACGCCGTGGGTCTCGTAGGAGAGCACGCCCGTGGCACGCATGAAGCGCGCGAACCCGCGCATGGCGCATCCGAGCATCCGCCGCACGCGCTCGCGGCGCGCCGCGGCGGGCGCAACGCGCGTCGCGGGAACGACCAGCAGCGCAAAGCCGAGGCAGCCCGCCGCGAAGACGATGAAGCAGAGCCCGGTTGCGACGAAGCGCCGCAGATAGCGCTCGCGAACGGGCGTCGCGTTTGAGAGATTCCTCACGCGCCAAGTATTGCATCACCGCTCGATGTGCCGTAACGTTCGCGCGGCGCGGTGACGACGGCCCCGACCGAGATCAACCGCCCGATCTTTCTGCGAGCCGGAGGTGTGGCGACCCGATGAAGAAGCGCGAAGCGTCGACTGACAGCGACCCTGGGCCCCGTCTGCAACGCGTTTCCGAGTATCTGCAGAAGAATTTCCCCGACTTCTTCGCCGAAGCCCGCTTCCAGGTCGGCGACGACGATTACTTCCTCTACGCCCGCTTCGGGCAATACCTCGCGCGCACGATCGAGCAGGACCGGGCGCCCCTCGCCAAGATCAACCGCGGATTCACGGTGCTGAACAAGATGGCGCGCGTCTCGGCCAAGCACCCGGGGATCCGGCAGATGCTGGTGTCGGGCCCGCTCGAGTATATCGTCGATGCTCCGAAGGCCCGCCGGCTCGCGCGCAAACGCTTGTCCCCCGTCGCGCAGGGGTATCTCGAAAGTCTCTGCGAGTGAGAGCGATGGTCAAAGCAGCGATCGCATGCGCTGCGGCCTTGGCGGCCGCGGCTGCCGCAGCAGCCCCGGTCACCTACACGCTCGATCCGAATCACACCTATCCGAGCTTCGAGGCCGATCACTTCGGGGGCCTGTCGGTGTGGCGCGGCAAGTTCGACTCGAGCTCCGGTCGAGTGGTGCTCGATCGAGCGGCGAGGACCGGCACGGTCGAGGTGACGGTCGATACGTCCTCGATCAATTTCGGCAATCCGCCGCTCAACGAGCACGCGAAGTCGGCCGACATGTTCGACGTGGCGCGATTTCCCCAGGCGACCTACCGGGGGACGCTCACCAAGTTCCGGGGCGATGCGCCCACCGAGGTGGACGGCGAGCTCACCCTGCACGGCGTCACCAAGCCGGTGGTGCTCAAGATCCTGCAATTCAAGTGCATGGTGAACCCGATGTCGAAGAAGCAGGTTTGCGGCGCCGACGCGGAAGGCACGTTCAATCGCGCCGATTTTGGCATCGATTACGGCCGCGCCTACGGCTTCAAGATGGGCGTCACCCTGCGCATCGAGGTGGAGGGCGTGCGCGCCGATTGACGGCCCCCCGGCGCCGCCTTCATGCCGCCTCAAGCCGCCGGTGGGAAGGGCCCAGATGCTCGCGCGTTGCCGTTCCGCCACGTCAGGGCGCAAATGCTAGATCGCGCACGCGAGCTGCGTGAGTTCTGGTTCGGCCGCCTGCCCCTCAGCGCGCCGCGGCTCGAGGAGCGCATGCAATTCTGGTTCGGCGGGGACGACGAGGAGGAGACGACCCAGCGCGAGCGCGATGCGCTCTTGCGCGCGCGCTTCGAGCCGCTCGTCATCGATGCGGCGCAGGGCAAGCTTGCCGCGTGGGCGGACAGTCCGAGGCGGCGCCTGAGTCTCATCCTGCTGCTCGATCAGCTGCCCCGCAACCTGTATCGCGCCACGGCGCGTGCCTATGCGACGGACGAACGGGCGCTCGGGCTCGCCCTCTCCGGCATTCAGTCGGGCGGCGATGCCGCGCTCGATGTGGTCGAGCGGATTTTCTTCTACATGCCCTTGCAGCACGCGGAATCGCTCGAGGCGCAGGACGAGTCCGTCGCCGCTTACCGGCGGCTGCTCGATGAGACGCCGGAGGCGCTGCGCGCGGGGCTTGCGAACGTGCTGCGGCACGCGGAGGCGCACCGAGCCGTCGTGCTGCGTTTCGGACGCTTTCCGCACCGCAACCGCATTCTCGGGCGCCCGACCAACCCCGACGAGCTCGAGTACCTGCACCGGGAGAGGCCGCCCGGCGTCTAGGCGGGCCCTTACGGGCCCACGCCGTAGAGGTGCCGCTCGAGCTCTCGCAGGCGATGCTCCAGGCGGCGCTGCGTCTCGAGCAGCTCGATCGCGAGCGCCGCACCGCTCGCATTCACGCCGAGATCACGCATCAAGCGGCCCATCGTCCGCAGGCGGGGGAGTGCCGTCGCCGGCAGCTGCCACTCGCGGGGCGAGTATCCCCGCGGCGCGACGACGCCGAGATCCGCGAGCTCGGTCATCGCCTCCAGGGTGAGGTCGCACAAGCGGCACAGCGCCTGGACCTCAATCCAATCGCTCTCGCCGAGCAGGCGAGCTTCGTACGGTTCGTTGGAGTCGATCATTCGAGTCGCCTCAGAGTCCCGCGCGCGGGTCGAAGGGCAGCTCGCGCTGCATCTGCTCGTACAAAGCGCGGGCCGCCGGAGAGTTCGCGGGCGGGAGCACCACCTTGAGCGTGACGTACTGGTCGCCCGGCGGCTGGCCGGGCAGACCTCGGCCGCGCAGGCGCAGTTTGCTGTCGGTCTGCGAGCCCGCGGGGATCTTGAGCTCCACCGGTCCCCCGAGGGTCGGAGCCGTGGCGGTGGCCCCGAGCGCGGCTTCCCACGGCGCGACGGGCAGCGTCAACGTCACATCGCGCCCCTGGAGGTGATACAGACGATGGGGTCGAACGTGTATCTCGAGGTAGAGGTCGCCCGCCGCGCCGCCGCCCGCCGCGGGCTCTCCCTGGCCGGCGAGCCGAATGAGCTGACCGTCCGTGACACCCGGCGGGATCGACACGCGAACCGCATGGGTGGTGAGCTCGACGTGACCATCCGCGGTGACCTGAGGGCGCTTCAGCTCCAAGGTCCGCGGGCCGCCGTGGTACGCCTCCTCGAGATCGATATCGAGCCGCGCGTGGTGATCGCGTCCGCCGCGGCCGCGCGCGGCATGGCCGAACGGGCTCGCCCCACCGTGACCGAAGAGCGAGGCGAAGAAGTCGCTGAACCCGCCCCCCTCGCCGTCGAACTCGAACTGGAAGGAGCCCGGCGCTTCCCCGCCCCCTGCTCCCCGAAACTCGAAGCCGCTTCCCCAGTCGGGAGGCGGCCTGAACTGCTCGCCCTGCTTCCATTGCGAGCCGAGCTGATCGTAGGCCGCGCGCTTCTCCGCATCCTTCAGGACCTCGTACGCCTCCTGCACTTCCTTGAATTTCTCCTCCGCGTTCGGCTCCTTGCTCACATCCGGGTGGTACTTGCGCGCGAGCCTGCGGTAAGCCTTCTTCACATCCTCGGCGGTCGCATTCCGCGGAACGCCCAGTGACTGGTAGTAATCTCGGTATTCCATTCGCGCTCGGGGCTCGGCTCGATCAGCCCGGCATCATGGGGATGGCACGGCGGAGATTTCAATGGGGCCGCGCCGCGGCGGTGCAGTAGCCGGCGCTCACTCCCCAATTGGATGCAGCGGCGCGCCCCCGGTCGGCCGGATACCGCCGCCGGCGGCGGCGACCTTCCCTGCGGCACGGTTGGCGCGCGGCCGGGCATGGCGGCATGGAACTTGCACGAGCTCGCCGTAAACGGACTCCCCATGCCGGCCCGCTTTCATGTACCTGTCCCGACCGCCACCTTTGAGGAATCTCCGCGCGTTTTGCGTCGCGGCTCATCACCGCAGCTTCAAAATCGCCGCGGATGAGCTGTTCCTCACCCCATCGGCGGTGAGTCATCAGATGCGCGAGCTCGAGGATGCGCTCGGGCTGCGCTTGTTCGAGCGCAAGACCCGCGCCATCGAGCTCACCGCGGCGGGACATTCCCTCTTCGAGGAGGTCGCACCGCTCCTCGATGCGATCGACCGCAGCCTCACGCGCATCGCACGGCGCAACCGCCGCGTCACACTACGGGTGCTGCTGCCTCCGTTCTTCGCGACGGAGCTGTTCATTCCGCGCATCGCGAGTTTTTGCGATGCGTATCCGGACATCGACATTCAGGTAGACACGCGCGATCCACGCCCCGTCGTGCATCCGCCGAGCGCGGATGTCTCGGTGCTGCTCTCGGACTCGGTGCCGCAGGGCCTGAAGGTGGCGCGGCTGTTCTCGCTGTCGCTGGTCGCCGTCTGCGCACAGCAGCACGCCGCGGCCGTCGAGCGTCTCGGTGCGAACGTGTTCCGCGAGATGGCGCTGATCGTGCACAAGTCGCGACCGTTTGCATGGAGCAGCTGGGCGCAGGAAGTCGGGCTCGAGGAGCCCGAGCCGAAGAACCTCATCGAGCTCGATACGATGTTCGCCGTCGTCCGCGCCGCGGAGCGCGGCGTCGGCATCGCGCTCGTTCCGGAGGCGCTGTGTGGCGTGTGGTTCGAATCGGGCCGGCTCGTGCGCATCTTTCCCGTGGAGCTCGCAACGCACGATGATTACTTTCTCGTGACGCGCGTCAAAGACGCGGAGCGGCCCGAGGTGGTCGCGATGACGCGCTGGGTGCTCCAGAACTGCACCCGCCTGCCCAACATCGGCGATGGCTCCCTCGTGCGCACCGCCTCCGAGCAGAGTGAGCTTCAAATGAGCGGGCCGGAGCTGGCCCCGGTGCGGCCGCCGGCGCGGCGTGCCGCCGGCGCCGAGCGATGAGTTTCAATCAACCGTCGCTCCAAATCTTTTCGTTTGTCCCAACGAGTCGCGGTTTCTATTGTTTGCGAGCAGCCTGCAGACACGGGCGCATCGGCAAACGAATTCAAGGAGACTGCGATGAGGAAGGCCATCAAACGGAATGCGGGAGCGACCGCGCTCGGGGCTCTCGTTCTGGGATCGACGATGTTCGGCGCCACCGCGCATGCGGATGTCGCCGCGCACAAGCTGGTGCTGTCCGGCTACGCGGACGGCGCCGAAGGCGAGCATCTGCTCGCGGGCAAGTACGCTGCCGTCATTGAGCGACTCGGCGCCCACGGCGCTGCCTTCGCCGGCAACGAGGTGGCAGCCAGCACGAATCTGTGCGTCGCCTACATCATGACGCACAGCTGGAAAGCCGCGGACGGGACGTGCGACGAGGCCGTGCGCGAGGCGCGGCTCGATCTACCCGACCCCACGATAGCCGCGCGCCTGACACGCAACGAGGAAGTGGCCATCGCCTATTCGAACAGGGCAGTGCTCAAGATGCTGGAAGGCCGTTCGGCCGGCGCGGCCGACGACCTGGCGAGGGCGCGATCGCTCTCGCGCTCGCCATTCGTCACGCAGAATCTGAGCGCCGTGAATGAGCTCGGTGCGACCGTCGCGGCCGCGACTCACGGCTGAGTCGTCGCGGCACGCCGCGCGGTGCGCGCCCGCGCCGCGCGGGAGCCTCGAAGGTGGGCCGGGTGAGCGGCAGCTGCGCGACGGGTCCGTAGCGGGCGAGCGATGCGCGCACCTTGGCGGCATCGGCGATCAGCACGATCACCGTCCGATCCGGATCGGGAAACGCCTCCAGCACGACTCGCCGGGCATCCTCGAGGCTCACGGCCCGAAGCGCGGTCTCGTACTCGCCGAGGTACTCGGGCGTGAGACCGTAAGCCTCGAGCTCCGCGAAGGCGGCGGCCCAGTCGGCCGCCGTCTCGAAGGCGAGCGGATGCTGGCCGAGCGCGTACGCGCGCGCCGACTCGAGCATCTCGTTTGAGACGCCCGCGCTCTTCAGGCGCGAAAGTGTCCCGAGCGCGAGATCGAGCGCCTGCGCCGTGTGGTCCGTCGGCGCATGCGAGCGGATCGCGAACTCGCCCGGGACGGCCCCGCGCGTGAAGCTCGAGACCGCCTCGTACGACAGGCCGGAGCGGATACGCAGCGCGCTGTTGAGGAGCGAGGTGAAGCGTCCGCCGTAGAGCGTGTTGACGAGATCGAGCGCGGCTCGCCTCGGATAGCGCTTGTCCACGCCGAGCCCGCCGATCCAGAAATAGCTCTGCTTCGCGCCCGGAAGGTCGATGAGCAGGACGCGGCGGCGCGGGTTCGAAGGGCGCGGCACGGCCGGGAGCGCAGCCGCCGCGCGGCGCCAATCGCCGAACGTCTCGGCGGCCGCCCGCGCGAGCCATGACGCATCCACATCGCCGGCAAAGACGAGCGCGAGCCGGTCCGCGCCGCAGTGTCTGCGGTAGTAGGAGACGACGTCACCGACCGTCATCGAGGCGAGCGACGCCTCGCTCCCCATCACGGGTCGGCCGTACGCATGACGGCGGAACAGGAAGGCACGGCCGTAGATGCCGAGCAGGTCGGCCGGGTCGGAGTCCTTCGCGGCCTTGATGAGCTCGATCTGGCGCGCACGCAGCTCATCGAGCTCGATCGGCGACCAACGCGGCGCCAGCAGCGCCGCGGCGAGCAGATCGAGCATGCGTCGCTGATGCTCCGCCAGGAACTGGCCGCTGACCGTGAGGTAATCGGGTGCCGTCGACGCCCCGAAGCTGCCACCCACCTCTTCCACGGCCTCGGCGAATGCCAAGCTGTCCCGGCTGCCCGCGCCCTTGCTGAGCAGTCCGGCATACAAAGCACTCACGCCGGATCGCCCGACCGGATCGCCGCGCGCGCCGCCGCGCAGCACCGCGCAGAATGCCACGAGCGGCACATCGCGTCGCGGCACGATGACGAGGCGAACTCCGTTCGGCAACGTCCAGCAACGGTGCGGCGGCATGCGCACCTGGGGCACGGACTGCGCCGCAAGCGTCGGTCGGGGACTCGCGGTCATGTCGCGCGGCGAGGCTCGGTCGGAATCAGCACCCCGACGGTTCGGCGCCGCGGCTCGAGCACGGCGCGCGCGGTCGCCTGAACCTCGGCTCGGCTCACCGCCGCGTACCGTGCGGGCGCCTCGAACAGTTCGCGCCAGCCGCGACGCAGGACCTCGTATTCGCCGAGCAGGTGGGCCTTGCCATCGAGGGTCGCGAGCTGACGGAAGTACGCGCCCGCGAGGACGCTCTTCGCACGCTGGAGCTCGGCCGGCGTCACTCCGCGCTCGACCACGCTTGCGAGCTCGGCATCGAGCGCTGCGCGCACCGCGCCCGGTTGGGTGCCCTCGGGAAGCGTGAGATGCAGCCAGAACAGGCCGGGATCGAAGCCCTCGTGCCACTCGCCCGCGACTTCCACGGCGAGCTTGCGCTCCTCGACCAGGTGCCGATGCAGGCGTGAAGCGTCTCCCTCGACCAGTGTCGTCATCAGCAATCTCACCGCTGGGCCGCGCGGGTCGTCGGCCGCCGGCGCCTTGTACGCGTACTGCAGCAACGGCGTCCGCCCCTTGCGCCGCAGAATGACGCTGCGCTCGAGGAGCTGCTCCGGCTCGCGGATGCACACGGCTGGTGGACCTTCGCGTCTGGGAATGCGCGCAAGATGCGCGCGCGCAAGCGCGAACGCGTCCTCCGGCGCGACGTCTCCCGCGAGGATGAAGGTCTGATTGTTCGGCGCGTAGTACGCGCGGAAGAACCTGCGCAGGTCCGCGAGGCGCCAGGCCGCGATGTCGGCCGGCAGCCCGATGGTCGGGAATCGGTACGGGTGAACGGCGAAGGCCGCCGCCTGCACACGCTCGCTCAGCAGGCCCGCATTGTTGTCGTCCACGCACAGGCGCCGCTCCGACCGCACGACTCGACGCTCGGACTCGATGATCTCGGGCACGAAGCTCAAGTTCGCGATGCGATCGGCTTCGAGCTCGAAGACCCGCCCGAGCGCCGTGCGCGGGAACCAGTCCTGGTATACGGTCACATCGCCGGTCGTGAAGGCGTTGCTCGCACCACCCGCCGCCTCCATCAAGCGATCGAACTCACCCGGCCCGTGGCGTGCGGTGCCGTTGAACATCATGTGCTCGAAGAAGTGTGCGAGACCGGTGAGGCCGCGCGTCTCGTTGCGGCTGCCCGCCCGCACCCAGTTGTGGAGCGCGACGTTCGGAATCTGGCGCGTGGGCCAGACGATGACGCGCAGCCCGTTGGCGAGCGTCAGCGCGCGAACGCCGGCCCGGCTTGCCGCCCTCTCGGTCGGCGAGGCCGCGGTCGCGAGCGTTCCGCAGGTCGAAAGGAGGGGCGCGTGCCGCATCACGCGGTCGAGTTTAGCGTTCCACTCGTCCCGCCTGCAGGCGAAAAAAAAAGACGCCGCGAGCGGGGGAAAACGCATCGCGGCGTTCTGAGGAGCGAACACCGGGGAAGTTGTTCGCAATACGTTGAACCTCCAGCACTCCCTCGACACGCGCGGGGCGCGCGTCGCGAGTCCGTCAGCGCGGTCCCAGTATTGAGGAACCGCTCTGCTCTGGGTTGAGCAAGGGGCGTGCCAGCAAAAAAATGTATTTAAAAACAGTCTGTTAACGAGGCGGTGAGAGACCGGTCACGCTGACGCGGATTGTCACGTCCTGACCGGCGCATGCCGTTTCTGTCAACGCCAAGCCGCCGGCCGAGCGATAATCGGCGAACTTCCTGGTGCAGGCCGGTAGACCGACATGAGCGACGTACCCAAGCGGCGGCTGCTCGACTTCCTCGGCGGCTCTCCGAGTTTCGTGGCCGAGGGTTGCCGCCTCACCGGTGACATCGAGACGGTGGGTCCGCTTGCGGTGAGCGGGCAGATTCGCGGCGATGGACACGTGCGCGGCGCGCTCAACATGAGCGCTCGATCGGAGTGGGAAGGGGAGATCCGAGCCGAGCGCGGCGTGATCGCGGGCAAGATCACCGGCGCGCTCGCCGTGGAGGACAAGCTCGAGATCGGCGCGACCGCCGTGATTCGCGGGCGGGTGAGCGCGCGCTCCATCGCCATTGCCAAGGGTGCCGTGATCGACGGCGAGCTCATCGTCACGAGCGGCCAGCCGATCATCACCTTCGAGGAGAAGCGGGAGCCGTCCTGATCGCCGGCGCATCGAGCACCTCTGCGGCCTTGCGCTCCGCCCACGTGCACGCGTAGAGGCGCTCGAGAAAGCCGCAGTGTCCGCCTCGGCGCGTGACGATCACGCGCAACGCCGCGCTCGGCGCGAGCCGCTCGAGATCGCGCGCGGGAATGATCGGATCATCGAGCGCCGTGATGATGGTGGTCGGAACCGCGAGCCGTGCGAGCCGCGCACCGACCACGGCGTAACCCGCGAGATAGTCCTCGAGGCTCGCGAACGATGTGAACCGCCGCACCAGCTCGGTGGTGATGCGCCGAACGCTGCCCGCGCGCCGCAGGTCCGCAAAATCGTAATCGCGCGGCCATGCCGCCTGCTTGAGCGCGAGCGAGCGCACCCACTTGCGCAGGAAGTAGCGGTGGTAGGCGCTGAACCCGCCCTCGATCGCCTCGAGGGTCGCGGCCGGGTCGAGCACGGGTGAGATCGCGACGACCTTCGCGAGGTTGAGGCCGGCGCTCTCGGCGTGCTCGGCGACGCGCAGCGCGAAGTTCCCGCCGAGCGAGAACCCGGCGAGCGAGAGCGGCTGGCCCGGGAAGAGCGACTGCACGCGCCGCACGGCGCCGACGACCTCTTGCAGTCGACACGAATGGAACAGCTCCCGATTGAGGTCGTGCGTCCCCCCGTGATCGCGAAAGTTGAGGCGCAAGACCTCGAAGCCGCGCTCGCGCAGCTGCTGCCCGAGCGATACCACGTAGATCGAGTCGGCGCTCCCTTCCCATCCGTGCAGCAGCAACGCCGTGCGCGCGCGCGCGGCGCGCGCGCTCTGCAACGCGGGGGAGTGCCGCGCGAGCAGTCGCACGCCGTCCCCGCAATCGAGCACCAACGGACGGCTCGAATCGAGCAGCGGCCGCAGGCTCGGCGTCATCCATCGGCGCCGGCTCGGGAGGTTGGGCAGAATCGACTGGGCATGGCAGCCGAGCAGCCACCGCGGAGGACGGAAGCTCTCATCCAGGCCGAGCGTGGGACCATCCGGGCTGAGCAACGGAGCGGATCGCTCAGCGAACCCGGATTTCGATGCGATTGTTGGCACTCCCGGCGCGATTCCAGTCGCCGGCCGTGAGCGTCGCCGACACCGCCGGGTAGGCGACGAGCGTCGTCGCCGCATCCCCGGTCTCCACTTGCACGTCCACCGCGCCGTGCGATGCGCTGCGCACGGCCGCCGCGAGGTCGGCGAACGCGAGCGATACGCGCGGGGACGGCGGGAGCGAGTCGTCGGCGACCGTGCCTACGGCGTCACATTGGGAGTACGCGGTCTCATCCGGTGCGAGCGAGAAGCCGTCGTTCGGATTGCCCACCAGGCAGAAGCGTCCGGGAAACACCTTGATGTCCACGGTGCCGTGATAACCCTGTGCGACCAGCCGATCGAACAGCTGGCGCAAGGGATCGAGCCGTGCCCCGCTCAGCGGGTCCTCGCCGTAGGGAACCAGCTCGATGATGGGTTTCGCGAGCGCCTGCGTCCGGCGGCTCGCCGTGGCGCTCGCGCCGGCAGTCGACGAAGTGCGCAGCGGCGCCGCCGTCGCGCTCGGATCGCCAGCCGGTGCGCTGCCCGCTGCCGTGCCCGCTGCGGCGCTCGAGGCCGTCCGCGCCGCAGCGGGCACAGACAGCGCCGCAGGATGCGCGAGCAGCGCGCGCAGCTGTGACAGCTCGTCGGTGAGGGCGCGCCGCTCGACGGCCTGCTGGCTCGCAATGCCGAGGCTCACCACCGCGACGACGCCCGCGACTGCGGCGATGATCCCGCTCCAGGGCGCTCCCGGCTTCGCCAGCGGCTCGGAGCTCGGCGGCGCGCTCGGCGTCTCTGCGAGCAGCGCGCGCAGCTCGGCCTTGAGACGCTCGGAGTGACTGTCGAGATTCGCAACCAGCGTGCGCCGCAGATCGGCGAACTGCTCGCGCAGCGCCGCATCGGTCAGCGGCTTGCCCGCGGGGGGCTTTGGGTACGGCTCACCGTCGTCGGCACCGTCGGCCAACTCAAAAGTTTGTTGCTCACCGGTGCGCCGCTCGGGCAGCAGGTGCAGCTGATAGAGCACCTTGGACACGTCGGCCGGCTTGATCTGTTTCGGCAGCACGCCGACCGCACCGAGCGCACGCGCCTGGCCGACATAGAGCTCGCCCTCCTGCGAGGTGTACATCAGGATCGGTATGGTCGCGGTGCGCGGATTGTTCTTGATGGTCCGAACGGCCTGCAAACCGTCCATGCCGGGCATCATGTGATCCATGAAGATCACATCGGGCCGGTGATGCCCCAGGTACTCGAGCGCTTGTTCCGCGCTCTCGGCGTTGTCGACCTCGATCGCGTATTTCTCCAACATCCGCGACAGCAGCATCCGTGCCGAGTTCGAGTCGTCCACGACCAATGCGCGCTTGGCCATACCTGTTCCGCGGCCGCACCCACCCTGAGAGAGCAAGTGTAGCTCAAACGGAGCGGCAGCTCTCCATGCTCTGTCACACGGCTCGGCCGCGCACGATCGGCGCACCCGCTCGTCTGACCCGAATCTACAACGGCTGTCGCTGCGCGCCGACAGCGCGCGCGCTCGGCGCAGGATCACGGCCCGCATACCGCTCGCAGATCCCGCGGTAGAGGTTGGCCAGCTCGCTCGCGAAACCGAGCGAGGACCAGGACGCCGCGTAGCGCCTCGAGCGCACCGCGAGCTCGTCCCGCAGCTCCGCGCGCTGCAGCACCCGCAGCATCGCCGCTGCGAATTCCTCGATCTGCTCCGGCACCACGATCGCGCCCGATTCAGGCTTCAGGACCGAGCGCGTGCCGAGCGAGGCGGTCGAGACGATCGGCGCGCCCTGAGCCATGGCCTCGAGCAGCACCAGCCCTTGCGTCTCAGTGCGCGAGGCGAACACGAACGCGTGCGCCGCGGCGTAGCAGTCGAGCAATGCCTCGTTGCGATCGAGATAGCCGACGAAGCGCACGTCGCGATCGAGCCCGAGCTCGACGGCGAGGCGTCGCAGCGCTTCCCGCGCCGGCCCCTCGCCCGCGATGATCAGCATGGCCTGCGGAGCCTCGCGCCGTACGCGCGCGTAGCTGCGGATCAGGAACTCGATGTTCTTCTCGTGCGCGATGCGTCCCACGTACACGAGCAGCGGCCGATCGGCGGGCAGCTCCGCGAGCGCTCGGAAGCGCCGCGCATCGCCCGGTCGAAAGCGATCCGCAGGCAGCCCGGTCGGCAACACGTGGATCGGCGCCGTCACGCCGTACTGCCGCAGCACCTCGCGCATGGGCTCGGAGGGTGCGATCAGCGCATCGACCTGACGGGATTGCGAGCGTGTGAAGGCACGAACGAGTGTCCGTCCCACCGCGCGCGGCAGCAACGGCGCGTAATGGTGGAGATACTCCTCGAAGAATGTGTGGTACGTCGCGACGCAGGGGATGCGCGCCGCCCGCGCATGTCGCATACCGGCATAGTGGGCGATGAACGGTGTTTGAATGTGCAGCAGATCGAACGGCTCGCGCGCCGCGGAGGCGAGCGCGCGCAGGAGCGGACGCCAGAGCATGCGCCGGTCCTCGGGGTCACCCGGAACGGAGCGGCTCGGGACGCGGAGCACGTCCGGCTCGGTCGCGAGGCTCGAGTGCGTGTGCGCGCCGCGCCGCGGCGGGAGGTATTCGGGCGCGACCAGGACCGTCTCGATTCCGTGGGTGCTGAGATCCGCCCGGAACGTCGCGATGGAAGTCGATACGCCGTTGACCCGCGGGAAGTAGACGTCCGATACGTGGAGAACGCGCAACGCGGTTCGGCGCTCAGCCGCTCGGGCGATGACGACGGAGGAAGGCGTCCGCCGCGACCGCGGTCGACGCGCTCACGAAAGAGAGAGTCCGATCGCCGCGAGCAGCGCTCCGAGCACCGCGCCGACCAGCACATCCGACGGATAGTGCAGGCCGAGCACCACGCGCGAAGCCGCGATGAGGCCCGCGAACGGTACGAGGATCCAGGCGAGATCGCCGAAGTGCGCGACCGCCTGCCAGGTGAAGCAGACCGCGTGCAGCGTATGCCCCGAGGGGAAGCTGTAGAAATCGAGCGGCTCCGCCGCGCAGTCGATCCCGGGGTGCGTGATGAACGGGCGCTTGCGCACGCAGGTGCGCTTGAGCCACTTGTAGATGGCGAGGCCCAAGATGCCCGTGAGCGCCATCGTGACCGCGGGGCGCACCGCCGCACGCCCGTAGATGAACGGCAATGCGAGGATCAGCACATACCATGCGACGCCGTCACCGAGCCGGCTCACGACCCGAAACAGATGCCGTACGTACGAGCGCGATGCTCCGGAGTTCAAGCAGCGGCAGAGGCCGTACTCCGCGGCATCGATGCGCGCGAGCAGCGTGCTGAAGTCTCCTGCCTTCATGGCGAGCACCCTCGCGCGCGCGCAAGTCGCCCCCATGACGGGAATGTGAAATTTTTGTTGCCATAGGCACTTACGTCAAAATGCTCGTGAACTCGATCACATTTGAGGGGTGCTAAAACTCGCGTCTCACTCCCGGATGCCGTTGCCGCGGCGCATGAGCGCGACGGCTGTCGCGTAGAGCGCGATCGCCGCCAGGGCCATCATCGTGAAGGCGATGACGACGTTCACGTCGGAGACGCCGAAGAAGCCGTAGCGGAACGCATTCACCATGTACAGGATCGGGTTCGCGTACGAGGCGGTCTGCGCCCATGCGGGCAGAATCGTGACGGAGTAGAACACGCCGCCGAAGTACGTGAGCGGCTGCAGCACGAAGGTCTGCACCCAGTTCACCTGATCGAAGTTCTTCGCGAGCACCGCGTTGATCAGACCGCCGAGCGAAAATACGATCGCGGTGAGCAGCGCCGCCGCGAGGACGACCAGCACGTGCTCGATGTGCAGATGCGCGAACAGCAGCGTCACGGCCGTCACCACGAGCCCGACGAGGAACCCGCGCACGAGTCCTCCCGTCACGTACCCCGCGACGATGAGCCAGTCCGGCAGCGGCGAGACGAGCATCTCCTCCACGTACTTGCCGAACTTCGCGCCGAAGAACGAGGACACGACATTGGCGTAGGCGTTGGTGATGACGGCCATCATGATGAGGCCGGGGGCCATGAATTGCAGATAGTTGAAGCCGCCCATCTGCCCGACTCGCCGGCCGATGAGACTGCCGAAGATGACGAAATAGAGCGTGGCGTTCACGGCGGACGGCACGAGCGTCTGACCCCAGATGCGCACGATCCGCCCATACTCGCGGATGACGATGGTCTTGAATCCGACCCAGCGTACGACCCCGAGACGGACGCGGGGGGGAGCCGAAGCCTCCACGATCGTCTGCATCACGCGTGACGACTTTCGACGAGGCGAATGAAGATCTCCTCGAGCCTGTTGACCTTGTTGCGCATGCTGAGCACATCGATACCGAGCGACGAGAGGCGCAGGAAGATGTCGTTGAGGCTCTGCTCCTTCGAGACCTCGACCTCGAGCGTGTGGCTGTCCTCGAGCCGCGTCGGATAGCCCTCCAGCCGCGGTGCCTCCGCGAGCGAT